>Ga0209718_1000330_pt1 | contig 66087 bp, 49 predicted proteins | sample AD_JPNAS1_MetaG_FD_184420 | JGI IMG/M metagenome (GOLD analysis project Ga0209718, IMG submission 184420) | Active sludge microbial communities of municipal wastewater-treating anaerobic digesters from Japan - AD_JPNAS1_MetaG (SPAdes) (version 2) | ecosystem: Engineered > Bioreactor > Anaerobic...
CTACGGAAAACAAACTGATCTTCTTTCTGGAAAACAACCTTCCGGCAGATCAGGTCAGGGAAATAACCAACCACCTGGCTTCGTGTGCCGGATGCAGCGCCAAACTGGAATTCCTGAAAGAAACACTCTCTATACTGGACAAAGAAAAAAGCATTCCGGTACGGCCTTTCCTTTTTACCCGTATTCAGGGAAGACTGCAGGAAAAAGAAATACCACGGAAATTCAGGGTTCTCAGGCCGTTGTTCCTGGCCGCGGCCCTGGTTGTGGGGCTTTTTTCCGGTATATTGATGGCTCAGCTGACTGTTTTCCCTTCCCCGGCAAATTCTCCACAAGAATATGAAATTGCAGATCTATTCTATGAAGCCCCGATGGAAAACATGGAAAACATGCTCCTGGAAGAAGATTTTTAATTCATCAACCATGCGTAAAATTTCAAGAACGGCTCTGATTATTCTGGTGGTTTTCCTCCTGGGGACAAACATTGCCGTTATTATTACGTACCGTGCTCATCTGACACGGGACCTGCAACAGAAAGAACAAACGGCAGACATCCCTCCCCGTCAGGCAGACATCCCTCCCCGCCCGTTTGGAAATTACATTGCCTCAGAATTAGAACTGGATGATACGCAACAAGCTAAATTCATGGAATTCAGACGCTTATACAACCGGTCAGCCAACAGGACGGTAGCCTCTATGAATGTCATTCGTAACCGCATGGCAAGGGAATTAAACTCTGTCCGTCCCAGCCGGGAAAAACTATCGCAGCTGGCAGAAGCACTGGGAGAAAAACACAGGGATCTCAAAATTATCACCTTCGATTATTATTTCAATATGCTAAGCGTGCTCAATCAGGAGCAAAGTGAAAAGCTTGCCACCCTGTTCCAGTCACTGTTGTCTGCCCCGGGACCAGGACAAGGATACGGTGGGCCAAAACACCGCAACCGGGATTTTGAAGTAAATCCCGATTCTATACAAAACGGTATCCGGCAGTATCAGAAGGACAGTTTAAGACGTAGATAAACATTTCTTCCAGGTTCTACGCTAATATCTCCCCGGTTGGTAGAAAGATGGTTGGTGTAACGGTTGTTGGTTATGTTGTCAATACCGGCAAAACCTTGTATTTTCATGAAACCCAGATCAAAGGCCTTTGTATTCAAGGCAAAATCCAGCCTGTAGTATCCTGCCGTTTCTTGTTCTCCTTCGGCAATCTTATCCTGACGGGCTGCACCAAAGACGGATAATTCGGCCGATCCTGCGGCCTGCCAGGTATATCTAAGTCCGGCCCGCCCGTTCAAAGGCGGGATTAATGGCAGGTTGGCATCGGTTTCTAGGGCTACGCCGCGAACATATGCCCCTGTGCCAAAAAACACGAAATTCCGGCTAAAATTGAAGGCAAATTTAAAATCCGCACCGTAAAGAAGGGCCTTTCTTACGTTGGCATTAACAAGCGCCGGAATGGTATCGGCCTTTGAATCGGCTGTAAGCCTGAAGATAAACTCACCCGGCACCTCTACGATCATATTGTTCATCCGGTTGATGAAAACACCTGCCTGCAGGTTGAATTTTGACTTCCAGACCCTGACCCCCAGGTCTGCCGAATAAGATTTTTCCGGTTTCAGGGCCGGATCTCCCAGGCGGACAAAATTACCCAGGTCTATGTATTTGAACCTCTCTTCCAGAGAAGGTGCCCTGAAAGCCCGGGCAAGATTGAGCGACAGGTCTGTACTCCCTGACAATTTGTAGAGAAAGCCGGCGTTCGCACTCCAGGATATATTATATTCCGTCCCTTTTTCAAATGTGATACGCTGGCTGGGGGGATTGTCATTCCGTTCTCCGTTCATGATGATGTAATCCACATCATATCCCTCCTGATTTTTGATCCGGATCCCGTCAAAGCGGCCACCCAGAATCATAGTCAGCCTGTTGTCCATGAAGCGGGTCTCATTCTGGAAAAACAATCCCGCACTGCTGAAGCTCGATTCGGGGATGGGCGTTTCACCGCGAACTACATTGTTGGTCTTGATAATAGTGCCCGCCGGATTCAATATATCTATCCGTATGTACTTATCCCTTCCTGTACGCAGCTTGCGGCCCCAAACATCTACTCCTGCGATCAGTGTGTTCTTATCGGACAGTTCCCAGGTCCCCTGCAGTTGCACCCCGTTGGTCAGGTGATATCCCGTAGGGTAAAAAACTTCCGGGGTGGTGCGCTGCACGTTCCCGTTGGGCAGGCTTGCCTGGGTTACCGTATTTGGTTTCATCATTACCTCCCGGGCAATGTATTGGGTGAAATACTTCAACTCCAGGGTTGTCCATTTTTCGGTAATGTTGGATATCCTGTAACTGGCAGACAACAAATGACGACCAATATCTGTATAGGTTGCTTTTGCAGGCCCCGGAAAGGCATCACCTCCGGGAACGCCTACATCCCATGACCAATTGCGCTGGTATTGTATTTTAAACAAATGGTTGGCAAGGGGTCTGACGCCCAGTTTTGCCGAGATGTTGCTGGTGTTAAACTGGCTGTTTGGCAACATGCCGTCGGGGGTGCGCAGATTTCCAGCCTTAGCATAGGTGCCACCCAGGTTCAGATACCATTTGCGTGAACCTGCACTGACCGAGGCGTGGTTAGAAAACATACGGTTAACAGATGTATACCCCGATATAACCTCTGACGAGACATAGGGGTTCCTGCCAAAATAACCCTGTTTGGTAATGATATTCACTATACCTCCCATGGCTCCCGTTCCGTAAAGGGACGATTGGGCCCCCTTGATAACTTCCACCCGCTCTACATCATTAACGTCTACCATGCTGAGCGATGCGGTCAGATCGGTGGCTGTCTCTACCCGGTTCCCGTCAATGAGGATAACCAGCCGGTCTTCATTAAAACCGCGGATATTGATGTTGGTGGACCAGACCCCGTCCCCACCCCGTGAAACACCCGGTTCTTCTTCCAGGACATTGGCTATGGTTAATGCAGAGCGTTTCTGATATAAAGACGAATCCACCACCACCATGGATGTTGGCAGGTTCCTGATCTGTCTGTCTATCCGCAGGCTGGTTACCACTATTTCACCCAGTGGAACCGGCATGGTGTCTTTTTGTTCCTGCCCATAGGCAGCCACCGGGAATAAAGCAGCCGTCAAAAGGGCTGCAGCAAAGGGAAGTGCAATTTTTCTCATTTTATGAATTCTTCAATAATACCGACTTGACCTGAATGCCGTTCAACCGGCCCAGCTGGCCGGTCAGAGAGCCTATCTGATCTGTGGTACCTTCAAGAATCAGGGATATGAGATTTTTGCCATTACTCCGTGGAAGGCCCTGCCTTCCCAGAATGATGTCTCCATGTTGCGAAAGGATGTCGTTTAGATGGGCGACTTCCTCGTGGCTGTTGATTTGAATGATTACTGTACCTACTCTCTTTTCCATCAGAATACCTCCGAATCAGATTGGTTATTGTTTTGATTTGGTGCCGTCCTTGAAAAGGAATATCCAGTTCTCAGTACAGGCACATGTTACGCTTTATGCCACAAAGATAAGACATTTTTTCCGTCTGCCTAAAAATTGTTCTATTTTTGTTAAAACTTTACATCATGCGTTTACCGGCAATTATTTGCTTTTGTTTTTTACTTTTAGGGAGTTGCGGAAACCCTTCCGGTGGTAAAAAAACGGCTGGCCCTTTCACCATCGCTTCACTTAAGGGACCTTCATCCATGGGCATGATCCGCTTGATAGACAGCCTGGAAGGTACTACAGAAGCCGGTCTTAAAGTCACAATCGTGAACGAGCCCCTGCAGGTGAGGAAAATGATGCTGGACGGCACGGCAGACTTTGCCCTGCTGCCCACAACCATGGCGGCCATAGTCTATAACAAGGGTCTGGATTACAAGCTGGCAGCCATCCCTGTCTGGGGCACGCTCTATCTCTTTGGCCGGGACACGGCCATTACATCCTGGGAAGATCTCAGGCACAAGACAGTTCACGTGATGGCACGCGGAATGACCCCGGATTTGCTGTTCCGCTATCTGCTTCAAAAAAAGGGGATAGACCCCGGAAAAGACATAACACTGGATTACCGGTTTTCCACCCATATTGATCTGGCCAACGCGGTAGCCTCGGACCAGGCCTCCCTGGGCGTGATCTCGGAACCCCTGGTCAGCCAGGTGATGCATCTTAACAGCAAGGTAAAGATGCTGTTCGACCTGAACAAGGAATGGATTTCCATCCAGGGGGCGCCCATCCCGCAGACAGCCCTGATGGTGAAAAGTTCTGTTATACAGAACAATCCTGCACTGGTGGAAGAGGTTCTGGATGCCTTTGAAAGGTCTGTGGAATGGGTAAACAGCCATCCCGGCAGCGCTGCAGAGCTGATTGTCAGATACGGGATACTGGACAATCCCCGGATCGCATATCAGGCCATCCCCGGATCGGGACTTAAGTTGGTAAGGGCTGCTGCCATACATACTCAGATTACGGAATATCTCCGGATTTTTTATGAAATGGACCCCCAGACTACAGGAGGAAAAATGCCGGATGAAGGCTTTTATTACTGAAAAAAGAATCCTGACCGTTTCTTCAGTCGTATTGATGCTGGCCATCTGGAAAGTGCTGGCCCTTGCCTTCAATGCTCCTTCCATCATTCCCCACCCGGAAACCACCTTTCTGGCCGTTATCAAAATTTTTGCCGGGCCGGGCTTTCTGGCCGTTGCAGGGAGCACCGTGCTCAGGGGAATAGCCGGCTTTGTAATATCGGGCATTCTGGGCATTTTGACCGGAATTCTGGCAGGTATCAGCCCGGGATTCAACACCTTTATTACCCCCATGCTGGTCTCTGTGCGTTCCATTCCTGTTATCTCACTCATCCTGCTTGCGTTGATCTGGTTCAACGCCGGCACTGTTCCGGTTTTCATCGCGTTCCTGACCATGTTCCCCTTCATCTGCACCAATGTTTCCGACGGCATCAGGAGCGTGGATCCCGGATTGGTGGAAATGGCCCGGTTCTACAGGGTGGAAAAAAGAAGGATCCTTACCGGGGTTTACATTCCCGCTGTAATGCCTTTCATCATTTCCGGGGCTTCAAGCGCCATGGGGATCGGATGGCGCGCCATCATCATTGGCGAAGTCCTGAGCCAGCCGCAATACGGCATAGGGACCAGGCTGCAGACCGCCCAGTCATTTCTGAATGTCGAGGCCGTTATTGCCTGGACATTGATTGCCGTGGTGATCAGTTTTATGTTTGAAAAACTGATACGCTGGGGAGAACATCATCTTATTCGTTGGCAAACCGGATCATGAGCCTGCACATACATAATCTGAGCAAGAGTTACAAACAGCCTGTCTTCAGGAATTTTTCCATTTCATTTCCCGAAGACACCATTACCTGCCTGCTGGGACCGTCAGGCTGCGGAAAAACCACCCTGCTCAACATCATAGGCGGGATCATTCCGCCCGATAACGGGTCGCTTGAAGGTTTCGACAACAAAACGTTTTCCTACGTCTTCCAGGAGCCCCGTCTGCTGCCCTGGAAAACAGTGACCGAAAACATTGAGTTTGTGCTCAGGCGGGAATTACATGCCGGAGAGCGGAAAAAACAGGCCGAAGACCTGATCCGGCAGGTGGAACTGCATGGTTTTGCCGGTTATTACCCCTCCCAGCTTAGTGGAGGTATGCGCCAAAGGGTGTCGGTTGCCAGGGCTTTTGCCATTCCCTCGGACATCATCCTGATGGACGAACCCCTCAAAGGGCTAGATGTATCGCTTAAGAAAAACCTGATAAGATGGTTTCTGGATATCTGGAAAAAAGACAGACGTACCGTCATATTTGTAACACACGATGTAGATGAGGCGCTGCTGCTCGGAGACCGGGTCGTGGTGCTGAGCAAGGCTCCTGCGCAAATTTTAACAAGTTTGGATATTGAAGAACCACCCGGAACAAGAGACCTGGAGTCTGCGCTTATGAAGACAAAAAAACAGAGCCTTATAGAAGCTCTGGACAAAAAAAATTTGTCGGGGTGAAAGGACTCGAACCTTCGGCCTCCACGTCCCGAACGTGGCGCGCTAGCCAACTGCGCTACACCCCGAATGATTAAGGGTGCAAAGGTAAATAAAATATTTAATTCCTTATCTTAGATCTATGAAACGCTTTTTATTTCTGCCTGTAGCCATAATACTGGTTGCCGGTTGCCACCGGACAGATCCGCGAAATCCTTATAACCTTCCTATTGCCAACACAATGGAAATATACCTGCAACAGGTTAAAGAAAATCCGGACACCGAATTGATGGATCTTGAAGAAGTCATCCCCGGGATTGCAATGCATATCGCTTATGCCACGGAGGAAAATTTTACAGGTGTGCGCATCTACACTTCTGCGAAAGCTTTCCTTTGCCGCCCGGTAGCTATGGCACTTGCGGCAGCACAGGATTCACTCAACAAGACAGGTCTGGGATTCAAGATACTGGATGCCTACCGCCCCTATGCCGCCACCTTGTATTTTTTCCAGGTATATCCCGACACCACTTTTGTGGCCAGTCCGCGCTCCGGCTCCATTCACAACCGTGGAGCGGCCGTAGACCTGACATTAATCCGGTTGGATACCGGAGAAGAACTGGAAATGCCCACACTGTTCGATTCATTTTCCGACACCGCATCCCACGCTTTCACAGACCTGCCGGATAGCTTACTGGAAAACAGGGCCCTGTTGCGGGGCATCATGGAAGCCTATGGATTCCACACCTACGAACCGGAATGGTGGCATTACAATTATACCAATGCACGTTCCTATCCCCTGAGGGATATTGCCTTTGAGGACCTGATGAAATAGAAAGACCTGGCGCCCCATGCGTGCCGTCACCAGGTAACTACAATGTGGTGCGCCAAACGTGTTTGGCGCTTATCATATGCTGCGAAGCAGCACCAATCATTTTTTATTTGCTGTGGGGAGGGTGGTAAGTAACAACTTTGTTACACAAACGCATATTGCGCTGTATATGTGTACGTTAGAGGCCTGGTTGCGTTTTCAACGACTTACCACCTCCCCCGAACCCCACCCACAGGTGGAACCTCGGACTGTTTTGGCGCGCTGAGGTTCCACCCCTTACGTCAGGAACCAGAGTCCTATCAAGAAGAGGAATCTGAGGGCTTTGCCAATGAATATGAGAATGGCCGTTTTCAAGAAAGGTACTTTGTAAAAGCCCAATCCCACAGCAAAGATATCCCCAACAAAAGGCAGCCAGCACAACAGGGCCACCAGGCTGCTCCATTTGAGGATCACCTTTTGCTGCTTCTCCAGCTTTTCTCTGGTTATCCGAAGCCATTTTTCTATCCATTCCCATTTTCCCAGGTACCCCAGGCCATAGCAGGTATAGCTCCCCAGACTGTTGCCAGTAGTGGCCATAACAAAACAGATCCAGGGATTGCCTCCGGTCAGGAGCAGTGCTGCCAAAAGAAATTCTGAACTGAACGGTATTATGGTCGAAGCCAGGAAAGACCCGACAAACAGTCCCAGATAGCCCCATTCCAGCAAAAAATCCATTTACTTGTTTTCTTTTTCCGGTAATCTTTTGTTTTTCTTCAATGCTTCGCGTATGATGTATTCCAGCTGGCCGTTAATGCTACGGAACTCATCTGCCGCCCATTTTTCCAGGGCAGCCCATGTCTCTGCATCGATGCGTAAAACAAACGATTTTTTCATTTACTGGTAAAGGCTTCCTGTGTTGATTACCGGACTGGCGGCCCTGTCTGAAGTCAGAACAACCATCAGGTTGCTGACCATGGCAGCCTTCTTTTCTTCGTCCAGTACGATGATATCTTTATCCGACAATTGCTGTAGTGCCATTTCCACCATACTAACGGCCCCTTCCACGATCTTGTGGCGCGCTGCCACAATGGCTGTTGCCTGCTGGCGTTGCAACATAGCACTGGCAATCTCCGGGGCATAGGCCAGGTAACTTATACGTGCCTCGATGATCTCAATGCCGGCAATGCTCAATCGCTCGGAGAGAGACACTTCCAGCAGATCGTTTACCTCTTCCCCGCCGGAACGGAGTGTGATATCGGCATTTTCATCCTCCAGGTTGTCATAGGGGTAGGAGCCCGCCAGATTCCTGACCGCGGCCTCTGATTGTATGTCTACAAATTTTTCATAATTGTCTACTGCAAAACAGGCCTTGAAAGTGTCTTTAACCCTCCAGACCAAAACAACACCTATCATGATTGGATTCCCCATTTTGTCGTTGACCTTGATGGGTTCGCTGTTCAGGTTGCGGGCTTTGAGGGATATGTTTTTTCTTACTATGAAAGGATTGATCATAAAAAAGCCGTTATCCACCACAGTCCCTACGTATTTCCCGAAAAATGTAAGAACCTTGCTTTCGTTGGGATTGATAACCATTAGACCAAACATGGAAATAAAAGAAACCAGGGTTAAGATCAGCAGAAGATACCACAGCGAACTCCAGCCCAGTGACTCTGTAAATATGATGGGCAGGGCTATCCCTGCAGCAAAACAGAAAATCGACAGCACAAGCATCAGCCAGCCATTCTCGGGCTTAATGTATTTTTCTTCAACGTTTTTCATGATTATTACCTTTTGTTTTACTATTTTTGATATTATTTTGATATCACAAAGATATTACAACCTTTGGAATAAACAAAAAAAACGGCTTTTCTATAAAAAAAAGTTTGGCACACAGTTTGCAAACTTATAGGACAGATAGTTTTTTTCATCTATTAGGTTTTAGGTTAAATGGGTCAGGACAGACAGCGCTTCTAGTTGTCTGTCCTTTCTTTATCCAGACAAAGTGCCCTGATGTAGTCTTCTTCTATACGGCAATTTTCAAACAGGCACAGTTCCAGGAACCGGGTCATGGCCAGGCGGATGAGTTCCTGGTCTGGTCTGGCTTCACGTATTGCGGCATACGTATCCCTGGGAGCTTCGGAAAAGGCAACCACCTGGTCCCAGTTTTTCGGTGTGCCAACAGAGACAAAACAGGAGCCTCCCATTTTTTTATAAGGCCAGAAGGTATACCCGATGTTGTTGTCTTCCATGACTTTGCAAAATGCTTTCATCCACTCCAGGGTATTGTGACCGATTTCGCCCATATACATGGGCAGACCTGTTTTATTGCTGAATTCAATGAAATGAGCAATGGCTTCTTCCGTGGCATCCCCTCCGTAACGGTGGCACGAGTAGATGATTTTATCGTCAAACGACCAATCCGTGAACGGATCAAAGTTGCTGTTCCACTGCGGGGCTCCCAGGATGACAATGTGGTTGGTGTCAACCTGGCGGATCCGGGCCACTGCCCTTTTATACAAAGGTTCCAGCATGGTGTTCAGCGAGTCTTTGTTGCTGAAATAAGGCGCTATGGGCTCGTTCAGCAGGTCATAGCCCAGGATAACCGGCTCGTTTTTATACCTGTCGGCGATTCTTTCCCAGATATCATAAAAAAGTTGTTCGCTGGCCGGGCTTTCAAAAAGCCAGGGATACCCATGGCTGTCGTCAATGTTGTCTCCGGTTTGTCCACCTGGGGCATCGTGCATGTCCAGGATCACATACAATCCTTCCCTGCGGCACCAGGCCACAACACTGTCAATGCGGTCAAACCCGTCCTGTGCAGTGGTAAGACCCATATAATCTTCCTCTGTAAACAATTTGTAATGAAAGGGCAATCGAATGGTATTGGCCCCGGTGGAGGCTATGAATGCAATGTCTGCATGTGTTATGTACCGGTCCTTGAAGTTCTTCCAGAATTCATCCGTGAAATCCGGGCCTGCCAGCTCACGGAACATCCTGTCTATCCAACTTGCCGAGTTGGTTTTCCTGAAACCGAACATATATCCCTCGGGATTGAGCCAGTTTCCCAGGTTGGTGCCCCTGATAAAAAAACGCTCCCCATGGCGCACCAGATTTTGTCCTTCAATCCTGATAAAATCCTCTGCGGGGACTCGTTCCTTGTGGGAGGTGCAACTGAAAAGCAACGCCGCCAGCGCGAAAATAAAAAACCGTTTTATCATAACTGCATGTGTTTTTATCTTTTGGTAAAGGTAAAATTTTATATCTTGCAAGCCAAAGCCTATGAGAAATTATCAAACACCCCTCCAATACCTGTTTTTAGCCGCTGCCCTGCTGGCCGTTACCTGCACCAGAATCCCTGATCCTCCCGAAGAAAAAGACCCTGAGCTTCTGGGCATATCTGTTGACAAACAGCAGGTTATTATTCCGGCTCAAGGTACTGCCAGCCTGCTTTTACAGGTAGATGAACCGGGTTTTGTTTTCAATTACGATATCAACTCTGCGCAATGTCAGGTAGAATTGCGTGTACAGGGCACAACAAACCAGCCGGAGTGCTACGCCATTCAAAACATAGTGCCGGGACAACAGCAGGGCTTTTATCAACTCTATCTGAAGGACAAAGGGATTCGCCTTACCTACAGGGAACAGGTGGTCCTGTGCCTGATCACCTCCCGGGCCGGGTACGGAAAGGCCATGATTACAACGCAGGCCTTCGAAGTGATCAGCTCTATGAGCCAGGCGGGCATCTCGGCCTTTTCCTTTACCAAATCACTCAATCCGGCGCTGGTTTCCGATGTGGAACTGAAGATCCTGTCTGCTGAAAAAACTTATGTTCACACCATTGAAGGCAATATTCCCTGCTGGCTGGATAATCTGAAGCTGATAGCAACCTTTACAAGCGGCAATCCTGTTAAGGTAAACGGGATTGTCCAGGAAAGCGGAAAGACGGTCAATGATTTTTCCAGACCGGTGGAATATACTGTACTAACCAACGAGGGCACCCTGCTCACCTATACGGTGGAAGTGGACCTTTTTACCGGCCTGCCGGTGGTGATCATAAACACAGAGGGTGGACAACCTGTGACTTCCAAAGAGGACTGGATGAATGCCACCATACGCATCCAGGGGGTGCAATTGTTTGAAGACCTGCCCGAAATGGCAACAGAAATCAGGGGTCGCGGAAACACCACCTGGTACTGGCCTAAAAAACCCTATGCCCTGAAACTGGAAAGCAAAACATCGCTTCTGGGCATGCCCAAACACAAACGGTGGGTGTTGCTGGCCAATTTCATGGACCGCACCATGCTGCGCAACCGGATTGCATACAGGATTGCCCAATCTACTTCCCTGGCCTGGACTCCCCGCAACGAAATGGTGGAACTCATATTCAACGGCCGCCACCAGGGCAATTACATGCTCATAGAACAGATCAAGGAAGACAAGAACCGGGTAGCCATTGGAGATCAGGGGTACATCCTGGAGCTGGATTTTCACTTTGACAATGCTGTCCAGTGGATGTCGCCGCACGGGCAGAGCATACAGCAGGGCGGGATTCCATTTGCCGTCAAATTTCCCGATGAAGATGAGATAACCCCGGCACAGGTGGATTGGATAAAAAACTACATAGACCAGGCCGGGCAGGCCATTTACGGTCCTGACTTTACCGATCCGCAGACCGGTTACCGCAAATACCTGGACATGCGGTCTTTTGTGGACTACTGGCTTGTCTTTGAATTGTGCATCAACCATGAGCTGGCCAATCCGGGCAGTGTCTACATGTATAAAGATGGGGACACCAAACTGTTTGCAGGCCCCACCTGGGATTTTGACTGGGGAACGTTCTCTTACCAGGCTTCTCCCCAGGCCAAAGGCAAACTGTTCATGACAGAGGCCATCTGGTACAAACAACTTTTCAAAGACCCTGAATTTCGTGCCCTGGCCAAAGAGCGCTGGAATGCACTCAAGGGTAAATTTGACCAGATCCCGGCATTCCTGGACATTGAATACCAGCGTCTTGCACTTTCTGCAGAATTGAACTTCAACATGTGGGACCCTGCCGAATCCCGCAACATGAACGGGGGGCAACTTATCAACGGTGACGAATATTTATCCTATACCTCGGCCGTGGAACGCATGCGCAAGATACTGATTGAACGCATCCAGACGCTCGATGAAAAAATCAATGCATTATAAATAACCTGTAAATTATGAAATCCACAAAGATCCTCCTTATGCTGGCCATCCTGGCCCTTTTCCTGCAACCTGTTACGGCACAGCGCCGTCCCCAGGAACAGAACAACAACCAGAGTGAAACCAAAACAGACGCGAAGACAGAATCCAAAAGCCCCGCCAGGCTGGAAGAATTCATTAAAGCCGATACTCCCGTTATGGAAGGAATGACACCAGTTTACGTACAGGACAAAAAGTACTATATCGGGATTCCCGATTCTCTCCTGGGTAGGGATATCCTTATGGTAACGCGCATGTCAGAAACACCTGCCGGATTTCGTGCCAATTTTTTCGGATATGCCGGTGACCAGATCAACAGTGGCATGTTGCGTTTTGAAAAGGGACCCGATAACAATATCTTCCTGACCAAAGTGCTAGCCCGTGAGCAATCCAGGGACAGCACCCAGGCTATGTACTATAACGTGGTACGCTCCAACAGGCCGGCTATCATCGCTTCCTTTGACATCAAAGCCCTGAATGCAGACAGTACTCTTTCCCTTATAGATGTTACCGATCTGGTGAAAGGCGACAACGAAAGCCTTTATTTCAGCAAAAGACAAAAGAAATCTTCCAAGATGACCAGCCTGCAGAACGATAAATCTTATGTCAAAAGTGTAAAAACTTTCCCCATAAACACCGAATTGCGCAGTGTAAAATCATATACCCACCAGGACAACGACGATCCGCTCACATTCGAGATCAACTGTTCGCTGGTGCTGTTGCCCAAAGAACCCATGCAAGCCCGGTATTATGATGAACGTGTGGGCTATTTCACTTCCAATTACACCGATTTTGACAAAAATCCTCAGGGAATCAAAACCATCCGTATGATAGCCCGCTGGCGCCTGGAGCCCAAACCGGAAGACCTGGAAAAATACAAAAGGGGCGAACTGGTAGAGCCTGAAAAACCTATCGTTTTTTACATAGATCCCACGACCCCGAAAGAGTGGGTGCCATATCTGATCCAGGGCGTAAACGACTGGCAGCCCGTCTTTGAAAAAGCAGGCTTTAAAAATGCCATTTATGCACTGGAAGCCCCCTCACCGGAAGAAGATCCTTCCTGGAGCCTGGAAGATGCCCGCAACTCGGCCATTGTCTACAAACCATCCACCATAGCCAATGCCAGCGGCCCACACGTGAGCGATCCGCGCTCGGGAGAGATCATCGAAAGTCACATCAATTGGTATCACAATGTGATGAGCCTGGTACACAACTGGTATTTTGTTCAATGTTCCCCCGTTGATCCCCAGGCGCGCTCCATGACCTTTCCCACAGAATTGATGGGACAACTGGTCCGGTTTGTGTCTTCACACGAAGTGGGGCACACCCTGGGCTTGCGTCATAATTTTGGGGCAACCTCCTATTATACGACCGGGCAACTCAGAGATCCCGAATTCCTGAGGGCCAACGGACACACCACCTCCATCATGGACTATTCACGGTTTAACTTTGTGGTGCAGCCGGAAGACAACGTTCCCCGCGATCTGCTCTTTCCCCGTTTAAGCCACTACGATTTCTGGGCCATTGAATGGGGCTACAGGCGTTTTTACCAGTTTGCCGATGCAGACCAGGAGATCCCCTATCTGAATCAGTGGGTCATTGAAAAGACCGGGAATCCCTACCTGAGGTTCAACGGCGGCTCCGAATCGGGATTGAACGATCCGCGCGCCCAATCGGAAGACCTGGGAAACAACCAGATGGAGACATGCGAGCTGGGAATCAAAAATTTGAAAGTCATTATGCAAAACCTGCCCGAATGGACGAAAGTTCCCAATGAAAATTACAGGGGTCTCTCCACACTATACCCCCAGATAACTTCCCAGTTCAACCGTTACATTGGCCATGTTTCCAAATGGGTGGCCGGGGTGTATACCGATGCCAAAACCGTGGAACAGGAAGGTCCCATCTATGTGAACGTTCCCAAAAACAAACAAAAAGAGGCCATGGCATTCCTGGAACGTCATATTTTCACGGCCCCGCTGTGGCTGCTTCCTGATTACCTTTCAGAACTGCTTCCCTCCAGCCGGCTGGCCATCATGGAAAACATTCAGAGAAGCGCCATTACAGGACTGGTCAATGAAAATGTACTGGTACGCATGCTTAGGGCAGAAGAACAGATGGGACCCGCTGCCTACAGACCGGAAGCGTTTTTTGAGGATCTGAACAAATATATATTTGGTGAATATGGCCAGACAGACATCTACCGCAGGAGCCTTCAGAACATCTATGTCAACACTCTGTGCAAGATGATTAAACCGGAAGAACCATCTGGCAGTGCCGCGCCTGTAGCCGTGATGCGCAGAATGAGTGTTTCCATAGAGAATAACGATGTGAAAGCTTTGGTTGCCGCAGAACTGGAAACCATTGCCAAAAAACTCAAACGCGGCCGGGGAGATGACCGCACCCGGGCCCATTACAATTACCTGATCAAAACCATAGAAGACCTGTAGTGAACTATACACATATTGTATTTGATGTTGACGGCACCCTGCTGGATACTGAAAAGACAGGGATGGTATCCCTGCAGCAGACGGTGCAGCAGCTGACGGGCCGGGAAATGGCCCTGGAAGATTTGTACCCTTATTTTGGGATACCCAGCTGGGAAGCCGTTATTCTGTTGGGTTTTGAGGATCCCCCCTATGCAGCGGAAGTCTGGGAGCATCATTTCCAGGAACTTTTACATCTGACCGTTCCTTTTCCCGGTATTGAGGAAACGCTTAAAGCGTTGCAAAAAAAAGGCGTTGTGATGGGGGTGGTCACTTCGCGTAGCCGTGAAGAATTCGAATCCGACCCGTACATGGCCCGCTGGAGACACTTCTTCGCTGTTACTGTTTGCGCAGAAGATTCCCCTGCTCACAAGCCGGCTCCTGACCCCATGCTGGCCTTCATTTCCCTTACAGGCGCCGACCCTGCCGGGGTGCTTTTCGTAGGTGACACGTTTTATGATCAGCAGTGTGCGCATGCAGCCGGCATTTCTTTTGCATTGGCTACATGGGGGAGTCGCAACGGAAAAGACATTCCTGCCGAACATTACCTGAATCACCCTGCAGATTTGATTATTTAACCGGCATGTTTAAAAGGCTTATCTGGCTTATCCTGTTCATACCACTCCCGATGGCGGGACAGGATACTGATCATCCTGCCACATCGCTGGCCAGGATGCGGGAGGCTTTCCGGGTGGAAGCCTCAAAGCCGGATTACCAGAAGATGATCTGGCTCATGGACAGCATGATGACTATGGAAACAGCCATAGACCGTAAAGCCCGTCCGCGTCTGGTCAACACCTATGCCCGCTATGCTTCGCTCTTTGGAAAGAGCCCTGAAGGGCAGGTTGTTCACCACCTCTACATGCATACCCGATTCCCGGAAAGCCGGGACATTTACGGCATGGTCCTCCCTGTATCGGGCCATGATTTATCCACAACCCCGGCCACCCCTTACCAGGCTTTTTTTCTGGACCAGGCCATCGTATACCCCTGCAGGGATCTTTATGAGCTGGCTCTTTTTGTCCTGAAGAATTATGATGCCCTCATACCGTTTCTGGAAAGCGGCCGCGGCAACCTGCCGCACAACCTGATCGCTGCCCGTTTTTTACGCACTGTGTCAAAGCCCTTGCAACCGGAAGCAACAATGGCGGGGCTGGACAGCCTTATCCTGCAGTTTCCCAAAACAGAGCCTATCCCGTTTGTATACCTGGAAAAGGTGCACCTTCTGACAGAAAAGGAACAATACAGCCAGGCCCTGCAACTAAGCCGCCAGATTATCCGGGAATTTCCAAAAAGCCAGGTAAGGCAATCTCTTGAAGAGCAGGTGGATTTCCTTACTGAACCATCGCTCGTCATCCGCCTGAAAAAGCAGGTATATCCGCTTGCCCCCATGCAGGTGATGATCACCCGCAGGAATTTATCCGGTTACAAGCTTGAAATCAGGAACGAACAAGGAAAACGCATCCCGGGTATTAGAAAAAGTGGAATGGAAGCACCTGTCTATGAAGCCATAACAGATACCCTGACCCTGCTGCAGGCACCTGCTGCAGGATACTACCGGGTTCGTGTTAAAAAAGGCCGTACAAAAAGTGAAACGAATTTTTACAGCGGTACGGTTGCCGCCATGTTTCGCTCCCTCCGCAACACGGGATACGTCTACGCGACCGATCTTAGAACCGGTGAACCCTTAAAAAAGGCAGAAGTCCGTTTTGTAAAGGACGCAAGACCATCCTTTTTAACAGACATGGACGGATTCACCCCCGTAGATGTCCGTGCCGGCGAATCGTTCCGCCTGTCTCCCCCAACCCCTCTGGAAGCGGTTCCGGATACTTTTGCCGTGCCCCTTACGGTGCATCCCTGGGATTTCAATTACGGAAGTCCGTCTGACAAAGCCACGTCTGCCGCAATTTTCACAGACAGAAAATTATACAGGATACAGGACACCCTTTTCTTCAAGGGCATCGTAACCCGTTACAGCAACAAAAAGTGTGAGCCGGAAAAAGGGAAAAATTATACGGTTGTCCTGCGCAACAATGCCAGTTACAGGGACACGCTCTATACAGTTGATGTTGTGACAAACCAGTACGGATCTTTCAGCGGATTTATTCCTCCCGGCATAGTCAGGCTCAACGGAGAACACAGCATAACCATTCCGGGAGCCTCTGCCCTGATACGGATAGAAGAATACACCAGACCTTCTTTTTCGGTTGATCTGCAACCCGTTAAACAGGCTTATGCTCATGGGGACACCATCATTCAGGAAGGCGTGGTAAACAATTATGCGGGATTTCCGCTGCCCGGGGTGGCCGTCATATGCCAGGTATACAGACAACCCATGTTCCGTCCTTATTACAGCGACTGGCAAATCTTCCCGGCAGAGGAACAGCCCTATTGGGCCGACACATTGTACACCGGCAGTGATGGCAGGTTCCGGGTAGCTATTACTGCAGCAAAAAACGGGGAGGATCATCCCCGGGGCACGATCCTGCACGTGCACTTTTCTGTGGTAGATCCTTCAGGAGAAACCTGGCAACAGCAAACCTATCTTCCTGTGAGCGATTATCGCTATACCATCCATTCCCGCCTTGGCGCAGGGAAAGGGGTAACGGACCGTATCCTGGTTCGGGAATATGGACCGGCCCTTGCCCTGAACGTCAGGAACAGCATGGGTTATAATCAGGAAGTGTCCGGCTCATATTCCCTGTCCCGAAACAATGAAATCAGATACTCCGGCACCTTTACCGGAAAAGAGACTTCGCAACCACCCTGGTCCGGGATGGAATCCGGCCAATGGGAACTCTCCTGCGATCTGGAAGGAGCCCCCCTGCATAAAGAGACTTTCTTCCTGGTGAGCCTGCAGGACAGCATAAGCCCGGCAGACACTGCCGCCTTTTTCTGCCCCCTGAATACGGCCGGTCCTTCCTTCCTGCTGGGGACTGTTGGCCAGACACTTTACGCACTGGTCGAATGGTATGTTGCCGATTCCCTTCTTAAAAAGGACCATCTTATCCTGCAGCCCGGAATGCGCACCTTTTCTTATGGAGATGCTGCCCGGGAATTATTTCCCCTGGAATTAAGGCTTATTGCCATTCGGGACGGAATTTATCACGAATTCAGACACCGCTGGGAAGAGCCGCCGGGACTGGAACTTGCCATGCAATTTGTATCCCTGCAAGAGGTGGCCGGACCGTATTCCCTCCAAACCTTTGGCCTTAAATTGCCTGTTAAGGAAAAAGCCGAGGTGCTGGTGAGCATCTTCAACAAGAGTACCGATCGTTTCCAGCCCAACAGCTTCCTTTACCAGCCGGCGCGTGCCCCGTATATGCCCATTTCCTACGTCCGCCATTATTTTATGCAAACAACCACCGGGTTCGCAGGGGGTACAAAAGGACCTTTCATGTACAGGGCGGCAAGCCGTGATATGGTTGCAGGTAGCGATATGGCAGCAATGGAAGAAACAGTCGTTGGCCAAACAGGAAGTAATCAGGAAAATTCTCTGTCCAAAACCCTTTCTCCGGAGCCACAGGAACAAGAACCCGTGACCCGGAGTGATTTTGAAGAAACCCTGGCTTTCCTGCCGCATCTGGTCCCCGACAGCACCGGGTATGTCCCGGTCTCCTTCCAGACAAACGGACTGCTAAGCACTTTCCGCCTGCTGGCCCTGGCCCATACAACAGACGGAAAGAGCACATGGGCAGAAGAAACCTTAACGGTCAGAAAAGAAGTGATGGCATTGCCTTATTTCCCGGCCTACGTAAGGTCCGGGGACCGTGTTTCCCTGACCTGCAGGGTGGTCAACCTGACATCGGACACACTGCAGGGCGCTGCCTATCTTACTGTAGACGACAATGAAACGGTATTCCGGCCGGCGACGCTCCTCCCCTCAGCCCACATGTTGTTTAGGCAGGATTACCAGATACCCGGACCCGAGGCGTTGCACGTGCCCCTGGTTACCCTGAAAGCCGGTTTTGAAAGCCCTTCCCACAGCGACGCGGAAACACATACCATTCCTGTTCTTTCCATGTTGGAACAGGTTACCCGCGCCCAGACAAAAACAGTGCAGGGAAACAGCGTTTTGACGCTGCTCCAAAAAGATAAGTCATCACAGGCACACCTTGAGGTAAGCACCCCGCTTACCGCCTCGTTAAAAGCGCTCCCTGTTCTTTGCCAGCCGGAAAGCAATAACCTGACCAGCTGGTTGGCCGCTTATTATGCCAACAACACGGGAGCCATGCTCCTGGAGCGCTTTCCCTACATCCTGGACACCCTCAGGGCAGATGCATGGGGACAGGCTTCTGTCTTTGAAAAAAACAGCCGGATTGGAGCTCTGCTCCTGGAAGAAACACCCTGGTCTGCTTATCCGGGACAAGAAGCGGAAAGGATACAACGATTGCTGGCTTTGGCAGATCGTGCGTACGTAAGCTCGTTCAATGCAAAGGCACTGGAACATTTCAGGGCATTGCAACGGCAGGATGGCGGTTTTTCGTGGTTTCCAGGCATGGAAAGTTCTTACCTGCTGACGCTTCATTTCCTGGAAAAGATCGGGGACATGATGGAAAAGGATGTTCTGGCGCATGATAATGAACCTTTACCGGCCATTGTAGGTAAAGCAGTCCGGTATGCAGACAGCCTGTTCCTGAAAAACACCGGTGTGGAAGAACTTAGAGATCTGGGATCAGAAGTAAAATTATATTTCTATGTCCGGTCTGCGTTCACGCAGATCCCCTATGGACAGGAAATTGCCGGGATTGCCGCACGACTGGCCCGGGATCCCCTTAAGGCCTGGGAAGGAGCTTCGGTCATGGAAAAAGCATACCTGGCTGTAACTTTGGAACGGTGGGGAGACACCCGGGGACTTGCGCCACTGCTTGCATCGTTAAGGGAGTTTGCCGTCTGTGAGAGCGAATCGGGTTGTTATTTCCCCAACGCAATACTTTACGAAAGCCCCATGAGTTCCCGCATGAAAGCCCATGCCCTGCTGCTGCGAGTCTTTAGAGCGGATCCCACCCTCAGGCAGGGAATCACCCGCTGGATTCTTTACAAAAAGCAAAACAACATCTGGTCTTCCCGTGCCGGTACAACAGACGTGATTCACGCCCTGCTTCATTACGGAGACCAGGTTACCCAAAGCCCCTCCCAATACGAGATACAGCAACGTGGTACCACCTATACCGTCAGGAACCGCTCCGATGCCCTGCTGTACGTAAGTCTTTATGAGCAGACCACCGAAGACCTTTCGGCAGCCCCCGCTTATGCCAACGGTCTTGAAATTACCCGTACATGGCACCGGGCAACGGACAATTCCCCCATCGGCGAGAGAGACACCCTGCGTACAGGAGAGCGGATCGTGGCGCGATACCACCTGGGCAACGATAAAGACCGCAGTTTTGTACACCTGAAAGCTTCCAGGGCTTCCTGCCTGATGCCCATAATAGAGACTTCCGGATATCATGGGAACAGCACCTGTTCCTGGTTCCGTGAAGTAAAACAGGCCTCTACCCAATATTTTTTCCAAAACCTGCCTGCCGGTTTGCATGTAATAGAAGAGCCCTTTTACGTGATCCGGGAAGGAACTTTCAACCAGGGCAGCATAAAGGTACAGAGTCTGTATGCCCCGCAATACGGAGGCTTTTCCGCTGGAGGAAAGCTGCGTGTCAAAGAATAATAGGGAAAAAAAGAAATTATTGGAAAATTTGCATATCTTTGCTGCCCCATTGGGGAATACTATGATTATTAACCACTAAAAATCAATTGCTCACACATGGCCACTTACCTTGATGCCCAGAAAAAGCAAGAGATTTTCGGACAGTACGGAACGTCTAATAAGGATACAGGATCTGCCGAAAGCCAGATTGCCTTATTTTCTTACCGTATCGCCCATCTTACCGAACACATGAAGTCCAACAGAAAGGACTACGGCACACAGCGTGCCCTGCTCCGTTTGGTAGGTAAACGTCGCCGCCTGCTGGATTACCTTAAGGCCAACGACATTGAGCGGTACCGTAATATCCTTAAAACGCTCAATCTCCGGAAATAGCTTACAAGGCGATGGAAACACGTTGTATCCCTCGCTAACCCAACGAAGGCTGCACTCTCTGGATGGAGAACAGCCTTTTTTTTTAGAATTTCTTAATTATTCCGGTTCAAATTAAAGCAATCCGGGAACCGGGATAAGCGGAATGGATAAATTTTAACAACCCCTTACAGGAAGGGGCGGATTGCAGGATAAAAAAACTCATGAATATCATTAAAAAGGTCATCACATTGAATGATGGCCGAACCATTGAGATCGAAACCGGGAAGCTGGCCAAGCAGGCCGACGGTTCCGTGGTAGTAAAAATGGGTGGCACCATGTTGCTGGCAGCTGTCACCTGCGCAAAAGAAGCCAGGCCCGAAGCCGACTTTATGCCCCTGTCGGTGGACTATAAAGAAAAATTTGCAGCCGCCGGAAGGTATCCCGGAGGTTTTCTCAAACGGGAAGGACGTCCTTCCGATTACGAGATCCTTGTTTCACGTCTCATAGACCGTGCACTTCGTCCCCTGTTCCCTAACGATTTTCACGCAGAAGTTTTTGTAAACGTATTTCTTATTTCGGCCGAAAAAGACATCATGCCCGATGCCCTGGCCGGACTGGCAGCCTCGGCAGCACTGGCAGTGAGTGACATTCCCTTCAACGGTCCCATATCAGAAGTACGCGTAGGGCGGGTAAACGGAGAATTTGTCATCAATCCTTCGTTCAGTCAGCTGGAAGAAGCTGATCTTGACATCATGGTCGGAGCAACTCACGACAACATCATGATGGTGGAGGGAGAAATGAAGGAAGTCAGCGAAGCAGTCATGCTCGATGCCATAAAGTTTGCACACCAGGAAATCAAAAAGCATTGCAAGGTGCAAATGGAACTGATGGAAGAAACCGGAAAAACGGTAAAACGCGCCTACAGCCATGAAGAAAACGACGAAGAAGTACGCAAAGCCGTTGAATCCTTCTGCTACGACCGTTGTTACGCCATTGCGCGTTCCGGTGAAGACAAACACGCCCGGTCAGATGCTTTTGAAGCGCTGAAAGAAGAATTCATGCAGACCATACCGGAAGAAGAGCGCGAAGCAAAAGCCTTGATGGTTTCCCGATACTACCACGAAGTGGAAAAGCGCGCCATGCGCCGCATGATCCTGGACGAGGGAATTCGTCTGGATGGCCGTACAACAAAAGAAATCCGCCCCATCTGGTGCGAAATCGATTACCTGCCCCAGGCCCACGGCTCTGCCATCTTTACCCGGGGTGAAACCCAGTCCCTTACTACGGTAACTATGGGCACCAAACTGGATATGAAAGAAATGGACGAGGTACTCATCCAGGGTACCGAACAATTTGTCCTGCATTATAACTTTCCCCCCTTCTCTACCGGGGAAGCCAGGCCCAGCCGCGGCACAGGACGCCGTGAGATCGGCCACGGTAACCTGGCGCACCGCGCCCTTAAATCCATGGTTCCCGTAGGACAGGAAAACCCTTATGCCATAAGGGTAGTGTCCGACATCCTGGAATCAAACGGTTCCTCATCCATGGCAACGGTTTGTGCCGGGACACTGGCCCTGATGGATGCCGGAATAAAAATTAAAAAGCCGGTATCCGGGATTGCCATGGGTCTGATCACCGACCAGGGCAATAAGAAATTCGCAATCTTGTCCGATATCCTGGGAGACGAAGACCACCTGGGAGATATGGACTTTAAAGTTACCGGCACACGTGACGGCATCACCGCTACCCAGATGGACATCAAAGTGGACGGTCTGCCTTACCAGGTGCTGGAGCAGGCCCTGGAACAAGCCCGCCAGGGAAGGTTGCACATTATGGATGAAATGATGAAAACCATCTCCGAACCCCGTGCCGAATACAAACCCCACGTTCCCCGCATTGTACAGATCACCATTCCCAATTCATTTATTGGAGCGGTCATCGGGACCGGCGGCAAGGTGATCCAGGAAATTCAGAAAACCACCGGAACCACCATTACCATTACAGAAGAAGGAGAATTTGGCATTGTGGATATCTTCGGGGAGAACAAGGAAGGCATGGATGCCGCCCTGGCCACTATTAAAGCCATAACCACCGTTCCCCAGGTGGGAGAAGTGTACACTGGAAAAGTAATTTCCATCCTGGAATTCGGAGCTTTCATAGAGATCCTGCCGGGCAAGGAAGGTCTGTTGCACATTTCTGAACTGGACTGGAAAAAAGTAGAGAAGGTAGAAGATGTTGTCAATGTGGGTGAAACCGTTACCGTCAAACTTCTTGAAGTTGACGAAAGGTCAGGTAAAATGCGCCTTTCACGCAAAGCCCTTCTGGAGAAACCTGAAGGTTATGTTGAACCGGAACGCAAACCCCGTCCGTCGGGAGGTGACCGCGACCGCAACAACAGGGGATTCTCCCGTAGCAATGACCGCGGCAACCCGCGTGGCCGGAGCGGAGACCGCCACAGGTAGTAACTATTACCCTTTATTGACGCCAGAAAGGCTTTGCTGCAAATTGCTTCAGGGAGCTTCCATCTCGAACTCCAGCAAGCCGCCAGCCATGATGTCCTTGTAATCGATATAGAATTTGTCGTAGGGCCGGCCGTTCAGGCGGATGCTTTTGATCAGGTGGTTTTCCGGACGGTTGTCATGAGCCACTATGGTGAATGTTTTCCCGTCCCCTACCCCCAAGACCGCCTTATCCATCAAGGGAGAGCCAAATACATAACGCCCGCCGGCCGGTTCCACCTGGTAGAATCCCAGGGCCGAGAGAATGTACCAGGCAGACATTTGTCCTGCGTCTTCGTTGCCGCATAAACCATCAGGTGCATTGTGGTACATGGTTGTCAGGATCTGCCGGATCCTGGCGGCCGTCTTTTCCGGTTGCCCGGCAAAGGCATACATGTAGGGTATGTGGTGACCCGGTTCGTTACCATGTGCATACTGACCTATCAGGCCCGGAATGTCGTGCGGGACAAGCCAGGTGTACTGCCAGGGCATACTCCAGGGTTTTTGCCACCGTTTCGTGCCCCGGGTCCATGTCATAAGATATGTATCCGTATTCACGGTACAGGTCCATGCCGCGTTCGTTTCTGAGGGCAGATTGTTTCATGCCTTCAAGGTCCTGTATGGGGTCCTGCGAATACCCTTTCAATACCATGTCTGCCAGGACAGGTATTCCGGGATTTCCAACCATGCAATCCGTCTCGTTTCCCATCAGGTGCCAGACCGGCAATTTTTGCTGTTTCTGATAAATATCCAGCATGGTCTTTACGTAATCACCCATTTTTTCCGGATGGATAATCGTGGCCAGCGGATGGGCTGCACGGTAGGTATCCCAGAGCGAGAAGGTGGTATATTTTGTAAAACCGTCCGGCAGATCAGTATCACAGAACAAAGACGGGGCCATCATGGTATGGTATAGGGCTGAATAAAATATTACTTTATCATTCCGATGGTCTGTCCTGTAGTCAATTTTGGATAATTCCCGGTTCCAGGCCTTATCGGCTGCTTTGACCACAGCGCTGAATTTCCACCCTGGCAATTCATATTCCAGATTCATTGCTGCTTTTTCCATTGATACGGGTGACAGTGCCACTTTAACCAATACCTCCCCGTTCCGGGGTACATCCAGCCATATCCGGGCGTACGCTTTGCGTGCGGTAAGGCTCTTCCCGCCCGAGGGCTCCACACCGTCAAAGAATTCGGCTTCCAGAACAGGAACGGAAAACCTGGCATGGAAAAAGATTTCCTGACGTTGTGCCCAGCCCGTTGAGACCCTATATCCCTTTACCACCCGGTCCCCGTCCCATTCCAGGTGTCCTTCCACAGGGCTGTCCCATCCTATACCGTGTTCAAGATCAATGACAACGCCTTTACGCCGGGCACCGGCAGGGAAGGTATAGCGGTAAAAGGCAACCCTGGGTGTCGAAGTCATCTCGGCCCTGATTCCACTCCCGTCCAGCATCACAGAATAATACCCGGGACGGGCTGTTTCCACATCCCCGGCCACAGGCATCAGGGAAATGTCCCCAAGGTCCCCTATGCCGGTGCCGCTCAAATGCATCTGTGCAAAGCCTATGATGGTGGAATCTGAATAATGGTAACCGGAACACCAGTCCCAACCCGTGTTGTACTGCACGGGGCCGGCCTGTACCATGCCAAAAGGAACGTTGGCGCCCACAAAGACGTGGCCGTGCCCGCCGCTGCCAATCATTGGGTTTACATATTGTGTGAATGATTTGCTGCAGGAACAGGGTAAAACAAGGATACCGGCCATGACGGCGGCTGTCAGAAGAAGTGCCTTTTTCATAGTGTGAACATTTCCTCTAAGATAAGAATTTTGTCTTTCTTCATTTTTAAATAACTTTACAGGAATATATTCATTAATGTTTTCATTTATCATGAAGAAATCCATATTCTCCCTTCTGGTTTTATTGGTTTTTGTCATGGCCGGATGTGAATCAGATACAATTTTTATGAAAAAGCCTGGAAATTACCCGGGAGATCCCGCACAGGATTTTGCTCCTGTTCTTACTGCTGATGCTGAAAGCCACCGCAATATTGCCCTTAACCGTATTACCATCCATTCCTCAAGCTACGACTACAACCTTACCGGACATCTTGTCACCGATGGGATAAAATCAGATACCGCACCCTCCTGGATCAACGTGAGCAATCATGCGGGTGATCTTGAAAAACGTGAAAAGGAGTGGTTCTTTGACGGGAAGCCGGATTCAAAATACAGGATGAGGGGAGAAGATGTGTTCATTCAGCTGGAACTGTCCGGACGTGTACCCGTGGCTACCTCCATGGAACTGACCGGCTCCCTGACGTACGACCGTGCCAAGGCTGCCAATTACCAGGTGAGCTGTTATGCATCCATGGACGGGCAGGCATGGACACTGATCAGGAAAGAACAGGGATGGGGTTTCCCGGGAACTGAAAAACCCAATCCCTATGCCCAATGGGCCAACATGCCCAAACCCGCGCCTTCCCAGGGGCCGCAACCCTCTTTCACTTTTTCTTTTACCCCTCCGGCACCGGAACGCGACATCAGGCTTTCATATCAATTCAACGAACCTGTGCAATACCGTTTCTATAAAGTGGCTTTCCATGTACCGGGAGCCGGCCAATGGGCTTTTTCGGACTGGAATTTTTATAGGAAAAGTGAATTGGTGACCATTACCCCGTCAATTGACTTTACAAGTGCCTGGATGAGCGCCGGAACCGGCAACGAGTGGCTGATGGTGGATTTTGGGGCCTCTTCGGACCTAGACAGCGTAATCCTGTACTGGATCAACAAGGCTGTTGCCGGAACCCTGGAAATATCCGATGACAACATCAATTGGAAGGTGGCTGCCCAATTGCCGGGCACAGAAAATTCCGTGGATACGATCGTCCTGGATCCTCCTGTCCGGAGCCGGTACCTGAAAGTGAACATGGAGGCACCTGCCAATGGGGAACGTTACATCCTGAGTGAACTGGAAGCCTATGGGACAGGTGCCCTCAGGGCCGTGCCCAAACCCAGGGAACTCCCTAAAGGAAACCGTCTCACGCTCAATGGAGGTGACTGGAGGTTGCAGCGCATGTCCCTTGTTCCGGAAAAAGGGTTCGTCATCTCAAGAAAAGAATACACGGGAACAGAAACATGGCCTGTCGCGACCGTTCCCGGGACCGTGCTTTCCAGTTATCTGAACATAGGGGCGCTTCCGGACCCCAACTTTGGTGACAACCAACTACAGATCTCCGAATCTTTTTTCCGTTCCAACTTTTGTTACCGGACCGAGTTTTTTGTTCCCGTGGATTTCAAGCAGGAAGAACTATTCCTGCATTTTGACGGGATCAACTGGGTTGCTGTTGTTTACCTTAACGGGATACGGATTGGAAGGATAAGCGGTGCCTTTACCCGGGCAAAATTCAATGTAACAAAAGAGATCATTCCCGGAGCATCCAACGTGCTGGCTGTAGTGTTAGCAGACAACAGGAACTATGGAGCCGTCAAAGAACAGAACGCAGTGAGTCCGGACCAGAACGGGGGCATCCTGGGTGCCGACAATCCCACATTCCATGCCTCTATCGGCTGGGACTGGATTCCCACCATCCGCGGAAGGAACATGGGTATCTGGAACGATGTGTTCTTAACCACCACCGGACCTGTAAGCGTTGAAGACCCCTTTGTACAAACTTTCCTGCCCCTGCCCGACACCACGCAGGCTGCCATCAGCATAGAAGCCACCCTTACAAACCACAGGGACGAATTTATCCTGGGCAACCTGGAAGGATCATACGGAGACGTGCCCTTCAAACTGGAAGTAGGCCTGGAAGCGGGAGAGATCCGTACAGTATCTGCAGAGATCAGCCTTGACAATCCCAAACTGTGGTGGCCCAAAGGGTACGGTGCTCCCAACCTGTACCCCGTCCACATGGCTTTCAATATTGATGGGACGGTTTCAGACAGCCTGTCCTTCCTTTCCGGAGTAAGACAGGTAGACTTTGATGAAAACAACGGGATACTTTCCCTGTACATCAACGGACGTCGTTTCATAGGACGTGGCGGCAACTGGGGCTTTTCCGAATCAAACCTCAACTACAGGGGCAGGGAATACGATATAGCCGTTGCCTATCATGCCGATATGAATTTCACCATGATCCGCAACTGGGTGGGACAGACAGGAGACGATGAATTCTATGAAGCCTGCGACCGCTATGGCATCATGGTCTGGCAGGATTTCTGGCTGGCCAATCCCTGGGACGGACCAGACCCGGCGAACACCAGAATGTTCATGCAGAATGCCAACGATTTGGTCCGCCGCATCCGCAACCATCCCTGCATAGCCCTGTATGTTGGCCGTAACGAAGGGTTTCCTCCCAAAGAACTGGACAATGCCCTGCGCGAAATGATCCCGCAACTACACCCTGGAATCCATTACATATCCCACTCCTCGGCAGGAGTGGTCAGCGGGGGAGGTCCCTACCGGGCGCTTCCGGTAAGGGATTACTATCTGCTGTACGGGAAAGACCGCATGCACAGCGAGCGGGGTATGCCCAATGTGATGAATTACGAAAGCATCCTGCAGACCATCCCGCAGGAACACCTGTGGCCGCACAACGATATGTGGGGATTGCACGATTTTTGCCTGGAAGGGGCCCAGGGAGCCGCATCCTTCATGGAAATGGTGGAAAAGGCATTTGGCCCGGCAGAAAATGCAGAACAGTTCAGCCAATACGCCCAGTGGATCAATTACGACGGGTACCGGGGTATTTTTGAGGGGAGGAGTGAATTCAGGCGCGGCATGTTATTGTGGATGAGCCATCCTGCATGGCCTTCCATGGTGTGGCAGACTTACGATTATTTCTTTGACCCGACTGCAGCCTACTTTGGCTGTAAAAAAGCATCGGAACCGCTTCATATTCAATGGAATCCCGTTTATCAAACCATAGAGGTGGTCAACCTGCACGCCGGTGCCCGCGAAGGACTCCGGGCACACGCACAAATCATCAATACCGATGGTTCCGTTCAATGGGAAAAAGACACCCTGGTAAACAGCCAGGAGGACAGCACTGTAAAATGCTTCCGCCTGGAGTTTCCACAAACCCTGAGCGATGTGCATTTTATTAAGCTCACCCTGTATGGGAATGACCGCATCCTTTCAGAAAACTTTTACTGGAGAGGGCTGGAGGAAGGGAACCTGAAAGCCCTGCACAACCTTGCCAAAGTAAAGCTGAGAACCATAACAAAATACAAAAAAGTCGGAGACCAGTGGAAACTGACCACCACCCTGGTGAACAGTTCAGAGACTCCCTGCCTGATGGTGCGCCTTAAAGTGACCGGAAAAAAGAGCGGGGAAAGAATCCTGCCGGTTTTCTTTAGCGACAATTACGTTTCCCTGATGCCCGGTGAGACCAGAACCATCACTATGTCTTTGAAACAACAGGATACAAGGGGTGAAAAACCTTGTGTAGTAATATCCGGATTCAATTATGAAGAATAAATCAAGCCTGCTGTTGTGGCTGATTATTTTTACAAGCTGTAGCGGCAATTCCGGCCTGCAGTTGTGGTACGACAGTCCGGCCGGGATATGGGAAGCTGCCCTGCCTCTGGGCAACGGGCGCCTGGGCATGATGCCTGACGGGAATCCCCGGCAGGAAACCATAGTGCTTAACGAAATCACTTTGTGGTCCGGCTCTGAGCAGGACGCAACCAATCCGGCAGCCCTGGAATCCCTGCCGCGCATACGCGCACTGTTGCTGGAAGGGAAAAACGACCTGGCACAGGAACTGATGTATGAAACCTTTGTATGCGGGGGAGCAGGATCGGGACATGGAGGAGGTGCTAAAGTGCCTTTTGGCTGTTACCAGGTACTGGGCAACCTCCGCCTTGAATATCACGATAAAAGCGAACCCAGGGAGAATTACCGCAGAAACCTGGACCTGGAAAAAGCCGTTGCCCGCACCCGTTATAAAGGAAACGAGCGGGAATATTTCACTTCCTTAACACAGGATGTGGGCGTGGTGCGCCTCAAGCCGGGGAAAAAATCTCATACAGTCATCCGTCTGGACCGTCCCGAACGTTTTGCAACCACCGTGGAAAACGACCGTCTGGTCATGCGCGGTACCCTCAGTAGCGGGGTAGAAGGCCAGGAGGGCATGCATTACCTGGTCAAAGTAGGCGTGAACCATTCCGGAGGGCATGTGGTCTTTGAAGGGGACAGCATTGTCCTGGATGGCGTGCGTAAAGCCACGCTGATCCTGTCGGCAGCCACCAGCTATTTTCATCCGGATCCCGGGATACACTGCGACACCCTTCTGGAAAGAGCCCTGTCTGTCAAATACAAACATCTGCGCAAAGACCATATCAGAGCTTATCAGTCTCTTTTTAAGCGGGTTAAAATACATCTTGGCCCACAAAAAAATGCCACGGCCCTGCCCACAGACCTGCGATTAGCCGCCTATCAGAACAATCCCGACCCCGGACTTGATGCCCTTTACTACCAATACGGACGTTATCTGCTCATTTCCTCTACCCGCCCGGGGCAGCTTCCCCCCAATCTGCAGGGACTCTGGGCCAATTCCATCCAGACTCCCTGGAACGGGGACTACCACCTGAACATCAACCTGCAAATGAACCACTGGCTGGCCGAGCCGGGGAACCTTGCCCAACTGCACCTCCCGTTGATAGCTTTTACCAAAGCCCTGGTGCCTTCGGGGCAGATCACCGCACGTTCGTTTTACGGGGCCGATGGCTGGACAGCGCATGTGATCTGCAATCCCTGGCATTTCACCGCCCCGGGGGAGCACCCTTCCTGGGGGGCGACCAACACCGGCGGTGCCTGGTTATGCCAGCACCTGTGGACACATTACCTGTACAATCCGGATAAAGAATACCTGCAGGAAGTATATCCGGTGATGAAAGGGGCCTGCGAATTTTTTCTTTCCTCCATGATCCGGGAACCTTCCCGGGGATGGCTGGTCACTGCCCCCACCACCTCACCGGAAAATGAATTTTTCATGCCCGACGGGGTCACAAAAGCAAGCGTTTGCATGGGCTCCACCATGGACAACCAGCTGGTAAGAGAGCTGTACACCAATACCATCAAGGCTTCGGAAGTGCTGGACCTTGACCCGGAACTCAGGGAAAGGCTCCGACAGGCCGTGGAAGAGCTGCCCCCACACAGAATCAGCCCCGGCGGAACCCTGCAGGAATGGCTGGAAGACTACCGGGAAGCCGAGCCCCGGCACCGCCACGTGTCTCACCTGTACGGGCTGCATCCCGGAAACCAGATCACCCCTGCCGGCACTCCGGATCTTGCCAATGCCTGCAGAGCAACCCTGGAGCGTCGCGGCGACGGGGGTACGGGCTGGTCCCGTGCCTGGAAAATCAATTTCTGGGCCCGCCTGGGTGACGGAGACCGGGCCTATCGCCTGCTTAGGAACCTGCTGGCTCCGAAAAGTACCTATCCCAATCTTTTCTGTGCCCATCCGCCCTTCCAGATAGACGGCAATTTTGGCGGTGCGTCGGGGATAACAGAGATGCTTCTGCAAAGCCACACCGGGACTATTTCCCTGTTGCCGGCACTGCCCGGGATATGGTCCGGAGGTTATTTCCGGGGCATGAAAGCACAGGGAAACGTCCAGGTGTCTTGCTGGTGGAAAAACGGAAAAGTAAAAAAGGTAATCCTCGAATCGTCCCCGGGCGGGACTTACCGGGTACAGGCCAATGACCAACAATTTACCGTAACCCTGTCACCAGGTGAAAAAAAGCGTTTTCGCTTTCCGGAGAATAAAAGCAAATCCGGACAGGAATAACCCATCCTGCAATGCCGCTTCCCATCAGACGGACGGCGTCCTTGGCCGTGGTGATAAGCTGCCAGGCAGGATTTTTTTCCAGCAACTTCCGCATACGGGCTAAGTCCTTGCCGGTAAAGCGGTGGTGATCCGGAAATTCCATATGATAAGCCACAAGATAATGCTTTTGTAAATGCTCTTTAAGCGGCCGTGCATTGGCTATGCCTGTGACCAGCATGACCGGGGCACCCGGTTGGGGCATGGCGGCAGGATCATGCAATGGCAGGAATGGACCATAAGACATAAAAGTATGAAAAACAGGAATATCTGTGTGACTTTCCTGCATTATCCCGTAACTGGTCATGGGTTCGGGACACCGTGTATAGACTATGCAGTCAGCCCTGCCGGCTGCAGAAGGCAGGTCCCGTAACCGGCCAAATGGCAACAGGGCATCTTTGGTGAAAGGTCTTGCATGATCGGCCATCAGGATGTTTTTACCAGCCCGTACCCGCCTGTGCTGGAAGGCATCATCCAGGATAATCCAGGGGTCCTGCGGGTAATCTTCAACCAGGCGGCGTATCCCCTTTACCCTGTCTTCACATACGGCCACTATCGTTGCGGGAAAATGCCTTTTGGTCTGGAGCGGCTCATCACCCGAATCATATACGTTATCGGAATGTTCAACATATCTGAAACCCCTGGTCCTGCGGCCATAACCCCTGGATAGCACCATGGGGGTTTTGCCCGACTCTATCAACCTGCCTGCAAGGTATTCGGTCATGGGTGTTTTGCCTGTCCCTCCCACTGTAATATTTCCGACACAAAGGACAGGAACCTCGAAACCATATGATCTGAAGAATCCGCGGTCATAAAGCAGGTGCCTCAGGGCCAGCACCCATGCATAGGGCGAAAGCCATTGAAGGAGCGATCTTTTTATCCCCATTTTTCTGCAATTTTATCCAGGATGCTGTACAGCACCTGAGGGTCGTTTTCTGTAACCAGTTTCAAACGGACAGATTTAAAGTCTGCAAGTCCTTTGAAGTAACAACTCAGATGACGCCGCATCTCCAGTACACCCACCCTTTCTCCTTTCACTTCCAGAGATCTGGCAAGATGCCTTTTGGCCAGCTCCACGCGTTCTGTCACACCCATGGGCGGAAGCAGTTCCCCTGTCTGCAGATAATGGCGTATCTGACGGAACAGCCAGGGTTGACCAAAACTGGCCCTGCCAATCATAATGCCATCCACACCATACCTGTCAAAGGCTTCCCGTGCCTGCTGCGGTGTAGAAATATCCCCGTTGCCGATGATGGGAATACGTATGCGCTGATTGGCTTTTACGGCTGCAATGGGTGCCCAGTCAGCTGCCCCTTTGTACATCTGTGTGCCGGTCCTGCCATGAATGGTAAGGGCGGCGATTCCCGCATCTTGCAGGGCCTCGGCAAGGTCTTCAATGATGACCGATTCATTATCCCACCCCAGCCGGGTCTTGACAGTCACCGGGACGCGCACCGACTGAACCAGGCGCCTGGTAATGTCCACCATTCCTTCGGGGTCGCGGAGCCACCCACAGCCCGCTCCCCTCTTTGCGATCTTGTGCTTGGGACACCCAAAGTTGATGTCTATTACATCCGGGGCTTCTTCTTCCGCTATGCGGGCAGCCTGGAGCAACACCCCGGGGATGTGCCCGTAAATCTGAATTCCTATAGGCCTTTCACTGTCCGATATCAATAATTTGTCCCGGCTTTTGTATGCGTCGCGGATAAGTCCGTCTGCCGACACAAATTCGGTATACATCATGTCTGCTCCGTATTCCTTGCATATGAAACGGAACGAGGCATCTGTAACATCTTCCATGGGGGCAAGGAACAACGGCTCTTTTCCCAGGTCAATCGTAGCGATCTTCATACGACAAAGATAATTTTTTCTACTTTTGCAGTCATATGAAAACAATCAAAACAATCGGAGTCCTTACTTCAGGCGGTGACGCCCCCGGGATGAATGCCGCTATCCGGGCTGTTGTCAGGACATCCATATATCACGGATGCCGTGTCATAGGAATACAGCGCGGATTCACCGGCCTTTTGCAGAACCTGTTCATACCCTTGCAGAACCATTCCGTAGCGAAGAAGATTTCGCTGGGGGGCACTTTCCTCAAATCTTCACGCTGTCCCGAGTTCAAGACCAGGGAAGCGCGTTCTGCTGCCTGGCAGAACATCCAACAACAGGAGATCGATGCCCTGGTGGTCATAGGCGGTGACGGATCTTTCCGGGCAGCCGACCTGCTGGTAAAGGAATTTGGGCTTCCGGTCATAGGTATCCCCGGCACCATAGACAACGACATTTACGGAACCGATTACACCATAGGATTTGATACGGCAGTCAACACAGCCGTACAGGCAGTGGATAAACTGCGCGACACGGCCGACTCGCACAACATGGTGTTCTTTGTAGAGGTCATGGGCCGGGATGCGGGATTCATCGCCCTGAACACTTCTATTTCAACCGGAGCCGAGGCAACCCTTATCCCCGAGGTTCAAACCGATATCGACACACTCTGTGAGTACCTGGAACTGAAAAGGCGCAAAAATAAAACTTCGGGCATTATCATCGTAGCCGAGGGGCATGAACAGGGAAGCGCATCAACAGTAGCCGCCAAAGTCAAAGAGCGACTGCCCGGGTACGAAACCCGCGTCACCACACTGGGGCACGTGCAACGGGGTGGAGCTCCCACCGCGAACGACCGTATTCTGGCCAGCATCCTGGGACACGATGCAGTAGTGGCGCTTCTGGAGGGCAAAACAGGGATGATGGCAGGCCAGGTGAACAACCAAACGGTATTCACTCCGTTCCATGAAGCCTGCGCCCGGCATAGTGAAATAAACAAGCGCTGGGTAGATATTGCCTACATACTTTCGCTTTGATTTCTGGAAAAAAGTAGTATCTTTGCAGCCCCTTTAAATTGGGGGATCGCAATTTTATTACATAATTACTCTAAAAATCAACCAGGTGAACACATTATCCTACAAGACCGTAAGCGCCAACAAAGCCACTGTAACCAAAGAGTGGGTGCTGCTGGATGCTACCAATCAGGTGTTGGGACGCCTTGCCGTGCAAGCAGCTACTATGCTCAGAGGCAAGCACAAACCCAATTTTACCCCGCACGTGGACTGTGGTGATAACGTCATTATCATCAATGCAGAAAAAGTCCGCCTGACCGGGGATAAAATGGACAAAAAAACGTATGTCCGGCACTCCGGATACCCTGGCGGTCAACGCAGTGAAACAGCCAAAGAGCTGCTCAAACGTAAACCGCTTTTCCTTGTGGAACACGCCATAAAAGGCATGCTTCCCAAAACTCGCCTCGGCTCTGAGCTTTTCCGCAACCTGTATGTATATCAGGGTCCGGAACATCCTCACCAGGCGCAGCAACCCAAACAAATCACTTTAAACGAAAACTAAACAGAGCATGGAAGTCATCAACGCCCTTGGAAGAAGAAAATCAGCTATTGCTCGCGTTTACGTTCAATCCGGAAAAGGGAACATCACCATCAATGATCGTCCTTTGGAAGACTATTTTAAGGAAGGCACCCTTCAGTACATTGCCAGGCAGGCTCTGGAACTGACAGGAACCTCTTCTCAGTTTGACATCAAAGTCAACCTGGACGGAGGCGGTGTGAAGGGACAGGCAGAAGCCCTGCGCCTGGCAATAGCCCGCGCCTTGTGTAAGATAGATTCCGAAGCCTATCGTGGTGTCCTCAAAACCAACGGGATGCTTACCCGCGATGCCCGCGAGGTAGAGCGCAAGAAGCCCGGACAACCCGGCGCACGCAAACGCTTCCAGTTCAGCAAACGTTAACAGCTGATAACCAATGCACGGCAATTGTCAAAACAACTGTGATCAATTTTTTGCTGCCAGATGTTTCGGTTGCCGCGGAAAATTAAAGCGGACTGTCAGAGACACTACCCTTTAATTGCTACAAAGAGTAAAAAAAATTAAAAAAACAAAAAAAATGCCAAGAACAAATTTCCAGGAACTTCTTGATGCAGGAGTGCATTTTGGCCACCTCAAACGCAAGTGGAATCCTAAAATGGCCCCTTATATATTCATGGAGAAAAACGGGATCCATATCATTGACCTGCACAAAACCATTGTCAAGATTGAAGAAGCAACCGCTGTAGCAAAACAACTTGCCAAAGCAGGCCGGAAAATCCTGTTTGTCGCCACCAAAAAACAAGCAAAAGACATTGTGGCAGAAGCCGCTAAAGAAGTGAATATGCCTTATGTCACTGAACGCTGGCCGGGCGGAATGCTCACCAACTTTCCCACCATTCGCAAAGCCGTCAAAAAAATGAACACCATTGATAAAATGATGACAGACGGCACCTTTGAAACCCTTGCAAAGCGCGAACGCCTGCAGGTTACCCGCCAGCGTGCCAAGCTGGAGAAAAACCTGGGGTCTATCGCCGATCTGAACCGTTTACCTGCAGCCCTTTTTGTGGTGGATATTCAGAAAGAAATGAACGCTGTAAAAGAGGCATCCCGTTTGAATATACCGGTTATCGCTATGGTTGATACTTGTTGCGATCCCACACCCATTGATTTTGTGATCCCGGCAAACGACGATGCAGCCAAATCTATTGCCGTTATTGTCAACATTTTCCGCCAGGCTATTAGTGAAGGCCTTAACGAACGTAAAATGGAAAAGGACAAGGAGGTAAGCATGGACTTGTCGGAAGAAGAAGACACCGAAGCCCCTGTAAAACGCACCCGCAGCCGCAGGCAGCGTATTGATGAAAGCAGGAAAGAAGAGGCTCCCGTTAAGGAAGAAGCCGCTCCCGTTAAAGAAGAAGCCGCTCCTGCAGAGAAGACTGAAGATAACAAACCCGAATAAGAAACAAATCTATATGGAAATTAAAGCAACCGACGTAGCAAAACTACGTAAAATGACCGGTGCCGGTATGATGGATTGCAAGAATGCTCTTGTTGAATCCAATGGAGACTTTGAACGGGCACAGGAAATTATCAGAGAAAAAGGAAAATTGGTTGCCGCCAAGCGGGCTGATCGTGAAACAACCGAAGGATCAGTAATTGCTATAACCAATGAGAAGAAAGACCGCGGAATCCTGGTGTGCCTGGGTTGTGAAACCGATTTTGTGGCCAAGAACAAAGAATTTCAGGATCTTGCCATGGGTATTGCACACAAAGCCCTGGAACATTTTCCAGAAAATCTGGAAGCCCTGCTCAACCTCCCTTACCAGGAAAGCACCATTGCCGATGCTGTAACCCAACAAACCGGAAAAAGCGGGGAAAAGCATGTTGTCGTTTTTTATAGCAGGCTGGAATCTCCCTACATGGGCTCATACATTCATATGAACAATAAAGTAGCCACGATCGTGGGCTTTAGCAAACCCATACCCGCAAAAGCTGCCAAAGAAATCGCAATGCAGATCACTGCCATGGTCCCGGTAGCTGTCAACCGTGAAAGCTGCCCCAAAGAAATCATAGAAAAGGAACTGCACATTTACCGTGAGCAGATCCGTATGGAAGGCAAGCCGGAAGAAATGGTAGAAAAGATTGCCCTGGGCAAACTCAATAAATTCTTCAAGGATTATACGCTGGAAGACCAGATCTTTGTCAAGGACGGAAAGATCTCTGTTAAGGAATACCTGAAAACAGTAGATCCCCAGGTAAGGGTAACCGCATTTTCGCGCTATTCCCTGAACGATTAACACAGGTTCCACCTGTACAAAAAAAGGGGTGACTTTTTTAGTCACCCCTTTTTTCTTGTATCCGGTCAACGGCTACATTTTACCAACCCGGATTTTGAGTAATGGTGTATCCTTTATCCTTGTACATCTCGATAACGTCTGAACAGATTGGAATAAGGTAACTTCTCTGGGTAAAAGCATCGCGGTTCTGAACACCTTGAGGGATATAGAAGCCTACCATATCGGCTTTGTTGGCTCCGGTATAAGCCACAACAGTGCCATCAGGTTTCATGACTTTCAGTGCTTTGGCATCACCCTGATCAATCTGTTTTCCCGGGATCAGGTAATTGAAATTGATGTCATTCCCCGATTGGGTGGTGTTGAAATCACACCATGTCCCCAATAGCAGGTCAGGATTGGTGGCGCCATTCATTAATTCCAATTTTCCCCATCTGCGAAGATCCAGGATGCGGTTGTTCTCAAACACAAACTCCATGCGGCGTTCACGACGGATTTCCCATAGAAGGGGGCTGTTGACAACACCTGCAAGGGTGTTGGCTTCTGCAGAAGAAGTACGGGCAGGGTCATCCGGAATGGCAGCAAGCATCATGGGGGCTGTCTTCTTTACTCCCTCTGCAATGGCATGTTCGTCCAAAGGCCGGTTGCGTATGGCATTGATGGATTTGTCAAGATCGGCCTGTGTGACGGCAGCTCCTCCATAAGAAAGGGCCAGTTCCTGTTTGGCCTCGATCCAGTTCAGTACCACTTCTGCAAGACGAACCACCGGATATCCGTTTGTATTGGTGCTGGATCCGTATTTTGGGGGCCGGGGGGCCGAGATGTTGTCAAAAGAGTAGGTTACCCCTACGCGGTCAATAAACTTGCATACGTATAGCAGCGTAGATGAAGATTGCAAGGGAGCTCCCCAGAATGTGGCCTCAAAACGCGGATCCCGGGTAAGAGCCATTTTTTTAAGATCAAAGTTATCGGCATCGGCTACCGTTGAATTCTGCCATGGTTTCCCGTCGTTACATATGAACGATTTTGCAAGGGCCAGGTTGGCAGCCGGAGCCTGTGATTCTGTAAGGTTGGAATACGAGGCTATACAGTGGGTTGTAGATAATTCTGCGCTGTATTCCCTGTACAGCAGGATTTCTTTGCCTTGTTTTGTGTCAGAGCCAAAAAGCGAGCGGAAATCCGTGGTAAATGCATATTGCCCCGAATTAATGACCACATCACCTGCAGACACCACTAATTGAAGGAATTTTTTAGCCAGGTCGTTAGTGCCCGAGCCGGGATGATACTTGTACCAGGTGCCTTCAAAGAGCATATAACGGGAAGCCAGTGCCGCTGCAACATACTTGTTGACATAGTTCACTCCGTCGTTTGCTCTGATATTGGCTATGGCATAGACAAAATCTTCATAGACTTTATCCATGACCAAAGTCCTGGGATCCCTGTCCTTGTATTGTTCGTCCATGTCGGTGTCACTTACGGGTTTATCGTAGTATGGGACATCCCCGAATGATTGTACAAGGCGGCTGTATTCCATGCCCCTGAAAAGCCTGGCAACACCGTTCCAGTGGTTGAATTGTTCATTTGAGAGATAACCCTCCTCTTTCATCTTGGCCAGACGTTGTATGAGTGTGTTCCATTTCCGGACCCATCCAAAGTTCCAGGCAGATGCTCCGCTTTGAGTTAGCCAGTAAATGGTCGTTGCCGATTCCGAGCGGTACCAGTTGTCGGCAGGAACGGCAGCAAGAAAGGCTGATTGTTTGCCGGCCGAAGTCATATCGTCGTTGAAATTTGCGCCCCTGTATGGAACGTAGGCGGTTCCCCATGATCTGTCATATCCGTTGAAATAATTGGGATAACCTCCATTTACAAACAGACGTATATTGGTTTCGCTGGTCCAGTAGTTTGAATCGTCCATAGCTGTTTTCTGGGGACGATCCAGAAAATCGCTGCACCCCGCCAGGGTTAAAGCCGCTAATAAACCTAAGGTTAGTATTATTTTATTCATAGTGTCTGATTTTAGAAAGTTAACTGAAGGCCGACAGATGCGCTCTTAAAGGTTGGAACGCCAACACCTGTGCGGGAGGAATTGTAATTACTCGTATTTAGTAAGGAATATCCGGCAATTTCTTCCGGATCTATGGGAAGTCCGCGAAGTTTGTCAAATGTCAGGAAATTTTCCAGGGAAATATAAATACGTACATTGTTTATCATAGCCTTTCGGGTCAATTGCCTGGGCATGGTGTAACCTATAGTCAGGTTCTTCATTCTTAGATAGGCCATGTTCAGCAGATACCTGTCGCATACTTGCATGTTGTTCCCGGTGCTGCTGGCCCCCAGGTTGTAGGCACGGGGATAGAACGCATCGTAATTGCTGTCAATCACATTACCGCTGCCATCATACGTTTCGTACCAGAAGTCCTGGGCTATGACCTTGGGCATGGCTCCGTCTGAAGAGTTGAAACCGGGAATGGCCAGAGGGCTGGCGCCCCACATGTCACGCTTTCCAACACCCTGGAAGAATACCGAGAAATCAACTCCCTTGTATTCCATGCCAAGACGGAAACTGTATTCATAACGGGGAGTTGTGTTCCCAATCACCGATAAATCTCCGTAATCGTCAATCAGCTGGCTCCCGTTGTTAATCACCCCGTCACCGTTAAGGTCCTTGAACTTCACGTCACCAGGCCCAAATCTGAAGTTGGAGCTTGTCTGCAGCTTACCCTGTGTGGGGGCGTTTGGATCTGACAATTTATTGACTGTATATCCATCGGTGCTTTTCATGGTTACGAGTTTACCATTTTCATATACAAAATCATCGTTCTGATAAAGCCTGTCAACCTGGTAACCCCAGATCTCTCCGTACACTTTCCCTTCGTACCAGGCATTGATGCTGGTGGTGCTTCCGTATTTTGTAATATGAGTAACAGCGTCTGAAAATGCAGCACTGGCAGTGATCCGGAATCCGCTGGCAAACTGGTGCCCAAAATTCAGGGATACTTCCCAGCCGTTTGTCCGTAAAGAACCAAAGTTGCCCTGAGGAGCGGTTGTTCCGAATGTGTAGGAAAATCCTTCCCCGGGAACGATCATGTTTTTAGTGTCTCTTTGATACCAGTCTAACGAAGCACTCAATGCTCCGTTAAGAATACTGATATCAACCCCCACGTTGAGTGTTACAATATCCTGCCATGTAATGATGGAGGATACAGCAGCAGGAGTGCCAAAATAAGTGTCTCTTGCCCCTCCGTGCAGCCAGTATGAATTAGCTCCGCTCATGGTGGGCACATACAGGGTGTTGCTAACCGACTGGTCGCCAATAGAACCCCACGATCCGCGTAACTTCAGGCTTGTCAGGGCAGGTTTGGCAAAATCCATCCAGGGTTCTTCCATTACACGCCATCCAAACGAGAAAGAAGGATACCAGCGCCATTGCAGGTCTTTGGGGAACTTGGATGTGCCATCGTAACGAAGGTTGGCTTCGAAAAGATATCTTTCCTTGAAATTATAGTTGATACGACCAAAGAAACCAAGCTGTGAATCCCAGAGCGAATTACCACCAGAGGTTTGAGTTCCGGAAGCCAGGTCAAACTGTGGATTCGTGTAATCCATTAACTGCAGCTTCTGGGACCAGGAATTATTATAATCATATGCCACAACGTTCATCCCCAACATGAAATTGAAAATGTGAGCATCGTTGACATTCAGATCATAAGTCGTGGTCAGGTTCAATGTGCTGCGGGTACGGTTGGATGCAGACCTGTATATGTGGTCGGGATTGGACCCTGGAGCCGTATACCTTGAATAATTGAGCATATAGGCCGGAATGGAAGCTCCCAGTGAATTATACTGGTTCCATTCGTTGTCCCTGTATATTCTCGTTCCGTCCTGGTTGTTCAAAGGAACAGCTGAAACCCAGGTGTCTCCGGCCATGAAGCTTGTACCGGGATTGAGCTCAATGCTTTCCTGGTTGGAATAGGTATAGTCCAGATTGATGTTCCAATCTTTCACCGGCGTGATGGTCAGGCCGGCATTGGCACTGGTGAAGTTGTTGGTAATAGAAGCCGTATTGGCCACGGCAGTCTCATACGTGGCATTGCGAAGCGGATTGCCGCTCTCATCGGACGCTGCCATAGGATAAGTAGGTCCCCATCTGTACATATAGTACCAGATATCGGCAGTGGTAGAGGATGTGGCATAAGCCCAGCGTTTCTGGGTTTTTGAATACATCAGGCCGGCGTGTACAGAAAGGAATTTATTGATCTGTGTGTTGACCCTTGTAGACGCATTCCAGCGTTGGAAGTCATCTTGTTTGGCAGTTTTCATCATCCCGTTCTGATCAAGGTACCCCACCCCGATATTGAAATCGGTCTTTCCTGACTTACCGTTGACCGATATATTGTGGCTTTGTGTGGGAGCCCATTCGCGGATCAGATAATTGTACGGATCGTAGGTTCTGACCCCAATCTTCCGGTTGCTGGCGTCTACATACCAGTCACGGCCATAAACCATGGGTTCGTAGGGATCCAAAGAGTTTCCGTACTTCTTGTCCCAGGCAACAGCAGCATTGTAACCAGCCCTGTCAATAAGCCAGAAGGCCCCGACGGGGGTGGTTGTACCAATACGCTCTGCAGCTTCGACCGTATAATGCAGAGCATCTACACCGGCCATCTCATATTTCTTGGACATATTCTGAAAAGACACATTCCCCGAATAGTTCACCGTTACGCTTTCTGTTTTGGCTCCCTTTTTGGTGGTGATCAGAATAACCCCGAATGCAGCCTTGGACCCATAGATCGAGGCAGAAGCGGCGTCTTTCAAAACAGAGATTGATTCAATATCATCAGGGTTGACCAGCTGTATACTGGGAATTTCCACGTTATCCAACAGGATCAGGGGCGATACCGAGCCGACAGCAGACCCGACATGACCACGGATCTTCATAATGGCCTCTGAACCTACTTCGCCGCTACCTACCTGGATAGTAAGACCGGGAGTAGACCCCTGTAGTGCACGCCCCACGTCTGCAATGGGACGTGATGTCAGTGCTTCCTGTACGTTTACAGAAGATACAGCTCCTGTCAGATTCACTTTTTTCTGGGTTCCGAATCCGACAACCACTAAATCTTCCAGAATAAAAGCTTCCTCCTCCATAGTAACATTAAGTCTGGTCCTTCCGTTGACAGGTACTTCAACGGTTTTATAACCAAGAGAGGAAAAAGTAAGTGTCGCAGTAGGAGGTGCCGTGATGGAATAATTTCCATCCAGATCTGTGGTGGCAGTTGACACCGTCCCCCGCACAACAACCGTTACCCCCACGACGGGGCCAGTGTTGTCCGAAACATTACCGGTAATGGTAATGTTCTGAGCGCTTGCATAAGCCGAAACAAGCATAATGCAAACCATTAGGATAGTTTTTCGTAAAAGCATAGGTTAGTTGTTTAGGTTAGAAATGGATTAATAGGTTAAAGGAGCTAAGAGAACAAGTGGAACATCTAAAGGGGAAATGTAAAGGATCGCAAGTAATACCGCTTGCGAATTTAAGAAAATATCTTTCATTAATGAATATAGGCAGTATTTTTTGTTACATTTGTCGATTATTGCCAGCCATAAATAACAAACCGTAACCTTATAAATTTAACCTTAAATAATTACTTATGGATGTTTACAAAAAAAGCGGTCGCCTGACCTTTATTTGTCTGGTGACTTTGGTCGCTGCAATGATTGCAGAACCTGTATGGGCTCAAAACGTAAATGTTACCGGGAAGGTTTCCGACAATAACGGAGAACCTTTGATGGGCGTTTATGTGTTGGTCCAGGGGTCTTCAAGGGGTGTCTCTACAGACATGGACGGAGTGTATGCCATCACTGCCCCTGCAGACGGGACCCTGTTATTCTCATTTATGGGATTTGATAATGTGGCTGAAGCCATAAACGGGCGATCCCTCATAGACGTTACCATGACCGTATCTTCTGTTGCGCTGGAAGAGCTGGTGGTTACAGCTCTGGGGATCAAGAAGGACAGAAAAGCCCTCGGATTTTCTGTTACGGAAGTCGGTGCAGAAGAATTGTTGAAAAACAAACAGACCAACGTTATCAACTCTCTGGCAGGTAAAGTGGCCGGTGTCAACGTCACCCAGTCCGGTGGTTCGGCCGGTTCCGGATCTACCATTATCATACGCGGAGGTAACTCGGCCAGTGAAGGCCGTGACAACCAGCCCCTTTTTGTGGTTGACGGTATTATCTATGATAACTCCACCGTCATAGGAGGTAACTCGGGAACTGACGGTATGACCAAAACTGCCTCCACTTTTGGAAACCGTGTTATGGACATCAATCCGGAAGATATTGAATCCATGTCGGTGCTCAAAGGAGCAGCAGCTGCCGCCTTGTACGGATCACGTGCCGCAGACGGGGTTATTGTGATCACCACCAAGAAAGGCGCCACAGACGGAACCGTCAAGGTAAATGTGGGGTCAAAATACAGCTACTCATGGGCCAACTCTCTCCCTGAACTTCAAGGTGTTTACGGCAGGGGTTATTACAACCAGGCCGGTGTGTTCAGCGATTATACCTACAATTCCTGGGGCCAGAAAAATACCGGAACCGTGTATGACAACGTGGGCAACTTTTTCCGTGGCGGAAATATCTGGGATAACAGCGTAAGCGTTTCCGGTGGCAGCAAAAATGGCAGTTTCTACTTGTCCGCCTCACGTTACGATCAGCAGGGTATTGTTCCCCTGACCGGGTATGACAAGACCACCATGCGTTTCAACGGTGAACAGAAGTATGGAAAACTGACCGTGGGCGCCAATGTGGCCTATTCCATTTCCAATACGCAGAAAACCCTGACCACAGCCGGTCTGTACGGAGGTGGGGGTAATGGTGCCATGACGGCCGTTTACGGCTGGTCACGCAGTGACGACATGACCCATTATCTGAACGAGGATGGGACCAAATACCGTATGTTCCCGCAATATCAGGATCTGGCATCGGACCGCGAAAATCCCTATTGGATGCTCAACAAGAACAAATTGTCCGATCAAACACGCCGCTGGACCGGATCGGTAAACGCAAACATGGACCTTACAGACTGGTTCAATGTTGCATACCGTGTTGGTCTTGACACGTATACTTATGATGAATACACCTACATTGCTCCCGGAGGGGCTGTTTCTGAAAGATACCAGAACGGGCGTCTCTCCAAAAGCGACAGGAACTACCAATATTTGTCGTCCAACCTGATGCTGAATTTCCACAAGACTTTCGGCGACTTTGATTTCAACCTGCTTCTGGGGCAAACGTTAGAAGACACAAAGAATATCTTGCAAAACCACTGGGGTTACGATTTCGTAACTGCCGGGACTATCAGTTTCGCGAACATCGCCAATGAAAACAAATTCTTCACAGAAACAACCATCCGCAAACGTCTGATCGGGGTATATGGCGAGTTTCGCGCTGCGTACAAGAACATTGCTTACCTGACCGTTACCGGGCGTAACGACTGGTCTTCCACCCTTCCTGTAGAAAACCGTTCGTATTTTTATCCGTCTGTGAGCGGAAGTCTGGTTTTCACTGAACTCATGCCAAAGAACGACATCCTTTCCTTTGGAAAGATCCGTGCTTCATGGGCACAGGTGGGTAAAGACGCATCTGCATATGCGACTAACACCTATATGTGGTCTCCTGCCGCTGTAAGTCCCGGATTTGTAGGCATCGGCAACAACTGGACACGTGGTAACCCCTTCCTTAAACCGGAAATCCAGACATCATGGGAAGTGGGTGGTGAATTCCGCTTCTTCGGAGGACGCCTGGGAATTGATTACACTTATTACAATAGCACCACAACAAACCAGATCGCAGCTCCCCGGCTGGGACAGTCCACCGGTTATATTTTCATGTCCATCAACTCGGGCTCTGTCTCCAATAAGGGTATGGAGCTTATGATCACAGCCACCCCCGTAGAAACCAAGAACTTCAGCTGGGACCTGACCCTGAACCTTTCAGGGAACCGGGGCACCCTGGGTGATTTCATGAAAGGTGTGGACTTGTTCTACGTCACCGATGTTCAGATTGGCGGGGTAAAAGCTGCCGCCGTTCCCAACGGGGGATATTTTCTTGGTATTACCGGGGATTACTGGAAACGGGAAACCTTGAAAGATGGAGAGGGTAATGTTGTTAAAGACGAGAACGGGAAAGAGGTTGAAAACCCCGATGGCCGTTATATAATTGACGAAACCACAGGCCTGTACAAAACCACGGGCGTGGCCACCAATGTACTCGGCAATCGTGAACCAAAGTTGATTGGGGGTTTTGGAAACACCTTAACCTACAAAAACCTGAGCTTCTCCATTCTTCTGGATATTCGCAAAGGCGGTCTGATTTACAACGGGACCGAGTATCTGCTGCTCAACAACGGTTTGTCACCAATGACACTGGACCGTGAATCCGTTACCGTCGAAGGTGTATCGAGCGCTACAGGTGAACCTGTTGCCTATACATACAAAGCCGGACAAATGTACATTGTGAACGGAGCAGAAAAGAGCGGTGAGTATATGATCCAAAGCTACTGGAGCAATTATGCCACCAATTCCTACAACCTGCTTACAGATACCAACTGGCTGCGTTTACGTGCCGTATCGCTCTCTTATGATTTTAAAGGCCTGTTTAACAAACAAAGTTTCATTAAAGGCCTTACCGCAACAGTAACGGGAACAAACCTCTTCTTGTGGAGCAATTATAAGGGAATGGATCCTGAAGTCAGCGTTTCCGGTTCGGGGACTGGCGGATCCGGATCATCCGGTATTGACTATTGCGGCGTTCCTGCCACAGCAGGCTTGTCATTTGGTCTAAATATTTCTTTCTAATAACTAACGGATTTTAAAACTCAGATTATGAAAAAAATACTATATATAGCTTTAAGTCTGTTGCTTATCCTGGGAATCACCGGTTGTAATGACTGGCTTGACGTGAACGTGGACCCTGATAATCCCAACAACTCCAGTGCTACGGTTGAAAGCCGTCTTCCCTGGATTCAGCACTACTATATGTATGCATGGGGCACTGCCTCTATGCGTGGTGTTACTATAGGTGGTCTGATGACTCAGACATCTACTACTTCCGGCAATGGTAAACTCTCTGCCTGGGATCCCCTGCAATCTTCCACTACAACCTCTTATCAGAACTGGTTTATCGGGGCAGCCTGCAATATTGACGACATGATCGCTGCTGCAGAAAAAGAAGGAGCCTATCATTACATAGGCGCCGCCCATGCCATTCATGCCATGGGTTATATGCTCATGACCGATCTGTACGGTGAAATGCCTTATTCCGAACCCCTGGGAAGTAATCCTACGCCTGTTTATGATGATGGCCAGACCATTTTCAACGGCTGCCTGGAGCGCCTTGACCTTGCGATTGAATTTTTCAATAAAACCCAGGAAGCCGGAGCTACTCCGCTCGCTGCCGGTGACAGCTGGAACCAGGGTGACGTACAGAAATGGCTGAAATTGTGCTACGGACTTAAAGCCCGCTGGTTAAACAAGCTTTCCAAGAAAACAGCCCTGTACGATCCCCAGGCAGTCCTGGATGCGCTGTCCAAAGCCCCGCAGTCCAATAACGACAACACCATCATGAAACACAGTAACGCTGGTGATCAGGATACCAACTTCACAGTGGGTGACCCCTACCAGACCAATGTTATCTGGGACTGCGCAGCATGGGGTGCCACACAACGTTATACCAAATGGTATGTCGACCTTCACACAAACCTCAGAGGCTCCGGTGTAACTGATCCCAGGCTTGCCAAGGTGTTCCCTGCCCGTATGAGCAACATAAAAATTAATGACGCAGGAGCCATTGTCGATTATCAATGGGCCCGTGATCAGGGAGTGGATGTCATGTACGGAACGCGCAGAATATACGGAGCCCTGCTCAATGCAACCGTAGCTACTGCCAATGTGAACAAGAACTATACTATAACCAATTCCACTGACAAAGCTGCCATCATGGAGTTTTTTGACAAGGAAGGATTTCCGTACACGGTAGAAGGTGATGTTGTCAAAGTCACTTATCCAAAAGGCTGTATGTACATCAACACCAATGACTACAACCAGATCATGGACCTCAATTACGTAAACATGAGGGCTCTGGCTGTATCACAGACGGGCGGACGTGCAGAAAATGACTCCTACTTCTACCCCAGTTCAGCTTCCAATGCTGTTGCGGGCACAGGTTCTTTCTGGTCTCGTCCCGATTCCGACTCGGACATTCTCACTTACTACGAAATGTGCTTTATAAAAGCAGAAGTTAACATGCGCATGGGTAATGCTGCCGCTGCCTATACTGCTTACATCGATGGCATTAAAGCAAGTTTTGCCCGTATGCAGACCAAGCTCCAGGACTGGGCAGCTTCAGGAACCGTCAATCCGGACCAGAAACCCATGATCCAGTCAGAGATCGATGCCTACTTAGCCAGTAACGCTGTAGCCAGAAATGCTGCCCAGCTTACCATGGCCGATATCATGCTCCAGAAAACCATTGCAATGGGTATCAATCTGGAAACATGGAATGATATGCGCCGTTTCAATTATGGCGCAGGCAACATCGGCAATTTCGGACAGGTCTACCTGAACTATGCAAGGCCTAAAGAATTCAAAGCCACCAATAAGATCCCTGGGACATCCCCCACTCAGGAGAATTACTGGTTCCGCCGTTTCAGCCAATGCTCTCACGAGACCAATTACAATAAAGACAATACGGCTGCATCCAATCCCCTGGCCCTGACTTTTGAAAACGGGCCAATATGGAGCGATCCCGTATGGTGGGACAAGGCTGAATAAGCACAGCATATCCCTGCTAAAAAAGAGACCGGCAAAGACTTTTGCCGGTCTCTTTTTTGCTTTTCATTTAGGCCGAGGCTTCAACCCTTGCCTGCAGGCAGTTAGGAATTTGAACAACATCAGTGATTGGTCAGGGTCTGAATAATTCAGGTTGTTCTCTGCTTCATATTGTTCAATCGTTGCTTTTTTTGCAGGAAAGAAACGTCTGAAATTTTTGCGGTTCAAAGCATACGCTTTCTTATTCCTGATCAGGTAAGCATTCTGATGTACCGTATAAGGAGTGGATTCAACAGCCAGCTTACGTCCACCCGTATCCACATTGTAACCCTCACTCCTGAGATTTCGTTTTTCGATAGGCACATTTGGGGATTTTTCTTCCCGTCCGAATGCTCCGTAACGCTTTTCGGCTTCAAGCTCCAGGTACTGTTCCACACCAAACATCACGTTTCCGTCTGTTTCAAGTATCTGTATGTAATGACCCAGCAACGGAATGAAAAAATTCCTGCCAATTAAAACAGCAGATATCTGACTTTTATCTGTAAACAAATCGGGCTGGCCTTCCTCATCCAGAAAACAAAGTGTAGAAGAAGCCAGCAGGATGTTCAACTGCCCTGTAAAGGCCGTACCGTCTTCAAACTGGATGGTCCCGCTCATGTAAGCAGGAAACATATATAGCTCGTTATACGGCCTGGTATCATCAATAGTCAGGAATACTCCCTGCGCCGGCAGGACTGTTAAGGTCCCCAACAGCAATACCGTTAAAGCCAAAAAAGCCTTCATATCATTTCATGATAGCCCCGGCAACAATATTGGCCACGCGGGTACGCATGCTAACGGCAGCGCCGTCATCGTAGGGGTGAACCCGGTTGGCCAGCAAAACGACAGCTGTATCCGATTCGGGATCAATAACCATACAGGTTCCTGTGTAACCGGTGTGTCCATAAACTGTCCGGGGATTGAACAGATTCCCGTTCCAGGATCCTGCCCGGCCCCAGCCCAGTGTGCGCCCGAAAGCAGCCACCGGTTCCGGTACCCGTTCCATGGCTTTCACCGTCAAGGGCCCCAGGATGCGCTTTCCGTTCACTTGCCCTCTGTTGAGCAGGGCCACAGCAATGACCGCCAGGTCCTCTGCGTTGGAGAACACCCCGGCATTACCCGAATTCCCCCCGTTGAGCAACCGTGCCAGCGGGTCATGCACCTGTCCCACCAGGGGCAGCCCGTCTTCCTGCAGCTCTGTGGGAGCGCATAAAGCCAGCGTTTCTCCCTGGGGCATGTAGGTGGTATGCTGTAAGCCGAGGCGGTCAAAAACATGTTCCTGGGCATAATCGGCCAGCGTTATTCCGGTGATCTTTTCCAGCACATTTTGTAATGTGATGAAGTTCAAACAACTGTACTGATAGCCGGTTTTGGGTTTGAAGTCCCTGGGGCATTGACAAATATATTCCATAAGCCCCTGAGGATTGGGAGACCCGTAACGCTCAATCAATTCCTGCGTAGGACCGTACGGTGGAAGTCCCGAGGTATGCGTCAGCAGGTCTTCTATGGTTATGGCCACACTGGAGCCTGTTTCAGGATCTGTCCAGGGTTGAAAACCGGGCAGGTACTGATCTACCTGGTCCATAAGGCGTAACCGGCCGGTTTCTACCAGTTGCATAATGCTTAAAGTCGTACCCACACATTTGCTGACAGAAGCCAGGTCAAATACCGTCTCTACTGTCATGGGAAGCGTATCGGGTATCAGCTGACGGTTACCATAGGCTTTCAGGTAAGCAATCCTGTCATGCCGGACAACGGCAAGAACAGCCCCGGGAATGTCTTCTGCTTTTATGGCATCCTCTATCACCCCGTCAACAAGCGAAAGACGTTCCGGATCAAACCCCACGGACTGTGGCGATGCAGCCCTTATGCCCGTATGGGTTGCTGTATGGGTGCAGGCTGCTGCAGCCCACACCCCCAGCATAAGAAATATAATTTTGAATTTCATGGTCTTATTTCAGTAAACCCCGGTTACGCAGTAAAGGAACTTCGGTCGGTTGTTTCCCCCGGAAAAGCAGGTACTGATCCATGGGCTCGCCCCAGCCGCCTTCGGTAAGAATGTGTTTGCGGAATTTGCCGGCGGTTTCCTGATCAAAGATATCCCCTGCTTCCTTAAAGGCATCAAAGGCATCGGCATCCAGGATCTCGGCCCACAGATAAACATAATATCCTACAGCATATCCTCCGCTGAAAATATGGGAGAAATACGTGGAACGGTACCTGGGTATGATCTCATTTATGAGCCCGTATTTCTGCATGGCATTCTTTTCAAATTCATTTACGTCGTATGCCTGCTCCTCTGTTGCAGCGTGCCATTCCATATCCAACAGGGCAGCAGCTATGAATTCAACGGTCATGAAGCCCTGGTTGAAATGGCTGCTGTTTACCAGCTTTTGGATCAAATCTTCGGGCATGGGTTCACCGGTCTGGTAATGGCGGGCATATACCTGGAGTACTTCGGGCTGTATGGCCCAGTGCTCGTTGATCTGGGAAGGTAATTCCACCATGTCCCGGGGCAGGGCCCCGCATATACGTTCGTAATCGCCACGGCCAAAGAATCCGTCCAGGGCGTGTCCGAACTCGTGGAACAGGGTTTCAGCTTCGTCCCAGCTCAGCAATACCGGCTGATCGTCAACCGGCTGCGGAAAATTGGTTGTAACCGTTACCAGTGGGAATTGTTCGCTGCCATCGGGCAGTTTTTTGTAGCTGCGCAAGCCGGAGCACCAGGCACCGGCATTCTTGCCTTCACGCGTGGGATAATCCAGGTACAGGATGGCCAGGTGGCTGCTATCCCTGTCTTTTACCTCATACGTTTCCACAGAGGGATTGTACACCGGAATGTCGTTCTTCTTCTCAAAGGTCAGGCCATAAAGCTTGTTGGCAACATAAAACAGTCCGTCCCTGACGTTTTCCAGTTTCAGATAGGGTTTGATCTGCTGTTCGTCCAGGTCGTATTTTTCCTTGCGTAATTTTTCGGCATAATACCACCAATCCCAGCTTTCCAGTTTGATCCCGGCACCTTCTGCATCGGCTATCTTCTGCATGGCAGCCAGTTCCTCTTTGGCCACTTTCAGGGCCGGTTCCCATACCCTTTGCAGGAAGGATAACACGGTTTCCGGTGTTTTGGCCATATTGTTTACCAGCACAAAATCGGCATAGGTGTTGAATCCCAGGAGTTTGGCCCTGCGTAACCTCAAATTTACGATCTGGCCAATCATCTCTTTGTTGTCGTTTGTGTTGTTGTTATCTCCCCGCATAAAATATCCCCTGTAGAGTTTTTCCCTCAGGTCGCGGTTGTGAACGTATTGCAGGAAAGGTATCCAGGAGGGTTTGTTGGGGGTAAAAACGTATTTGCCTTCCATCCCAAGCGATGTTGCCAGGCTTGCAGCGGCACGTATATTGGTTTCGGGCAGTCCGGCCAGGTCTTCCACGTTATCCACAACCATCTTGAACGCATTGGTCTCGCCCAGCAGGTTTTGACTGAACTTAAGGCTCAGGTTGGACAACTGTGTGTTGATGTCTTTAAGTATTTCCTTATCCTGTTCTGATAAAGCTGCACCACTCCGTACAAAGTCATCATAGTATTTTTCCAGTGTGCGCATCTGCTGGGAATCCAGGTTCAGTTCACTACGCTTCTGGTACAGGGTACTGATCCTTTCAAAAAGAACGGGATTCAGCTGTATTTCATTGCGGTGCCGGGTCATTTCAGGAGTGATTTCACGTGCCAGGGCCTGTAATTCCTCATCGGTGTCGGCGCTGTTTTTTGTGTAAAAAGCAGCGTTCACCCTGCCCAGGAGTTCCCCTGCACGGTCATAGGCAGCTACGGTATTATCGAAGGTGGGTTCTTCCTGGTTGTTAACAATGGCATCTATCTCTGCCCGGTGTTGCGCCATAGCTTCCTGTATGGCAGGCATGTAATGCTCTGTCCTTATCTTGTCAAAGGGAGGTGTCTGGAAAGGAGTATCGTACTCCTGTAATAAAGGATTTTTTTTCATGGGATCAGATGTACAGGCTATAAGTAAGCCCATTAATAATAACAATAGTGTTTTTTTCATAGTATAGCGTTTAGTTGGTTGACAATTGTTTCAGGTGCCCTGCAAAATCGCACAGGTCGTGTGCAAACCGCTCCCAGGTAAGAGCCAGTTTCTCTTTCCTGATATTGGCCACAAGCACATCCCTGTCCATGGTAAAGAATTTGCGGATGGCCCTGTTCAGGGAGTTGGCGTCTGTACCCGAGGCAACCAGTCCGGTCCCGGGACCTTCCACTGCTTCTGCCAGGCCTCCTGCGGGAGTCACAATTACCGGCACTTCAAAATGATAAGCCATGGCCGAGATGCCGCTTTGGGTGGCCGTGCGGTAGGGCAGTACGCAGACATCGGCACAGGAAAAGAAAGCCGGGACTTCTGCATCGGAAATGTACCGGTTAAAGACCTTCACGGCAGAAGGTTCGGGCAAAGTCTGTATGATTTGTTCGTACTTGTCAAAATTCCCATAACTTTCACCGGCAATCACCAGCTGGTAGGTGTCGCCCAGGTCCCTGAAAGCATCGAGCAACAGGTCCAGCCCTTTATAATCCCTGATAAAACCAAAAAACAACAGTGTTTTACGGTTGGGGTCAAGGCCTAGCCTGGCTTTAGCACCGGCTCTATCTTCCGTTTGCCCGAAATGGTCATACAACGGGTGGCTCTTTAGAATACAGGGCATTCCCGGACACAGCGACAGTATATCATTCCTTACGGCGCTGCTCATGGCTACACAGCCATGGTTCTGTGCAAGGAACCAGCGGGACAGAGGCTTGTCCAAAATCATTCTCTCATGAGGGATCAGATTGTCTATCACAGAAATAACCGTGCTTCCCTTTTTTTTCATTTGTCGGGCTACCCATCCCAGGGAAGGGGCAAAAAAAGGCATCCAGTACCTCATCAGCAGCAGGTCGGGTTTATCCAGGGCAATGATGCCGGCCGTCTTTTGGTAGGAAAAAGGATTTACCGAATCCAGCAGGGCTTGTGCCGGCACCACCGCCGCCTGGTCTTCTGCAGGCACATACTGGGATTTCCCGGGGAAGAGCAGGGATGGGTATTGCCTGGTAAAATTATATGCTTTCACACTGTGGTTTTTATCCAGTTCTCTGAACAGGTTGGCGTTGAATTGCGCTATCCCGCCCCGGTAAGGATAAAAGACAGATAAATAAGCGATTTTCATACATCGCAAAATTAGCAAATTTGGATTATAAACACAAAAAAAGCCCTCCGTTGCCGAAGGGCTGATTCTGGTTCAATTCCATTGTTCAGCGACGTGGTGCACGATCTCTCCTGCCTCCGTCACGGCGATCACCGTCCCTGCGGTCCCCGCCTCTTCCATCGCGCCGGTCACCTCCCCGGCGGTCTCTTACACCCCTTCCGCCGCGGCTTTCGCCGGGCATTTTGGCGGCTCCGGCGGCTGTTGCTGCCGTTCCCACGTTGGGGGAAAGATCACGTTTGCCATAGACTTCACCGTTGCAAATCCACACCTTGATGCCAAGAACGCCCACCTTGGTATGGGCCTCGGCCAATGCGTAATCAATATCGGCGCGGAATGTATGCAAGGGTGTACGACCCTCCTTGAACATTTCACGGCGGGCCATTTCGGCACCACCCAAACGTCCACCTATCAACACCTTGATTCCTTCTGCTCCCATGCGGATGGTAGAAGCCATGGCCATTTTAATGGCACGGCGGTAAGACACGCGGCCTTCTATCTGCCTGGCAATGTTGTTGGCAACAATGGTGGCATCCAGCTCCGGGCGTTTGACTTCAAAAATGTTGATCTGGACTTCTTTACTGGAAATTTTCTTCAGTTCCTCTTTCAGCTTGTCAACTTCCTGACCGCCTTTGCCAATGATAATACCGGGGCGGGCAGTGTGAATGGTAACAGTAATAAGCTTAAGGGTCCGTTCAATCACTATGCGGGACAGACTGGCTTTTGCCAGACGTGCGGTCAGGTATTCCCTTATTCTGGAATCTTCTGCCAGCCTTTCTGCATAATTGCCACACCAGCTTGAATCCCAGCCACGGATTATACCTACACGGTTACTGATAGGATTAGTTTTTTGTCCCATATTATGCTTCTTTTACTGTTTGTTGTTTTTTATCCAATACTATAGTCACGTGGTTTGAGCGCTTGCGTATCCTGGCGGCACGTCCCTGCGGAGCTGTCCGTATCCTTTTCAGGATCCGTCCACCGTCAACGGTGATGCTCTTTACAATTACGTTACCGCTTTCAAGCTCTTTCCTTTCTCCTTCGTTCTTCACTTCCCAGTTGGCAATTGCCGATTTGAGGAGTTTCCCAAGATGGATCGAGGGTTCGTTTTTTGTATATTTCAAAATATCCAAAGCACGGTTTACTTCCACTCCCCGGACCAGGTCAGCGACAAGACGCATCTTACGGGGTGATGAAGGAACATTGTTGAGCTTGGCATAAGCTGTCTGTTTCCTTATTTCTTTATGGCTTTCGGCCATTTTTCTTTTTCGAGCTCCCATTAGTGTTCTCTTTTTAGCTGTTAACGATTGCCCGAGTGACCCTTAAATGTACGGGTGGGCGCAAATTCACCAAATTTATGACCGACCATATTCTCGGTTACATATACCGGAATGAATTTGTTTCCGTTATGCACGGCAACCGTATGGCCTACAAAGTCGGGAGAAATCACACTGGCACGGGACCAGGTCTTCAGGACTTCTTTTTTTATTTTGCCTTCATTCATGTCAATCACTCTTTTTTCGAGGCTTGATTCAATGAAAGGACCTTTTTTTAATGAACGACTCATAATGCAAATTTTATCCGGTTATTTTTTCCTTCTGTCTTCAATAATGAATTTCTTGGAATTCTTTTTTGGATTACGTGTCTTGTAACCTTTGGCAGGTACACCCTTGCGTGAGCGTGGATGTCCTCCGGAAGCGCGGCCTTCCCCGCCACCCATCGGGTGGTCAACCGGGTTCATAGATACCCCGCGGTTTCGCGGACGGCGGCCAAGCCACCTTCTTCTGCCGGCTTTCCCATGTTTTTCAAGACTGTGGTCAGGGTTGGAAACGGTTCCAACTGTGGCGCGGCAGGTAACCAGAACCATGCGTGTTTCACCCGAAGGCAAACGCAGTATGGCATGGTTGCCTTCCCTTGCGGTAAGTTGTGCATAGGAACCGGCACTGCGTGCCATGGCGGCACCCTGGCCGGGATGTAATTCAACATTGTGTACCAGTGTTCCGAGCGGAATCTCGGATAAAAGCAGGGTATTCCCGATTTCAGGAGGAACACCGGGACCGGATTCGATTTTCTGTCCTACCTGCAGGCCGTTGGGAGCAATGATGTAGCGTTTTTCACCGTCTGCATAAGCCACCAGGGCTATGCGGGCACTGCGGTTAGGGTCGTATTCAATAGTCTTAACCGTGGCGGAATAAGTGTCTTTGTTCCTTAAGAAATCAATGATACGGTACTGGCGCTTATGGCCGCCACCAAGGTAGCGCATGGTCATCCTTCCCTGGTTGTTCCTTCCGCCCGAACTCTTTTTGGGAGCAAGGAGGGATTTTTCGGGAACTGAACAGGTGATGTCGTCAAATGCGCTGATTAGTTTATGTCTTTGACCGGGTGTTACCGGTTTAAATTTACGTACTGCCATAACTTAAATATTGCTGTAGAAATCAATTTTGTCTTCACCCCCAAGCGTTATATACGCTTTTTTGAAGTGATTGGCACGTCCGCTCAGGACCCCTGCCTTTGTAAAACGGCTTTTACGTTTGCCATGGTAATTGATCGTGTTGACATCTACCACGGTAACCCCGTACATGCTTTCAACCGCTTGCTTGATCTGCAATTTGTTGGCTCTGCGGTCAACAATAAATCCGTAACGATTCAGTTTTTCGCCCTGGATCGTCATTTTTTCGGTAATTAAAGGCTTTATCAGAATATTCATCGTCAGGCAGATTGAGTGGTCCCTAATTGTTGATTGATAATAGCCTCTACTCCTTCTATGAGAATGAGGTTCTGGGCATTGACAATGTCATAGGTGTTCAGTTCGTTGACTGTGACAACCTTAGCCCTTTCAACGTTGCGGGACGAGAGGTAAATAGTGTTGTTGTTATCGGGAAGCACCATCAGGATCTTTTTCCCTTCCACTTTCAGGTTCCTGCAGATGGCAAGAAAATCTTTTGTCTTGGGTGCATCCATGCTAAAGGGCTCAAGAACGGTTATGGCCTGTTCCTGTGCCTTGTAGGTTAAGGCAGTACGGCGGGCCAGTTGTTTGAGCTTTTTGTTGAGCTTGAAGCGGTAATCCCTGGGTTGCGGGCCAAAAATCCTGCCGCCCCCTACGAATATACCGGCTTTTAAACTGCCGTGACGTGCTCCTCCGGAGCCTTTCTGGCGTACGATCTTCCTGGTACTGTGAGCGATCTCCCAGCGTTCCTTGGTCTTGTGGGTACCCTGGCGTTGGTTTGCCAGATATTGCTTGATATCCAGGTAGAGCGCGTGGTTGTTGGGTTCTATTCCAAAAACGGTATCATCAAGGACCACTTTCTTTCCGGAATCCTGACCGTCTATTTTATATACTGCAATTTCCATACGGCTATACCTCCATGATTAAGTAAGAACCGTTGGCGCCGGGAACCGAACCTTTCACTATGACCAGGTTGTTCTCGGGAACGATCTTCATTACCCTCAGATTTATGATTTTGACTTTATCCCCGCCCATGCGTCCAGCCATGCTTTTGCCTTTGAAAACGCGTGATGGCCATGAAGATGCCCCAAGAGAACCCAGGGCGCGGAGACGGTTGTGCTGACCGTGTGTCTGGCCTCCTACTCCGGAAAAGCCGTGGCGTCTGACGACCCCCTGAAATCCTTTTCCTTTTGAAATGCCGGTCACGTCCACCCAGTCAATCAGGCTGGGGTCAAAAATGTCGTTTACGGTCACGGTGTCGCCCAGGCGTAATTCTTTGTCGTAATCATTGGGAAATTCCGCCAATTTACGCTTGGGGGTGGTATTTGCCTTTTTGAAATGGCCCTTAAGGGCCGCGCTGGTGTGCTTTTCTTTTTTCTCGTCATAGGCAAGTTGTACGGCGGCATAACCATCTTTCTCTTCCGTACGCACTTGCGTAACTACACACGGACCAGCCTCAATCACAGTGCAGGGAATATTCTTCCCGTTACTGTCGAAAATCGAAGTCATTCCGATTTTCTTTCCAATTAATCCAGGCATTGGTTGTTAATTTGGTGTTTATCAATAAAATGAACGAATCCCGCAGAAAAATGCGGGCTGCAAAGTTAGGTGTAATTTTGGAAAAAGCAAAAAAATCAATACTCCTGCCAGCTCTTTATTTGAATATCTTCAATGCTAAGCGAGCAGAAAGCAGAGATAAAGGCATCGGCCAGCCGGGCGTTTGTCAGTAACGGAATATTCAGGTCAATGGCCGCGCGACGGATCTTGTAGCCGTTATCCAGTTCTCCTGAAGTCAGATCCCGGGGAATATTTACGACCAGGTCAATCTCCCTGCGGCGCATCATATCAAGGGCCTGCGGCTGTTTGTCAGTCTCGCTGGGCCAGTATACGCGGTGGCTGGGAATTCCGTTTTCTTTCAGGAAACGGTGCGTTCCCCCCGTGGCATAGAGTTGGTATCCCTTTTGGTGCAAAATCAGGGCTGCATTGAGCATATCCACCTTCTGGCGTGGTGTTCCCGTGGAAAGCAGGATGTTCCGGGCGGGGATCCTGTAGCCTACAGCCAGCATGCTTATCAGGACAGCTTCCAGCGTATCTTCTGCTATGCATCCCACCTCGCCGGTGGATGCCATATCCACGCCCAGCACCGGGTCTGCCTTTTGCAGGCGGCTGAATGAGAACTGGGAGGCCTTGATCCCTACATAATCCAGATCAAACTCGTTCTTGTCCGGACGTTCCACCGGAAGCCCCAACATGATACGGGTAGCCATATCAATGAAATTGATCTTGCTCACTTTGCTGACAAAAGGAAAGCTGCGTGAGGCCCTCAGATTGCATTCAATCACCTTGATCTCATTTCCCTTGGCCAGGTACTGGATATTGAAAGGACCTGATATATGCAGCTCCCGGGCTATCAGACGGCTTATCCTCTTGATGCGCCTGACCGTTTCTACATACAACTTCTGCGGGGGAAACTGGATGGTGGCATCGCCGCTGTGCACGCCGGCAAATTCCACATGTTCGCTAATGGCATAAGCTATGATTTCACCATCGCTGGCCACGGCATCCATCTCCACTTCCTTGGCATGTTCAATGAATTGGCTTACCACAACCGGGTGCTGCCTGCTCACGTTGGCTGCCAGCTTTAAAAAACGCTCCATTTCTTCAAAGTTGGAACAGACGTTCATGGCTGCCCCGCTGAGCACGTAACTCGGCCTTACCAGGACAGGGAATCCAACCTCTTTTACAAAAGTGGTGATATCCTTCAGGCTGGAAAGTTCTTTCCAGCGGGGCTGGTCAACCCCAATGCGGTCAAGCATGGCCGAGAACTTGTGCCGGTCCTCTGCGTTGTCAATAAACCGGGCAGGCGTTCCCAGGATGGGCACCTGCTGTTTGTCCAGAACCACGGCCAGGTTGTTGGGGATCTGTCCCCCGGTGGAAAGGATGACCCCTTTGGGGGTTTCAAATTCCACAATATCCATGACACGCTCATTGGTGAGCTCGTCAAAATACAACCGGTCGCATATGTCGTAATCGGTAGAAACCGTCTCGGGATTGTAATTGATCATCACAGAACGCCAGCCTTCTTTTCGGATGGTCATCAGGGCCTGCACCCCGCACCAGTCAAATTCCACAGAACTGCCTATGCGGTAGGCTCCCGAGCCCAGCACCACGATGGAGCGCCTGTCCTGCTCGTAGGCAATATCGTGCTCCCTGCCCCCGTAGGTCAGGTACAGGTAATTGGCCCTGGCCGGATAAACAGCTGCAAGGGTGTCGATCTGCTTTACCACAGGAGTAATGCCCAGGGATTTTCTTAAGCGGCGGATTTGCAGCGGATGATCCTGGGTCATTTTCTTTTTCCACAAGGCCCGTGCTATCTGGAAGTCGGAAAAACCCTGTCTTTTAGCTATATACAACAACTCGCGTTCTTGTTCCCCCCAGTCTCTGCCATCGGGATCTTTTGGGGGACTTGTTTTTTCAAGTTTTTTGCTGGTTTGAACAATCTCCATGAGCTTGTGCAAAAACCAGCGGTCTATCCGTGTCAGATCGTAGATTTGGTCTACGGTGTAGCCGGCCTGCATGGCTTTGCTTATCACAAAGATGCGCATGTCGGTAGGTTCATGCAGCGCTTTGTCAATATCCTGGATCACCAGCTCGCGGTTTTCCACAAAACCGTGCATACCCTGGCCTATCATGCGCAATCCCTTCTGAATGGTTTCTTCAAAAGTGCGCCCTATGGCCATCACTTCGCCCACAGATTTCATACTGCTGCCAATTTCCCGGGCAATGCCCCGGAATTTGCCAAGGTCCCAGCGCGGGATCTTGCAGACCACATAATCCAGGGCCGGTTCAAAATAAGCAGGAGTAGTTCTTGTTACTGAATTCTTAAGCTCGTGCAATCCGTAACCCAGCGCCAGCTTGGCAGCCACAAATGCCAGGGGGTATCCCGTTGCCTTGGACGCCAGAGCCGATGAGCGGCTAAGGCGGGCATTGACCTCAATGACGCGGTACTCTTCGCTGGCCACATCAAGGGCATACTGAATATTGCATTCTCCCACAATCCCTAAATGCCGGATGATCATGATGGCCATTTCCCTCAGAAACTGGGATTCTCTGTTGTTGAGTGTCTGTGTGGGCGCCACCACTATGCTTTCCCCGGTATGTATCCCCAGCGGATCAAAGTTCTCCATGTTGCACACGGTGATGCAATTGTCGTACTTGTCCCGCACCACCTCATATTCAATCTCTTTCCATCCCTTAAGGCTTTTTTCCACCAGCACCTGGGGGGCAAATGAAAAGGATTTCTCGGCCAGAACGACCAGTTCTTCCTCATTGTCACAAAAACCCGAGCCGAGTCCGCCCAGGGCATAGGCGGCCCGCAGAATCACGGGATAGCCCAGCTTCCGGGCAGCGCCCCTGGCTTCTTCTACGGAATTGACCGCAACGCTTTGAATTGTTTTGATGCCAATCTGATCCAGCTTACGCACAAAAAGTTCCCTGTCTTCTGTTTCTATGATAGCCTGTATGGGCGTCCCCAGTATTTGCACCCCGTATTTTTCAAAGACTCCCTTGCGGTAAAGCTCTACCCCGCAATTGAGGGCCGTCTGACCTCCGAAAGCCAGCAATATGCCATCGGGTTTTTCCTTTTTAATGACCTGCTCTACAAAAAACGGGGTAACCGGCAGAAAATATACGGTGTCTGCCACGCCTTCCGACGTTTGTACGGTAGCAATATTGGGGTTTATCAGTACAGTACGAATATGTTCTTCACGGATTGCCTTAAGGGCCTGGGATCCGGAATAGTCAAATTCACCGGCTTCCCCGATTTTTAGGGCTCCGGAGCCCAGAACCAATATCTTATCAATCTTCATGCGCTTACAGGGTTTCTGTGAATTGGTCAAACACGGGAACAGTATCGGTAGGCCCGCTGGCTGCTTCGGGATGGAATTGCAGGGCAAAGAATGGTTTGCTCCTGTGGTGTATTCCTTCGTTGGTCCCGTCGTTAAGGTTGACGTACAACGCCTTCCAGTCTTTGCCCAGACTTCCCGGATCCACAACATATCCATGGTTTTGGGAAGTTATGTAACACCTTCCGGTTACCAGATCCTGTACGGGCAAGTTGTGACCCCGATGGCCGTGTTTCATTTTCAATATTTTACCCCCTGCAGCCAGCCCAAGCAACTGGTTGCCCAGGCACACCCCGCAGATGGGCTTGTCTTGTTCCAGGGCATGCTTTATATGGGTAATCGTGGCCTTGCACATGTTGGGATCCCCCGGCCCATTACTTATGAAGATACCGTCGTATTCAAGCGTGGTAAAATCATAATCCCAGGGAACCCTGATTACGGTGACACCCCGGTTGAGCAGGCACCTGATGATGTTGTGTTTGACACCACAGTCTATCAAAACCACTTTTTTAATACCCGGATTGCCCTGGTAGGTGATCACTTCCCGGCAGGAAACAGAATCTGCCATGTTGCCAAAGGCAGGGCCGAATAAGGGAACCGCAGAGGGATCATCCCCCCGGAGAACGATTTTTCCGTTCATGGCACCCTTATCCCTGAGTAATTTGACCAGGGCACGCGTATCTACATCGTAAATCCCGGGGACCTGTTCTTCAATAAGCCATTGTTCAAGGCTTTCCCTGGCGTTCCAATGGCTGTAAAGGCGGCTGTAATCAAAAACGACAAGCCCGCGGACGTGTATCTTTTCACTTTCCATGTAAAGAGAAAGGCCCTGACTGTCTGTTGTCCTTTCCGGAACGCCGTAATTTCCCACCAGGGGATAGGTCATCACCAGGATTTGTCCCATATAGGAAGGATCGGTCAAAGACTCGGGGTATCCCGTCATGGCCGTATTAAAAACCACTTCTCCTGAAACAGATTTTCTATAACCGAATGACCATCCTTCAAAAACCGATCCGTCTTCCAGGATAATACGTGCTTTGTTCATCATGCCGTGTTAAAAACCGCGCAAAGTTATGTTTTTTTTAAGTCTTATATCACGTGAAGACGATCCTATGCGTAATTCCACTTCACCCGGCTCAAGTGCCCAGTCGCCTGCGGCCTCGTTCCAGTACATCAGCTGGTTTACGGGCACCTTCAGGGTAATGCGGGCAGATTTACCGGGTTTTAATTCTACGTCTCTGAAAGCTTTCAGTTCGTTTTCAGGGAATTCCACATTGGATCCGGGACGGTGTACATACAGTTGCACCACCTCGCGGGCAGGGTATTTCCCGGTATTGGTCAGGTTGAAGGTTACCGTCACTACATCCCGGGCCCGGTAAGTTGATTTTCCGGTTCGTGGCGAATCATACTCAAATGTAGTATAGGAAAGTCCATGTCCGAAAGGATACAGCGGATCAATTTTCCGGGAATCAAACCAGCGGTACCCCACATAAATATCTTCTGAATAATGTGCTTTGTCATAATTGGGGTATGTCTGCAAGGCATAAGCCGGTGAATCTTCCAGCCGTACGGGGAATGTGAACGGCAGTTTTCCTGAAGGTACGACGGTGCCCAGAAGTACATCAGCAAGGGCATTGCCGGCCTCGGAACCGTTGAACCACGATACTAGCATTGCCTTTGAGCAAGTCCTGATGGTGCGCAGATCCACCGGAGCCCCGGTAACCACAACGGTCACAATGTTTTCATTGACTTCGGCAATTTTCCGGATCAGCTCATCCTGCAGGGAAGGCAGTATGATGTTCATCCTGTCGGCTCCCTCGGTTTCCACTTCCCGGTTATTCCCGGCAAAAAACAACACAACATCTGCGCCGGCGGCTGCTTCCAGCGCCTGGGCAAGCATTTCCTGATCCAGCCGGTTTCCTGCCGCTGCGCTGCCTTCAAGCGTACCTCCGGTGCCTGTGAGCATTACGCCACCCAGAATGCCCCCACGCTCCCTGTCCTGTCTGGAATAGCCTATGTAGCCACGGGCAAATACCAGCGTGGCGCGGTCACCTGTCTTCTGCTCCAGGGCTTCCAGGGGAGTGACCTCGTAGCGGGCCTTTACCCCTGCTCCAATACCTCCGGTGGCATGTTTCTGTATGGCATTGTCCCCTATGACTGCAATTGTTGGTTTCTTTTCAAGGTCCAGAGGCAGCAGGGATCCCTCGTTTTTAAGCAGGACTATGGCACGGGAAGCGATCTGATAGACCATTTGCCCGTGTTCAGGTGTGCTTACAGGATTCATATGCGATGTTTCCTCTACCGGGTCAATGGCCAGTCGAACCCGAAGAATATTACCCACTTTCCGGTCTATGATCTCTTCAGGGACTGCCCCGCTGCGTACAGAATCCAGCAGGGCTTTGCCAAAAAACCTGTCTCCCGGCATTTCCACATCCAGTCCTGCAAGGGCTGCCTGTACGGTACTGTGTGTTCCGTACCAGTCAGAGATGACCATACCACGGAATCCCCATTCCTGCCGCAATATTTTGTTGAGCAGGGTCTCATTCTCGGCACACCAGGTTCCACCCACCTTGTTGTATGCAGCCATGACGCCCAGGGCTCCTGCTTCCTCAACGGCTGCCCGGAAAGGAGGCAGGTATATCTCGCGCATGGCCCGGTCGCTGACCTTCACATCTACCATGCCCCGGTTGTTTTCCTGGTTGTTCAGGGCATAGTGTTTGATACAGGCGGCAGCTCCGTTGTCCTGGACCCCCCGTACATAACCAACGGCAAGGCGGGAACTCAGCAACGGGTCTTCGCTAAGGTATTCATACGTCCTGCCACCCGTAGGAATGCGCTGGATATTGATGGCTGGCCCAAGGATCATATCCTTTCCCCGGGTCCTGGCTTCTTCTGCCATCCCTTTTCCATAAAGATAAGCCATCTCCTCGCTCCAGGTGGCGGCCAGGGCCGAACCGGTGGGAAAGAACGTAGCCGAGTCTGTGGTCAGGCCCAGCGGTCTCCAGGAACGGGGTTCCAGCTCCTCACGAATGCCAAACGGACCGTCTGCATATTTTACAGGAGCTATATCCAGGCGTTCCACGCCGGCAGAAGTGAACATGGTCTGGCCATGCAGCATGTCCACTTTTTCCTCAAGTGTCATTTGTGCCGTCAGATCCTTGATTTGTTTTTCAATATCGGCACTGCAGGCAGCCAGCATGCAAATGCCCGTGAATATTGCAAGTTTTTTCATAAGACAAATATAATCATTCAAAAAAAACAAATGTTTATATTTGTATACTTACACCAAAACCATATGATCATGAAACGTATAGGCATCCTGGCCTTTTTACTTTTTTCCACCTTGTTTCTTTTTGCACAGCGCCCCTATTTCTGCATAACGGAAGGAACGACCCTGGAATACGAAAACTACGGACAAACCAGGAACGTTGACGGATACTTCCAGATGAATATCCGGCAGGTCAGCGGGATCGATGGTAATTACACCATAAACTATGCGATGACTCCCTTTAACCCCGACCGGACACCCTCCTTTGATCCTGTGGAAATGACCATGTCCATTAAGGACGGGGCCATGTCTGCCATGTTTGGTTCTATTTCCCTGATGGAAGTGAGCGGTGATATTCCCGTCATACCCTCCCTAATGGCAGTGGGACAGGAACTGGGCGGCTGATTGATGAAAATCAGTGCCATGGGCTTGAATTTCACCGCTGAAATTCTCTCTCACAACGTCATTGGCCGGGAGGAGCTCACCACCCCTGCCGGAACGTTCAAATGTTATATTGTTGAAATGGTAACCCAAAGCAATGTGCTTATGCAAAAGGTTGTTTCCACCACCAGGCAATGGTATGCAAGGGGCATAGGCAGTGTAAAATCGGAAACTTTTGACGATAGTGGTAAGATGACAAATTCCCAATTACTCATAAAAATAAACTGATCATGAAACGATTACTGTTAATTGTAATGATTATGGGACTGGTGCCTGCAACAAGCCAGGCACAATCCATCCTTCACCGGCTGGAAAGAGCGGCCAGGAATGCGGCGGAACGAACAGCTGAACGCAAAGTGGAGGAAAAAGTGGAAGAAGGCGTTTCCAGGGCCATAGACAAGGCTTTTGAAGAAAAAGAGAACAAAGAGGAAAACAAGGCAGATACAACCGGAAAAACAGACAAGAACAAAAACACCCGGTCTGCTACCCGAAGGGCCCCTGAAAATCAGGACTTGCAGTACGATGACTGGGATCTGGATGATCAGGACAAAGAAATGGCAAGACGAACCGGGCAGTCCGGTTCGTACCAACGTGCCCCGGACAACGTTACTGGCAACCAGGCACCGGCTTACTGCCGCTCTTCCGATCCGGCTTCCCCTGCTTCCGGCCGCTCTTCCGACCCGGCGTCACGCCAAACATCAGCTTCGGTAAGTCCCCAAAACAGGCGGGCCGCGATGGAATGGGCAAAATCTGACTTTGTAGCGGGCGATGTTATCTTCTTTGAAGACAACCTGGCAGGCGAAAAACTGGGTGAATTCCCCTCCCGGTGGGACATTATTGAGGGAAATGCCGAGATCGTACGCGTTGACGGGGAAAACGCCATCATGCTGCTGGACGATGCCCGCATTGCTCCTTTTATGAGCGACCAGCAAAGATACCTTCCGGAAGACTTTACCCTGGAATTCGATTTCTACCTGGCACCCTGGGAAGAGGCGTTTGAGGAAACAGGGGAATATCCCTATAGTGACTACATCCTCAATATGTTCAACGATTATGGCGGAGAATGGGACACGGTTACCATGCAGGTTGTTGAAATGGCTATGGATCCCCGCGCAAAAAACCTTTTATTCTTCTACCATTCCGGAAGTTACGACCACCGTGATGCCAGCCTGGAGCATGTGGACTACCATTACGGCGGGTGGGTCCATTTTGCGCTTTCTTTTAATAAACGGGCAATGAAAGTATACCTGGACGGTGTACGGGTCATCAACCTGCCCAACGTGGCGGCTCCGCAACGGTTCGAGATTGGCCAGGGCTGGGGAATAGAAAACACCTGGTATATCCGGAACATCCGCCTTGCCAAAGGAGCCGTGCCCCTGTACGAGCGCATGATGCAGGACGGAAAATTCATTAGTTACGGGATCACCTTTGACGTTGCCAAAAGCGTCATCAAGCCCGAATCGGCCGGAGAACTGAACCGCATTGTGCGACTGATGCAGGAAAACCCCTCCCTGCGCTTCAGCGTGGAGGGCCACACCGATGCCACCGGCTCGGCGCCTTCAAACCAGAAGCTTTCCGAGGCCCGTGCCGAGGCCGTTGTTGCCCGCCTGGTGGAAATGGGCATTGACCGCAGCCGACTTTCGGCCAAAGGCCTCGGCCAGAACAATCCAATCGCCGACAACTCTACCGACGAAGGCCGCGCCAGGAACCGCCGGGTAGAATTTGTGAAACTGTAAGCACTGCCAAGTGCAACAGCTATGTACCTGCCTGCGGGCAAACTTGCGAACAAGCTATATCATTCAATACCAACTCGTGCATACCACCTTCCACGGTTAACCGGGTTCCTTTCAACAGGACCCGGTTTTCCTTTTCTTTGGATTGTACAACGGGGTTCCCAGTATTTGCCACAGACGGTCGCTGCCACCACAAGGGTTGGATAGCTATTTCTTTAGGCCGAGGCTTCAACTGCTAGTGTGATAATTACTTGATAAGTCAACTATAAAATAGTATCTTTGCCCTATGGCAAGGAAAATAGTACCCATAGTAATAACAGAAGATCAGCGGAAGGAGCTGACGGTAATGAGTCGTTCATTGAAATTGGAAAATCGGTATGTAGTTCGTTCAAAGATCATATTGCTCAGCAATGAAGGCAAGACGATGGATTACATAGAGCGGGAGACAGGAGTTAGCCGAAAGATTGTCAATAAGTGGCGACAACGCTTTCGGGAGTTCGGGCTGGATGGGTTAAAGGATGCCAGGCGACCTGGGAAGAAACCCACCATCAGTGCACAGCAAAAGGCTATGGTGATTCAGAAAGCCTGTTCAAAACCAGAAGGAGGATATACGAATTGGTCTCAACAACGGATAGCCAAAGAGGTTGGGA
>Ga0209718_1000336_pt1 | contig 65932 bp, 61 predicted proteins | sample AD_JPNAS1_MetaG_FD_184420 | JGI IMG/M metagenome (GOLD analysis project Ga0209718, IMG submission 184420) | Active sludge microbial communities of municipal wastewater-treating anaerobic digesters from Japan - AD_JPNAS1_MetaG (SPAdes) (version 2) | ecosystem: Engineered > Bioreactor > Anaerobic...
TTGGTGTATTTCCAAACGAGGCTTCATGCCTTAGATTGATCTCGGCCTTACTCATGGAGATCAGCGAGGAGTGGCAGATCGGAAAACATTATTGCGCTGGCAAGTCATTAAGTTATTAAAGAACGATGGGTATTTCTGACTCGAATTTACAGAAAAAAGGTTGCGTAATCGAATACCCGAGTAAAAACAGGCCGCCTCGAAGAAGGTTCCATCACAATTCAATCTCCCATGCAGGTTTACTGGACCAAAATAAGGGCGAGGAGATTCTGGAGAATGGATACCGACGGCAGGAGTATTACGATTACGGGTATACAGACACTGATATCGAACTTTGGGGCATGGACGAACCCGGTGCACCAGACCCATTTTTCGGTGGTTTTGTCATCGCAGATATGGCAGATGGCAAGCTGGACGGCAATTTTGATATTTTTAATTGACCAAATAATCGCTATAGAATTTCAATCATATTTCCCGTAAATCCTACAATCTCCACTTTCAATCACTTCAGCCAATTCGCGAGGTTTGCCAGACAATTAGAGGTTTTTGGTAAGCAGCCTTTTAAATCGCTTTTCATTCAATACCAGGAGGTGAAATGCGTTTTCATATTTATTCGACCATAGCTGCGAGCAGAAGCCTTCTTAGACCATGTTCAAAATAACATTGCTTCAGTTTTTCATTTTACCCGGGTTTTCACCCTTAACGTAACTCGTTACCTTTAGCGAAAGAGTAAGTAAGCGCAACTGAGCGCGACCAATAACTGACCGCCGGCGTAATAGAGTGGCCCGAGATGGAATTTTAAGGGCTTATGGAAGCGATGCAATCCATATTCTACATCGCCCATAAAAAGCAGCGGACCGCCAAACGCGACCAGCCAGGCTGAAAGCGCTGAAAATTGACTGCTGAAAAGCGTGGAAATCGCGCGCGTGACCATAAAGCTGATGACCAGCACGAAGATCATCACCGGGATACGGAAATTTCCCAGTCCCTTCCAATACAACCGGATTAGAAGAATGTAAACAACGAGCATCAGCGCGCCGATGAGCCAATCCTGAGTATGGAAACCGCCAAAACGCGTGAACGCAACCGCGTATTCCACATAGGCAATAAAGAAGATGACCATAGCGGCGAATAAAATCTTATCATTGGTCATATCGATGTTAAAAATATCACCAATAAAACACAAAACCAGGCCGACCAATATCCAAGTGGTGTAAGCAGGGTTGACATACGGGCTTAAGTAGCTCAACCCTGCGATCACGATAGCCAGGAAGGTGATAGATGGTTGGATAATGGCTGTCTTCTTCAAGTCATTACGATTGCGGGCAATCATGTATAAAACGATTAACACCAGGTGAATGGGGACTGGAATCAGTGAATATGTCATATATATCCTTCCTCTTTACAACACATCATCAGGCCGTACAACTTTGCCGGTCGCCGCGGATTGCAGCGCAGCCAGGGTAAATTGCAGCACCGCTTTTCCGGTCGGTCCATCCAGCTGGGGCTGTCCACCGGTCTTCAGATTGTCGATGAAATTATGTGTGGTGGCAATAAAACTGTCATGCCATTCCACCCCTTCCACAGGGATGGGATTGGTCTTCCCATCCTTGAAGATCATCAGTTCCGGCAGGTCCACAGTGCGCGCGGTGTAGCGGTTAATAAACAAAATTCCTTTTTCTCCAATCACCTCGATACGGTCATCATCAGCGTAATAATCTGAATAAATGCGCATTTTTGGTGTGTGCTCCACATCCAGGTTGCCATAACAACGTGGAGCCTTGTATTGGAACTGGATCATAGCAGGCGCATCCACCTTGACAATCCCGCCCGTCTCCGTAACCGGCGTTTTATCGATCCAGGCAAATACTTTTTCCACCGGTCCTCCCAGGTAATAGCCCACCGAAAACAGATGGTAGCCATGGTCAAACACCAGTTGACCCCCGCCACACTTCTTTTCGTCAATGCGCCATAACAAGGCGGAAGTCGGCACTTTCCAGCCTGTATCGCCTGTGCCGGTGCTGACGTGCATGCGAACCGCTCTCACCTCGCCAATCTCTCCGTTGTCAATCATTTCTTTCGCGCGGACTACCGGGGCGTAAAATACGAAAGTTTCATATACCCGTAAAATCACCCCGGCTTTATTTGCCGCGTCGATCATCTGGTCAGCTTCCGCTGCCGAGAGTGCCATAGGTTTCTGCACGGATATATGCTTACCCGCTCTGGCTGCCTGCACGGTCATTGGGCAGTGGAGGTGATGCGGTGTGAGCAGTTCCACCGCATCTATCTCCTTGTCTTCCAGCAGATGTTGGTAATCCGTGTAAACTTTCTGAACACCCCAGGCTTTGGCCTTCTTTTTGGCGTGCGCAGCGTTATTGTCGCATACCGCGGCGATAACCGCGTCGTCCCGTCCGCGGTAACCCAATTGGTGCAGGTCAGAGATCCTGCCACAGCCAACAATGCCAACCCTGATCGGTTTCATGTCATCATCCTTCTTGGTTATGCGTCGTTTTTCGCCGCGGCGTCCATGGCTAACAGCTTTGCTTTAATTTCAGCATGGCTTTTACGCGTAAGGGGATATTTGAACAGTAGTGGTAACCCCACAAAGATTCCTACCGCCGGCACAATGCTAAAGAACAGGCGGATTCCCAGCAGCGCGTGCGGGGTTTGGGCAATATTGGGTACGTACCCAAAGCCGGTCAATACCCAACCAACAGCGGCAAGAGCAAGCGCTTCTGATATTTTCGTTGCCAGCCCCCAAACGCCGTAATACACGCCGCTTCTAAACTTGCCCGATTTTACCCGGTCGTAATCCGCGACATCCGCAATCATGGCCCAGGGGAAGATCCAGTTCGCGCCAAAGCCGAACCCCGCCAGAACCATGATCGGGTAAATTAACACCGTGGGTTTTGCTGGAAGGAACCACAGCACCAGCAGCGCCACCGCGCCCATTCCCATGCCAATAGCGTACGCGGGTCCTTTGTCCATTTTTGTAGACACCCATTTCCATATGGGAAGGGAGATGGTTACACAGATGAGCATCAAGCCCAAAGCAATCGATATGGCGTCTTTCATCATCAACTGGTACTCGATAAAGTAAGCCATAAGCGTTTTTGCAAAGGCAAAAGAGATGTTCACAATGAAATAGACCACAAACAGGTAAATGAAGGGGCGATTTCGAAACGCTTCTTTGAGGGATTTGATCGGGTTGACTTCTCCTTCAGAGCGAATGACATTGGGGCGTTCTCGCAACCCTCCCGCGGAAATGAGCAGTGCCAGGGCAGCGATCACACCATAAACAATGCCGATTACCGCGAACCCGGTGCGCTGCACAGCAAAAAAACCGACGATCATGGGAGTGAGCGCGGCGCCAATCAAATATGCTGGGGTAGCCAGTACCATGCGGTAAACCGTCAGGCTGCTGCGTTCGTCGTAATCATCCGTCAGCTCCGAGGTCAACGCGTAATATGGTACGTTCGTCAGCGTCCAGACTGAATCAAAGAAGATGAATGTCCCAGCGATCCAAACGAAGGTCATCACCTGGCTGAGACCGGGCGGAACAAACCAGAGCAAAGCCACCGACAACGCCAGCGGAATTGCGCCGAAGAGCATAAATACGCGCCGTTTTCCGATCTTGGAATTTGTCCTGTCGGTAAGCCAGCCAAAAAGCGGATCGTTGATGGCGTCCCAGATCTTGCCTACCAGCAGCGCATTCCCTGCCAGCACAGGCAAAATGAGCGCTGCATCCGTGTAGAATTTCATCAGGAAAAACTGGAGCGAGCTGTTAACCAGCGCGTTCCCGATATCCCCAATTCCGTACAACCACTTGGTCTTCGCTTTTAATTTCTGTGGCGCTGCTGAGACTGACATTTTATCCTCCTGATTCAAGTATTTGATGGATTGCTTCTTCCAACATAGGGTCCTTTTGCTGGGACTCCCGTAAAACCTGAGAAAATTCAGGGTATTGTAGTGCCGGCCCGGTCACCGACAAAGGTAAGTCACGGATGATCGTTGCAAATGGCTGATGGGTTGTCTGTGAAATTTCCGCCAATGTGAAGCGGGAGTTGCGCTGGGGTTCAGCACGGTGTTCAGGGAACCCGCTCCCCCTTTTTGGGGTGAACAATTCATCAAAAATCATGCGCAGGTTTATCTCTCCCGCCCAACCATAACCCTGGTTTAACGGGAGAGAAGCGCAATTACCATCATTTATACGGGCAAACAACCAGGCGTCCAACGGAGAATGGATAAGGCCGCAAACGACTCCCGGGTATTGCAATACCGAGTTGAGATAACCAATCCCCGTACCACATCCGCCCACAACGAAATCCACCACCTTCAGGTGCAATAAAAGCGCAGACATCAGACCGGTGTGAATATATTGAAGCTGCGGCTCGTCCGCTGCGCCTGTATTCCCCAGGTTCAATAACTCGTGGCCCCGCCCTTCGAGCGCGTGTATGATTTCCGCATTCTTTGCTGCCGCGCTAATTTCATTAATAACTGCAATTTTCATTGTTTTTCGGTCCCTCCTGGTTTCATTTTCTTTACCTTCCGCGCTGCAAATATAATCTCCGCCACAGATAGCCCGCAGGCATCCAGCAATCCCTCGATATTTCTCCCCGTCGGGCAAAACTCGTCGCGAATTCCCACACGCTCAATGGGAATTGGGTAAGTTTCCGCAAGAAGCTCGGAGACAGCGCCGCCTAATCCACCGGCACGTACATGCTCTTCAGCGGTTACGATCGCGCCGGTCTCCTTAGCCGCATCGAGCAGGATCTCGCCATCCAGCGGTTTGATGGTGTGAATTTCGACCACCCTGGCATGAATTCCATCCTTGTCGAGCTCCTGAGCGGCGAGGAGAGCGCGCCCCACCATGGAACCCGCGGCGACGATTGTCAGATCGATGCCCTGCCGGTGTAAGATGCCTTTGCCTATTTGAAGCGCTGACCCGGGTTGGTAAACCGGCAAGGTGCTCCCACGATTAATGCGCAGGTAAACCGGTCCCACTAACTCCGCCACCAGGGGAACAAAAGCGGCAGCCTGGGCAGCGTCGCAGGGAACGATGATGTTCATATTCGGCAGTGCCCGCATGTTGGCGATGTCTGTCATGGCAAAGTGAGTCGGGCCATCTTTGAAATCAGATAAACCGGCATAGCTGGCTGCCAGTTTTACATTGGTATTGGCGTAGCAAACGCAGGTGCGGATCTGTTCAAGTGAGCGCAATGCCAGCAAAGCAGCGAACGCGTTCACAAAGGGGATATGCCCGCCAAGCGCCAGACCTACCCCTACATCCACCGCGCAAGGTTCAGCAATTCCCACATTAAAAAAACGTTCCGGGTGTTCACGGGCAAAAAAGTGAGAGAGCGTGGAAGCGGAAGTATCTACATCCACCGCCACGACCTTGGGGTTCATCTTTCCATAATCCGCCAATGCGCGTCCGTATCCTTCACGCATGGAGAGCTCAGCCATTTTTCTCCTCCTCAACGCCAAGTTCAAGCAGCGCTTGCTCAAGTTGTTCTTTGCTCGGTACGTTGCCATGCCAGAAGGAATCGTTTTCCATAAAGGACACCCCTTTTCCTTTGGTCGTACGGGCGATGATGCATACAGGTTTGTCATGTATCTCTCGAGCAAGATCCAAACCTTCCACCAGTTGGCGCACGCTGTGACCATTTACCTGCATCACATACCAGCCGCAGGCTTCCCACCTTTGCGCCATATGGTCCATGGGCATAATTTCATGCATTGGACCATCGAGCTGCACGTCATTGAGGTCCAGGATAACCACCAGGTTGGACAGGCGGTACTTGGCCGCTGCGGCCGCTCCTTCCCATACGATTCCCGCTTGAGATTCACCGTCTCCGATGAGCACATATGTTCGCGAAGGAGATTTCTTCATGCGCGCCGCCAACGCCAGCCCAACGCCAACCGCCACTCCATGCCCGAGGATGCCGCTGGTCATATCTACTCCGGGGGTTTTTAAACGGTCCGGGTGCCCCTGGTGCGGGCAATCCACTTCTCCCCAGTTTTTCAGTTCGTTTTTATCAAAGAAACCGCGCCTGGCCAGCGCTGCGTAGAGCACCGCTGAAGCGTGCCCTTTGCTCAGTATGAACCTGTCTCTTTCCGACCAATCTGGGTGTTGGGGATCGATTCGTAATTCATGGAAATATAAGACAGCCAGTATCTCCGCTGCCGATAACGCCCCGCCAGGATGGCCCGAACCGCGCCCGTAGATGAACCGCAGGCTGTCAGCGCGCAAAGACCGCGCTATTTTTTCCAGTGATGTAATCTGTTCATAGGATAGTTCTGTCATAACCTCTCCTAAAGGCCAATTTCATGGCGTAATTGTTGTGTTTTCGCGCACCAGTTCCCTACGTTCCAGCGACCATACACACCCATACCACCCAGTTCACTTGCTCCAAAGTAAACTTTTACCCGAATAAGGGATAACCCAGGGTGATTTCCGGCCTGGTTCAACGCGGCCTGTAATTCATCCAGTGAATTTCCACCATCAAGAGCGAGCACGCCTGGAACCCCCTTGGCCCACTGCAGGTAATCTACCAGGATGTGATTAGCGGTGGCTACTTCATGGTGATACTGGTCAAGCTGTAACCCTGAAATCGCCCCCATCCTTCCATTATCCAGTAAAAGGATGCAGCCTTGCGCGCCGTGCTCAACACCATCAACCAAAATTTGCGGGCTCATGGTAAACGAGCCGTCTCCCGTAAACGCCACGGCGTAAAATGGGTGGGATGCCGTTCCGGACGCCAGCAGGGCAGAAACCGCGAAGCCCATGTAACTGGCTCCTGTATCTGTAAATGTTTGCCCAGGAACTTCGTCTTCGGTCAATTGAAACCCGTTCGCCTGCACATCCCCCGCGTCAAAGAACCGCACCGCGCCGCGCGCTTTTGCCCAAGCAATCGCGGTCTGCAGGACGGCTGGCTGAGTAAGGACCTCCTGCTGCCAGTAGTCATCGAAAAGCGTTGGAGCCGCCAACCTGGCTGCTTTTATCTCCTCCCAGCGCTTTTTCTTTTCCGCGCAAACTTTCAGCCATCCCGCCTTATCGATTGGAGTATTTTCCTGTTCGAGCATTTGGTTTAGCTTCGTCAATGTCAGGCGCACATCTCCCACCAAAGGCAGGGTGTGGTTGTAATGCAGGGCATCCTCCAGGTCTGCGTTAATATTGATCACCTTTTTTACGTTCGGGTAACCGGTCCTTGAAGAATCTGACTGGCAGACCGCCCGCGTGCCCACAGCGACCAGCAGATCAGCATTCTCCATGGCGAAATTGCCGCAAATCGAGCCTTTCGATCCGCCCACGCTCATATTCGCCGGGTGCGAGTGGGGAACGCAACCGGTGGCTATGGGTGTGTGCACCAGCACCCCGCCTGATAATTCAAGAAACTTCACCAACTCATCTCCAGCCCTGGCTCCCCCGCCCCCCACCTTGACCAACACTCGTTTTGAAGTTTTGATCCAATTCGCCGCTTCGTCATACGCTCCTACAGCCGCGTTCAATCGTACCGGAGCAGGTGAACCAAGTTCATCCAGATTGAAGTTTTCCATGAGCGCTGCCTGAGTGTTCATGGGCAACAATAAAAAGAATGGACCAGGTCGATAGGGGTGATTAACGACCACATTGCCAGCCAGCAAAGCAGACTGCAAGGCCAGCGGTGTGTGCAGGCTGTAGGCAGCGCCCATCACAGAGGTTAGTTTTAAAAACCCTGCCTGCTGGTGACGGGGGATCTGCTGCATGTTGTACCCTTCATCCTCCGTTGTTTCATCGCCGAAGATATACCAAACCCCGATGCCATTCGATGCCGGCACCAGCGAAGCAGCTAGTGCCTGCATCGCTCCTGGCCCGATAGAGGTAACCACCGCGGCTTTCTCCCCTTTTACCCAACGCAGCGCTGCCGCCGCGTGTGATGCTTCGATCTCACTGCGCAGCCCAAAAACACGCACCAATCCTGCGTTCTGGTATACCCGCAGAACTTCACCTACCTCAGTCGAACCGTGACCTAAAACTGAATAATACGTGCGTACTCCTTGCTCGATCAATCCAATAACCAGGGCTTCTGAGAGGGTCAGGTCGGTTTTCCGATCAAGGCTCGCAGAGGCCAACGCCTGCCGCAGCCCTCCTGCCGATGAAATAAGATTCGCGCGCTTGACCCTGGTGGCTAACAGTTCTTCTACTGAATAAACCTTCATTACTGTTCTCTCCCCTGATTGAATTTCATCCTGCCGTTGAGTTTGTCGCTAATCTCAAGCACCTGTTGCACGAGGGTTTGCAATACGCCTGGAGTCATGCGGGTGGTTGGTCCTGATATGCCGATACTGCCAACCACCTTATTCCTGAAATCGAAGATGGGCGCAGCAATGCAACGCACACCAATATCAAATTCTTCATCATCGATCGCGTAGCCTTGTTCCCTCACACTCGCCAGGTTTTTCTTCAGCGCAAATTGAGTCACCAGTGTTGAGTCGGTGTAACGTTCAAGGGATTCAGGGAGGGGTAGGCGCCCAAAAGCAAGCAGTACCTTGCCGAGCGCGGTGCAATGCAGCGGGGCAAGAAACCCTACCTCCGCGTTTACCCGTAAAGAAGCCGGCGATTCCACCTGGTCAATATATAAAACTTTGCCCTGGGAAAGGATACCAATATGGGCGCATTCACCGGTGGAGCGCATCAGCTCACGCAGGTAAGGTTTTGCCACCTCGCGCAACGGCATCCTGGTAAGTAAGCTACGGCTCAAAGAAACAATCTGCGGCCCCAGGGAAATCCGCCGGGAAACCGGGTCTTTTTCCGCGAAGCCGTATTTGACCAGTGTGTTTACCAGGCGCGAAGCGCTTCCCTTGTCAACCCCAAGGTTCTCCGCCACTTCTGTCACAGTGCTCCCATCGAGCGAATCAGAAAGCATCAACAGAATCCGCAATCCGCGGGCAAGCGATTGGATCTCAGTCATTTTTCACCTTGAACAATTAGAGTGTATAGGATATTTGCATATAATACAACTTAATTGCGTATTACACAACTATTCGTACAAAAGTCACCATCACGAATATCCGAAAAAGGGGGGTGCAAGTGAGTGCTTAAAGCTGGCAAGCCACCAGTGAAAGGGCTCTCAAAGACAGACAAAGCAGGCCAAATCAGCATCACTAGAAGAGCGCTGGTCAGAAAACAGCCAGGGAACGATGAGAGACAGGAGATAGTCCTTACTCGACAAAAAAGGGCCTCCAATACAGAGATCTCATGGAAACCAGATCGATTCAGGCGTCGGTCCTGTACGGTGAGTAGGACTGGGTCTTAACCCCTGTTGAGCCCACCCTTCTTTAAACTTAAAGATAGCAGAAGAGACCATTTTTTTTCTAGCGGATTATCCAATCAGCCTGCTTACCATCCATTTTATGCGGATTGGCATACTGCCACACCCAGGCGCGGAGAAGCACCCGCTGGCAGTGTCTTGTCTATCATCTCGGTTTCGAGGTCTTGTAAAGCACGCGTCGAGAGGAACTCCAGCAGCATGCAGAGGTTTTCTGCCAACACTGCGCCTAAAGCAATCGCGTTTAAGCGGTCTTGAAAGGCGCACATATATAGGTTTTCGCCGAATACTTAAAAACTCAAACGTTACAGGGTCATAAAAAATTAACAAATTTCAAACAGAGTTGTGTTATTCTTAACAGGTAAAAATAATAATTCTTCGTCAGAGAGGGTGTCTTATGAATGCAAAAGTATATGAAGCGATGAACGACCAGATTAAACACGAGCTGTATTCTGCCTATTTCTATCTCTCAATGTCGGCTTATTGCGAAACCGAAAACTTGCCAGGTTTCGCCAAATGGCTGAAAGTACAGGCAGAAGAGGAGCAGGAGCACGCCATGAAGCTCTACGACTACCTGCTGGACCGTGGCGAGAAGATCAGCCTGAAAGCCATTGAACAACCACCAGTGGAATTTAAAGGCGTGAAAGATGTATTTACCAAGGTGTATGAGCACGAGCAGAAAGTCACCGGGCTGATTAATGGCATTTACGCCAAGGCAGTTGAAGCCAATGATGTGGCCAGCCAGATCTTCTTACAGTGGTTCATCAATGAACAAGTCGAAGAAGAAAAGAATGCTTCCTCTGTTCTCGCGATGGTGACGAAACTGGAAGGCAGCCTGGGAGGTCTGTACCAGCTTGATCACCAGCTTGGCATGCGCGAAGCCGATTAAACAGTCGCATTGGTTATTTGAAAGGATGGTCGGAGACGCGAAACCATCCTTTTTTATTTTAATTTCCCCAACCAACCATCCACACCTGGAATACTAACGTTTGATGAGAGAGTCCTGGTTGCCCCCCTGGCGGGCGATGACCACCTGCCCGTCTTTCATCAACCGGCCCTGGTAGGCGCGTTCCCCGGGGTAAGCCACCCAGCCGCTTAATACAAATGGGAACAGTCCTTGCGCGCCAATCCACTCGCCCTTGTACTTGCGGGCGATATGCACATGTGTTCCCGTGGAAGAGCCGCCTTCACAGGATGGATGACCAATGGGGTCGTCTTTTCGCAGGCGTGTTCCCAATGGAACGCGCTCGTTTGCGGCGATGTGCAGATACATCACTTCCCAGCCGGTGACGTCACCCTTTTCATCCTCAAGGGTCAATATCACCACGCCGTTATCCGCCCGGGTGATCACCCCTGGGGCTGAAGCGCGCACCCACGAAGGCGAGACCCGGCAGCCAGCGCTTTTAATATTGGGCGCGAAATCAAGCGCGCCCAAAGGGGTGCCCTCCACCCAGCTGTAATGCGGCCCGGCGGTAAATGCCCATTCTTCACCCGGGGCGAAGGGAAGCTCTAACTGCGGCGCGCTGAGCGTGTCACTTAACAACGGCTCAACTTCTGCGGCACACAACCAGGGGTCTGGAAACATGGCGAGGTAGGTTTCCATAAATCCGCTTTTTCCAAGCAATCTCTCGTTCCAATCTGTTGAGGGATACGATTGCGAGAAAAGATACATGAGGGCAACTGAGCCTGCGTTCAAGTGCGGGGAGATCCGCTGCGAAACCTGGTCAGTAAAAGTGACCATGGTCATCGTCCCATAACGCCAGCCGTAGTACCCGGTGTTTACCATACGAGCCGCCAGCGACAACTCCTGGTAAAGCCCCTTGTAGTACATGTTACGGAAACCCAAAGGGTGATTAATATCTGCAGGTGGTTGTTTTCCAAAAACCAATCCCGCACGGTGCTCAAGGATTGCCAGCAGCAGCATTGGATTTACGGATTGATTATCAGCGACACGGCGCACGATTTCCGCCCCACTTGAGCGAATGCCCGCCACGGGCTGGCTGAAAGTGCTCAGGTAGCCGCCGGCAGCGCTTACATAGGCGCTGATATCAAAAGGCGCGGCGCAAGGCGAGTTGATCACCGCGCTGTCAGGCAAAATCATCTCTTGCTCGAAAAGGTTGTCGGTGTTCTTGGGAATGACCAGGTAACGGCCTGGAGGGAGGATTCCGGTTTGGGGCAGCGCTTCCATGCTGATGATAGCAGCGGGAGTGACACTGAAGTGCCTGGCAACCGTTTCGAATGTGTCACCAGAACGGATGGTGTAAATATGGTACAGTGATTCATCCACCACGGGCGGAGGCTGAGGTGTGCGGGTGGGAGCAGCGCCAGGCTGCCCGGCAGTAGGTGTGGCAGAACGATGGTATTCGAAGATCGCTGGATCCAAGGTCGCGTAAGGTCGGGGCAAAGCGGAAAAGTCGCGTATTGGAAAGTTACAGGACGCCAACAGTAACAGACCGCAAATCAACAGGCCGCAGGCGCGACTGCGGAAATTCCAGCCGGGTTGTTTCAAAGGCATCTTCTTGTTCATGAACTCAGAAGGATTATAGACCAAATCAGCCGGGGTTGCGCGTACACAGGCTGGGTTGGCCAGGCGAACTGCCTGTTGGTATAATTCACCCATAAAAGGACGTGTGAAGGGACGTGGAGAATGAATTCAAAAGTCGCTGTACTCAAGACTACGCCAGAAACCGTTATCGAAGACTACATTCGTCTTTTCGAACTGGCTGATGGGCCTAAAGCGCTGGACCCTGGTGCTACTACCATCCTCAAAGATAATATCTCTTGGCACTTTCCGATGCCCAGCGCCAACACCACACCCTGGCAGATGGAAGGCACCATCCTGGCGCTGAAAAGTAAAGGCTACAATGATATTACCTGTGTGCAAAACCAGACCGTGGTGACAAACGCTTTCAAAGGAGAAGACCTCAACGGTTACGTTCCCATCTTCAAACACTACCATATCCCGGTGCTGTATAACTTTGAAGACAAAGATATGACCTGGGTTAAGTACAAGCCCAAGGCGAAGATGAATGCCCTCGACCATATCTATCCGGAAGGTATCTACATTCCAGATTACTTTGTAGGAAAGAACATCGTGCATCTGCCGACGGCGAAATGCCATATCTACACCACCACCACCGGCGCCATTAAGAATGCATTTGGAGGTCTGCTCACCAAGCATCGACATTACACCCATTCATATATCCACGAGACCATCATCGACCTACTGGCTATCCAGAAAGAAATCCACACAGGATTGTTCGCGGTGATGGACGGCACCACCGCGGGCAATGGCACCGGTCCGCGGGTGATGAAGCCGGAAGTGAAGAATGTCATTTTGGCATCACAAGACCAGGTGGCCATTGATGCAGTGGCAGCCAAACTGATGGGTTTTGACCCGATGAGCATCAAGTACATCAACCTTGGTCACAACCAGGGGTTGGGAGTGGGCGATCCTCGTGAGATCGAGTTGGTGGGGGATGATATTTCAGGAGAGAACTGGCACTTCAAAGTGGGTCACAATCTGCATCAGTTCATGGGCTGGCTTACCTGGTATGGTCCGACCAAGTTTCTGCAAAAGCTGGTTACCCGTACACCGCTGGTGGCCATCCCCATCGCCTTTTCAGAGGTGTATCATGATTATGTGCACTGGCCATTAAAAGAAAAATATGTCTTTAAGGAATGGTGCCAAAACACCGGCTGGGGGCAGTTATTTATGAGGTATAAAAAAGAGGGGGTCATCCACAACCTTTAGCGAGACAAAAAACAGGCTGGCAAAATGCCAGCCTGTTTTTATTACACGAACCCGGTCATGCGTTGGTAAAACTCGGCAACCTTTTGCCTCACGATGGTAATTTCGGCACGCTCACGGATGATCTCACGGTTGCGAGCAGCGGCAGCGCGGCGGAATTCTTCATCCATTATTCCGCGCTGCACAGCCTCGGCCAGCGCGTAAGCATCAGCGGGATCGACCAGGATACCATTCTCGCCATTGCGGATCCACTCGCGGATTGATTCGATATCCCCGCACACGGGCAGGCAGCCGATGGCTATGGCCTCAAGCAGCGAGTTGGGCGTGCCGTCGTGCTCACTGACCGAGACGGATACCAGAGAGCGAGCGAACTCGCGCCATAATTCAGCCTGAGAGATCATCGGTAACAAGGAAACGTTATCCAGTATCCTGAGACGATTCACCCAGCTCAGGGCTTCGGGTTGTCCCGCCATCCATGGACAAATGAACTGCACTTCTGGGTACAGGCTAAGAATGAGCGGGATGGATTTAAAAAAAGTGTCGTTGCGCACGGAGCCGCTGCGGAACCCGCGCGGGTTGATCACTTGCCAGGGCACAGCTGGGTCGATCCCCTGGGTGATGTTCTCGATCTCAGCCAGGTCGATCCCTCCGTTACCCGGTACAGATACAGCCGGCTTGGCGGGGTTGAAGGACCAGGCGCGCGCGATGCGCAGGTCGCGGACGGTATCAGAAATCAGCCCATCCGCGCGCAGCAGCGCGCGGCGAGTGGCGCTGCCCATCACCCCATTTGAGATCGCATGATAGGTAAAGTCGTTGCCCCAGGTGGAGATGACCAGCGGAATGCCCGTTGGGGTGCGGCTGGCAAGCATGCCTTCATAAGGGATGCGCAGCGCATGCACGAGGTCTGGCTGCAGGCGGTTCAGCAGCTCGAGATAATCTTTCTCCGCATGGGTGATGGTCAATGGACCCAACCAGTGGCGCAGGGTGGCAGCGAGTCCACGGTAACGCGAAACTACTTTTCGCCCGCCCCTGGCGCCGCCTCCCGCCTGGCTGCCGGATAGTCCGGCGAACGCCACCGGGAAGAGGATGGTTTCGTTCACTCCGTCGACCGGTTGACAGGGGTAGGTAGAGACCAGGTTGATAGTGTAATTCAGCGGCTGCAGCATGCGTATCCAGCGCCGGGTAATTGGGCTGCGCCCATCTGCAATGATCAACAGGTTCACGCTTTCCTCCTCTAAGCCTTTGAGAGAACGGATTCAACCGCTGTGCAAAAGGTCTTTACCATGCCTTCCAGGTTGACCTCTTCAGAAACAATACGACGAGATGCCAGCCCTTTTTGACGCAGGCGCTCAACATCTGACAGCGCTTCTCGAATAACACGGGCGAGGGTTTCCGGGCTGTCATCCGGCAGCGTCCAGCCGTTTTCCTCACGCACCAGTTCAATTTGGGTGCCGTCGGCCGCGCCTACGATGACGGGTAAGGCATGCGCCATAGCCTGTTGAATGGCCAGTCCCCCGGTTCCCGGAAGGATGAATAGATCAGCGGCCTGGTAATAAGGGTCCAGTTCCTGACCGCGTTTGGCACCATGGAACACGGCTCGTGGATAGACCTGCCAGGCGAGCATCTCCAGGCGTGAGCGGTCAGGTCCGTCTCCAATAATGGATAGCCGCGGTTGTTGGTGAGGGGGCAACATGGCCAAAGCGTACAGCAGCGTATCAACGCGTTTGCGCGGCTGCAGGCGCCCAACGAAGAGGAGCTGCGGGGTGTTTTCATGGAAGGACGGCGGTCGTGCAACGACCAGGTCCGTTGGTCGGCGGGTGACCGCGTTAGCGGCGACAAATACGCGGGATGGGTCCACTCCGGCATGACGGTACTGGAGGGCGGCGGTGGTGGAGTAGGCGATCACAGCGTCGCAGGAACGTAAAAGGCTATGGTAGATAAGCCGGTAGATCTTTCCGGCGCCGGGTAAACCCAACCCCCAGCCAAGCACCGGGCGTCCGCGTTCTTTCATCCAGCGCGCCGCCAGCGGGTTGGAACGATTACGCGGGTTGATTTCCATTATTAACACGTCAGGCTGCCAGCGCTGCAGCCAGCCTAAAACCCCTGCCTGCCAGTAAAAATAGGCGCTGCCGCGAAAAAAATGCAGGTTACGTGCGTGTGTGTAGTAGGCAATAGAGAGCTGGTCAACAACTTCTACGGCTTCACCCTGGCAGGGCTCACCCGCGAAAACCCCCAACCCCTGCAGGCAGGCGGTAGCCAGCGTGTCGAAGAATTCCGCGCGGTACTCCGGCAGCACACGCTGCTGCAACCCGACACGGGCGTGAATCATGTTCATACAGCGATTACCTCAACCTTAGAACCAGCCGGCGTTTTGGTCACTTCAATACGCGCCGGGAAGGCGTCTTTCAATTCTTCGAGGTGGGTGATGACCAGGATCTTCTCAAATTCCGTGCTTACCAGGTTGATGGCTTCTACCAGGCGTTGACGCCCGTCAGCGTCCTGGCTGCCAAAACCTTCATCAATCACGAGGGTCTGCAGGCGCGCCCCGGCGCGATGTGCCAGCACACGGCTGAGTGCCAGGCGGATGGCAAAATTGACCCGAAAGGCTTCGCCACCAGAGAAGAGCTCGTAGGGGCGTTCACCGGCGGGGTCGCGGATGAGAATGTCCAGCGTCTCACGACGTTCTTCGCGCTTCTTATCTTTGAAATCACGCTGGGTTTCGAAGCTGATAGACATACTCCCTGAGCTTAGCCGATCGAGGATCTCGTTCGCGTGACGCTCAATTTCTGGCAGCGCCTGTTCGATGAGCAGCGCGGGAATGCCGTCTTTGCCAAAAGCGCGTTCCAGCGTTTTGAGATCAGTGACCTGGTTGTTAAGCTGGTCTTTCTCTTCGAGTTTCTCCACCTTTAGTTCGCGCTGCTTTTCCAGCACTTCCACCTGATTGCGCGTGTACCCTAAATCCCTGTTCGCCTGGTTCATCTGCTCCTGGGCTGCGTAGTAATCTCTTTCCAATTGATCGAGATCCGGCAGGTTGGAAGTTTCGATCTCCAGTTTTTCCTCGTCCTGCCTGAGCTCATCAAGCAGCGCTGAAAGGCGCTTTTGGTTGTTCTCCATGTTCTTTTGCAACGAGGTGATATTTTGTTCGAGGGGGGCGAGGGCGGACCTGGCCTTCTCCAGCTGTATTTTTTTGTCCTGGCTGGCGCGGCCATCCAGTTCCATACGGCGCGCCTGTTCGTGAGCGGCGGCGTCGTAACCCATTTTCTTCAATTGAGCATCCATCATGGCTAACTGCTTGCGCGCTTCCAGCGCAAAGGATTGAGAGCGCAACGTCTCTTCCAGCTCCAACATGCGCACGGCGCCTTTTTGCTGCCAGTCAGTGAACGCGGCTTCCTTCATGCGTAATTCCTGCGCTTTCGTGTCGAAGATGCGTTGTTGCAGTTTCAACTCGGCGTCCACCCGCTGCAGGTTGAGGAGCGCGGTTTCGATCTCACGATATTGGGCTTCGCTTTGTTCGATTATCCTTTTATTTTCGCGATGCGCGTCGCCCTTTTCTTTGCCGCGCGCGTTGATCTCATCCACCAGCCTTTGGCGCTCATCGTCGGAGAGGGGTTTTTCACAGGTGGGGCAGTTAGCGCCGCTGATATTCTCCAGGTGAGTGCGATGCTCAACAATTTCATCCATCTCCATTTTTAGGCGCGTGTTTTCAGCCCGGGCGCGGGCGATTTCATCCAGGAGAGCGCGCATTTCTTTTTCCAGTTGTGCTCGGGTTGCCAGCTTTGCGCTGCAGTCTTCGACTGCTTTGCTGGAGTCTTCAACCAGCCGCTGGATCTCAGGCAGTTCCTGTTCTATTGAGAAGATTTCAGCCTGTTTCTGTTGAAGCGAGTTTAACTCGGCCTGGAGGCGGCTTTCTTCTACCGCGATGGCCTGCAGCGGGGCCTGACGCTGGGAATCGTACTGGTGAAAATCCTGCGCCAGCGTGTCCCACTCTTCGAGGGTTTTACGCGCCTGTTCCCAGGCGTCCACCTCCTGCCTGATCTCTTTTTCCTGCTGTAACAGGGAAAGATGGGTCTGACGTTCTTGCGTGCGCAGGTCGAGATCGCTGCGCATCGTTTCATCCTCTGCGCGCAAGCGATTAATCTCCGCGCGTTGTTTTTCTACCTGTTTTTGGTCGGCGAGAATACGCTCGGCAACCTGGCGCTGCTGCTCAAGATAGGCTTTTCGCGCCTCAAAGAGTTCCGTCTGGGTGCTCACTTCCTTTTCCAGGCGGGCGAGACGTTCCTTTCGTTCTGCTTCCTGTTGCAGTTCAGTCTCAATTTCCTGTAAATGGCTGATAACCAGGGCAAGGTCATTTTCCAAAAGCTTACGGCGCCGCGCTGCTTCCTCGCGGTAGTCCTCCCAAATGTCCAAACCGAGGATGCCTGATAGGATACGCTTACGGTCACCCGGGCGCTGCTGAGCGAACTGGTCTGCTTTGCCCTGCAGGAAAAACGAGGCATTGGTAAATGTTTCATAGTCCAGGTGAAGGGTGCGGCGGATGAGCTCTTCAGTGCCGCGCATGGTGGCTTCAGTGAGCGGCACCCAGTTGCCTTCAGCGTTGCGCAGTTGAAACTCAAGCTGTGTGCTCTTGTCGCGAGTTTTGCTGCGCTGTACCCGGTAACGCGTGGACTCGTAATCGAACTCAAGCAACACCTCGGCGGTATCAGTACCCATGTGGATGATGGCGTCGTCTTTACGGCGCGCTTCACCGAAGAGCGCCCAGGTGATGGCTTCAAGCAGACTGGATTTACCGGCGCCGTTTTGACCTGAAATGCAGGCCAGGGCGAAACCTGAGAAGTCGATATCCACTTTCTCTTTATATGAAAGAAACCCGCTGATTTGCAGGCGGTCGATGATCATTTATCCCCTCCAGCAGGCGGCGTTTTTTCGCTATTGCGGCTGACCAAGATCTTGTCGATACGCAGGCCGTCCATATCCAGCACCTCAAATAGCAGATCATTCCATTGGAAAGTCTGACCGGCGTGGGGAATGGAACCCACCTGGTTCATCACGAATCCGCCAGCGGTTTGGAATCCCACTTTATCTTCTTCAGGGAGCAGGTCCAGATCGAACAGGTCCTTAAACTCGTCAATGGGCAGTAAACCATCAATCAGGTAAGAACCATCTTCGCGCATCACGATTTCGGGTTCTGAAGCCTGGTCCTGGCTGGGGAGTTCACCGATAATGGCTTCGAGCACGTCAAAAAGGGTGACGAATCCGAGCACGCCACCGTACTCATCGATCACCAGGGCTTCATGTACCCCGTGCTCACGCTCCATTTCAAGAACGCGCATGACGGGCGTGTTTTCTGGGATGAAAAGTGGCTTTTGCAGCAGGTCCAACAGGTTAAAAGGTTCGCCTGAAAGCTGCTTTTCAAGCAAGTCTCTGGATTTGAGAATTCCCAGCACATTGTCCAATGACTCCCTGGAAACTGGAAAGCGGGAATAGGGAGATTGGAGGATGGTCTTCAGTATTTCTTCGATACTGTCGTCCGCGTCCAACCAGGTGACATCCGTGCGCGGGGTCATAATGGCATTGATTGAACGGTCGTTCAAACGGAAAATGCCTTCCACCATGTCCTGTTCTGCTTCACCAAATACCCCCACCTGTGTTCCCTGGTCGATGAGTACTTTGATCTCTTCTTCGGTAATGGGGGGTTCGCCGGAGGGCTTGATGCCCAGCAGGCGCATGCCCAGGTCAGTGGAGGAAGAAAGCAGGCGCGTGAGCGGTGATGTGAGCCGGGAGAAAAACACCATGATACCGGAGACTTTTGAAGCGATTTTTTCAGGGTTGTTGAGCGCGATCTTCTTGGGAATAAGCTCGCCAATGACCAACGAGAAATAAGTGGTGACCAGCACGACAATGACCAGGGAGAGCGTGGCGGCCGACGTGGCCAACCAGGGAACGCGGGCGAGCGACTGGGTCAGCCGCTCTGCCAGAGTGGCGCCGCCAAAAGCGCCCGTGAGCATCGCCACCAGGGTGATGCCCACCTGCACGGAGGACAAAAATTGCCCGGTCTCCTTGGAGAGCTGCAGCGCGCGACCGGCGCCCGCATCTCCTTCATCCGCGCGTTGTTCCAGGCGCACTTTGCGGGCTGAAACAATGGCAATTTCCGACATAGAAAAAAAACCGTTAAACAAGATCAGGACGAAAATGACCAGGATTTCAATCAATGTATTGGACATGTCGGATAACCTTGCCGTCCTTACCCGGGCTTTGATCCGGTTACGGATTGAAAGATCGATTGAGCAAGTGTTTGCAGCCCTGCAAGATCACGAGGTTGGGCGTGAGTGGATTTCCAGTAAGTCGAGAGCAATTCCAACGGACTGTAGCTGGCGATGTTCTGATCAGCGGGCAGGCGCAGCCGGGCCTCTGCTTGCGGGCGGCGGACCAGGTGAAATTCGAGCGCGGAGGCGAATTTTTGGCGTAAGGCAGGCTCATCAATATCGGCTTCAAGCTCACGCGGATACTCAATGACCAGTCTGAAGATGGCGTTCTCGGCTTCAGCTTCGTTCGGTGAGGAAGCGAGGATTTTTTCCATCGCCCTGTCTTCCATGGAAAGCCTGACCAGCCGGTCAAAGAAGGCGCGACCGTGCAATTTTACAAACCGGTACGAGGTGTTTCCTTTCTCCACCTCAGCGATGACAAAGCCCTTGTCATCTGCGACCTCGCCGAAATCAACCCGTTCAATGGAACCTGCGTATACGACTGGCGGGTGCAGCCCAGGGTTGAGGTCCTGGTATTTGTGAATATGACCGAGCGCGGTGTAATCCAGGCGAGGGTCTTTCACCAGTGAGCCAGGCAGAACCAGGTCTTTGCCCAGCATGACGGTGCGTTCATTGCCATAAACCGCCCCCTGCACGGAGCCGTGCCCCACCAGCACAGTGGGCAGCGCGGGGTCAAGTTCGTCCATCCGCGCCTGCAGGATGGTGGTGAGGCGTTTTTCGATCTCCTCGTGAACAGTGTCTTCTTCTACAGCGGAAAGCCCCAGCGCGGCCACCAGGCTGGAGCTGAACACCCATGGCAGCGAGAGCACCTGCAACTGCAGCCCCCACAGGTCCGCGGGTTTAAGCAGCTCGGGTTTGTAAAGCACCCGCACTTTCGGCACCTGCAGGGTGTCGAATTCCTGCAAGGTGTGCGCGCGTCCGCTGGCGGGACTGATATCGTGATTCCCTACCAGTAAAAGTGCGGGGATATCCGCCTGTGGCAGGCGGATGATGCGTTTTCCCCATTCACGTTGGAAAGTGGGCGATGGGGTTCGGTCTTTGTAGGCGTCTCCGGCGAATATGACCAGATCCACTTTTTCGGAAATGGCGTGGTCAATGATGGTATCCAGGGCTTTTAAAAAGTCGAGGGCGCGGATGGGCAAGCCGGTTTCAGGGTCATGTTTTCCGTGTGTGGCAATATCAATATGAGCGTCAGCAAAATGCAGGATCTTGATCATGAAATTTTCTAACCATTACAAGTATAGCCGAAAATCTCAGGGAGTTTCCCCCATTTGTTCAAGCGCGACCAGGCTGGGGCCAAACCCCGGGTGATACTTAAGACTGTCGCGAAACTCGGCGCGCGCGCGCTCGTTATCTCCCAGCGCCAGGTAAGCCATGCCGCGCCAGTAGTAACTTTCTTCAAGGATAGGTTCCGCGCTCATGCGTTTCAGCGTCTGGTCAGCCAGGTTGATCACATCTGTGTAGCGGGCGGAATAGTAATAGGCGAAGTAAGGGCCGGTCTGGTACCACATCATACGCCAGGGGCGGGCGTTCTCTGGTATCTGCGCGTAAAGGTTGAAAGCGGAATCATAAGCCGCAGCCGCACCATTGTAATCCGCCAGGTACACCAGGCTGGTGCCGGCGTTGAACCAGGCGAAAAAGCGTTCGCGTATATCGCTCAGTGTGGTCGCTTCCATTTTTGCGCGTTCATAGGCCAACCGATAAGCACCATTCTCGTCCATCAGCGGACCAAGGGCATTGAGCACATCATTCTCTTTTTCGGGCGGGTAAACAACAATCAGAACGTAATTGAACGCGCGCCAGTCCTTTTGCATATCTTCGTATGGCACAGTGAAACCCGGGAAGGTTTCGAGGTCTTTGATCTCGCCTCCCCCCGGGGGGTGGCTGAGCAGGTAAGAATCTTGGGTAATGAAGGACTGAGCATCATCGTTATAACCAATGACCAGATTAAAATGCCCCATCCAGCCTTCTTTTTTCAGATCGCCGGGCTCAAAACCTTTTTCCACCAACACCGGGAAGCCCGCGTTGAGCAGGCGTTTGAGGGTCTCCACATCGCCCCCCATACGTGAAAGCGCGCGCAGCGAGGTCTGTGTGTTGATAAAAGTGACCATCTCGTAAGGCATCACGTTTTTATCGCGCGGATTGGGTTTGAGCACCTCCGCAGCCTCCACCTGAGTTTTGCCCCATTGATAAAAGGAGAGATTCATTGAAAGGGTTGCTGGTCCGCAGTTGTTCCATAACTGGGGTTCAGGTTTAACTCCAGGCAGGTAGACTTTGATTGGCAGGGGTACAGGTGTGAGAGTAGGCGTGGAAGAGGGGAGACGAGTTTCTTCAGTTGTCAGAATGGGTGAAGTGGGTGTGGGAACGAGCGCCGTCAGTGTTGCTGCGGAAGCAGTCGCAATCAAATTTCCTTCTTCAGCGCCAGAAGGAACAAAAACCTCAGCCTGAGGAGGATTGAGACGATATTTAATGTCCGCGAACAGGTTGTGGGTATGATAGGTGATGCGCGACCAAACGGGAGGAAGGCTGAGGGTTAGACCGGCGACGATTAACACAACCAGTATAAGGAGTAGCCATTTTCGCCTGTAACGCATGCGAGCATTATAACATCTGGATATGCACTCTCTCTTCAGTTATTACGGCCAGGGCTTATACCAGGAACAGGGCGAACACACAGTCAAACAGTCAGATGATTGTCTCAACGATGGTTAATCGAGCAACACTCTGTTGCTTTCGGCGTACTGATTGCTGGGCGGGTCTTGCCGTTTGTTGTGCTTCTTGCTGGTTAACTGTGAACCCGAGGGAGGCAGGAAAAAATGCGCCAGCACCATCAATGGTCAACCTTCTTTCCAGCTCTTTATTGAATGGATTGGAAAGATAGAACCTCCCTTTGGCGTGCTCGGCGATGGTGAAGCCCGGCGCGTCAAAGGCTGGCGGCAGGCGCTGGGTAAGCCTGTGCGCTCGCTGCGGCTTTCCGGCGGGGTTTCTCAACTTTCAGGGCGCGTAACATTCCCCGCGGTCGTACGGGGAAAGGGCTGCGCGCGCGATATCACGCACCTGGTTGACACCGGTGAAGAATTCGCGCATGATCACCAGCGAGAGGTAGCGCCCAACGGGAGTAGGGATGGCAGGATTCTTCTTCTCAAACGCTCCCAGCAGGCGGAAGAAGAGCATTTCCAGCCATAGCCCGCGGCTGGCAGGAACACCAAAGCGCTGCCTGAAGGCGGCGCGATCGAAGCGCAGGCCGAACATGTCCATCATCATCCTGTAACGCATTTGCTGGCGCCGGCTGAAAGGCTGTGCCCCGCTGAGCGCCATCCGGCCTTGAGAAACCAGGTCGCTGTATTCCTGTAAGGAAAATGTACTGGCGTAAAGGCAGCCATTCAGGTATGAAAATACGCCGGATCCCACCCCCACGTATTCTTCGTTATCCACAATATACTCGTCAATCAGGTTGCTGCCATTACGCGCGAAAGTCCAGGCGGAGAGCGCGGAGAAATCCTGCGCTAATCCCTGGCTGATGATGGCGTAATAATCGGCTTCGCGGGCAGGGATGAGTTCACCGACTGTGCTGGCCATGGAACGCCTGACCGAGGGTGAAGACATCAGCGGGTAAAAGGTCACCTGCTGCGCGCCTGAGTCGATGACCGCGTGCAGATCATCGCGCAAAATTTGCGGCGTCTGGCTGGGGAAGTTGAAAATCATATCCACATTGAGGGATTTGAAGTGTGGAGCGGTACGGCGGATGCTTTCGAGGATGCTGGCGCCGGAACCGAATTTTTGATAGCGGTTCATTTGCTTGAGCAGCCCGTCATTGAAACTCTGAACGCCAACTGAAAGGCGTTGTACACGCTCTTTCAATAGCGTGACCATCTCCGGGTTCAAGTGGTTGGGGTTGGTTTCGCAGCTGACCTCGTTGATACTGAAGAGCTCCCGCGCCAGGTCAATGGTGCGCGCCAGTTCATCTGGGACGATAGTGGGGGTGCCGCCGCCTAGGTAAAGCGAAGAAAAACGGTAGCCCAGGTTGGCGACCAGGCGCATTTCTGCGCGCAAAGATTTGAAGTAAGCCGCGGCTTTCTCCCGGTCTAACACAAAGCGGTTGAAAGAGCAGTAAGGACAGAGGCTTTCGCAGAAAGGCACGTGGGCGTATAAAGTGTAACGATGTCCGGGCTGCGGCGGCGGGACAGAGGACAGGTTGGTTGGTTGAAGAGAAAGATACTGCTTCGCGGCCACCTTGAGGAAGGCGGTGAGCAGGCGCTCCGCGACTCGGACGATGGGGGTAGGAGTAAAGGTTGAGGGGACAGAAGCGCTCATGTTGGCCTGAGAATAATAAGAATGGCTGAATTCTAACATGTATATACTGCGCGTTAGCCCGCAGCGTTGTTGGGTTGCGCTGGGGGATGGGCTGGTTGGTCAATGGCACCTGGCGCGAAGCAAAAGGCGGCCAACTGGCCGCCTTTTGGCTTGATTCTGTTAAACAGGTTAATTCTTTTCGGTGAATTCGCCGTCCACCACGTCGCCGCCGTCGTCAGGTGGCGCGCTGCCGCCGGCATCACCACCGCCGGGCGCGGTCTGCGCCTGGGCAGAAGCCTGCATCACGCGGGCGTAATCCTGCTGCAGGGTTTCTGTCAGGCTCTTGATGCGCGAAACATCCTCTCCGGTCATCGCGCTGCGCAGTTCCTGAACCCGGGCTTCGATGGACGATCGATCGCTGGCTGTTACCTTTTCGCCGGCTTCCTTGACCGCCTTTTCGACCTGGTAGGCGGCGTTGTCGGCAATGTTGCGAGCTTCGGCCAGCTCTTTACGGCGGTCATCTTCAGATTTGTGCGCTTTGGCTTCTTCCACCATGCGCTCGATATCTGACGTCTGCAGGTTGGTGGAGGCGGTGATGGTCACTTTCTGCTCACGACCCGTGGCTTTATCCTGCGCGGTGACGTTGAGGATACCGTTAGCATCGATATCAAAGGTCACTTCAATTTGCGGGATACCGCGCGGAGCGGTGGGGATCCCCTCAAGCCGGAAGCGCCCGAGGGTCATATTATCCGCCGCCATGGGTCTTTCACCCTGCAGTACGTGAATATCCACTGCCGTCTGCCCATCTTCCGCTGTTGAGAAGATTTGAGACTTGCGGATGGGGATGGTGGTGTTGCGCTCAATGATGGGTGTCATCACCGCGCCCATTGTTTCCACGCCCAGCGAGAGCGGAGTCACGTCGAGAAGCAAGATGTCTTTCACCTCGCCGCCGAGCACGCCGCCCTGAATGGCAGCGCCGATGGCGACCACTTCATCCGGGTTGACGCCCTTGTTAGGTTCCTTGTTGATCAGCCCTCGCACCATATCCACCACTTGCGGCATACGCGTGGACCCGCCCACCAGCACCATTTCGTTAATGTCAGATGCTTTAAGCCCGGCGTCTTTCAGCGCGCTCTCAAACGGTTTTTTGCAGCGATCCAGCAGATGCGCGGTCATTTGCTCGAAGCGAGAACGGCTGAGTTTGGTGACCAGGTGTTTGGGACCGTTTGCGTCAGCGGTGATATAGGGCAGGTTGATCTCGGTTTCCATTACTGTGGAGAGCTCGATCTTGGCTTTTTCGGCAGCCTCTCGCAATCTCTGCAGAGCCTGGCGATCTTTACGCAGATCAATTCCCTGGTCCGCCTGGAACTGATCAGCCGCCCAGTTGACGATAACCTCGTCCCAGTCGTCGCCACCCAGGTGGGTGTCACCGCTGGTGGATTTGACTTCGAAAACACCTTCACCTACCTCCAGCACGGATACATCAAACGTACCCCCGCCCAGGTCAAAGACCAGGATCTTTTCGTTCTTCTTTTTATCCAGCCCGTAGGCCAGGGCTGAAGCGGTAGGCTCATTGATGATGCGCAGCACTTCCAGCCCGGCAATCTTACCGGCATCTTTGGTGGCCTGGCGCTGACTGTCATTAAAATACGCCGGAACGGTGATAACCGCCTGGCTGACCTTCTCCCCCAGGTAGGCTTCGGCGTCTGCTTTGAGCTTGGACAGGATCATGGCAGAAATCTCTTGAGGTGAGTAATCGCGGCCTGTCACAGGGATGCGCACACGCGCGTCTTTCATCGGACCGGAGATCACCTCAAATGGAACCATCTTGCGTTCGCTTTCCACCTCATCGAATCGGCGTCCCATAAAGCGTTTAATCGAGAACACTGTGTTTTCCGGGTTGATCACTGCCTGTCGTTTGGCGGTTTGCCCCACAAGGCGCTCGCCATTTTTATTAAAAGCAACCACAGAAGGGCACAGGCGCGCGCCTTCAGCGGTGTTGATGACCTGGGCGTCTCCACCCTGCATAACGGCTACCACTGAGTTGGTTGTTCCCAGATCGATACCAATTATTTTTCCCATTGTATTTCTCCTTGTAACCAGATACTTTTCATACAGGTCTAGAATAGCAGGTGATTATTAATAAAGTATCAACATTTCATAGGAGGACTATTGGAGAGGCACAGCAGGGGTGGGCGCGTGCTATAATCTTTAAAGGAGCGCGACTTCATGAAAACGCGATGGTTTTTACAGGTCAGTCTCATTCTGTCCATTTTGGTCAGCTTCTTTCAACCGCTTCAGCTGGTCAGCGGGCAGGTGGACGCGCCAGAAGCGGTTGTGGTGCAACTTAAAGGACCGCTCACCCCGGTTTGGAGCGGTTATCTGCAGCGCGGGATAAACCGGGCGGTGAGCACTGGAGCCGGGTTACTGATTATTGAATTGAACACCCCTGGTGGCAGCGTCGATTTGATGAACCACCTGGTGCAGCAGATCCTCGCCAGCCCGGTGCCGGTGGTGGTGTATGTTACCCCACGCGGGGCGATGGCGGCATCCGCGGGCACGCTGTTGGTGCTCTCAGGGCATTTCGCCGCCATGGCGCCTGAATCGACCATCGGCGCAGCCAGCCCGGTAGGTATGCAGGGTGAAGATATCGGATCCACCCTGGAAGAAAAGACCAAGGAAATACTTAAAGCCAGCGCGCGCTCACTGGCAGCCCGGCGCGGGACTGAGGCGGTGAAGCTGGCGGAAGAATCCATTGAAAAGGCCAGAGCGGCCAACTCAACGGAAGCGCTGCAGGCAGGGTTGATCGATTTCATCGCCCGCGACGTGGAGGACCTGCTGGCCCAAATGGACGGCAGCAAGGTGCTGATGAATGGCAACGAGGTGGTCATCCGCTCGAAAGGCGCGCTTCAGGTACCAGTGAGCACGACCATGGTAGAAGATGTGCTGGGTTTGCTCACAAACCCCAATATCGTTTTCTTGCTACTTTCGATTGGGGTGCAGGCCATCCTGATTGAGATTTCCAGCCCCGGTGGATGGGTGGCGGGGTTTATTGGGGCGGTGCTGCTGGCGCTGGCGATTTATGGGCTGGGTATCCTGCCGGTGAACTGGTTTGGCATGATTTTCTTGGTTATTGCTTTTGTTCTGTTCATCCTGGATATCAAAGCGCCGACGCACGGCGCACTCACCGTGGCTGGTACGGGTTCGTTCATCGCCGGCGCGCTGATCCTGTTTAATTCGCTTTCCATACCGGGATTTCCCAGGGTTTCGGTCGGGTTGGTCATCGGAATGGGAGTATTCCTGGGGCTTTCTTTCTTCGCGGTAGTGATGATCGCCCTGCGGGCGATGAAGAAACCTGTGATTACCGGTCGGGAATCGCTCGAAGGAAAAGATGGCTATGTAGTTACACGCCTGGCTCCGATCGGGATCGTACAGGTGGCGGGTGAACAGTGGAGCGCGGTGTTGGCACCCGGAGAACCCCCCCTAAAAAAAGGGGAGAAAGTGATCGTTGAAAAGGTCGAAGGCGTCAGGCTGGTCGTTCGGCATATCGAGACGAAAGCATAAATCCGCGTAAAGCCCTTGCCTTCTCCCTCACAGTGGCAAGAGCGTACTTCATTTCCTCTTGTTCACTGTTTTACCCGTTCGATGTCCCCTTTTTGTATTGACCCAGCACAAAAAGCAGCAGCAACATGGCAACTGTGGTGGCGCATAAGAAGAGGGCGAAAACCAAGGCTGAAGTGGTTTCAAGTAAGAACCCTGCCAGCCAGGGGAGGGCGAGGCCGCCAATGCTGCCCATGGCAGCCAACAGCCCCACAGTTTTCCCCTGGTCTTTCGGGAACTTCTCCACGGTGACCGCTACAGATGTGGGATAAACCGTGCCGAGCGAGAAACCGGTGATGACGATGAAAACAACGGTGCTCAGAACGGAACCGCGGCTGAGAACCAAACCCAAGGTGCCGAGTAAACTGCCACCAAGTGAAACACCGAGCAGGCGCGTGTTGCTGAGCCGGCGGCTGGCCGCGGCGCCGGCAAGGCGCCCAAGGGTCAGCGCGCCCCAGTAAGCGGAGGTTACCAGCGCTCCATTCTGATCAGCCATGCCGGTAGTGAGACCCATGTAACGGGTCGACCAACTGCCTAAACCATATTCCGTGCCGACGTAAATGAGAATCAGCACCCCGATGGTACACAAGAAGGGAGAAAGGTAAATGCTCTTCTCGTCCTTCACTTTTGCATCAGGTTTTTTTGCAGCATCCGGGGCTGGGGCTTTGCCTGCGGGAACACGCAGCAGGATGAGGGCCAGCAGCAGGAACATCCCCGCTGCCACCCAATGAATGATCATGCCTGAACCGGTTGCAGCAATAGCCAGCCCCACCAGCGCGGGCCCGAAGAAAGCGCCTAAGCCGAAGAAGAAATGCAGCAGGTTTAACATAGGCGTGGATTTATTGGGGTAGGCGTCTGCAACCAGCAGGTTGGCGGTCAAATCCATCCCCCCCAGACCCAGACCGGTCAATAAAACCAGCGCCAGCATCAGCGGGTAAGAGTGGACATTGGTAAACGCGGGCAGCCCGAACGCGACCAGCAACAGGGATACCAGCCCCACAATCCGCAGGCCAAACTTATCGATGATTGGCCCGGCGATAAGCTGTGTGGCGAGCGAGCCGAGGAACAAAAACGTGATGACACCCCCTACCATTACCAGTGTAGAATGGGTGTTTTCAGCCAGTTCACCCAGTACCGGTCCGATAGCAGCGTTGAACATACCAAATGCCAGGTACATACTGCAGGCAATGATCAGCGCTAGGCGCGGTTTCGTATTCAACATAAAAGTACCGCCTTTCAAGGTTTAAGATAAATTTGGATAAAGAAGATGACTGCCACAACAACCCCGATGCTCACAACCACCCAACGCAGTACCACGGGACTCACCCGACCAGCCAGTTTCCCTCCGGCAATACCGCCCAACAGCGCGCTGATCGCCATCACCCCAGCCACACGCCAGTTAACCCTGCCCGAAAACAGGAAGAAAATGGCCGCGCCACTATTGGCGGCGAAAGCGAGAAATTGTTTAAGCCCATTCAGTCGGGTCAGAGAGTCATCCAAAAAAAGCGCCAGAATGGCCAGGAGAATCACGCTCAAACCAGCGCCAAAATAACCGCCATAGATCGCTGCCAGGCAGACCGGCAGTGAAATGAGCCACAGGCGTGGAGAGCGGCGCTGCGGATGCGGGTGTGGCGACCGCTTAAGCATTTGACGCAGCGGTTCACCCAACGCCAGCAGCAGGGAGGAAAAGAGGATTAACCAGGGAATCAACTGTTTGAAGGTCTTTTCGCCACTGTAAAACAGCAGCAGCCCGCCAATTAATCCTCCTAACGCGGCAGCAGGCAGAAGCGCGATCAACCTGGCGCGCTGCCCGCCCAGGTCACGCCGTTGTGCCCAGGTGGCTCCGAAGTACCCTGGGAAAAGGGATACCGTGCTGGTGATATTAGCGCTCACCGCTGGCAACCCCAAGGCGGTTAATAAAGGAAAGGTGATCAGCGTGCCGCCGCCAGCAAGAGCGTTGACCGCGCCTGCAGCGAAAGCACCGAGCCCGGAAAGGAGGTAATGAAGGGCTTCCATGATGTACCCCATTGTAGTTGATTTTTGCTCCCGCCGTGAATACGCGCGCAAAAACCCAATTTGGCTCACAAAGCAAGAGCGACATTAAGGAACGCGTGACCTTTTTGTGAAGAAACGCGGCAAAATTCTCAATCGTTCAGGTTCTTAAAGCAATGCGCACGCTCTTTTACCTGCCTGTTATTATTCAGCCACAATGCCCATGATCTGATCGACACTGGTCAACAGGTAATCAGGTTGATGATGGCGTAAAACTTCGCTATGGGCATAGCCCCAGGTAACCGCGGCGCAGGGGATACCAACCTTGCGCGCCGCTTCGATATCCCGGGACTCGTCTCCAAAACTGACCGCTTCGCCAGGTTTCACGCCTGCTTGACGCAGCGCGCTGCGCAGTTTGCGCGCCTTGGTGAAGAAGCCTGCCTCACATTCAAACACTGAAACCAACCCGGCGAGTTCTTCGCCAAGCACCGCAAGGACGTTACGCAGCTGGTTTGAGGTGACCACCGCAATGGCAACATTTCGCCGGGCAATGGCGCACAGTGCGCTTTCTACCCCCGGAAAAAGCTGGATGGAGGTGATGTTCTGATACAGCAATCTTTGAGACTCACGGGCCATCAAAATAAATTTCCACATGGGAACGCGATACAATTCCATTAACTGCCTGGCAGTATAACCCCGCATCTGTTCAAGCGAGTGGATATCCACTCGCCTGGTGTTAAAGCGTTCAGCCAGGTGATCGAGGATGCTCAACATGAACGGCCGTGTATCAGCGAGCGTCCCGTCAAAATCGAAAATCGCCAGTTTGGGTTTGCTCTGCATAATGTTTCCATTATACCGATGGTTTGCTCTTTTTCCATTTGATAACCTATCATTCACTTATCATTCGTGGCACTTTCTTCCATGCCAAGCACCCATTTGACCATCAAGCATGCGCGGCGTGATGTATCCAGCATGTTGGGTGACTATCGCACGGGTAACTTGTGGTACCGCCGGCGCCAGTTGGGTTGCCGCTGCGGTTGAACCACGTGCACTGCCACCATCGCTCCCCAGTAAACGGGCGAAAGAGATGGGCGAAAAACTTGACCAATCCATTTATTTAACCTAACATTGACGTATACAACAGCAGGGTAAACGAAATGATGCATGGTATTAGAAGGCTCGCGGCCACTGAAGAAAAACTACCTAATATGACCTGGGCTTTGGTCAAACGGGTGTTTGCCTACGCCCGCCCGTATCGACTCCCGCTTTTAGTCATCCTGTTGTTAATCAGCGCGAGCTCGGGGCTTAACCTGCTAAACCCGTTAATCTTACGAGAAATGATCGATAGGACTATCCCGCAAGGCAACGTCAGGCGGCTTGTCTTACTGGCGGTAACGCTGCTGCTGGTTGCTTTGCTCAACGGCGCGATCAGCGTGGTAAACCGCCGTTTAAACGCCTCGGTCGGCGAGGGCGTTATCCGTGATTTACGGGTCTCCCTCTACGCTCACATGCAGCGCATGTCGTTGCGCTTCTTTACCAACAACAAGGTTGGTGAGTTGATGAGCCGGCTGAACAACGATGTGGTTGGCGCGCAGAACGCGGTCACCAACAGTGTGATTTCAATTGTGACCAGCCTGGTGCAATCCATCGCGGTGCTGGTGGTGATGTTCACGCTGGATTGGCGCCTGACCTTGATCAGCATGCTGGTAGCGCCTTTCTTTGCGGTTGTTGCCGCACTTTTGAGCAGACGGTTGCGGAGCATCGTGCGCAAACAGTTGGAAGCCAACGCTTCGATGAACGCGATGATGAACGAGACCCTCAATATTGGAGGGACGCTGCTGGTGAAGATCTTTGGCAGGCAGGCGCAAGAGGTAGAGCGCTTTAGCCGCCGTGCCAACCAGGTAAAAGAATACGGCATCAATCGCGCCCAAACGGGATCGATCTTTGGCGCGATCATCGGTCTGCTGGTGGCGGTGGGCACGGCGCTGGTGTATGGATTAGGCGGTTATTTCGTTATCAGCGGGGTTTTCACCGTCGGCACAATTGTGGCGTTCAGCTCTTTCATGCTGAGCCTGTACGGTTCGGTGCAGTCTCTGGTTAACGCGCCGGTGGATTTTGCTTCTTCCTTCGTCAGTTTTGAACGGGTGTTTGAGGTGCTCGATCAGCCCGTTGAAATCAGCGAAAAGCCCGATGCCATAGCGCTCACAGAAGTGGAGGGAGAGATCGCCTTTGAAAACATCACCTTCGCCTACCAGGCGGGCGATGGCGTCATCCTGAGCGATGTGCACCGCTATGGCAGCATGGACAGCATCGTGACCACCCTGAGTGACGGAGAGTCTGAACTTGAGCCTGAAGAACGGCGTTCTCAAGCCAGGGGTAACGCTCTTGAAAACGTCAGCTTTCACGTGAAACCCGGGCAGTTGGTGGCGCTGGTGGGCCCAAGCGGCGCGGGGAAAACCACGCTCACCTACCTGATCCCCCGGCTGTATGACCCCTCCAGCGGGCGCATCACCCTGGATGGCACCGATCTGCGCGATGTAACCCTGGAATCGCTCACCCGCCAGGTTGGCATGGTGACCCAGGAAACCTATCTCTTTCATGACACCATCCGCACCAACCTGCTTTACTCCAGGCCGGATGCCTCGCAGGCTGAACTGGAAGAAGCCTGTATGGCGGCCAATATTCATGATTTTGTGCGCGAACTGCCTGATGGGTACGATACCGTGGTGGGAGAGCGCGGATACCGGCTCAGCGGCGGCGAAAAACAACGCCTGTCCATCGCGCGGGTCATCCTTAAAGACCCGCGTATCCTGGTTCTGGACGAAGCCACCAGCAGCCTGGACAGCGAAGCGGAAGCGCTCATTCAAGAGGCGTTGAAGCGCGTCATGCGTCAAAGGACGAGCATCGTCATCGCTCACCGCCTGAGCACCATCCTGGCGGCAGATCTGATCCTGGTCATCGACCGCGGGCGGGTGGTGGAGCAGGGCAACCACGCCAGCCTGCTGGCTCAAAAGGGGCTTTACGCGACGCTTTATCAAACCCAGTTTCGCAAACTCGCTGAATAAAAAAGCCCCGGAGGGCTTTCATCCTCCGGAGCATAGAGCAGGTCATAGAGCAGGTCAGGCCGCCTGGGCTAATCAGGCTTGAACTCGAGGCTCTGCGTGGAGCAGGCGCCCGTCAGGTTATCGTTTAAGCACACGGTGATTTCAGCTTTGATGTCCTGGCCGGAGGGGCTGGAATTAAATCCTCCGGGACAGGTTGATACGATCATCGATTTCCCGCTGGTTATCTCAGCCAGCGTGGCGTACTTGGATCCGTGGCTCCACTGGGAGAAACCAGTATTATCTATGAAGGTGAAATTCCAACTCGTAGAGGTGATTTTTATACGGATGGATTGCAACGTGCTCGTGCCGGTATTGCTGATATTAAAATTAGCAGCGTAACCCGTACCGCAAGCGGTGAGCCCCACAAACTGGGCAGTGAAATTCGCTCCAGGCGGCGGCGTGTTGGTGGCGGTAGGCAATGGTGTCGGCACCGGGGTGTAGACGGCCAGCGATTCCAGGTTGCCAGTGACCGAAGCGAATTCCTTCCAGATCCAGCAGCCTCCCGTATCTGATTCAGCCGCGCGCACAAAGAAGTAATCGCTCTCCGGGTTGCGCGCGATCACTTCTACCACAGACCCGGCAGGGATAACGGTAATGACAGGGAAGTAAGTGGAAGCCCCTCTGCGGCAGTTCGTGTTGCCGCTGAGGGTGATGGACACGACCTCCTTGGTGGGGGTATCGGTGGGCGGCAGAGTGGCGGTTTCCGTCAGGGTTGGCGCGATCGTTTCGGTTGGAGTTACCGCGGCGGTCATGGTTTGCTGCATTTCCACTGCCGCGGCGGTCAATGTACCGGCCACGAGGGTCTGAAGGTCGCTCTGCTCAATCGGCGCCACTGGCGTGGTTCCACCCTGGCAGGCGCTGAGGGTGAACGCGGCAATGAAAAGCAATGCAACTGTAAGAGAAATGCGTTTGATCATCATGGGTTCCTTTTCCAGTACAGAAATACTTTCGTTTATGGGGTAAAAGTGATGGTCTTGGTTACCGATACTCCCGTTTGGTCGTCACCGCTATAAAGGGTCACCTGAGCGGTGAAACTGTGACCTGAAGGATTATAGGATAATTCACCGTCATCGACAAGGGCGACACGGGAATACTCGCCTGGGGTCAGATCCCCTTGCCGATTGGACAGGTCTTTCACGCACCCATCAGTACCGAAGAAGTAATTATTCTTATGGTTTGTGGTCACCGAGTTGGTAGTGTCATCCAATCTCACTCTGATGGATTGCCAGGTGGTGCTGCCGGTGTTTTCAATGTAGAGCTGAATCCCGTACAAACCAGAACAAGACTGGGTGTTCAGGTATTTCACAAGGAAATCAGCTGGCGCTTTGGTAAAGGTGGGGGTGACCTTAGGGGTGGGGCTGGGTTGGGGGGTGAACACCGGCAGGGTACCCGTGTCACCCGCAACGGTGGTGTAACGGGTCCACAGCCAGCAATAATCGCTGTAGCTGGTAGGGTTCTTAATGTAGTAGTACTCGCCCACCGTGCTGCGAGCAACCGCTTCAACCTGCTGACCGGCGTTGATCAACCCCATAAAGTCAAACAGGCTGCCTGGGCCAGAACGGCAGTTGGTGTTTTCCTGTACGGTCAGCCAAACCCCTCCTCGCGTGGGGGTGAAGGCTGGTTCAGGCGTGTTGGGTGGGGATAGCACTTCTGGCGCGGCAGTAGGGATGGCAACGGTGGCTGTAGGTTCAGCCGTCGGGGGCACCGCGGCGGTCTGGCTGGCAGCGAATTGCGTCAGGGCCACATTCAGCGCGATTTCAGTCTGGGAAATTGCACCCGAATGACCGGCGTTGATGGGCAGATTGCAAGCGCTCAAAGAAATGCTCAGCAACAGCGCAATGACGAAGAGGCATCTTCTTTTCATGTGGCACCTCCAGTTCACCTGGCTTATAAGGATATCATACCCTTTCGAGACCAGAAAATCAATCGTCAATCTTCGCCTGTGTCTTGATCGGGGTTGGTGTGCTTTGAGCAGGAATGTAGGGTGTGAAACGCGGCAGGCGCTCAGCGCTCACCCGCTGCACCCTTTCACTGCAAGGGCTGATCAGGCAGAAAGACCCGTCGCGGTGCAGCAGCGGGATGCGCCTGCGCTCTGCTTGATAATACGCACGGGTTTCAACGCACAGGTCAGCGTAACACTGCATATCTTCCGGCCAGGTCTGAAAAAGCTGGTCAAAGGTGTGGATGAACTCTTTCCTGTAGATATCACTCACCAGGCGCAGGTTGCTGATCACCCAACACTGGTGCCTGAACTCCCAATCATAGGTGAGACCGATAAAGCGAGCATGGCTGTTAAGGTAAGGGAAAAAGGGGAACTGGCGGCAGCTCAGCGTGCGGTAAGAGCGATCGCAAGATCGCGCTCCGAGGCATTGCAACAGGCAAAGGTGCTCAGGGATCTGGCGCTGCAGGTCAGCGAAGGCTTCTTTTTCACTCGCGCTCAGGCCGCCCCGCCAGGGGCGCCATAAAGAAGTGTGGCCGCTGAGATAGCGCCACTCTGAACGGTAAGCCACCGGCACAGTGTATTCCAAATCGCAGCAGAACGGGATGCCGCGCGGGTTGTGAGGGGCGCACTTAAAACCGCAGTCCAACCCGGTCAGAGGGGTATCAAAGCCTTCATACAGGCTGCGAAACTGGATAGCGTTATTGCTTTTCATAGGCTGAAACCTGAGCGTTCTCGCCGGGTATTACACCGCGGGGTCTTCTACCGCCGCGGGTTCATCCTGAGCCGGCTGAAAGCGCTCTTGTGCGCCGATCTTCAGGTGCAATCCGTAGTAAGCCAGCGCTGAAATGGCGCACAACGCTCCGCCGATGTACCACAGCAGGTTCGGGTTGAAATGATCAAGGATGAGCCCGGCGGCCCCCGGACCGATAGTGGCGGGGAGCATCCAGGTAATACCGAAAACACCCATATAGCGCCCGCGCATATCTTCTGTGGCGAAGTTCACTGCCAGCGCCTGGCTGGTGGGTACCACGATCATCTCTCCGGTGGTAATGATCATGATTGCCAGAACGAACAACCAGTACTGACCGACGAAACCGAACATACTGAACCCCAACATGTAAAACAGGGTCCCCAAGGCCATCATCTTAAAGGCGGGTTTCTTTTTAATCCAGCGCGTCATGCTGAACTGGAAGAGGATAACCACGATGGCACTGGCGGTGAGCAAAAATCCATACCCTTTAGGATCTATGCCATGGTTGTCGCGGAGATAAACCGAGAGCGAATGATACATCTGCTGGTAAACCAGCCCCATCAGCATGCCGGCAGCCATAAAGGCGATGAAAGCCCCATGACGCAGCACCTGGAAATATCCTTTAAAAGTGACCAGCAAGCTTTCTGGTTTCTCGCCCGGCTGATTCTGCGGTTTGGTTTCAGGAATGAGCAGGTAGAACAGCAACGCCACCAGGCTGCTGATGACCGCGTCGATAATAAAGAGAGCAAGGAAGGATTTACCGGCGACAAAACCGCCAATGGTGGGTCCGAAAATCCAGGCGAGGTTACCGACCACGCGCAGAATACCAAAACCTTCCTGGCGTTGATTTTCGGGCAGGATGTCCGCGATCATGGCTGCGTGCGCCGGGCCGGCAATGTCAGATAGCAGCCCCACGCCTATCGCCAACGGGATGAGAGCAGAAAAGGTATTGATGAACCCGAAGGCCAATGTGCTGATCGCGCTGAAGACCAAACCGAAGATGATCAACTTGCGGCGACCGAATTTATCGGTCAGCGCCCCTCCGATCATCTGCCCGACCAAACCAAAGACAGAAAACAACCCCAGCACCACGCCAGCCTGGGTCATGCCCACATGGAATTTTTGCGTAATATAAAGCGCGAAAAATGGGAAAAGCATCGTCCCACCCACACGATCGATGAAAGAGACTCCCACCACCGACCAGAATTTTCGTGGAAATTCTTGCGCTATCTTCTTAAAATCCATATTCAACATTTACGAGCGTCTTTGATAAAGGAAAAGAATATCAATCATATCACTTAATCACAAGCGCCACTTCCACTTAAACCAATTGAGGTAGTGACGTGAAAAATTCAGCCTTTACGGCTGGCGGTATGCGTCGTCAGCGGGCGCTTCAGTTATGGGGTGGCGCTGGGAGCCACTGGTTGTGTCTGCAGTGGCACCGGCGTTGTGCTCTCCGGCAGGGTCGTTGGTTGCGGGGTCGGCGTGATGAGCATGGGGGTCACCGCGGGTTCAGGAATAGAAGGCAAGCCGTCCACCAACATCTGCCACGCGGTATCCACATCGAACACGGCAATCACAGGGTAAGCCGGGAGATTGCCCAGGGCCATGTCCAACCGATCAATGACCACGCGCAGACCATCGGCTTTTTGCGCGGATACGCTTCCCACAAGCGGCAAGAGCAGGTTGCGCGCGGCTAACACATCGGCGCGCGCCATGCCGTAGTTGTTCTGCGACAGGTACAACCGGCTGCGCGACAGCAGTTCCAGCGCCCGTGTCAGCGTCAATTGTTCATCCATATTCGCCAGCAGCGCATTATTTTGCTGCGCCATCTCGGCGCGCAGCGTTGCCTGTACCTCTGAAAGCTCGTTCAGGCTGGCGGAGTGCGAATCAATGGATTTACTGGCTGCTGCTGCCTGTGTTTGCAAAGCGGAGACCTGTCCCTGCAGGTTGGTGAATTCCTCCTGCAGCGCGCCGAGGTCCGCTTCAAAGCGGCTGGTATCCGCAGCCTGGGTGGCAGCCAGTTCGCCAACCCGGCTGGTGTTGGATTCAAGCGGTTTCAGGATCTTCTCGCGGAAGTAAGGAATACCGTAATAGGCTGCCGCGGCGAGCGCCGCCAGGATGAGGAGCGCAGTCAATACACGCAAAATCACTCTCCCTACGCCTCTGCCTTTCTTCACCGCCGGTTCAGAGGAATCGTTTTCGGTCTTTCGCTCGGGATGCAGGTTATTCTCCCAGGCAGAGAGCAGGTCAGGGGTAACACCCTCAACCTCGAGGATTTCTTCTCTGGATGAGAAGGGTCTTGAAGACAGCAAGCGCTCCAGCAGTTCAGTGCTCATACCTTCTAAAAGCAGAAGCTGTTCGCGATTTATCGAGTTGAGGTGCTCTATCAGTTCCTGCATGTTTCTATCCTCCGCTTGTAAATTATCCCTCATTATAACCTTATCCCCGCGGCTTGCTTGAGACAATCCAGAGACACCTGGCAGGTACGCGCACAGTGTTTGAACCTGATTGTTCAACCTACGCTCTTTCTATATAATATGAAGACATGATGTCCATGCTTATCAACTTACCAGGAGAGAAAAATGGATGATCTTTTCGTTTCAGCGATAGTCGTTGTGGTCACCGCGGTGATCGTGGCTGCCATCTTCTTCATCACCGGGAAGAAGAAAAGAGAGAAAGAAGCCGCTCTTTTACAACTGGCCCAGCGCAAGGGTTGGCGCTATGAGAAAGTAAACCAGGGTAAACATACGGGGTTCATCCTGCGGGCACCTAAATGGACGCTGGAGTCGCTGGTCTATTCTGACTATCGAACCAGTGAGGTAGGTTCGTCGACCGTGGCGTATCATAACCGCTGGTTGACAGACCGTGTATCTTCCACGCACGGGCTGGTGATGATTGGGCCTAAATTACCCCACGCACAACTGGGAGCGCTCAATAGTCTGATGCTGCGCAAAGCCTTGCAACTGATGCTGGGAGACGAAGCAGACCAGGCCGCGAGCCTGGTAGAGATGCAAGTGGGACGCAGCTCGTTCAGCGAACGTTATTCCGTGTGGGCTGTCAACCAGGAAGGCGTTGAGCAGGTGTTAACTTACAACCTGGAAAACGCGTTGCTGCGCTGGAAAGGCAAGGAACTGCCAGTACTCAAGTTTTCAGCGGCTGGAGCTCAAATCAGCACGCGCCACGGACGGTTGGATAGCGTGGAACAGGTCCAAGAAATGGTAGACCTGGGCATGGCGGTGCTGGCAGGTTAGCAGATCATCCATGCAGGTGAGCAGGAGTATCCCGCCGGTAACCCAGGGATAGGGAAACTTACATTGGATTATCCCTTTGCCTGACATTGAAAAAAGCCCAAAAGAAGACAGGTCTAATTTCGGATTAAATGGATATAATATCTCGAAATTAGAGATGGCATCTTTTTATATGAATTGAGCTCTGGGTAACTTATGGCGGCTTTGATCGCGGCGTTGATCACCGGGTTTACGACAGGCGGACTTAGCTGCATGGCGGTGCAGGGTGGTTTGTTGGCCAGCTCACTGGCGCAGCTGATCGAAAAAGACCTGCTGGGAAAACGGGGCGGCAGGGATCAGTGGAATATCGGCCTGCCCATTTTTCTTTTCCTTATCAGTAAACTCGCCGCTTACACTATTCTTGGAGGGTTGCTGGGCGGGCTTGGTAAGTTATTCCAGTTAGATCCACTTTCGCAGGCGGTACTTCAATTTATCATCGCCTTCTTCATTATCGGTAACGCGTTGCGCATGTTGAACGTCCACCCGTTATTCCGCTATTTCACCTTTGAACCGCCCGCGTTCATCACCAGGCTCATCCGCAAGAAAACCCGCCAGGCAGCCAGTTTCACCACGCCCATCATGCTGGGAGCGATGACTGTGCTGATCCCCTGCGGGGTAACGCAAACGATGATGGCGGCGGCGATTGCCACGGGGGATGTGCTGAGCGGAGCGGCGCTGATGTTTGCCTTCACACTTGGTGCAAGCCCGGTGTTTTTCCTGTTGTCTTATTTCGCTACCAAACTGGGCGCACTTACCGAGAAATATTTCACCCGTATTGCCGCGGTCGTGTTGATTGTTTTCGGCTTACTGGCAGTGAACAGTGGTTTAAACCTGCTGGGTTCGCGCTACTCGTTAAGCAGGCTGGCGGAGAATGCTGTCAGTGCAGTGGAGATACGCCATCAAGGGCAGGCGTCGGCAACACCGGGCACTGACCTTGTCTTGAATGTGGTCGATAGAGGTTACCGTCCAAAGCGACTGCACGCGCCGGCGGGTGTTCCGCTAACTTTAACCCTTGTGACCAAAGAGGTCCATTCCTGTTCACGCGCATTCTTGATCCCGGCACTGGATTATGGCGTGATTTTACTCGCCACCGGCGAGGAGAAAGTGCAGATTCCGCCGCAGGAACCAGGCACCATTTTACCCTTCACCTGTTCCATGGGGATGTACAGCGGCGAAATCATTTTTGACCTGTAACCAGAGGGATAAAATGAAACGAGTTGAGTTGCGGGTTATGGATATGCATTGCACAAGCTGCGCGCTGCGCCTGCAAGGACTCGAGGACCTTCTCGCGGGTGTTATCCGCGTGGAGGCTTCTTACCGTAAGGGTAAAATGACCGTGACCTTTGATGAAAGCAAGGTCACAGTGAAAGATCTGGTCGAAGGCGCGCGAAAACTCGGTTACACCGCGGTGGAATAATTAAATGACAGCTCTCTGTCTGGCAAGTTATTGCTCAGTGATAGTGATGCTTTCAATCACATCACCGCTGAATTTGGGATTGGTTTGCGGGTCGCGCCTGGTGATGTCCTTTACCACTTCCATGCCGCTGATGACCTGCCCAAAAATGGTGTAATCGCCGTTCAGGTGCTCAACCGGGGCATAGGTGATAAAAAACTGGCTGCCATTGGTATCTCGCCCGGCGTTTGCCATAGCCACCACACCCGCCTTATCAAACACCAGGTCGCTGTCTTCATTTTCAAACTGGTATCCCGGGCCGCCGCTGCCGGTGCCCGAGGGGTCGCCGGTTTGCGCCATAAAGCCGGCGAGCACGCGGTGGAAGGTGACACCGTCAAAGTAGCCTTCACGGGCTAAAAACACAAAACTGTTGACCGTTACCGGGGCTTTGTCGGGGTAAAGCTGGATGACGAACTCACCGCCTTTCGCCATTTTCACCGTCGCCAGGTATTGTTTGGCGGGGTCGATGGTCATCGGCGGCGCTGCCGAGTATTGTTTGTAGTTCATCACAGCAGCGGTAGGTGAAACCCTGGCAGCCTGGCGAGATTTGATCACATATCCGCCTACAATGGCCACTGCCAGCACCAGTAAAACGATGAGGATCAACGTCAGGTCGGAATACTCACGGCTGCGTTTCTTGCTTTTTTGCCTGACGGCTTTACTTCTGGAGGTTTTATCGCTCATTATTTTTCGCCTTATGATTCAGGATTTGTGCAGAATTTCTTTTTCCGCGCGGTTGATTTCAAGAAGAAGATCTTCCACCTCGCGCTTGGCTTCAGCTGAAGCGTTAGGCATGAACTGGATAAATTTGAGAAGATCGCGCGCCTGGCGCAAGATATCCCTGACATTGGCGGCGTAGGAAAAATCCAGCCAGCCCTGTTCAGCTGGAAGCGGCAGGTCACGCGCTTTTTGCATGAGCGCGCGCGCCTTACTGATACGTTGCGCGATTGGGATCACCCTGGCCATATGGATTCCGCAGATGTTGCCTGGACAGTTATAGCATAGACTGCAGAATTTTGGGAGACAAATGAACAGCCCGTTCAGCGTTGGAGCCGCAGAAGCGAAGGGAACGAGTAGCGGGAAATGCCATCCAGCGTGTAGGGGGTGTGGTTGATGATAGCCATGGCAGCGTTTATACCGCTCTGGATGGATGGGCCAATCCCTTCTCCCATGTCCAGCGTGGAAACCCCCAAGGCGTCGCCAATCAACAAGGCGTTTCCTTTTCTGAGTAGTGGCTGCGCGGCTCTCAGGTAATACGAATGACCGAGCGGATTAAAGGGATGATCGCGGACCAACCCATATGCATACAGCCTCTCGGTGAGCAGTTCCCAATGGTGCCGGAGGGTATCTCCGCGCTCCTTTAACCTCGCGGCCGACCCGCCTACGCCCACGTTCACCACGTTTTCCGATTTTGGGAAATACCAGGCGTAGCCAGGTAAACCTTGTTGTAAAAACCAGAGGTGGCACAGGCGGCTGGCGCCTGGATAAACAAATTCCTCTTCCTGAGCAACGATCAGACTGCCGCGGACTGGCTGACCTTCAGGCTCGAAAAGAGCACGTTTCACCGGGCAATTCGTTCCGCCTGCGCCGATGAGGTAACGAGCGCGGTATTCCTCGTCTACAAGATAATACTCGCCTTCCTGCCGTATCTCTTTCACCTGGTGGGTGATGACTTGTGCGCGCACGCGGTTGATCAACCATTGGTCAAATTCCACACGGCGAATGGCGTACTGCCGCGTTTGCAAGGTGAAACGCAGGCCCTTCAGCTCAATTAGGAACTGGTTGAATACTGAGAAGTTGCCGGGGTAGGCGGCGGGGTCAAGCTGGATGTCGCGCAGCACGCGCGGGGTGACCCAGCCGGCGCAGACCTTGGGGCGTGGAAATTCTGCGCGGTCGAGCAGGATGAATTCAACCCCGTGCTGCTTGAGTTGCCAGGCGCAGGCAGAACCAGCCGGTCCGCCGCCGACAATGAGAACTTCTGTGCGCAGCATTGTCTCTCAGCTCAAACGACAGGCTGGCTGCGGGTTGCCCTGGCGGGTGAAGACCACCTGCCATAACTGCTGGTGCCGAGAACGAAAACCCCCGGCGCTGGTGAGCAGGTAATAACGCCACATACGGTAGAAAACATCGCCATACCTGGGTTGGAGGGACGGCCAGGCTTTTTCAAAATTGGCGCTCCAGGCCATCAGGGTCGGGTCATAATACGGCCCAAAATTATGCCAGTCTTCGACCACGAACAACTCTTCCATTGCCCTGCCAAGCTGGCTGATGGAAGGCAGCACGCCATTGGGAAATATGTAGCGGTCGGTCCATGGTTCACCACGGGTGATCGTGCGGTTGCTGCCGATAGTGTGAAAGAAGCCGATACCTTCTGGTTTCAGGCAGCGGTCAACCACCAGCATATAATCGCGGTAATTCTTGTAACCCACATGCTCCATCACGCCGATGGAAATGACCGCGTCGTATGTACCGCTGACCTCGCGGTAATCTTGCAGGCGCAGCTCCACCGGCAGCCCCTTGCACAATTCCATGCCCAGCGCCACCTGTTCTTTGGATACGGTCACGCCCAGCACCTCGACGCCGTATTTTTCAGCGGCGAATTTCGCAAAGGAGCCCCAGCCGCAGCCGAGCTCAAGAATGCGCATACCGGGATGAGCGCCAATTTTGCGGCATACAAGGTCCAGTTTGGCTTCCTGGGCGTCATCCAGGTTTTTAGCGTCTTTCCAGTAGCCGCAGGTGTACACCAGGCGCTTATCCAGCATCGCCTGATAGAGATCGTTGCCCAGGTCGTAATGCTTGATGCCTACTTCAAACGCCCTGCCTCTGGACTGGCGGTTGAAAAGGCGAGATCTGAGCGCCTGCAGCAAAAAACGAGATTCGTTTTTAACCTTTTCATCCAGCCTGGCGAGCAAGGCGCGGGTGATGAACTGGTCAATGGCAGGGCAATCCCACCAGCCTTCCATATAGGATTCTCCAAGCCCAAGGGTGCCGTCGCGCAGCACCCGATCGTAAAACGCGGGGTTGTGCACCTGGATATCCCAGGGGTCGGGACCGTTGACTTTGACCTGCGCCAGGTCAAGAAGTTCACGAACGACAGATTCTGCGCTTGCCATCATAACCTCCTTTACTGTTATTCTAGTAAAAACACCTGAATTATTCAATAGGGACGCTGTTTGCCAGGTTTGTCACAGGGTGAATGTAAAGGCACCCTGACCCACCCATGGAGGATGTGCCAGCAAAGGCCCTTTCTCGGTAGGGTTTTCCCCCTGTCTTTTTGAACCGTAAATAGTGCCACATGTTAATCGTGAACGGTTGTGCGGGTTGCTTTCCTTGGCCGTCATAAATTCGGCATGGCGCAAGTGAGAGGGGTGCGCGCAGGCTCGTTGAAGTGTTTTTTTGCTATAATAAAAAAACCGACTGAGCCAGTTGACCGTCTCCATCAGGGAGGTCGCGAAAGTGAGGAAAAAATGAAACTCAAAAAGATGGTATTAATTTTTTCAGCCGCGGCTTTGATTTTGTCGCTGTCATCGTGCAACCTCCCGGTGGCCAATTCTGGTGAAAGTAGCGCCGAAAAGACCCTCATGGCCATCTACGTTGCTCAGACGATTGCCGCTGCCAACGCTGCTCAACCCGTCCAGGTGGAAACACCTGCGGTAGCAGAGCCATCCATCACCGAGGTTCCCAGCCAAGTGTCAACCCCTGAACCCACATCCACCAAAGAGATCATCCACAACCTGTTCCCCGGGGAGCCAGGGTTTATTTCCCAATACTGGATGGACACCAATACCTCTTCGGTTGCCAGCGAAAAGCGCGCTTATGGCGGAGATAATTTTTCCAATAACTTTTTCGAAAGGCCGTTCACTTCCATCGAAATGCTGTACCGCCCCGATATTGATTTGGTGAGGGTGGAGATCAGTTCTGACGCCAACTTCTACTATTTCAACCTGCACCTTTACGGTAAATCACCCGAGCAAGACACGCTGGCAGGCAACTATGGGGTTGAAATAGATTTTAACCGGGACGGTCGCGGGGACCTGCTTATATGGACAACCGCGGACGGCAACACTGCCTGGAATATTGATAAGATTTTTGTTTTCCGGGATAGCAACAATGATGTGGGGGGTCAACGCCCGATGCGCTCTGACGCCCCGGGTTATTCAGGGAACGGTTACGACCTGCTGGTCTTTTCGCCTGATCACCTTGATGACCCGGACGCCGCCTGGAAACGGGTAAGCCCGCAAAACCCCAATGTGTTGCAGCTGGCGGTCAAAAAATCGCTTTTTGAAAACCGGGCGGTCTTCATGTGGAACGGCTGGGCTGATGCTGGGGTTAAGGACCCCGCCAGGTTTGATTACAATGACGCCTTCACAGCCGCAGAGGCGGGTTCTCCTTACGCTGGAAATGTAGATTACCCCCTGAAAAGTCTCTTCCTGGTCGATAATACCTGCCGGCTGGCGTATGGTTTTACGCCCACCGGCCTGGAGGTTGGCGCTTGCCTGATATATACACCCACACCTACACCCTCCGCCACGCCAACACAACCCGTTTGTGACTGTAGTTCTTTCCGCAACTATAGTTATATCGATACCAAGGAATGCTGCGAGTACTGTGGGTATCGCTGGGCAGGCACTTCGGAATTTCCCTGCTACGCACCTAGACCTTAGAATATCAGCTTGTTCAGTTGGGCGTCCCGCTCGGAAATGAGCGAAAGGTGTCCCCTCGAACCCAAAGGGCTTACTGCACGCTCACACAGGCAGAGAGCATGAAATAATCCTCAGCAAACGGCATAGCCCTGATCTTGTTCAGGGCGAATCGGCAAAACGCGGGAGGATTTTTAGCGATGAAAATCCTCCCGCTATCTATTTGGGTGCCATGCTCGGATGGCTTTTTAAGTTGTTCAACACTTCCTTGAGCTTGTCGAGTAATTCATCCGCGCCTTTATAAGTAACGCCAGGGTCATAAATCAACGTGCATTCACTTTCATCTGCATAGACCACTGTCAACCTGATGGTATGCCCGCCATCGGGCGCATCTTCGGGTTCCACGCGGCTATACGCAGAGCAATCCTTGCGCTTTGCGATCGTGAACAATTCTTGCAAAAGCGCTTCATCCCCTGAGAAGGCCCATTCTCCCTCATACACCTCTGTGTTCGAATAAATACCTGTGCGTTTCAGAGTGATGTTGCTGGGAGTGATGGTGTAAACCTCGTGAGCCTGTAATTCCGGCAGGATGGGCCCCGAATCCACCGTGTAAATGATGCGGTCGACTTCCTTTAACGCGTTTTTCACCTCACACCCCGTGAAAAAAAATAAAAAGATCAAGCATGCGAAACAGACCGTGAATTTATTCAGCCGAATGACCATGGATACCTTTCAGCGTTCCTCCGATTTGTGACGTTTGCGCGTGTTGTTCACCAGACCGATCAAACGCGAAACTACCATGGCTACATAGCCCACCCCTAAGAATTGCTCCAGCATCGCCAATACCCGTGTGTGCGCAGACACGGTGATTATATCGCCCAGCCCGGTGGCGGATAAGTTCGTAAAACTTAAGAAGAGCAGTTCCAAAAATGTCGCTTCTCTTCCTGGCGCGGTGCTGATGAGGATGCTGCCCGGTGCCCATATCTGGCACACCAGGTAAGCATGCGCGAAGCCCCACGCCAGCAGTGTGAAAGTTGCCCCAACAGCGAAAAGCTCATCGGTGGTTACGTAATTGTCACCCATCATGTATACAATAAGGCTGCCTGCTGTAAAGAAATACAAGATCGCTTCCAGCAGCGAAGACCAGGCCTGCAAAGCCGGCGTAGCGAAGATCGCTGAGAGCAGTGAAAGACCCAGGGCTGGAGCGGCAATCAGCCACGCTACCCACTGTACCCGCGCGCTGCTGGTGACCACCCATAACACCATCAACAACACCACCAACCCTGCCGCGTTGATCAATGAGCGCTGGCTTATCATGCCTTCAAAGGCCGCGTATAAGATCAATTGAAGTAATTGGGCGGCTAAAAGAAAGGCGGATGGGTGAAAATCGAGCAGCCGTTTTCGAATGGATGCGAATTGTTGCTGAGCGGTCATGATTGGCTCAATTATAGTGGAATTTTATTGATGGTAGAGAGAAAAATCTTTGTGAGCTCAGTACCATCTCAATAATGGATGCACCTGAAAGCTTTCTTTGTTATACTCGCAGCAGGCTTTGATTCACGAACAGATGTACCTGTGGAGGTATTTTTATGAATGCGTTCTTACACATCACTGCTGAAGCCGCGGGTTTTAATTGGTACGCCTGGGTGGTGCTGCCGCTGATCATCTTCGTCGCCAGGATTTTTGATGTCACCCTGGGCACGCTGCGCATCATCTTCGTGGCGCGCGGTAAGCGAAACCTTGCGCCCATCCTCGGTTTTTTTGAGGTGCTCATCTGGATTGTGGTCATCAGCCAGTTAGTGCAAAACCTTGAAAGCGCCACAGCCTATATCGGTTACGCTGCAGGTTTCGCCGCCGGTAATTATTTTGGCATGTGGCTGGAGGACAAACTGGCGCTCGGCACCTACATCCTGCGGCTTATCACCGCTGAAGAATCGGGGGAGCTGGTTCGGCGCCTGCGCGCCGCGGGGTTCGGGGTGACCACGGTTGCAGGCGAAGGGAAAACGGGCACGGTTCAGCTGATTTATACTTTTGTCAAGCGCCGCGATGTGGAAGCGGTGCTTTCCATTATCCATGAATTAAAACCCAACGCCTTCGTTTCAATGGAGGAAGTGCGCTCCACAGAAAAAGGCATCTTCCCTGGCGGTATGGCCGCTCAGGCTCGCGGGTCATTACTGCGAAAATCGAAATAAGTCCCTCGGCACTCTTCAAGGCTCAGGCAGAGTGACTCTCCCGGGTGAGCCGGCGGAAGGGTTACCTCTCAGCAAGGTCAACCTGGATATCTTGCCCTGTCTTTATCTTAAATCTGTCTCCCGATCACGGAATAAAGCAACCAGGTTTTAAAAAACCGGGGCAGCCAAACGGCTGCCCCGAAGGCGGTACAGGTCTTTTTACTTAACTTTTTCCATGGAGATCCCCAAAGCCTTGGCCACACCCTTGCCGTACTCCGGGTCTGCTTTAAGGCAGTTGCCAATGTGGCGGATCTTGATGAACTCGGGCGCGTCACCCATGGCGCGGGCAGTGTTCTCAAAGAGAACCTTCTGCTGTGCGGCGTTCATCAGCCTGAAGAGTTTGCCTGGTTGGGTATAGTAATCTGAGTCATCCGCGCGGGCGTCCCAATGGTCAGCGGCGCCGCTCAATTCGAGAGGGGGTTCCTTGTACTGCGGTTGGGCTTCCCATTCACCGAAGCTGTTGGGGGTATAACCCAATGTGGCGCCATGGTTGCCATCCACGCGCATCAAACCGTCACGATGAGAAGCGTGTGCCGGGGCGTTCTTGGGGTTGTTCACCGGGATCTGGTGATGGTTAACCCCCAGTCGGTAACGCTGAGCGTCTCCGTAGGAGAACAATCGACCTTGCAGCATCTTATCGGGAGAAAAACCGATGCCGGGGACAACCGCTGCCGGGTTGAAAGCCGCCTGCTCTACATCCTGGTAATAGTTCTCTGGGTTGCGATTCAGCTCAAGGACACCTACCTCGATAAGCGGAAATTCTTTCTTGAACCAAACTTTGGTGAGGTCAAAGGGGTTATAGGGCATCTTTTTCGCCTGCTCTTCGGTCATCACCTGGATGAACATCTTCCAGCGGGGGTAATCTCCCCTGGCGATGCTGTCGAACAGGTCGCGCTGATGGCTTTCACGGTCTTTAGCGATGACCGCTTCCGCTTCTGCGTCAGTGAGGTTTTTAATGCCCTGTTGCGTGACCAGGTGGAATTTCACCCATACACGTTGATTCTTGTCGTTGATCATGCTGAAAGTATGGCTGCCGAAACCATGCATGTGGCGGTAAGAGTATGGGATGCCCCGTTCGCTCATGGTGATGGTGATCTGGTGCAGCGCTTCCGGCTGGCTTGTCCAGTAATCCCAGTTATTGGTGGCTGAGCGCAGGTTGGTTTGCGGGTCGCGTTTGACAGCGCGATTGAGGTCAGGGAACTTGTGCGGATCGCGGATGAAGAAGACGGGGGTATTGTTCCCCACCAGGTCCCAGTTACCTTCTTCGGTGTAAAACTTGATGGCAAACCCACGAATATCACGTTCGGCATCCGCCGCGCCGCGCTCTCCGGCAACGGTTGAGAAACGCACAAAACACTCGGTTTCTTTCCCAACCTTAGAGAAGATTTTCGCGCGGGTGTATTTGGTGATGTCGTGGGTCACGGTGAACTTGCCAAACGCCCCTGAGCCTTTGGCGTGCATACGCCGTTCTGGGATGACCTCACGGTCAAAATGGGCCAGTTTTTCCAAATACCACACGTCTTGCAGCAACATGGGGCCGCGCGGACCGGCGGTTAAGGCGTTGTCATTTTCCGGCACTGGCGCGCCGGCTGCGGTGGTGAGCTTGGTTAATTTTTTCTTGTCTGACATCTGTTATTCTCCTTTTTTGGTTTTTTTAAATGAACAATCCGGACAAATACCTGTAAAGATGATGTTTTTATTTTCAATTACGAATCCTTCGAGACCTGACGTTTCGATCCGGTCCACGTCCATCATGAAATTAAAAATGGTTCCGCAGCGGTGACATTTAAAATGCCCGTGTTTTTGCAGTACCACGTCATAACGGGTTTCCACCCCATCCAGTGTCAGGCAGTTCACCAGGCCGTAACTGACGAAGGTATGCAGGGTATTGTAAATGGTGGTGCGTGAAAGTGTGGGGATATCGACTGAAAGCGCGGTGAATATTTCTTCAGCGGTAGGGTGACCAATATGCTCGTGTAAATACTGCAGCACCCGCAAGCGCTGGTAGGAGGGTCTTACGCCCTTCTGTTTAAGCAGTGTAGCAGCTTGATCTGAATTCATCATCTGTTAGTTGATTATACATCATTATTGTAATGATTACAATATAGGTTTTGTTTCAATATAAATTAAAGGATGCCAAAACACCAACAGGATAGGTTGGCGCAGCGCGAAGCGGGTGTTGCCTCTTAGCGAATCACGATGGATTCTCATCCATTTTCCGCCATCTTTCGCGTGTCACAAGCGTATTAGAATGCTCCACATACCGGATTTCGGCCATACGCGAAGCCCGCGGTTCTCTTTCTTTCAACTTGATGGTGAAGAATAGGGTGCCTTGCCCCCTGCCCTGTAGACCTTTAAATCGTCAGCACAGTCGCGCCGGATTTCAGCAAGCGCGTCATCGGTTCCCCCCAATAGATCACCTCTACGCCCAGGCGCTCGAGCGCGTCAGTCACCCGCAGTTCATCCGCGCAGCGTTTGCAAGCGGAGAACTTGACCCCCATTTCCATCAACTCGCGCACGCGTCCTGCCACGCTGGGATCCGTGGCGACCAATTGCTGAGATGCTCCCCACAAGATGATGGTCACTTCATCCCACCAGCCATTCTTCATGCTGTTACCGCCATACGTGGTCACCATGTTCATGGCGGTAATTGGGTTGTCTGTTGTCCAGACAATGTACAGATGCGAGTTGTGGCTCATTTACCTCTCCTTGGTCAAACCTGGTTGCGCCTTCGTCACTATCCTTATGCTCGTGAGCGGTGCTGTTCGCTGGCGCGCAGATGGCTCGATTATACCAACGCGCTTTTCATCCTCGTCACTGAGAGCGGCGGTGAACCAGCCCTACAGCGGGTGATCTCCCTGCTGGTAAGCCGTAACGTTGTGTGTGCCAATCCATTCATCCATTAAATCAACCCGGCAGAGTGCCCTCTTCTGCCGGTGGTTTTTTTTAATTTATTGATCAGATATGCGCGTTTATCCAGGTTTCGAGGTCGTTGAACATTACCTCGCGCTCGGGTTCGTTGTGAACTTCGTGGAACAGCCCATCATATAACTTGAGCGTTTTGTCGACTGAAGCAGCCTTCTCGTAAACCATCTTCGCCGCGTCCGGGTCGACCAGATAATCAGCGCTACCCTGCAAAATAAACAATGGCAGGGTGATTTTCTCTACTTCAGCCGTGACCCGCATCATGGCGCGCAGCATCTCCGCAGAAAGCCGCGCGGTAGTTTTCCCATGAAAAACGAGGGGGTCATTGTTGTAGGCTTTCACAACCGCGTCATCTCGCGAGATGCCGGAAGCGTCCAGTTGAATCAATCCCATTTTGGGAGCGATCGTCGAAAATACCCTGCCCAGGGTCACCGTCAATGCAGAAATATTCTGAGGGATTTTAACGGCGGGCGCGGAGAGGATCGCTCCTGTAAATTCTTTTTGGTGGTCAAGCAAGTAAAAAGCGGTGATCAACCCGCCCATGCTGTGTCCGTAAATAAAAAGCGGTAAACCCGGATGGGCTTCGGCAATCATTTTCTGATATACCGCCAACGGTTCGGTAAAGTCTTCAAACCGCGCAAGCATTTCCCGCTCTCCGCCGGATTTTCCGTGACCAATATGATCGATGCCGTAGAGCGCGAAACCAGATGGCACGAAACGGTTTACCACGTTGGCATAACGACCGCTGTGTTCTCCCAATCCATGCACAATAAGTATCGCCGCCCTGGGCTTTCCCTCAGGCAACCATGCCTGATGGTATATCTTTAAATCACGCACACCCTGGAAAGTGCCTTCACTATGCTTCATTTTTCTCTCCCTTTGTTGATGAACTAACGAACTGACTCTTCCACTATATCACAGGTTTGCAAATTGAATTTTCACCCGCAAGCGCGTCCACTTGCTGCTCGTGGCTACAGGCGAGCGCTCTTTGGCGTTTCAAATGAAAAACCCGGGCGCAACCCGCTCTTGCGATTATTGCAATAAACGAAAATCATTAATTCCCGTATAAATCACTATACAATAGAAAAGATTAGTTTATTTTTATTGAAAAAGCAGGGATTATGTTTGTGGGTGGAGAATTTTATTATGATTCTTCTTGGCAGGTGAACACCTCCGTCGTAGACACCTCCCATTTGACCTTCCTCAACGGGGGGAAAGCCTGCTTGATAGTGATTGGTGATTACCTGCGCGCGCATGGAATTAATGAAATACTGCTGCCCTCCTATCTTTGTCCCTCCATCCTCAATACGCTGGAAAAACACGGGCTGGGGTGCGACTTTTATCCGGTGCAGCCTGACCTGACAATTGACCTCGAGGAGATGGCTCGAAAAGCGGAGGGTCACCGGGCGGTCTACTTCATCCATTATTTCGGTTGTCCCCGTGAGCCGGCTGAGCTCGACCTGCTGCGCTCCCTCCAGGCGGGCGGCACCCTGCTGATCGAGGATAACGCGCAATGTGGATTCAGTCCAACTGTCTGTGGCGACTTTGCCTTCAACAGTATGCGCAAGTTGTGCGCCTATGATGGCGGGTATCTGGACTCGCGGTTCGACCTGCTGCCTTATATCGAAAAAAGGGCTGGGCTCAAGAACAGGAGATTGCCCCTCATCCGGGACTACCGCTCACGCCTGGCTGATTATCTTTTCAACTCCAAGGGAGATCGCAATGAACTCCAGCAGCTCTATGAACTCGCTGAAAACCATTATGAGTCAGACGAGGTGGTGGAAGGGGATATCGTTGAGCGCCATCACATCGAGCACCTCGATTGGGATGGCATCAGGAAAAAACGGCGCGATAATTATCGCTACCTCGTGAGTTTGGTAGAAGGACTGCCGGGGATCACCCCGATCTTTCCGATCCTGCCCCAGGGAGTCACGCCCTTGAGCCTGCCGGTGTATGTCAACATCCCCTCACGAGACCAACTGGGTGACGCGCTGGGAGACGCCGGTATCGGTCTGACCATCCACTGGGAGGGGCTCGTACGCGACCCGCGTGTTTCTGGTAACACGGCGGTAGTGGATATGGCCTCCAGGATGCTGTCGCTTGTCATCGATCAGCGCTTCTCGCACAAGCATATGGATTACCAGGCGCAGACCCTGGCAGAATGGGTGAATCGCCATCAGAGCCCGTCATATCCGCGTGCTTGAGAACCTTGGTGAGGTGAGTTCGAGACACAGCGCAATTAAATGGGTTATCGCATTAATTTTTACTTCTTTGGCTTGTTTCGGTCTGTAGATTTTTCTAGTTGAATCTCCCATAATCGCTGCTGAAGTTCAACCTCTTCCACAGTCCATCGATGCTTGACATTTTCAGCATGCCGCCTGACATCAACCCAAGTGCGGTTTATCACATTTGGTCGCAATTCCGGGTCGTCAGAGTATGGTTCGCCCATGTGCCAGTATTTACGGTCTTCAAAGTAGAAATACTTACGGTAAGACTCGCCGAATCGTTGAATGATCCCATACTTTTCAATACAATCAATAAGCTTCGCGTGATCAGCAGCTTCACAAAGGGCTTTTGTGGTGTATTCGTGAGGATAGGTGCGGGCATAGGTCCAGGCGAACTTCCATTTCGTACGCTCGATAAGTTGAGAAAGTTTTACGCGCTTTTCAACTGGATAATATGGAAGATCTAACAATGAATACAACTGCTTTTCTGCATCTGGAATGAGTTTCTCTGCATAGTCATCCCAATGCTTCGGGTTCTTTACCCGTGGAGTATATAACTGATCCAGTTCCGGAAAAGATCTGTTCTCACTCGCTTTGATCACCAAATCATTTTGCCCGATCTTGATCACCCAGGCACCGTGAACGTAACCTTTACGCTCATAGGTCATTGTGCCCCCAGGCGCTCAACCATTGACCGAACTAGATCATACGCCCGAAATTCCATTTCTCCTCCTTAAGGGCTCATGAAATACTTCAATTGGATTTTCAACGTTGATGCATCATCCTTTCTGGAAAATGTAGAACTATAACAAAAGTGGTGAGTCAGAAGTATCCTTAAGGTGACTAAACCATACAAGGAGACTGGAAATGACTCACCAAAATGATTATAACCTTTTGGAGAGACGATTCAAGAGATTGTACCCGTTCAATACATATGAGATTTTTCCGAGGTTACTTCAGGGTGATATTTATTAATATACTCGGCTGGGGTGAGATAGTCCAGTGCCTGATGAGGTCGGATCTGGTTATAGAACCGTTCCTTATTTATTAAGGTCGATAAAGTATGCATCTGTACCGGGTCACCAGGTTCATTGACCTGTATATTTTGGTTTTCGTATGGCATATGGCCTTCTTTTTCTCTTTTTCTCCTCTGGTCTGCCCGTATTCATCCCGTAGTAGAGCCTGTAACTCTTTCCTCTTGACGTTGTGCCAGGACGACCCGCTTATCCTTTTTCCTACACGGTAATTGCTCCCGTAACTCCAGCACTCGCCCAAACAGTACTGTTCTCCACAATAACGGTTGGCGCATCAGACGTGGTCAGCAGCTCCTTTCTTCCAACTCCTTCAGCTCGTTCTCTTGCAACCTCTTACGCACCACTATCGTGTCGCTTGAGATTCTCTCGGTAGCCAGTTGATTTCTTCTTCCCTTACTTTCTTTTTCTCGAGGTTCTTTTTTGATTGGCCTTTCTGTCTCCCACGCGCTTGAACTTTTAAATTCTCCAAAACAGGATATAAGTTTGCCCCAATAACGAAAAAAGACAGCAGATTTCGGCTGATGAATGTAGAATTAGAGATGGAAGAGTACCAGTGCAAACACCAAGGAGATGTCTATGACAGAAAAAAAGATACGTGTCTTGATTGCCAAGCCCGGGCTGGACGGACATGACCGGGGAGCGAAGGTGGTGGCACGCGCGCTCAGAGACGCCGGTATGGAGGTCATTTATACCGGGTTAAGGCAATCGCCCGAAATGATCGCCGAGGCTGCCCTGCAGGAAGATGTGAATGTTATTGGTCTTTCTATCCTTTCAGGCGCGCACCTCGTGCTTGTTCCCAGGGTGATCGACCTGATACGCGCAAATGGGCAGGAAGAGGTTAAGGTGTTTGTTGGCGGCATCATCCCTGAAGAAGACATCCCTGTTCTCACCCAAGCTGGTGTCAGCGCCATTTACGGACCTGGAACACCGACCACGAAAGTCGTTCAGGATATTCGCGACGCCTTTTCAGCCGTCTGAGTTGCGGGGAGTGAGATGGTAGACCTGGACGCGGTTACCCGCGGTAATCGCCTTGAACTTGCCCGCTTGTTGACCGAGGTGGAAAACCAGACGCCTGCCGGTGAACAGGCGTTGGATCGGTTGTTCGCTCGCGCAGGCAAGGCGCACCTGGTGGGCATCACCGGTGCGCCCGGGACGGGCAAATCATCCTTGGTGAGCTGCCTGGCAAAAAACATCCGTGTTGCGCAAAAACAAACGGTCGCAATTGTGGCGGTTGACCCTTCCAGCCCCTTCACCGGCGGCGCGATATTGGGGGACCGTGTACGCATGCGCGAACTGGCAGGCGACCCGGGTGTATTTATCCGTTCGATGGCTTCGCGCGGCGAGCTGGGCGGCCTGGCGAGCGCCACCGCTGGCGTGGTGCAGGTGCTGGACGCAGCGGGGTTTGATTTCATCCTTATCGAAACCGTGGGAGCCGGGCAAAGCGAGGTAGATATCGCCTGCCTAGCGTACACCACCCTGGTGGTGGAATCCCCGGGATTGGGCGATGATATCCAGGCGATCAAGGCTGGTATCCTCGAGATTGCCGATATTCTGGTGGTCAACAAATCCGACCTGCCAGGCGCTGAGAATACCGCGCGCGCGTTGCGCGCCAACCTCGACCTTGGTTATCATCTGCACATGAACCACAATGGCGCTCACAGGATGACAATTAAAGAGAATGAAGTCAGGAATACGCCCGCCTGGACCCCTCCCATTATCCAAACGATAGCGACCCAGCACAATGGGATTGATGAAGTCGTCGCCGAAATTCTCAAGCATCGCGAATATTTAATTGATACTGGTTTGTGGCAAAAGCGTGAGCAGGACAGATTGCGCAGTGAGGTTTATCACCTGCTGCAGACCGGGCTGGTGAAACGCTGGCAACAGTCAACCCCACCTCAGGTTTTCGAAAGATTGTTACAGAAAGTATTTGCACGTGAACTTTCGCCCCGCGCAGCGATTGATTCATTGCTCAATGGCTCTTATAATTAGGCTTTACATCCTATCAGGTAAGTGAGGAACAATGGAACGGACATTGATTAAAGACCTGCGGGGGAAGATCGACCAGACAGTTAAGCTGCAGGGCTGGCTGCAGACGCTAAGAGACCAAAAAAAGATGCAATTTCTCATCTTACGTGACCCCACAGGCCTGGTGCAGGTGGCTCACTGGAAACCCAATGATGAAATCCTGGCATCAAATATTGCAAGCTTGGGGGCTGAAACCGCTCTGACCATTATTGGCAAGGTCATCGACAATCCGGTGGTTAAACTGAATCAGCTCGAGGTGCAGCTGGAGTCACTGGTGGTCGAAAACCTGGCTGAAAGCCCGTTGCCTTTTGACCCATTTGCCGAAACCTTACCCGCGTTGGATTACCGGCTGGACTGGCGTTATATGGATCTGCGCCGTGCCTACAATTACCTGCTTTTCCAGGTGCAAACCACTATGGAAATGGCAATGCGTGAATACTGGCTGAAGCATGACTTTATTGAGATCCATTCGCCAAAATTGATGGGCACACCCAGCGAAAGCGGAGCGGAACTCTTTTCGCTGGATTATTTTGAGCGCAAAGCCTACCTGGCGCAATCTCCTCAGTTTTACAAACAGATGGCCATGGCGGCTGGTTTTGAACGCATCTTTGAGATAGGACCGGTGTTCAGGGCTGATCCTTCCTTTACTGCCCGCCATATGACCGAGTTTACTGGTGTTGACCTGGAAATTTCCTGGATCGATTCACATGAAGATGTGATGGCGTTCGAGGAGAACTGGCTGCAATATGTTTATGCCAGGGTAAAGGAGCTCCACGGAGAGGCGATTAAAGAGACCTTTGGCGTCGAGCTGGTAGTTCCACAGGTACCTTTCCCGCGCATTCCGATGCGTGACGCGGTAGAGATATTAAAATCCCGCGGGTATGTCTTGCCCGCGGATAAGAAGGGTGATATTGATCCCGGCGGTGAGCGCGAAATCGCGAGTTATGTAAAAGAGATATACGATCATGATTTTGTTTTCCTGACGGATTGGCCGATTGGTGTGCGTCCTTTCTACCACATGCGCCTGGCAGGAGACGAGACCCTCACGCGCAGTTTTGATCTGATTGCCAATGGGCTTGAAATCACTACTGGTGCACAGCGCGAACACCGCCCAGAAATATTGGCCAAACAGGCGCTGGAGAAGGGACTGCACCTCGAGCCTATCCAGTACTACATTGACTTTTTCCGCTATGGCTGCCCGCCGCATGGCGGGTTTGGATTGGGGCTTTCACGCCTGTTGATGGTGATGTTGAACCTGCCTAACATACGCGAAGCGGTGTACATCTTTAGAGGACCTACCCGGCTGAACCCTTAGTCGCAGAAAAGTGCAGAGATGATACTGGGAGATGGAATACGTTTACGGGCAATCGAAAAGGCTGATATCCCGCGCTTTGTACGCTGGTTGAATGACCCTGAGGTGACCCGCTTTTTGTCTTTTTTCTCTCCGCTTTCCACGGCGATGGAGGAGAACTGGTTTGAACAGCAACTGAAATCTTCGCCTGCTGAAGGCCAGGTGTTCTCTATCGAGGTTCAGGCGGGAGACGATTGGATTCACATAGGGAACACTGGCTTGCACCAAATAGAATCCATCAACCGCAGCGCCGAATTCGGCATTTTCATTGGCGAGACCGGTTACCACCAAAAGGGGTTGGGTCTCGCGGCAACCCGCCTGACCATGAAGCATGGTTTTGAAAACCTCAATTTGAATCGCATTTACCTGTATGTTTGCGAAGCCAACTCGCGCGCGATAAACACCTACGAAAAAGCCGGTTTTGTGCACGAGGGCGTCCTGCGGGAGGCGGTCTTCAAGCAAGGTTGCTACGTGAACCTGGTGCTGATGTCTGTTCTGAAATCTGAATGGGTGAATTTACCCACAAAGTGAGGATATATGCCAGTAATCTTTTCTGCTCGTCATGAACGCATGAAATATGGAGATATCAAACTCTATTCGGGTACATCTTGCCCTGAACTCGCCAATCGTATTGCCACCCATATGGGGTTGGAACTTGGAGAGCGCAACATCGTTCAGTTCCCTAATGAGAACTTGTTCATTCAATTGCGTTCCAGCGTGCGAGGGCAGGATTGTTATGCCATTCAAACCACCGCCGCGCCGGTACACCGCAACCTGATGGAGTTGCTGATTCTCATCCAAACCCTGCGTCTCGATTCTGCTGCCCGCGTGACCGCTGTGGTGCCTTACCTGTGTTATGCGCGCTCAGATAAAAAGGATCAGCCAAGAATTCCTATCACCGCGCGCCTGGTGGCGGATATGATAGAAGCGGCCGGCGCGGACCGTTACATGTTTCTTGACCTGCACGCCGGGCAAATTCAGGGATTCTTCTCCATTCCCGGAGATGTGCTCACTGCGTTCTATATCTTGAGCGATTACCTGAAGGTGAAAAAGTCAAAAATGCACAAACCCGTGGTGGTGACCGCTGACCTTGGTTTTGCCAAGAAAGCGCGCAATTTTGCGGTCTCAATGGATGTGCCTCTGGCGTTCATCGAGAAACGGCGTATCAGCAATGATTCAAAAGCTCAGGCGCTTTCTATGATTGGTGATGTGCGTGAACGGGATGTGGTGATTGTGGATGACGAAGTGGATACCGGCGGGTCGATGATTCAGGCGGTGAACCTCGCCAAAGAATCAGGCGCCCGAGACGTGTATATGGTTTTTGTCCATCCGGTGCTTTCAGCCAACGCGGTTGAAAACCTGGCTGCCCTACCGGTCACCGAATTCATCACCACGGATACCATTCCCATTCCGCCGGCGAAATTTAAGAAATTCGGTAAACGTATGACCGTCCTTTCTATCGCTCCTCTTCTGGGAGAGGTGATCTTACGTGCCCACGAAGGGCGCAGTGTGGGCGAATTGTTCAACGAATAGGCTTTTTATAACCATATGCCTGAATTACCCGAAGTTGAAACCATCGCCAGGTTTTTGCGGGGAACGCACGGCCTGGCGATTTCACGCTCACCGCACCCGAATGGCCCGCTGGGGGTGCTGGGGAGGAAATTCGCCGATGTCCAGGTGACCTGGCAGCGTTCTATCGCCGAACCGGCTGCCCCTGCGTTTTGCGCGCGCCTTTACGGGCAAAGCATTTTGGAAATTACACGCAGGGGGAAATTTTTAGTGTTTCAACTTGAAAAAGATTGGATGCTCATCCACCTGCGCATGAGTGGAGATATCCGGGTGGAACCCCGTGATGAGAATCCCCCGGGGCTGCACGACAGGATTATTTTTAATTTTGCGGATGACGCGCGCATGGTTTTTAACGACACACGCAAATTCGGCCGGGCCTGGCTGCTCAAAGACCCTCAGCAAGTTCTGGGTAACCTTGGACCAGAACCCTTTGACCCTGAGCTGACGGCAGGCGTCTTTCACCGTATGTTAAATGAGAAGAAGCGGGCTATCAAACCGCTTCTCATGGATCAAAAGTTCCTGGCTGGAATGGGAAATATATACACCGACGAGGCGCTGCACCTCGCCCGCGTACACCCGCTTGAGAAGGCGTCATCCCTCAACTACAGCCAGGCAGAATCCCTGCTGCGGGCGATCCGCGAGGTGCTAACAGAAGGTATTCGGCGGAACGGCGCCAGCATCGACTGGGCTTACCGCGGCGGGGATTCCAGAATTACTTCAGGGTGTATCAGCGCAATGGCGAGAAATGCCCCTTGTGCGGCGACAATATCGAACGAATCATGGTCAGCCAGCGGGGGACTCATTTTTGTCCTTCTTGCCAGCTGCTGGAAAAAGGCTAAAAAAACATTATTGTAGGGTTATTGCATTATTTACTTTTTCATTGGATAATGATGGTGTTATTGTATTTCTATTTTTCACAGGTCTTATTTCGAGGTGTTAAATGAGTGCTCAAGGATCTACGCTCCTTCTACTGCTGGCGGCCCTTATTGGATTGTTCATTGGTTTGTTGCTCTCCAGTTTGTCTTCAGGCAAAGAAGGCAAACGAAAAAGCCAACCTCCCCCTGAAATTCTAAAAGAAGGATATGGTGAAGTGGCGCGCTTGTGGTACTCTCCTGGTACCAAAAAAGTCCTCACTGAAATGGACGGGGGCTTTTACAAGAGCGTTAATGGATTAAGCGGGGAACAAAAAGCTAAGTTGAAACGGTTGAATGCGCTGTTAAATGAATGGGTAGGGGCGGAGCCTCCGGTTGAAACAGCCCCGCAGGCAACTGTTGTGGAGAATACGCATTATCAGCCGCTGCCTGATCCCGTTAGCCGCGAAAATTACGATTTCTATGATAAAGAAGAAGGAGCGACCTCCGCTGAAGTAGCGGTTTCTCCTTTCTTGCCCACCGAAGAAGAAGAAGCGGATGTGATCAGCGAGCTGCAACAGTCTCTGCCTCCTGAAGATGAAGAAGAGACCGGGTACACAGCGTCGGAGGTTGCTGAGTATACAATCACCCAGCAAATAAACGCCATTCTGCAGGAGATGCTGCAAACCACCGAACTGGCGGATAAGGGCATCAGGCTGGAAGAAAACCCGAACCACAGTGTGGATGTATTTGTTGGCGCAGAAAAGTATTCGGGGATCGAAGAGGTTCCGTATCCCCAGGTGCGCTCGTTGATCCACGAGGCAGTGCTGCGCTGGGAGCAGGAGACCAACCCTCAACAGCGTTTAGGGTAATAACCCCAAGTCTTACGCAAAGCGGCCATCCTGATGCAGGATGGCCGTTGACGCTTTAAAGGTATTCTCTCAGTTGCCTGGAGCGGCGCGGGTGGCGCAGGCGCCTGAGCGCTTTGCTCTCGATCTGCCGGATGCGCTCTCGGGTGAGACCGAATTTTTCTCCCACCTCTTCGAGCGTGTAATTGTGCCCGTTCTCCAACCCGAAACGCAAGCGCAGGATGCGCGCTTCGCGGGGTGGGAGTGTATCCAGCACTTCTTCGATTTTTTCACGCAGCAGCTTAGAATAGGCGCTTTGGACGGGAGTTGGCGTCATTTGGTCTTCAACGAACTGGCCCAGCTCAGAATCTTCCTCGTCATCGTTCACCGGGCTTTCCAGTGAAAGCGGCAGCCAACTAACCCGCAGCATCCACTCGATTTTAGAGGTGGTGGTTCCCATCTTTTCGGCGAGCTCATCGTTGGTTGGCAGGCGGCCCAGTTGTTGTTCCATCTCGTGCGTCAGTTTGTACAACTGGCGAATGCGGTCCACCATATGCACTGGCACACGGATGGTGCGTCCCTGGTCTGCGATAGAACGAGTGATGGTCTGCCGTATCCACCAGGTGGCATAGGTAGAAAAGCGGAAACCGCGGTGATAGTCAAATTTTTCCACCGCTTTCATCAAGCCCAGGTTCCCTTCCTGAATCAGGTCTAAAAAAGGCACGCCGCGGCCGATGTATTTTTTAGCCACACTTACCACCAGCCGGGTATTGGCCTTAATGAGGTGTTCGCGGGCGAGCAAGCCATCTTCAACTTGCTGCTGCAGCAAATGTTTTTCTTTCTCCGGGCAGCCGCCGTTTGAACGTTCCAGCTCCCTCTTGCTCGAACGTCCATCTTCGATACGCCGTGCGATATCGATCTCTTCATCTACCTTTAACAGTGGAACGCGTGACATTTCCTTAAGGTAAAGGCCGATCGTGTCGTCAGAGGAGATGTTCTCAAAGGTGGAGGTAAAATCCAGGTCGGTTACTTGCGTGTAACCTTCATTGTCAGTGATATCTGAGTCGTTTTCACTATCCAATATTTCCACACCCCGGCGCCGCAGGGCGGTGAGTACCGCTTCAATCCGCTCTGCGTCCCTGGTCACGTCTGGGTAAAACTCCATCAAGTCTTCCGTTGTGAGGTACCCCTGCACGTCAGCTTTTTCCAGTAATAAATTCAGTACTTCCGCGCTCTTGGATCGCCTTCCGGGATTTGCCACCTGAGAGTCTCCTTTATTTTAATATTCTTGCCCCTGGTGCATCCAGAAATGGTTTACTCGATCTTAATCCTGGCCTGGTGTTCACAAGTTGCGATGTTTAGATTCTCCCCGCACACTACGCACAAACCCTGGCAATCGGGTTTACATAGCGGTTTAATCGGGTTTTCCAGCATCAGGTACTCCCTGATAACCGGCGAGAGGTCGATGTTCCCATCATCAGGAACGTAAAGGTTGGATTCAGTAAAGGAGTGAGATTTATAAGCGTACACTTCACTGAATTCAGTCTCGAGCAGTTGGTCATAAGGTTCCAGGCAGCGGACACATTCAGCCTGGATGAAGGCGCGAAAAGCCCCGTCAAATAGCAACCCCTGTGGGGTCCGCGAAATATGAACACTCCCTGAAAAATTGGTTACGTCCAGGTCTGGAGGCAGGTGCAAATCGGGACTTTCAAAATGAATGTCGCGAAAACTCCCGATCGGCAGATTATTAAAGAAGCCGACATTAATTTTTAATGGGTTACGTTGGTTGGCCACGGCACACGGTTATTAATCGGGATATAATCTTAACAATCACGATTATAGCACTTTGGGTAGTTGAAGTCAATTTATTATTATAATTATGATAAATATAAACAATAATAAAGGTATGCAGCTGCTGCTGGCGACGACCAATAAAGGCAAAATAGGTGAATTGAGCGCTCTATTGGCAGGCCTGCCGCTGCAACTGCTGACCCCGCAGGAGGTTTCTCCTGACACGCGGGTGGAAGAAACCGGTCGTACATACCTTGAGAACGCGCTCCTGAAAGCCTTTGCCTACCAGGCTGCCACCGGGTTGGCAGTACTGGCTGACGATACCGGGCTGGAAGTTGAAGCGCTTGAAGGTGCGCCGGGGCTGCACTCCGCGCGCTTCTCCCCGCTCCCCGGGGCAACGGATGCAGACCGACGCGCGTTACTGCTTGCGCACCTGGCTGGTAAACCGCGCCCCTGGCAGGCGCGGTTTCAATGCGTGGTTGTGGTGCTGCTGCCAGGCGCTGAACCTCAAGTGTCGTACGGTTCTGTAGAGGGGGAGATCATCGGAGAGGAACGCGGAGAGCATGGGTTTGGTTATGACCGCTTGTTCTGGATCCCCGCAGCAGGAAAGACCATGGCTGAGCTTGGCCTGGAGGAGAAAAACCGCTTCAGTCACCGGGCGGTTGCAGTAAAGAACGCGATTCCTTATTTGCGATCCGCAATCAAATAAGAAGCATCGGTATATAAACCGCCAAATACGCCTGGAAATACTCCTGGTATCAATCGTCATTTTTATATACGGATTTACTGAGGTGTTCAAGGCCTGAGCGAGGGCAGGCCTGATCACATCACCATGTGAAACGCAGACGATTTCATTATCTCATTGCATACCTGGACAGAAAGCGGTTATCCGTTTCCCTATGCCGAACCAGGGTAACGATGGTCACTTTGTATTATCAGGCGGCGCCTCCAGCCCTAATGCCTGCGCCTGGGCTTTACGCCATCTCGCCACCCGCTCGCCAGCCTGTTGCTCGTACCCCTGGTCAGTGGGTTCATAAAAATGCTTGCCCAGCAGGTTATCAGGCAGGTATTGCTGCGGGATAAAGTGGCCTGGGAATGGATGGGGATACTGGTACCCCTTGCCGTGACCGAACCCTTTGGCATCGCGGTTGGAGTCCATCAGGTGCACAGGCACCGGCCCCGCGCCGTTCTGTTCGATCTCAGCCCGGGCAGCGAAGTATGCGCCGGTTGAATTGGATTTGGGGGCGGTAGCCAGGTACAACGTAGCCTCGACGATCGGGTAAATCCCCTCGGGCATGCCGATGTATTCATACGCGTAAGCCGCCGCCGCAACCAGCTGGAGAGCCTGCGGGTCTGCCAGCCCGATATCCTCTCCACTCAACACGATCAACCGCCTTAATATGAAGCGTGGGTCTTCACCGGCGAAGATCATCTTTGCCAGCCAGTACAGTGCTGCGTCGGGGTCAGACCCACGCACGGATTTAATGAAAGCAGAGATGGTGTCATAATGCTCATCGCCCATGCGGTCGTACAGCAGCGTGCGCTTCTGGATGGATTCTTGCGCGACGTCCAGCGTGATGTGGATGGCGCCGTCATCACCTGCCGGGGTCGTTTCGACCGCCAATTCGATGGCGTTCAACAGGTTACGCGCGTCTCCGCCAGCCTGGTGCAGCAGGTGCTCGCGGGCTTTTTCATCGAAGAGAACCTGGCGCTTGCCATAACCGAACTCTTCATCTGCCAGTGCGCGTTTGAAGATGACCGCCAGCTGTTCTTCGGTAAGCGGTTCGAGCTGGAAAATGCGTGAACGGGATACAAGCGCGGGAATGACATCGAAGTAAGGGTTTTCGGTGGTGGCGCCGATGAGCGTGACCATCCCGTTCTCCACGTGAGGTAGCAGCGCGTCTTGCTGGGCTTTGTTCCAGCGGTGTACTTCATCAACAAATAAGATTGTGCGGCGGTGGTAAAGGCGGCGACGGTCCGTGGCTTCTGTGATCACCCTGCGCAGGTCTGCCACACCCGCCAGTACAGCGGAGATATTTTCAAAATGCGCCTGCGTATGCTGGGCGATCAAACGCGCCAGGGTGGTTTTTCCAGTTCCGGGAGGGCCGGTGAAAAGGATGGACGAAAAGAGCCTGTCGGCGATAATGGCGCGGCGCAGCAATTTGCCTTCGCCGATAATGTGATCCTGACCAATGAATTCATCCAGTGTGCGCGGGCGCAACCTGGCTGCCAGCGGTGCTTCGTGATGCAGGTTTTCATTAAGCGCGTGGTCGAATAAATCCATCGACTTATTGTAGCATGGAACATCAGTGATAGAACAAAATACCCATTTCAATTGCGGAAAAGGCCGAATATCTTTAAAACGAAAGCGGCTCCTTTCGCCGGGAGGTCGCTATTGCCAGACGGTTTTAATGAATTGCGGTGTGCCATGTGGAACGCGTTTCCCTCATTCGCTCATTGCCAAAGCGCCTTGATCGATGTGTTGATTTTCCACAATGGAGGGAACCGGGTTGACCAGCCAAGCAGGTTGTGCAGTCGCTGAAGTTCAAAAAGCGCCTGAGTGCTGGGGAATGGGATGTAAAAAACGACAAGCTTTACCTGGTGGGCTTGACCGCGCTCAGCGATAAATCCCGCGCCGCCTGCAGGCTGGGTGGTTGCGGTAAACGAACTGGTTATAAATAAAGGAGGAAGCATGAATGAGATTCTTGACCGTCTGGAAAAATCAGTAGACCCCTGTGTGCGTTATCTTTTCCGGCGCGATTATCTGAGGGAAAACCCTGAAAACCCGGAAATGCTGGCTTTGCAGGAGGAAATACGCCACTCCAGCCGTGTGCGCTTAATGCTCGAAAGGCGAGATGCGCAGGGACGCTTCCCGTGGCATCCCTCTTCCAAATGGGTTGGCGCGTTTTGGACGCTGTTGATGCTCGCTGACATTGGCTACCCGCCGGGAGACCAGGACCTTGCACCGCTGCGTGACCAGGTGCTGGATTGGTTGTTGAGCCCGCAGCATTTGAACAAAGTCCCGCAGATTAATGGCCGCTGGCGGAGGTGCGCGCTGCAAGAGGTTTCTATTGTGTACTCTTCGTTAAAATTGGGTCTTGCGAATGAAAGAATACCGCAGGTAGTGGAGAATTTACTTCAATGGCAATGGCCGGACGGCGGCTGGAACTGCGATAAAAAACACGCCGCAGTTCATTCTTCCTTTCATGAAACCTGGATACCGCTGCTGGCTATGCACACTTACGCGCTGGCTTCTGGTTCTCCGCGCGCGCAAGAATCATCGCGGCGCGCCAGCGAAGTTTTTCTTCAACACAGGTTATTCAGGCGTACAAATGATGGCGAGGTGATGGATGCGAATTTTGGTAAAATCGCGTATCCTCCATATTGGCATTATGATATCCTTGTCGGTCTGCGGGTGATGGACGTGGTTGGTCATCTTTCCGACCCGCGCTGCGGAGACGCGCTCGATTGGCTCGCTTCCTTGAGGTTACCAGATGGGGGGGGTTGCCGTGGAACAGAAGTATTACAAGGTATCTGCAGAGAAGAAGGAAGGCTCCGCGGTGTCATTTGTGGATTGGGGCAGCACCGGCAAAGGGAAAATGAATGAGTTTGCTACGGTTCACGCCCTGTCTATTCTCAAGAAAGCCGGGAGGCTGAACTGAGGTGGGTTGTTCTTAATCCCAGAACGGAGCGTGAGAACTCGCTAAAGACCCACCTGCCATCTGTTTTGGCAGCGACAATCACTCTGGTTCCTTGATGATGCGCTAATGGGCCGATTCGATTGACGGAAATCGTGGCAGCCTGGCAACCATCCGCAGGATGGGTGGATGGCGAGTGTTCAGTCTACTTCAGCGCTCAATACCCTGCCCGTAACCTCGAACTTACATTAGATCGCTCATCAACCCTTGATCTGTTTTCTGGTAAACAGCTGTTTATATTACTCGTTTAATTAGAACACTTGCTCCTTGACGGAGACAGGAGGATTTGATATAAATGCCCTGTTCGCCGGGAGGCGAATTTTTAAAACCTTGTTTTTGGTCTAAGGCTTTGGTATAATCTAGCACGCTGTTTTGCTATTTAACAATCGGTGCGCCGACATAGCTCAATCGGCAGAGCAGCCGCCTTGTAAGCGGCAGGTTATGGGTTCGATTCCCATTGTCGGCTCAGTTACAGGTTCGCGAGTGCGTTTCATCCTCTGCGGATGAACTCACTCTCAAGCCGGTAACGGCTTAAAATGGACGGTTACCCAAGTGGCCAAAGGGGACTGACTGTAAATCAGCTGGCAGACGCCTTCGGAGGTTCGAATCCTTCACCGTCCACTAGGCTGGGGCAGATACTCTACCAATCTGACCTCAACATCGGCAAGCCCTCATAGCTCAGTTGGTAGAGCGCGCCCTTGGTAAGGGCGAGGTCATGGGTTCAATTCCCATTGAGGGCTCTTATTGCCGGAACTAATAAAAGAAATGTGACCAAGGAGAGGAAATATGGCGAAGCAGAAGTTTGACAGGAGTAAGCCGCATTTGAATGTAGGGACGATGGGGCACATCGACCACGGGAAGACGACGTTGACGGCAGCGATCACGAAGTACTGTCGATTTTTTGGTCGGGCGGACTACAAAGCGTACGATCAGATTGACAACGCGCCGGAAGAGAAAGCGCGCGGGATCACGATCAACATTTCGCATGTTGAGT
>Ga0209718_1000337_pt1 | contig 65880 bp, 62 predicted proteins | sample AD_JPNAS1_MetaG_FD_184420 | JGI IMG/M metagenome (GOLD analysis project Ga0209718, IMG submission 184420) | Active sludge microbial communities of municipal wastewater-treating anaerobic digesters from Japan - AD_JPNAS1_MetaG (SPAdes) (version 2) | ecosystem: Engineered > Bioreactor > Anaerobic...
AATCGCTCTTTTGCACAGATTGGGTTATGGCTACCTTTGCCTACCCGTAGCTCCTCTATTGAAACACTCTCCTGCGAGAGCGGAATAAGTTGAGATGTTCTTATTGCCTGATTCTGATCGGGTCCCGGTGAATAGCGAGAAAAACAGACTGAAGATAAGAACAAGATTTGAGTTGGCAGGAACATATGCAAAGTGCTTTTGGTTGTCAATCATTATTTTCCGGCTGGATCCTTATTCATCTTGACAGCCGGTGCATTACTTTATAGAAAAGACCCGTAAATTCTGGGTATTCCGGGAGAGGAATTTTGCAATACAATCCTTGCGTGAAGCATAAGCTGATCCGCGCCTCCACGCGCAGTTTCGCCGAAGCGGAGCTGGCGCCCATTGCCGCAGAAATCGATCAGCAGAGGATTTTTCCCCGCGAAATCATCGAGAAAATGAGGGAACTCAACTACTTCGGCCTTCAGACGCCGAAAGCGTATGGCGGCGCGGAGCTGGATTCGGTAAGCTCCGCCATTGTGGTGGAAGAACTCTCCCGCGTTTGCGCGGCGGTGGGATTGTGCGTAACCGTCCACAACGGCGTGGCGGTTTATCCTTTCCTTCGTTTTGCTTCTGCCCGCCAGAAGGACATCTATCTGCCCGAGCTGGCCTCGGGAAACGCGATAGGGGCGTTCAGTCTGACGGAGGCCAATGCGGGCTCCGACGCGGGCAGCGTGGAAACCACCGCCCGCAAGCAGGGATCGAACTACATTTTGAACGGGACGAAAATTTTTGTGACCAACGGCGGGGTCTGCGACGTAGCGCTGATTTTTGCGCTCACTTCATCGCCGGAGCACAAACTGCAAAGCAGTGTATTCATTGTCGAAAGCAAATACCCCGGTTTTCTGAGGGGGGAGCGCGAAGATCTCTGCGGCATGCGCGCCAACCCGGTCTCCTCGCTGTTTTTTGAGGACTGTTCCGTGCCGGAAGAAAACCTGCTGGGGAAGTTAGGCGACGGCATGAAGATCGGCCTGGCCACGCTGGACAACGGTAGGCTCGGCGTGGCCGCCCAGGCGCTGGGGATTGCGCAGGGCGCGATGGAAACGGCGGTGAAATACGCGCGTGAGCGGCAGCAGTTCAAAAAGCCGATTGCGTCTTTGCAGACGATTCAGAATTATATTGCCGATATGGCCACGGAGATCATGGCAGCGCGCCTGCTGCTTTACCGCGCCTGCGATCTCAAGGACGCGGGAATGCCCTTCGGCTGCGAAGCGTCAATGGCCAAGCTGTACTGCAGCAGCGTCGCCTCCAGAGTTTCGTCGCTGGCCGTTCAGATTCACGGCGGCTACGGCTACAGCAAGGAATATGACGTGGAGCGGTACTTTCGCGACGCACGAGTGACGGAGATTTACGAGGGCACCAGCGAAATCCAGCGCATGGTCATCGCGCGCGCCATTCTGTCCCAGTCCATTTTGTGAGAAATTATGCTGAAGATTGTTGTCTGTATGAAACAGGTGCCGATGGTCACCGAACTGCCCTGGGATGAAGAAACCGGCACGCTTAGGCGCGACCTGGCGGCGGGCATGATGAATCCCGCCTGCAAACACGCGATGGAGGCGGCGCTCCAGCTTCGGGAAAAATACGGCGCGTCCATCACGGCGATTACGATGGGGCCCCCGGCGGCCGAAGAGGTCCTGCGCGAGGCGCTGGCTATGGGCGCCGATCGCGCCGTTTTGATCTGCGATGCCGCGCTGGCCGGCTCCGACACGTATGCCACTTCGTATATCCTGGCCCGGGCCATTCAAAAGGAAATTCCCGGCTGCGACCTGGTCCTGTGCGGCGCCTACACGTCCGACAGCGAAACGGCGCAGGTGGGCCCTCAACTGGCGGAAGAGCTGAAGGTGCCGTCGGCGGCGTATGCCGAACATCTGGAGATTTCCGGGCGGACGCTGCGAGTGCGCCGCCTGGTGGATAATTTCCGCGAAACGCTGGAAATGGAATGTCCGGCCCTGATAACAGTTTCCATGGAAAGATACGACCCGCGCTATGCGTCCTTTGCCGGCCTCAACGAGGCGTTTGCCAAGACGGATCTTGCAGTCGTTGACGCAAAAGGCCTGGGCATCACGGCCGTCCAGTTGGAAGCGTGCGGATCGCGCACACGGGTGCGCAGGGTATTTGTCCGCAGCGCGCAGAAGCGGAATGTCGTGATCACGGGGGCGGCGGCCAATGCCGCGGCCGAATTTCTGGATAAATATCAGCGCAAAATCAGCGCGGTGATCGGAAAGTCGATCGAAACGAAAAAGCAGGCGCAGTCCTGAAGCGTATGGCGATGAAAAAGAAAAGCATCTGGGTATTCGGCGATTACCGCAACTACTACCAGAACCGCGTGACGCTGCAGTTGATCGCGCGCGCGGTGGATCTGGCGCGCGAGATTTCCGCGGAAGTCTGCGCGGTGGTTGTCGGCCATGACCTGGAAGAATGGATTTGGGAATACACTTCACACGGCGCGAACCGGATTCTGGCCATTGATCATCCGTCGCTGACCAGCTACAGCACGGAGCATTATCTGGCGCTGATGGAAAAGCTGGCGCGGGAAAGGGACCCGGACATTATTCTGATCGGTGCGACGGATTTCGGCCGGGAATTTGCGCCGCGTCTGGCCAAACGGCTGAAAACCGGACTTTCCGCGGATTGCGTGGCTCTGGACATCACGCCCGACGGCTTGCTGGTGCAGACGGCGCCGTCCTTCGGCGGCAACATGCTGGCGGAAATTGTCACGGAGCATCACCGGCCGCAAATGGCCACGGTGCGCCCCGGGACTTTCCGGGAAATTCCCCACGACAATACAAGGACCGCCGTGGTTGAGCGCCTGCCCCTGCCCGCCCATCTGACCGCGCCCCGCGTGCGCCTGGTGGAATATGAACGCGCCGCGCAAAAGGAGCATACGATCGAAAACGCGACCGTGATGGTCTGCGGCGGACGAGGCATGGGCAACAAGAAAAATTTCAGAAAGCTCGACGAGCTGGCCCGTTTGCTGGGCGGGGACGTCGGCGCGACCCGCCCCGTGGTGTTTTCCGGATGGGCCGGACATGAATCCCTGGTCGGCCAGGCGGGCAAACACATCAAGCCCAAAATTTTGTTTTCCTTCGGCATCAGCGGCGCGATTCAGCATACGGCCGGCCTGGGAGAAGCGGATTTCATCGTGGCGATCAACAAGAATCCCCAGGCGACCATGATGAAGATGGCCGACGTCGCCGTCGTGGCCGACGCCGGGGACTGGCTCAACCACCTGATCAGGGAACTGAAAAAGCGCATTCGGGAATAAAGACGTCCCGGACGGAAAAGGAGGCGCAATGGAGTTGCTGGGTCTCATGGACAAAGTCTATCTGGGCAATACGCTGCAGAACTGGATCATCGGCGTCTGCGTTCTGATCGGCGTATTCGGCGCGCTGAAAATTCTTCAGCGCGTCGCCATTCACAGGATCTCCAAACTGGCGGCGGCCACGGACAACCAGTTAGACGACCTTCTGGTCAGCATGCTCCGTGAGACCAAGTTTCTGATTCTGCTGGTGGCCTCCGCGTATGTGGCGTCCCAGGTGATCGCTATCAAGCCCTCCGTCGAGGCGGTGTGGCAAAAGATCGTCGTCCTGATTGTGATTATTCAGTTCGGGCTGTGGGCGAGCGCCGGCGTTTCCTTTGCGCTCGGCCGGGCGATCGAAAAGAAGATGGACCGGGATGCGGGGAGCGCCACAACCCTGACCCTGCTGGGTTTCATCGCGCGGATGATTTTGTGGGTGATTGTTCTTCTGTTGATTCTGGACAACCTGGGCGTCAACATCACCGGCCTGGTGGCGGGCCTCGGCATCGGCGGCATCGCCGTGGCGCTGGCGGTGCAGAACATCCTGGGCGATCTGCTGGCCTCCCTTTCCATTGTTCTGGACAAGCCCTTTGTCATCGGCGATTTCATTGTCGTGGATACGCTCTCCGGCACGGTCGAGCATATCGGCCTGAAGACGACGCGCATTCGCAGCATCAGCGGCGAACAGCTCGTCTTTGCCAACAATGATTTGCTCAAGAGCCGCATCCGCAATTACAAGCGCATGCAGGAGCGCCGCATTGTTTTCGGATTTGGCGTGGTGTATTCCACCCCGCTGGAAAAGCTGACGCTCATCAAAAAAATGGTCGGCGACATTGTGAACGCAACGGAGAACGCCCGCCTGGATCGCATTCATTTCAAGGAATACGGCAATTCCGCCCTGAATTTTGAAGTGGTTTATTTTGTGGCGCAGCCGGATTACGGGCTCTATATGGATGTTCAGGAGGCGATCAATCTGGAAATTTTCCGGCGCTTTGGGCAGGAGGGCATTGAATTTGCCTATCCGACGCAGACGATTTATATCCAAAATTCTTAAAGAAGGTGCCCGCGCGATTTGAAACAAAAAAGTTGGATTCTGCTTTCAGTTTGCACGGCATGGCTTTTTCTGCCGGATTTGTGTATTGCCGCCGGGCCCGCCGGGAATATCGGCGCCGTTCTGCCCCTGTGGTCGATGCTGCCCTTTGCGGGCATTTTGCTCTCGATTGCGCTCGTTCCTCTCGTTCTGCCCCGCTTCTGGCATCACCACTTCCCCAAGGTTTCCGCTTTCTGGGCGATTGTCTTTGCCGTTCCGTTCATTTACTTTTTCCGCGAAACCGCCCTGTATGAAATCGGCCACATTATGATCGTGGACTACATTCCCTTCATTCTTCTTCTGTGGGCCCTGTTCACCGTTTCGGGCGGCATTTATGTCAAAGGAACGCTGAAGGGAACTCCCGCCGTCAATGTCGTGATTCTGCTCATCGGGACGGTTCTGGCGTCGTTAATCGGCACGACCGGCGCGTCCATGCTGCTCATCCGGCCCATTTTGCGATCGAACGCCTGGCGGGTGTATAAGGTGCACACCATTGTATTTTTTATCTTTCTGGTCAGCAATATCGGCGGATCGCTGACGCCGCTGGGGGATCCGCCCCTTTTTCTGGGATTCCTGCACGGCGTCCCGTTCTTCTGGACGCTGCACATTCTGCCGGAAACGGCGTTTGCCAGCGTGATTCTTCTGGTTTTGTATTTTCTTCTGGATTCCTACTATTACAGAAAAGAAAGCAAGACCGCCGTGCCGGAAGATGAGTCGGAGCCACTGAGCATCGAGGGGAAACGCAATTTTATTTTCCTGGCCGGTGTCATCGGGGCGGTCCTGTTCAGCGGGTCCGTCAAACTGGGCGAGCTCAGCATTCTCGGCATTCACCAGACGGTGGAAAATTTGATCAAGGATGCAATCCTTATCATCATGGGAATGTTATCGCTTTGGCTGACCGCGCGGGAGGTCCGCAAAGGAAACGAATTCAGTTGGGCGCCCATTTTGGAAGTCGCCTATCTGTTTGCCGGCATCTTCATCACCATCATTCCGGCGCTGGCGATTCTGAAAGCGGGCGAACAGGGAGCGCTGCATTTGCTGATCCGGTCGGTCAACACGCCGGCCGACTATTTCTGGGCGGTGGGCCTGTTGTCCAGTTTTCTGGATAACGCCCCGACTTATTTGACGTTTTTCAACAGCGCGCTGGGCAAATTTTATCCCGGCATGCCGGAAGCTCAGGCGGTTGCCGGCCTGATCGTTGAAAAAATTCCCTACCTGGCCGCCATTTCCGCCGGTGCGGTTTTCATGGGCGCCAACACCTACATCGGCAATGCTCCCAATTTCATGGTGAAATCCATCGCGGAAGAGGCCGGTGTCAAAATGCCCAGCTTTTTCGGATACATGTTCCGGTATTCCATTCCGATTCTGATGGTTTTGTTCATCCTGATCACCTTTATTTTCTTTTGATATTTGACAAATCCGCGAGCGTATAAATATTGCTTGAAGATGACGTGCAAAGCGGATAAGGTGAAATCCGCTTTGCATGAAGCGCCGTCGTTGTCTTAACCGCACCGTCGCTGAAAATGATAAAACTGGAAAAAGATCAACATGGAGGACAGTTATGGGGTCAACCCTGAGAAAATCTTTAAAAACCATTGAGGAATACAAAACCGCCAATCCGCACTACAGGGATCTGCTTGATATCCTTGGGGATATCCTTATTCTGCGCGAAGAATACCGCAAGAATATGACAAAGCCGATCTTTTCCGTGGAAGACAAGTTGATTCCCGGTAAAATGGCGGGAGGCCTTCCCCTGATTGATCTTGCGGGGAACAAGTATGATTTGACCCGCCCGAAAGAATATTTTGACTCGCTGATTTCCATTGCGGAAAAGAGAATGCCTGCCGAAGCACGCAGCTTTCTGGATGTGATCAAAAATGAGCAGTTCGACTGGGAGGCCATCATTCGGGAATCTTTTAATCCCGCCCCCGAAGGCGAAGAAATTCCGGAAAGGGAAGCCAGGGCATCCGGCGAGCATGAAGAACAGTTTGATCTGATCGATTTGTTCATTGAAGAAAGCCTTCGTCCGGAGCTTGAAGTTGTCGCCGAAAAGTATGGCGCCCTGGTGGAGAAATCGGACTGGACGGAAGGCTATTGTCCTATCTGCGGCAAGGAGCCGAAAATCGGTGAAATCAGGGAAAGCGAAGACGGAAGGCGGTATCTTTTCTGCCACCAGTGCGGTTATAAATGGCACTTCCGCAGGATCAAATGCCCCTTCTGCGGGAATGAAGAGCAGCACTCGCTGGCGTATTTTGCCGTTGAAGGAGAGGAAAGCCACCGGGTGGACGTCTGCAACAAGTGCCGCCGCTACATTAAAATTGTTGAGCTGCCGAAATCATCCGAGGGAGTGAACCTGGACGTGGAAGATATCGCCACGCTGCATCTGGATATGCTGGCGTATGAGGAAGGCTACAACTAGGCTTAAAGACCGAAGGCGGAAGGCTGAAGGAAAAAAATCCCTTTGGGACCGGACCAAAGGGATTTTTTTTGCAATCTCTTTAGAATGCCGAAGAAGCAATTCAGCAGGAGAGTTTGTGGGTGCGGGGCAGGCCGGCTTGGAAAAGGGAGCCGGAGAGTTTGGCCTGAGGCAAAATTTGTTTCAGCCAGGCGCAGATGTTCAGGAGTTTTTTCAGATCCATTCCCGTTTTGATTCCCATCGATTCAAACAGATACACCAGGTCTTCCGTGGCGACGTTGCCGGAAGATCCGGGCGCGTATGGGCAGCCTCCCAGCCCCCCGACCGAGGAATCAAAGGAGCGAATTCCGATGTCCCAGGCGCGCAGAGCATTGGCCTGTGCCAGCCCGCGCGTGTTGTGAAAGTGGGCGCCGAAGCGGATTTCGGGAAAAAGCCGGAAGCATTTGCGGAATTTTTCTTCCACGGCTTTCGGATGGCCGAAGCCGACGGTGTCGCAGAGCGTGATTTCCTGAACGCCCAGCGCCGCGACTTTTTCCACCATGCGCAAAACGGCGGCGGTCGTGACGTTGCCCGCAAACGGACAGCCGAAGGCCGTGGCCAGGTCCACCCGGATAGAGGTTGAAGCCAGGTCCGTATAGGTCCGGCAGATGTTTTTCAGCTCCTTCAAAGAATCCTGCGGGGATTGCTTGACGTTGGCGTAATTGTGTTTTGAACTCACGGAAAAGAAGAAAATCAGCCTGGAAATGCCGCAGGCGAGGGCCTTTTCCGCGCCGCGCCGATTCGGAACCAGCGCTGAGGGCACGACGCTCCGCAAACGGCGGACGGCTTTGGCGACTTCCTCAATATCCCGGAACTGGGCGATGGACTGCGGGGAGACGAAAGAGCCGATCTGGATTTCCTTGAGGCCGGCGCCGGCCAGTTTTTTGATCAGGGCGATTTTTTTGTCCGTCGGGACAAACGTCTCGAGGTTCTGAAGGCCGTCGCGCGGGCCTACTTCAATGATTTTTATTTTTTTCATCATGCGCTTCCATGCAATTTTTGACGGACAATGAAAGCTAACAAAAAAGGAAGCTCGCCGCAAGGCCGCGGCAAGCGTCCTTTTTGTTGAGGGGGTTACTTTTTCCAGATGGGATCCGCCGGCCCCCATTTTTCAGGAAGGATCGCTTCGGTGCTCCACTCGTCCGGGAACTGCTGGCCCGGTTTTTCCTTTTCTTTTTCGATCAGCTTTTTCAGTCCGGGGCGCGCGTGCTCCATGTGCCCTTCCTTGACGGTGCGGCCGTTGATGATCGCTTCGGAACGCAGCCTGGCGCCGATGGTCTTTTCCATTTTTCTGCCCAGCATCAGGATGCGGTTGACGTCGTATCCGTGCTCTATGCCCAGTTCGTCGAGCTGGACGACCAAATCCTCCATGCAGATCAGGCCGACATAGCGCGGATCATAGTAATACTCCCCCGTGCCCTTGATCGGGCAGTCATCGAGGAAATTGGCGGGCTGGCCGCCCAGGCCCCCCAGCGTGGCTTCGAAGCGGCAGATGCCGGCCTGCAGGGCCGCGAGAACGGTGGAAGAGGCGATCCGCTTGGTTTCATGGAGGTGGCACAGATGCGCCTCCGGGTTGGGCATGGCGTCCAAAACCATGGAAAAATACCGGTAGGCATCGGCCGCGTTGGCGGAGCCGTCATGATCGGCATGTTCGATGTCGTGCGCCCCGATCTGGAACCATCGCCTGGTGAATTCCACCGCGTCTTCCAGGCGGGTGGCGCCGCTGATCGGAGATCCCCAGATCGTGCTGACCGTGCCGCACATTTTGATGCCCGCGTCGCGCGCCTTCTGAATGCAGCGTTCGGCTTCCCGCCAGTACTGGCTCAGCGTGGTTCCGGAGTTGGCGAAATGATGCTCCGGGTCGGTCGAAACCATCATCAGGATCCGGTCGGGTCCATAGCCGTTTTTCCTCATTTCGATGGCCCGGTCCACGGAGGGCTCCCGAATGGTCACGCAGGTGAGCGTGACGTCTTTGTCCACATCGATGCCGGCTCTGGTGCATCGTTTTCTGAAGTCGTCGCTGCGCATGGCCTTCAGGACTTCGTCCGCATCCTTGAACTGGGGCATGGCCCTGGGGTTTCCCAGGTTGGTGACTTCCAGCTCCCGGCAGCCGGCGAGGATCATTTCCTGTCCGTAGAATATTTTCGCCTGCGTGGAGATGAACTTTTCACAATGCTGGAAACCGTCTCGAATGGTGATATCTCCAATGGTTGCTTTCTTCGGCATCCGGGGAAAAATTTTCCAATAATCATACTCGGTCATACATTATTCTCCTTTTGTCGATTTTTTGCGGTTTACTCACCTTTGAAATCCGGTTTCCTCTTTTCGGCAAAGGCGGCCAGCGCCTCCAGCCGGTCTTTGGTCGGGATGGTGATTTCGTACGCCTTTGATTCCAGCGGCAGGGCGACCGAGAGAGGCGCGTCCATTCCGCAATTGATGGCGAATTTGGCCTGCGCCACGGCAATCGGGCCGTTCGCGGCGATTTCCCGGGCCAGTTCGCAGGCGGCATCGATCAGTTTTTCCGGCTCCACCACCCGGTTGACCAGCCCGATGTCCAGCGCGGTCTGGGCGTTGATGCGGCGGGCGGTATAGATCAGCTCTTTGGCCTTGGCCAGACCGACAATGCGCGGCAGCCGCTGCGTGCCGCCAGCCCCCGGAATGATCGCGAGTGAGGTTTCCGTAAGCCCCATCACCACGTTGCTGGAAGCGATGCGCAGGTCGCAGGCCAGCGCAAGCTCCGTCCCTCCGCCGAAGGCAAAACCATTGACGGCAGCGATGACGGGAACGCGCAGCTGCTCCACGGACGTGAAAAGATTGCGGATGGTAAAGATGAAGCGGCGGACCTGCTCCGGCGGCATCGTCCGGCGCTCGATGAGATCGGCGCCGGTGGAAAAAGAGGCCTTTTTGGGGTTGTCGGCAGGCGCCCCCGTAATAATCAGACAACGCAGGCCGGAATCGAAATTGGATTCCCGCACGGCGTCGCCCAGCGCGCCCAGCAGGTCAAAGTTAAAGCAATTCATGGCTTCCGGACGGTTCAGCGTCAGCAGCGTTATCCCTTCGCCTTTTTGCTCCCGCAATAAAACATCTGCCATATTCTTTACTCCTTGCAATAAACGGTTAAAATTTCAGGTCTCCCCAATCGGACTCTCTCACAGGGGTGCGCAGGGCTATTTCAAAAGCGCGGGCCAGCTTGTCGCGCGCTTCGGAAAAGGCAATCACGCCGTCGTGGAACATCAGTGAGCCGGTGTAAAAGGGATGGCCTTCGCTGTTGTAGCGTTCCCGCATCATCTGACGGAATGTTTCCATATCCTCCTCGTTGACGGCGCCGCCTTTGGCTTCAATGTTCTTGCGGCGAACCGTCTCCAGAATGAACCCCGCCGTGTTGCCGGACATCACGGACGTTCTTCCCCGCATGTTGGTGAAGGCAAAGCGCGGCTTGAACGCCCGCCCGCACATGCCGTAGTTGGCCGCGCCGTGATCCGGTCCGATGACGTACGTGATTTTCGGCGCTTCCAGGCAGGAGCATGCCCTGACCATGTCGGAGCCGTATTTGCCGATGCCCCCCCATTCTTCGGTTTTGCCGACCATGTAGCCGGGCGATCCCTGCAGGAAAAGGACGGGAAGTTTGGAATTGCCGCAACGGATCATCCATTCCGTCGCTTTGCGTGCCGCCTCGATGTAAATGACGCCGTTGGCGTTGGAGGCGATCACGCCGACGGGGATTCCCTTGAGCCACATTTTGCCGCAGATGATCGAACTGCCGCGGCCCGGGCCATACGTTGATTTGTATTCATGGAAGTAGCTGTCGTCCGCCAGGCATTTGATCGTGTCCTTGATGTTGATCAGGTGATACGTGTCCGCGGGGCTGCAGCGCATCATTTCCTTGTAGTCAAACCTTGGCTCCCGGGATTCCCGGCGGTCAATGTGAAGCTTCTGCGACGGTTCAAATTCCATCATGGCGCGCAGCTTCCGAATGCCTTCCTCCTGGGATTGAACGAAATGATCGCACCCGCCGGAATGCTGGGTGTGCACATACGCGCCTCCCAGGTCTTCCTGCGAAACGGTTTCCCCGATGGCGGACTTCACCATGGGAGGCCCGGCCAGAAATGCGAAGGCCAGCTTTTCAATCATGATCGACTCCGTGGCCAGATACACCATGTAGGCGCCGCCGGCCGTGTTTCCGCCGGTTGAAAGCGTATACTGCTTGATGCCTTTGGCCGACATGCGGCACATGTTGTAAAACATGGTTCCGAAATGACCGTCGTCGGCAAAGCAGCCGAGCTGCAGCGGAAGGTTGATTCCGCCGGAGTCGGCGATGTAGATGCAGGGAAGGCCGCACTGTTCCGCGATGGCCTGGGCGCGCATATGCTTCTTTAAGGTGATCGGGAAATAGGTGCCGGCGGCATAGCGGTTTTCGTTGGAGAAAATCATGCAGTCTTTTCCGTAAATGGCGCCGATGCCCGTGACCACGCCGCCGCCCGGGATGTGACCGCGTTTTTCCTCCTCATAAATGGCGCCGCCGTAAAGTTTTTTCTCGCCGATCCGGTAGCCCGCGTCCAGCCCCACCTCAAAAAATTCCGTACCGGGGTCGATCAGCAATTGAATCAGATCGCGCATCGGTTTTTTGCCCTGCTTGGCGAGCCTCGCAATCTGGTCTTCCCCGCCGATATTGTAGGCTTCCTGCCGGTGCTTGATCAGCAGGGCGTCCTGTTCCTCCCAGAATCTCAGGTTGGTTTCCCGCTCTTTTTCCAGCCGCTCCGTTCTGGTCATTCGCTTGGTTTCTTCCGCCATAATTTCTCCTCCCCGAAAAATAAACGTTGCGCCGTCGCTTTTAATCCGTCTCGAAGCAGCCGATCCTCCTTGAAATGACAATGCGCTGCACTTCGGAGGTCCCTTCGCCGATAGTCAGGAGCTTGTAGTCCCGGTAAAACCGCTCAATGTTGTATTCCTTCATCAGACCGTAGCCGCCGTGAATCTGCAGGGCTTCGTTGGTCACGCGGCCCATGACTTCCGAACAGTAAAGCTTGGCCATGGCCGCTTCTTTGCCGAAAGGCTTGCCCTGATCTTTCAGGTAGCAGGCCTTGTAGAGCAAATTGCGCGCGGCTTCGATTTCCGTGGCCATGTCGGCCAGCTTGAAGGCGTTGATCTGGAAGGTGGAGATCGGCTTCCCGAATTGTTTCCTGGCCTTGGCGTATTTCATGGCCAGTTCATAGGCGCCCTGCGCGCCGCCCAGTCCCATGGCGGCAATGGCCAGGCGGCCGTTGTCCAGCGTCTGGAGCATCTGGTGAAATCCTTCGCCGCGCTTTCCCAGCAGATTTTCCTCCGGCACCCGGCAGTCGTCGAAATAAAGCTCGCCGGTATCGGAGGAGCGCCACATCATTTTCTTGGTCATCTTCTTCGTGGTGAAGCCCGGCGTTCCGTTCGGAACGAGAATGCAGGACACTTCCTTGGTTTCAATCGAGCCGTAGGGGCCGACTTTCTGGCCTTTTGTCCCGGTAATGGCCTGCACGGTGCAGATGCCGGCCATTTTGCTGGTGGAATTGGTGATGAAAATTTTGCTGCCGTTCACCACCCACTGCCCGTTCTCCAGCCGCGCGTTGGTCTTGCTGGCGCCGGCATCAGAGCCGGCATTGGGTTCGGTGAGCCCGAAGGACGCCAGGATTTCGCCGGCGCAGAGGCGCGGCAGCCACTCATTTTTCTGCTTTTTGCTTCCGTAATAATAAATCGGGCCGATGCCCAGGGAGTTGCCCGCGGCAACCGTCGCGCCGTGCGAACCGTCGATTCGGCAGATTTCCTCAACCGCGATGATATAGGAAAGATAATCCATGCCCGCTCCGCCGAATTCAGCAGGCACATAAATGCCGAACAGACCAAGCTTGGCCATTTTCCGGGTCAGGTCACAGGAAAATTCTTCCTTTTCATCCAACTCCATTGCGACCGGGGCGATTTCCTGTTCGGCGAATTCTCGAATGTTGTAGCGAAGCATTTTCTGCTCGTCTTTCAGCCAGAAATCCATAGTTGCCCTCCCAAGAACTGTATTTTGTAAGTTTTATTTTCATTCAAGGCGCCCATAAAAATTCCATCAAAACACCGGACGGTGCGGTTTTGACAATCCAGCGGCGTGCCAGGATTGGACGGATGATCCAAATATTGATTGGACGGTCAACCAATATGCTTCCCAATACTCCAGCGGGTGTCGTATTGTCAAGAAAAAATTTTTATTTCCGGGTCGTTGTGCAAACGGACCATTCTTTCTTCTTGACAATGAGCCGCCCTTTCGGGTTTAACGCTCTGCAAGGAGGCAAAATGTTTCCAAAACAAGCCAATGATGTTTCCATCCTGTGCATTGATGACGATCCGGATGTTCTGAATCTGCTCAAAAAGATTCTGACCGGGGCAGGCTATTCGGTCAACGTGGCCGCGGACGGCAAGCAGGGAATCGCGGAAGCCCTCAGCCGGCAGCCGGATCTGATTCTGATGGACGTGATGATGCCGGAGATCGACGGCTACGTGGCCTGTTTTGAACTGCAGGCCAATCCGGAAACCAAGTTCATCCCCGTGATCTTTCTCACGGCCCTTGACGATGAAGTCAATCGGGCCAAGGCCTTTGCGGTGGGCGCGGCGGACCACCTGTCCAAGCCGATCCGAAAAGACGTTTTGCTTCGCAAGATCGACGAGCAGATCAAGACGAGCTCCCGCTGGCAGAAGCTGAAAACCAGGATCGCCGCCAAGGATGAAGTCGTGCAGCCGCCGGCCATTTTTTCCCAGTTCAAGCAATCCTTGCTGAACTTTGTAGAGCCTGCACAGGCCGCCCGCATTCGGGACCGTCTGTCCGCGCTGGCGCCCCAGGACATTTACAATATCTGCGAGCCGATGGGCATTCCCCAGCGGCAGATGACGGAGTGGATTTCAGAATTTCTGTCCATCCCCGTGATCGCCAAAATTGACCGGGAAAGCCTTCTTCTCGGGGTCATTCCCGTTTCTTTCGCCAGGGAAAACCGCGTTGTGGCAAGGCTGGACGAAAATCAGCAAAGATCGTTCATTCTGTGCAACCCCTTTGACTGGAGCCTGATGGACGCGCTCAAGAAACTGTTCGGCCTGAAAAGCAACGCGGGCCTGAATCTGGCGGCGCCTGAAGACATTGATGCCCTTTTCCAGCAGTCGGATGTCGAGTCTCTGGTGAAGCTTCCCGGAGAAGAGCAGGCCGAGTCAGCCGAAAGAATGCTGGCCATCGACGATGCCGAACAGCAGGAAGACGAAGGGGAAATTACCCAGGAAATCAACTCCGAAATCATTGCCCTCGTCAACCGGATCCTCGTGGACGCCTATAACAAGCGGGCATCGGACATTCATTTTGATTCCGGCTTTCGGGGACAGCCGTTCAAGGTCCGATTCCGCATCGACGGCGTTTGTCAGTCGGCGTATTTCATTCCGGAAAAGTCCAAAAGAGCCATCATCTCGAGAATCAAGATCATCTCCAATCTGGATATTTCGGAACGCCGAAAGCCGCAGAGCGGCAAGTTCATGGTGCGCGTTCGCGGCGAGAAAGTGGAATTCCGCGTGGAAGTGACGCCCACGGTGGAAAATAATGAAAATATTGTTCTGAGAATTCTGGCCAAGTCAAAGCCGGTGGCCATCCATCAGCTCGGGCTTTCTCCCCACAATCTGGAAGCTTTTGAAAGCATGATTACGAAGCCGCAGGGCGTCGTGCTGTGCGTCGGACCCACCGGGTCCGGAAAAACGACCACGCTGCACTCGGCTCTCGGGCACATCAATAAACCGGAGATTACCATCTGGACGGCGGAAGATCCCGTGGAAATCCAGCAGGCCGGACTGAAGCAGGTGCAGATCAACAGCAAAATCGGCTTCACGTTCAGCGAAGCGCTCCGGTCTTTCCTGCGGGCCGATCCCGATGTGATCATGATCGGAGAAATGCGCGACGTGGAAACCGCCAAAATCACACTGGAAGCGTCTCTGACCGGCCACCTGGTTTTCAGCACGCTGCATACGAACAGCGCGGCGGAAACCGTAACGCGCATCATCGATATGGGGATTCCGGTGTATAATTTTGCCGACGCTTTGCTGGGCATCATCGCCCAGCGACTGACCCGGCGGCTCTGTGAAAAGTGCAAGAAGCCTTACCATCCCGATTCCGAGGAATATGAAAATCTCATCCATTACTACGATCCCGTCTGGGCGAAAAAACACGGACTTCCGGAATATTCTCCGGATTTTACCCTGTGGATGCGCCAGGGCTGCAATTATTGCGAGGGCAAGGGATATTATGGACGGGTCGGGATTCACGAGATCATCCTGGCGACGGCGGCGGTAAAGAAGGCCATCAAGCAGAGCCCGGACGTTGACCATTTGACTGAAATTGCGCTTCAGGAAGGCATGAGAACACTGCGGATGGACGGTGTTACAAAAATCCTGCAGGGGATCACGGATTACGAGCAGGTTTCCAGGGTGTGTCTGTAGATATTTTTTAAAACACACGGCCTGTCAACCGGCCGGCTCCAAAGCAGCATGTTTACGATTGGATCCTCACTTCGACATGGTCCAGGTAATGCCGAAGCCGTTGGATCTCCTCGCGGATTTTTCCCGCCTGCGATTGTTTTGCGGCGTCCTCGAGGGCGCGTCCGATTTCGCTGATTTCATCAAATCCGTAGCCCCCGCCTGACCCTTTCATCTTGTGCCCCAGAACCCTAATGACTTCAAAGTCGCTCCGCGCAAGCGCCTTCTGCAGTTCTTCCGCGTCCTTGCGACGGTTTTCCAGGTATCCGGGAATCAGATCCTGCAGGTCTTCGTCAACGGTGACTGTCCATTTCCAAATCATTCCTTTTTTTATTCCGGATGTTCGGGCTTGACCGGTTCCTTCACTATGGAATGGCCATACTCCCTGCCCTTGTTGAAGGCGCGGAGATTGTTGTCCCGCGTGGCGGCGGGAACGGATTCCAGGACCGCCTTTTTGAGCGCTTCCGCATGGACCAGCGGCTCCACCGCGGAGAGAAAGCCCAGCATGACGATGTTGGCCATCATCTTGGTTCCGAGCTGCTCCGCGAAGCGCGTGGCCGGAATGTTGAATGTTTTGTAAGCCGCGTCGGTTTTGCGCGTGTGCACCAGGTCCGTGTCCCAGATGAGCGTTCCTTCCGGGCGCAGGGACTTGATGTTTTTCGTGTAGGCTTCCTGGCTCATGCAGACCAGAATTTCCGGCTCCTCCACGCAGGGGAACAGGATTTCCTCGCCGCTGATGATCACCTGGCTGGAACAGGCGCCGCCGCGGGCTTCCGGCCCATAGTTCTGCGTCATCGTGGCGTGCTTGTGGTCATAGAGCGTCGCCGCTTTTCCCAGAATGTCCCCGGCCATGACGATCCCCTGTCCGCCGAAGCCGGTAATCAGAATATGTCTCTCGCGTTTGTCCGGCATCGTCTTCACCGCCCTTTCTGATGATCGGAATGCATCGCGCGCCACTGCGGCAGGTTCAGGCGATTGACTTTTGCGTAGTGGTCCATGAACGTGGGTCGTTCCGTATCGACGAATTTGCCCACCACGATTTCCCGGTCGATGTCCACGAGGGCTTCGCTGGGGTTGATATCGCTGCGGATCACCGAGCGGCCCTGATAGAATTTCATCATTTCCAGCGCGGTGCCCATGCGGTTGCGCCGTCCGAAAGAGGACGGGCAGGGGGTGATCACTTCCACGAAGCTGAAACCCCGTTTTTCCAGCGCCTCGCTGATGGAGCTGCGCAGCGACCGGACCTGCATCGCCGTCCACCGGGCCACGTAGGTTGCCCCGCAGGTGGCGGCCAGGTCGCACAGGTTGAAGGGCTCTTCGGGCGAACCGTTGACCGACGTCGTGGTCTTGGCGCCCAGCGGCGTGCTGGGGGCCTGCTGGCCTCCCGTCATGCCGTAGTTGAAATTATTGACGCAGACGACGGTCATGTCCATGTTCCGCCGCGCGGCGTGGATGAAATGATTGCCGCCGATGGCGAACAGGTCGCCGTCGCCGGAGACGATGATCACTTTGGTGTCCGGCTTGGCCAGTTTGAGCCCGGTGGCAAACGGAAGCGCCCGGCCGTGCGTGGTGTGAAAAGAATCCAGCCGGATATAGCCGGCCATCCGTCCCGTGCAGCCGATGCCGGAGACCATTGCGATGGTGTTGGGGTCCCAGCCGGTGTTTTTGATGGCGGCGAGCACGGCGGAAAATACCGTGCCGATGCCGCAGCCGGGGCACCAGATGTGGGGGATTCGCTCCGTCCGCAGCAGGGCATCCATGGGATGGGGCGGAACATTCTTTACGGCTTTTGCTGTGGTCATAGGGTCTTTCCTGCCTCAGGGAACAAGGGGTTTGGCCTCCTGTTCGTCAGGCTTCGTTAGGGTTTTTCTTTTGCCGCTTTGGCAACTGCGTTCAAAATCAGGCCCGGGTGAAGAATCGCGCCGCCGAAATTGGAGACCAGGGACACCGGGCAGGCGCCGCAAGCCGCGCGCTCCAGTTCCAGCACCATCTGTCCGCCGTTGATTTCCGCCATGATCATCGCTTTTAAACGGGGAGCGACGCCGCGGATGAGTTCTTCGGGGAAAGGCCATACGGTATCGAGCTTGATCAGTCCCGCCTTGATGCCTTCCCCGCGGGCGTCGCGGACGGCCTGCATGGCGGAGCGGGCGCTGATTCCATAGGAAACCACCACGACTTCGGCGTCGTCGAGGTACAGGTTTTGCGTCCGGATGATTTTATCCCGGTTTTTCCGAATCTTGTCGACGAGCCGCGTGATCATTTTTTCCTGCGCTTTGGCGTCCATGGCGGGGTAGCCCCGGTCATCGTGCGTCAGGCCCGTGACATGAATCCGGTAGCCGTCGCCGCAATTGGCCATCGGCGCGATTCCGTCGGCGTCCGCCTCGTAGGGCAGGTAATCTTCCCGGGAAACGGTCGGCTTGCGGCGGTTGACGATTTCAATGTCTTCCTCCTGCGGAATGATGACGCGCTCGTTCATGTGTCCGATCGTCTCATCGGCCAGAATAATGACGGGCAGGCGGTAGTATTCGCTTAAGTTGAAGGCCCGGATGGTAAAATCGAACATTTCCTGCGGGCTTGACGGAGACAGGGCGATGATCTCGTAGTGCCCGTGCGAGCCCCAGCGCGCCTGCATCATGTCCCCCTGGGCCACCAGCGTCGGCAGTCCCGTGCTGGGGCCGGCGCGCTGCACATTGCAGACCACGCAGGGCGTTTCCGTGCACAGCCCCAGGCCGATGTTTTCCATCATCAGCGAAAAACCGGGTCCCGACGTGCTGGTCATTGATTTGACGCCGCCCCAGCTTGCCCCCAGAATGGCCGCCATGGAAGCGATTTCGTCTTCCATCTGGATGTAAATGCCGCCGATTTCGGGCAGACGCCGCGACATGGATTCGGCCACCTCCGTGGCGGGTGTAATCGGATAGCCGGCAAAAAAACGGCAGCCCGCAGCCAGCGCCCCCTCGCAGCAGGCCTCGTCGCCGTTCATGAAATGCATTCCTGTTCTTACTTCTTTAGCAGTCAAAGCCACTCTCCTTCTACGGCTCACTCTTCGAAATCGTCAAATTCTATGCTGTAAATTGCAAATTCGGGACAAAGAATCTCGCAGAAATGGCAGTTGACGCAACGGGTGGTGTCCACCACCTCCGGCGGATGGTACCCCTTCTTGTTGAAAACGGTGGAAAGACGCAGAACCTGCCGGGGGCAGTTGGCAATGCAAAAACTGCATCCCTTGCAGCGGTCTTCAATCACGATCACCTGCCCCATTTTCTTTTTCCGGCGGCTGATCTCATCCGTCTGACTGATAGGATATTTTTTTGTTTTCTGCATGAAAGTTTTATTTCACCCGCGTGTTCGTGCTGTGCGGGGCATTCCGCCGGATGGATTGAATTTGCTTGATGATCGGGGAAGCCCTGGTCCCTGAAGTGCCAAACTCCATCTTGCGCGCGCAAAGGTGCAAAAAGGGCATTATAGGAAACCAAAAGAGCTGTCAAGAAAAAACACGACCATCCAAAACGGTCCTTTGTTAATAATTTTCCATACTCCGATCACTGTCCTGAAGGATTTGCGGATAAAAACTTGCTTTTCGACAAGTCTCGTCATAATACCTTTGGGCAACAACCTGAGGAAACTTGCACGGTAAGCAGACCCAAAACATGAAAGACGAAAACATCCATCCAATCGTCAGAATTCTGAAGAAGGAGCTGGATCTGGGGGAAATGCCCATTGTCTCCCATCTGGCTGATAGCGAGCGCGACCCGTTTGTCATCCTGATGTCCACGCTTCTGAGCCTGCGCACCAAAGACGAAGTCACGGCCGTTGCCACCGACCGTCTTCTGGCGCTTGCCGTGACGCCCGACGCCATGCTGAAGGTTCCGCGCTCCAAAATCGCCAAAGCCATTTATCCGGTGGGATTTTACCGCAACAAGGCCAAAACGATTCATCATGTCTGCCGGGAGCTGATCGAACGGTTCGGTTCGAAAGTGCCGGACACACTGGACGACCTTCTGAGCCTCAAGGGCGTCGGGCGGAAAACGGCGAATCTGGTGATCACGCTGGCGTACGGGAAGGAAGGCATCTGCGTGGACACGCACGTCCACCGGATTTCCAACCGCCTGGGCTACGTGAAAACAAAAACGCCCGACGAAACGGAAATGGCCCTGCGCGGCAAGCTTCCCCGCAAACACTGGATCATCTACAACACGCTCCAGGTGTTTTTCGGCCGGAAAATCTGCAAGCCCGTCTCGCCCGTTTGCAGCGCCTGTCCGATTCGAAAGTACTGCGACCGGGTTGATGTGAACCGAAGCAGGTAATGATTTGGGTAATGGGTGACAGGTAATTCGATTGAAGAAAAAAGTTGACGATTTCCCGTCATTTAGCTATGATGCCGCCGCTTTCGGGCAGGCGCGGGCACTCCATGCGGGACATGATGATTTTTATTGAAGAATTCATTGCTGATCCGTAAGCAAAAGAAGCGTTGAATAAATCACCGGCGGGTGATATGAATCCCGATCACTGAGGAGATTTAAAAAGGATATAAAAATGACAACGTTATTAACGATTATCCATGTTCTGGCCTGCATTACGTTGATACTGATCGTTTTGCTGCAGGCGGGCAAAGGCGCCAACATGGGCGCCGCGTTCGGCGGGTCCAGTCAAACCGTTTTCGGCTCCAGCGGGGCCGGAACCTTTTTGGGGAAAATGACGGCGGCGGTCGCGATCATTTTCATGCTGACATCGATTACGCTGACCTATACCGCGTCGCGGAAAACCTCTGGTCTGATGGACGGATCCGTGGCTCCCGCGACAAGGCAGGAGCTTCCCGCATCGCAAAAACCGGCGCAATTGCCGGCGTTGCCCTCCGCGTCTCCCGCGGCCGCGCCCGGCACGGCGAATATGCCCCCGGCGTCTCCGGCGGCGAAGTGATGGTTCTTTTCAGATTGGCCGGTGTTTCAGGCATTTTCTTCGTGCGGCCGGCCCGCAGCGTCCGAGTTTTCCTTCATGCCGAAGTGGTGGAATTGGTAGACACGCTATCTTGAGGGGGTAGTGGGTTACACCCGTGCTGGTTCAAATCCAGTCTTCGGCACCATAAATATAAAGAGGGATCGGCCCCGTCACCGGCCGATCCCTCTTTTTTTGTAAAAACAGCAGAAAAGGTGCTTTTTGTTTCAGGCGGTTGCAGGGTCAGGCCGGCCCTGCGCCGGGCGCAAGCAGCCGCTTCAGGTCATTTCCGTAGCGCTGGTATTTTTCCGGCGATAAAATATCCTGAATGCCGCCCTTGTTTTGCGCCAGTTCGGCCAGCTTTTCATCCGACAAAAACATGAAGACGGCGCAGTTGGCCTCTCTGGCCCGTTCAAAGCGCCAGACGTAGAGTTTTTTCAGCAGTTCTTTCTGTTCGCCGGCAAGCGCATAATATCCTTTGATTTTCGAGTAGCCGCGCCGGTCAAACGCTCTTTCCTGCCAATGGGCGGAAGCGATTTTCGCGAAAGCTTCTTTGGCCGACGCCTCGAGCCCTTTTTCACGGAGAGCCGCTTTCTGCTTTTCATAAAGGGCGGGCAGCAGCGTCACGTCCTGGACGGCATATTCGATCTGCTCGCCGGTCAGCGGACGATGGTCCCATCGGGAACGCTGCATTTTTTTGCTTTTTTTCAATTCCACGCCCAGAAATTCCCGAATCATTTTATCCAGGGACAGTTGCTGAAACCCCAGGATCATGGCGGCCCGGTGCGTGTCAAAAATGTTTTGAAATTCAAACCCGTAGTCTCTTTTGAGCAGACGAATATCGTTGTCGGCCGCGTGGAGCACCTTGACCGCGGATCTGCTTTTGAAAATTCTGGCCAGAAAGGAGAAGTCAAAGCCGGCCGTTGCGTCCAGAACGTAAGTGGCTTCGGGGGAATAAATCTGGATAAGACAGAGTTTTTCCCTGAAATAACGAAAGGAATCGTATTCCGTATCGATTCCCAGTATCGACGCTTTTCGCAGGTGCTCCGCCGCAAGCAAGACGGTTTCGGGCGTGTCCGCCAGTAGCCAGTTCGAGTTCATGGGGCGCAACTTAACCGAAACGGCGATTTTATTCCATAAAAAATGACGGATGTTCAAAATGGCCTTCCGTCTCGCGGCAAAAAGCAGGAAGGTCTTTACAAAATCATCAGATGTGCTACGTTTTCCTCAAAGTTTTTCCCGACGTTTCACGGACGCGTCAAGGGAGTATGCCGGTCTATGAAAAAACGATGGCTACTTCTCATTGTCATCATGATTTTGGGAGGCTGTGACATGCAGAACCGATTTCTCTATTTTCCCAACGACGACCGGCCGACGGCGGCCATGCTGGCGTCGGAAAAGATGGCCTTCTGGCGGCCGGCGGGTCAGGATTACAGGGGACTGATTTCCACCGGGAACGCGCACGCGCCTTCCGGAACCATCGTGTTGTTTCACGGCAACGGCGGCACGGCTTTTGACCGCGGTTTTTATCTGGAGCCGCTCGGGAACCTCGGTTTCAGGGTCATTCTGGCCGAGTATCCGCTGTATGGAGGCCGTCCGGGAAAAGTGGGCGAAAAGTCTTTTGTCGCCGATGGTTTGGAGACGTTTCGTCTGGCTCATGAAGACTATGGTGAACCGGTTTATCTTCTGGGCGAATCACTGGGCTGCGGTGTGGCCGCCGCCGTCGCCAGACAGACTTCCGTCCCGATTGCCGGGATCATTCTGATTACGCCGTGGGACACGCTCGCGTCCGTGGCCAAGTCGCTTTTTCCATTTCTGCCGGTGAAGCTGGTCCTCACCGACCGGTACGACAGCATTGAAAATCTGCGCAATTTCCCCCGCAAGATCGCCGTGGTCGGCGCACAGTACGATGAAATTCTGCCCATCCGGCACGCGCATCAACTCTACGAAAGCCTGCCCGAAGGAAGAAAACGCATGTGGGTGATCCAAAACGCGGGCCACAATGACTGGCCGTTTCATGCGGACGCCTCGCTGTGGAAAGAAATAACGGACTTTGTTAAAAATGAAAACCGGTAGAATCATCCACTACCTGGCCCTCACCGGCATGCGCTGAGCGTTTCCGCGTTGCAATTTTGCCGGACATGTACTACGGAAACTCCTCCCTTTTTGTCCGGCCCGTGAGGGGGCGGGAAATTTTATTGGAGGAACAAGTCCATTTACCGCCGGGTGACGTTATCGAGAGTTCTGAGAATCAGCGCGCTTTTGCTGGTTTTGTTCGCGGCTGTCTGTCTGGCGTCGCTTTGCATCGGCGTCGTTTCGATTCCCGCGAAGGACCTGCTTTCGGTCCTCGCCGGCGCGTTTGGCGGATCTCCTTCCTCCCCGTCTGAAGAGCAAATCATTTTACTGAACGTGCGGCTGCCGCGAATATTATTTGCCGGCATCGTCGGCGCGTCTTTATCTTCCGGCGGCGTGGTTTTTCAGGCGCTGCTGCGCAATCCGCTCGCCGATCCTTATGTGCTGGGTATTTCCGGCGGATCGGCGCTGGGGGCGATTATCGGAATTGTTCTGGGCGCGGGCTCCTTTTGTCTGGGGGTGCCGTTTCTTGCTTTTTGCGGCGCGCTGGCAACCGTTTTTCTGGTGTTTTTCGTGGCCGGCGGATCACGGGGGCTCCTCCTCGACAACTCGATGCTTTTGGCCGGCGTGGTGGTCAACGCCTTTTTTTCCGCCGCGATTCTCTTTGCCCTGTCCGTCGTCAACAGCATGGAGCTGCACAGCATCACCTTCTGGCTGATGGGCGATCTGTCCGGTGCTGACGGAAAAGAAATGATCCTGGCGGCCTTGTGCCTGCTGGCGGGTTTTGGGATTCTTTACGCGCAGGCGCGCAAACTCAACCTGATGGTGCAGGGCGAGGAAACGGCTCTGCAGATGGGCGTCAATGTCCGGACCACAAAATACATCCTGCTTTGCGTCACGTCGCTCGTCACGGCCGTGGCCGTATCGCTGGCGGGCATCATCGGTTTTGTCGGCATTATGGTTCCGCACATGATGCGGCTGGTGTTCGGCTCCGATCACCGTCTGCTTTTGCCCGCCGCGGCGCTTTTCGGCGCTTCCTTCCTGGTCGTTGCCGACACGCTGGCGAGGACGATGATTGCGCCCGCGGAACTGCCGGTCGGCGTGATCACCGCCCTTTGCGGCGCGCCCTATTTTATTTTTCTGATGAGAAGAAAGGGGCGCGGATAATGCCGGTCATCGAGGCGAAAAATCTGTTGTTTCGCTACACGGACAAACCGGTCCTGAATGGCGTGTCCTTTGCCCTGGACGCGGCGCGGATTCTCGCGGTCATCGGCCCCAACGGCTCCGGCAAGACGACGCTGCTGAAAATGCTCAACGCCACGCTCTTTCCCGATCAGGGGCAGGTGCTTCTCGACGGCAGGGACACGCGGCGGTGGACCCGCCGGGAGATCGCCCGGGCCGTGGCGATTGTTCCGCAGGAATCGTCGGCAATTTTCCCGTTTTTCGCGGAAGAAATTGTCCTGATGGGACGTTTTCCCCATCTTGGCTCCATCGCGTTTGAAGACAAAAAAGATTACCGGATTGTCCGCGAGGCCATGACACAAACCGATTGCCTGGCGTATGCCCGCCGGCGTTTCAACGAGCTTTCCGCCGGGGAGCGCCAGCGTGTGCTGATTGCGCGCGCCCTGGCGCAGGAGCCGAAAGTTCTGCTGTTGGACGAGAGCACCGTTTTTCTGGATTTGAAGCACCAGGCGCGATTTCTGTTTATGCTTCGGGAGCTCAGCCGCGTACAGCATCTGACGGTCGTTTTTGTCACCCATGACGTCAATCTGGCCGCGCAGAACGCCGATGCGATTCTTTTGCTTTACAACGGAAAAAAATATGCTATAGGCACTCCAGCGGATGTTCTGACGGTGCAAAACATCAAAGAGGTTTACGATGTTGACGTGGGGATTGATTCGAATCCTCATAACGGGTTGCCCCGCGTGACGTTGTTTACCTGAAAAAGGTTGTCCAAAAAAGGAAGCCGGTGAGAGTCCGGCGCTGCCCCGCAACTGTAAGCGGAACGAAATCCACAAAATGCCACGGACATAAAAATGTCGGGAAGGCGTGGAAAGTAGGCTGCCGCAAGCCAGGAGACTTTATGGACAGTTCCATTTACTTTCTTTTATCCCGAGGGGGAAAGGAAAAGATCCATGAAGAAGCTCCTGTTTTTTGTTCTGTTGCTGTCTTTTGTCCTGCCCGCACAAGCCCGGCCCACACAGGAAAATGAACCCGTCAAAATGGGCGAGATTGTTGTTACGGCGACGCGCGATGCGCAGGAAATCCGCAAAACCCCAGCCAACGTTACCGTGATCACCGCCGAAGAGATCAGCCATTCCGGCGCAACGACGGTCGTCGAGGTTCTCGACAGGCTCGAAAGCATTCAGTTCCGGACTTACAGCGGCAATGCTTCCCAGGCCGCAATCGACATGCGCGGCTTCGGCGGCGACAATCCATTCGGGAAAACCCTGGTGATGCTGGACGGCAGCCGTCTGAACCGGACGGATATGTCTTCGATCAACTGGCTTTCGCTGCCGGTCAACACCATCGAAAGAATCGAAGTGGTTCGCGGGCCGGGAAGCGTGCTGTACGGCGACGCCGCGATCGGCGGCGTGATCAACATCGTGACCAAAAAAGGCAGGGGGAAGCCGAAATTCAATGCCTCGCTTCTGGCCGGAAGCTACGGTCTGCAAAATGAGCGGGCGGGACTGATCGGCGCAACCGGCAAGTGGACCTATGCCCTGACGGGGGAAAACAATTACAGTTCAGGGTGCCGGGACCGTTCCAAATATTCGGCGCAGGGCGGCGGTCTGGAGATGGGCTACGCCGCCCATGATCTTTTCAATCTTTCGCTGAACGTTTCTTTCAACCGGGCCGATTATCAGATGCCGGGCGCTCTGACGAAAGAGCAGATGCGGCAGGACCGCCGCCAGTATCAGCCGGCAATGCCCTTGTACTGGATGAACGCCAACGACGATAATGACGGAAGAGACAAAAACACCCAGGTCAATCTTGGGGTGAAATCCTTCTGGGGCGCTTTCGGGCAGATGGAGATGAACCTGATGTACGGCCGGAAGGACCTGGAAAGCAACATGCCGTCCTGGGCGTCCTCCTGGTCTCCCTACTCCTATATTTATTCCGACACGAACGCGGAAACTTACACAATAGCGCCCAAATATATTCTGGAGAAAGACCTCTGGAAATTCCGCAACAAGGTGATCATCGGCCTGGACTACTATTCGGAGCCCTACAAAAAGAAGTATTTCAACGACCGGGAAAGAACGGTTGCCTTAAGTTCGGCGTCGCTGCGGCGGGAGAGCGCCGGTTATTATATCCGGGATGAAATCAGCCTTCTGAGCAATCTGATTTTCAGCGTTGGTTACCGCTTTGAGCAGACCTCGATTTCCGGTTCGAACACGGATTTCGTGGCGCCGGCCAACAATTTCGACAATGAAAAAACCTATCGCGCCGAAGCCTGTGAAGCCGGGCTGACGTGGCTGTGGGGAAAGAAGTCAAAAGCGTTTGTTCGATATGCAACCGTTTACCGCATCCCTTTCCTGGATGAAGTTGCATCCTTCAACGGCTACAGCGCTCCGACGCCCTTCCTCACGTCGCTGGAAAAGGAGCAGGGCGTCAGCATGGAAGCCGGCACGGAATATTATCCCCTGGAAAATCTGAAACTGGGGCTTGCGCTTTTCCGCACGGATATGGAAGATGAAATTGAATATGTGATTTATAATCCGGTTTTGTCTTTGGGCGAGAACCGCAATACCGGCAAAACCCGCCACGACGGCGTGGAATTTTCCGTTGCCTTTCTGTGGCAAAAGTTTCTGAAAGCTTACGGGAATCTGACCTGCCACAAGGCGACTTACGAGGCCGGCCCGCACCAGCACAAAGAGATGCCCATGGTGCCCAACCGCCTGATCAACGCCGGCCTGGAAATTTACCTTCCCTTTCATGTGACGCTCAAACCGGAAATCCGGCACACGGGCGATGCGTATTTGTCCGGCGACAGCGACAACAATGCCGAGAAACTGAATGCTTATACGCTGCTGAATGTATCTCTGCTCTACAAACCGTCATTCGGCAGGCTGAATCTGACCGTGTTTGCGGGCGTCGAAAATCTTACGGATACGCTGTATTCTTCCTTCGGCCTGGATTACGTTCAGTTCGGAATGGAGAATTTCTACTATCCCATGCCGGGAAGAACCTTCAAGGGAGGGCTCTCTTTTGAGTTTTAACGAGGCGCGCCAAAAAAACCGGTTGCTGCTGTTTTTCGTGACGGGCGTATGGGCGGTTTGCTGCCTCATCCCGTCCATCGCCCGCGCGGAAACTGACGAGACAGGCCGTCGCGTTCAGATAAGGCCAGCGCCGCAGAGAATTGTTTCGCTGGCCCCCGGCATTACGGAAACGCTGTATGCTCTGGGCCTGGAGGGTAAAATCGTCGGGGTCACCACTTTTTGCGACTGGCCGGCCGCGGCGCGGTCCAAAACGAAAATCGGCGGCTTTACGAATCCTTCCATAGAAAAAATTGTTTCGCTCCGCCCGGATTTGATTCTGGCCACCGCAGACGGCAACCGGAAGGAAACCGTGAAGCAACTGGAAAAACTGGGGCTTCCCGTCTATGTCACCAACCCGACGAACACGGCGGGCGTTTTGAAAAGCATTGGGCATATCGGCTCCATCACCGGCCGGGAAAAGGAGGCGAGCCTGCTGGTTGAAAAACTTCAAAAGAAGCTGGACGGGGTGGCGGCCCGGACGCGCGGCAAAAAGAAGCCGCGCGTTTTTTTCCAGCTCGGCATGGAGCCCATGATCACCGCGGGCCGGGGAACCCTGATCCATGAGGTCATTGAACGGGCCGGCGGGGTGAACGTCGCCGGAAACGACATCGCCAACTATCCGCGCTACAGCGCGGAGGGCATCATCAGCGCGTCGCCGGACATCATCGTATTTGCGCCGATGGTCAATGACAAAACGTTTGAAACCGTGTACAAGTTCTGGCGGACATTCGGAGAAGTTCCGGCGGTCAAAAACCATAATATTTATCCGATCGACGCCAATCTGATCAATCGCGCCTCCCCGCGGATTTTTGACGCGGTCGAGCTTCTGGCGTTCATGTTCCATCCGGAAATCAAACCATAAATTAAGGACATCTCATGCATTACCCGACCATACCGCCGATTGACAAACAGGCCGCAAAACAAGCGCAGGCCAGGCAAAACAGACTGACCAAGCCCCCGGGAAGCCTCGGCCGGCTGGAGGAGATTGCCGTTCAGCTGGCCGGCATGAAGGCGGACCCGATGCCGGAGGTTTCAAAAAAGGCCGTGATCGTCATGGCCGCGGACCACGGCGTGGCGCTCGAGGGCGTCAGCGCCTTTCCGGTCGAAGTCACCAGGCAAATGGTGCTGAATTTTCTTCACGGCGGCGCAGCCGTCAATGTGCTGGCGCGCCAGGCGGGCGCCGCGACGCATATTGTCGATATCGGCGTCGCTTCCGATTTTGATCCGTCCCTTCCCGGACTCTGGCGGCGGAAAGTGGCGCGCGGAACGAGCAATATGGCAAAGGGACCGGCCATGACCCGCGCCCAGGCCGAGCGGGCCCTTGCCTGCGGCATGGAGGTGCTGGCCGAAATTGCCGAAAAAGGCCTCGATGTGGTTGCCACCGGCGACATGGGCATCGGCAACACGACCGCGTCCTCGGCCATTGTCGCCGTGATGACGGGATTGCCGGCGGCCCGGGTCACCGGGCGAGGCACGGGCCTTGACGATGAAGGTCTCGCGCGCAAGATACAGGTGATCGAACAGGCCGTCGCCGTCAACCAGCCCGACCCGAACGATGCGATGGACGTGCTTTGCAAAGTCGGCGGGCTGGAAATTGCGGGTCTGGCCGGCGTGATGATCGCCGCCGCCGCCCGCCGCATCCCCGTCGCGGTGGACGGCTTCATTTCAACGGCCGCCGCGATGATCGGGGTCGGGCTTGTGCCGGATCTGCGCCATTATCTTTTCGGCGCGCACCGGTCCGTGGAGATCGGGCATCGGGCCATGCACAGGCATCTTGGTCTTGCCCCCCTGCTGAACCTCAGCCTGCGGCTTGGCGAAGGCACGGGCGCGGCGCTGGCGTTTCACCTGATGGAAGCGGCCTGCCGCATTCTGCGGGAAATGGCGACGTTTGAAGAGGCAGGCGTGAGCGGGAAAGGTTTATAGACTGAAGGCTGAAGACTGAAGGATAAAAGGAACTATATGCAGAATTTGCGTACGGCTTTCGGATTGCTGACTACGCTGCCTGTCGGCATATCGGAAACCTGGCAGCCGGGAGACAGCGGACGGGCCGCCTTCTGGTATCCGGTGGTCGGGCTTGCGGTGGGCGGCCTGGTCTGGCTGGCCTGGCTCGGACTGAACCTATGGTTTACGCCGCTTGTTTCCGCCGTGCTTGCGCTTGGAGTCTGGGTCGGACTTACCGGCGGCCTGCACCTCGACGGCCTGGCCGACTGCTGCGACGCTCTGCCCGCTTCCGTTGTCGTGGAAAGACGCCTGGAAATTCTTAAGGATCCGCATCTGGGAACGTTCGGCGGCATCGGTTTGATCATCGTGCTTTTCGCCAAAGCCGCGGCGCTCAGTGCCCTCGCGCCTTCCCAGGGCTTGGGGATTGTCCTTGCGGCGACGCTTGGCCGCTGGCTCATACTGCCTGCCTCGCGGCTGCCGCAGGCGCGCCCCGGCGGCATGGGCGCTGATTTTGCGGCCGGGGTTCGGCCGGCCGCGGTTTGGATTACGGCGACATTGCCGATCAGTCTTGCGGTTTTGCTGGGAATGCAGGGCGCGTTTGCTGTCCTGGCCGCGCTGATTTCGGGAGCGGCATTGCTGCGTCTGGCCTGGAAGCGCATCGGCGGGGTGACTGGAGACGTACTGGGCGCGCTGGTTGAAGTGGCCGAAACGGCGGTTTTATTGACCTTCACCGTATGAAACAAGGCGATTCCCCCTGATGATAGAGCGGGTGGGGCAAAATGGCGGCGGTGTTTTTAAGGAGCAACATGACATATCCTTTTCGACTGGGTGCAACCTCCTACGTGGTTCCCGCGGACATCCTGACGAATGTCCGCTATCTGGCCGGGAAAGTGCTGGATGTGGAACTGGTGCTCTTCGAGGTCGATGACGGCCAGAACAACCTGCCCGGGAAAGCCGAAATTGCAGAGCTTGCCGCCATCGCCCGCGGTTGTGATTTGACCTACACAGTCCATCTGCCGCTGGATTTGCGCCTGGCCGATGACGGTTTCCCGCGCCACGCTTCCCTGGACAAGGCCCGCCGCGTCATCGACGGCACGCTGGCTCTTAATCCCTGGGCGTATGTCCTGCATCTGGACGGAAAAGCCGTTTTGAACCTTTCGGACCCGGAAAGTCTGCTTCGCTGGCGGGACCAGGCCGTCCGTGCACTTGAGCTTGTCGGCCAATGGGCCGGCGGCCCGCGGCGTCTGGCCGTGGAAAATCTGGAAGGCTATCCGCCGGATTTTTACGATCCGGTGCTGGAGCGGATCGCCGTCAGCCGGACCGTCGATGTCGGTCATCTGTGGCTTGACGGCTGCGATCCGGTCGCGTATTTAAAAAACGCGCTGCTGCGAACGCGCGTGATTCACATTCACGGCATTGAGGGCCGCGATCACCGCTCTCTTGCAAAGGCGCCACGGGAGAAGCTGAAAGCCGTTCTGGACGAACTGGTCCGCTCCGAATACCGCGGTGTGGTGACGCTGGAGGTTTTTTCCGAGGTTGATTTTCTGACCTCGTGCGCGGCCGTAAAAGCGGTGATGCATGCGGACATGCCCTCTCCCGAACAGTAGATGGCAGCCGCCCCGGCAGGCGGCAAGGACTCTTGTGCTCAAGGAAAACATCCATGATTTCTAAAATTCCGGAAAACGGCATGACACTCATCCTGGGCGGCGCCCGCAGCGGTAAAAGCACTTTTGCAGAACAAACCGCCCGTGAGTCGGGAAAGCCCGTACTTTTTATCGCCACCGCCGCCGCGGGCGATGAGGAAATGGCCGAAAGAATCCGCCGCCACCGGGCCTCGCGCCCCGCCGGCTGGCAGACGCTCGAACTGCCGATGAATGTCGGCCGCAGCCTCGAAACGACCGAAGCCGGCGTGGTCATTGTCGATTGCATAACGCTCCTGGTCAGCAACATCCTCCTGGCCCTGCCCGAAAACGCGCCCGAAGACACCGTCATGGAAGAAATTCGCGCCGAAATGGACAATCTCATTGCCGCGCAGGCCCGTCTGGGCGGGCGGTGGCTGGTCGTGTCGAATGAAGTGGGTTTGGGCCTCGTGCCGCCCTATCCGCTGGGGCGCCTCTACCGCGACGCGCTGGGCCGCGCCAACCAGATCCTGGCCGCGGCGGCCTCACGGGTGATCTTCCTGGTTGCGGGCCTTCCGCTCACGGTGAAGTAGCGAGCGCCGCGGGCTTTTTCGAGGCGCGTTTTACGCCGCCAAAACGATGATTCCACCGCAGCAATTGATTTATTTGTCTTTTGGGTGTAGGTGAAAAAACCGTTGCAAATTCAATCAACCAATAAAGGAAATGGGCAACATGAAACAGAAAGTAACCGTTGTGGGAGCCGGCAATGTCGGGGCGACGGCGGCGCAAAGGCTGGCGGAGAAAGAATTGGCCGATGTGGTATTGATCGATATTGTCGAAGGCGTGCCGCAGGGCAAATCTCTGGACCTGGCTCAGGCCGCGCCGATTGAAAAGCACGACGCGCACCTTGCGGGCGCCAACGACTACGAGGCTTCCGCCGGCTCCGACATCGTAATCATCACGGCGGGCATTCCCCGCAAGCCGGGCATGAGCCGCGATGACTTGCTGGCGACCAACCGCGGCATCATGAAAAATGTCGTACGCCAGGTGGTCCGCCACTCCCCCGGCGCCATCCTCATTATTGTCAGCAATCCGCTCGACGCCATGTGCCATGTGGCGATGGAAGAAAGCGGCTTTCCCAAAAACCGCGTTATCGGCATGGCCGGCGTTCTGGATTCGGCGCGCTTTCGGGCTTTCATCGCCGCGGAGCTGGACGTTTCCGTAGAAAACGTACAGGCGATGGTCCTGGGCGGCCACGGGGACACAATGGTGCCGCTGCCGCGTTTTTCCACAGTGGCGGGCATTCCGATCACGGAATGGATGACGCCCGAACGGATCGAATCGCTGGTTGCGCGAACGCGCAGCGGCGGAGCGGAAATCGTCGGCCTTTTGAAAACCGGCAGCGCCTACTATGCGCCTGCTTCGGCGGCCGTCGAAATGGCGGAATCCATTCTCAAAGACAAGAAGAAAATTCTTCCCTGCGCCGCTTATCTGGAAGGGGAATACGGCTTTTCCGGTTTGTTTGTCGGCGTGCCGGTCAAACTGGGTAAAAACGGCATCGAGCAGATTATTTCGCTGCGACTCACGCCCGAGGAGCAAAAGGCCCTGGAGAAATCCGCCGCCGCCGTCCGGGAACTGGTGGAAGCGATGAAAAAGATGGCCTGACCCGGCGATCCCGCGAAAGCAGGCTTACAAATCAAAGGGCTGTTGCCCAAACGATATCCCTTTGAGCGGCCATTGAGAGGGTTTTGTTATATAAATCTTGGCGAAGCGAAAGATCAGCAATGACAACTGTTTGAGCCGAAGGCGAGTTTTGTCATTGCCTGAAGCGAGCCTTAGATTTATACAAAACACTCTCAGGCAAGCGAAAAGGATATTTGGGCAACAGGCCATGAAGACGTTCAGGAGGCATTCATGGCTTTTTTCACGGCGGATGACGGGGTTCGTCTTTATTACGAAATAAGCGGCGAAGGAAAGCCGGTGGTGCTGATTCACGGACTGACGGCCAGCTCTCTTTTTTTCAGAAAGCAGATACCGGTGTTGAGCAGACATTTTTCGGTGATTGCGCCCGATTTGCGCGGCCACGGGCAATCGGAATGCGGAAGCGACCACCTGACGCTCGCTCGCCTGGCTGAAGATCTGAAGCAGCTCCTTGCGGAGCTTCGTGTTTCAAAAGCGTCGCTCGTCGGCTGGTCGATGGGCGCCCACGTCGTTTTTGAGTACGTCAAAACCTATTCCTGCGCCTCCATTGATAAAATCGTGATCATTGACATGACGCCCAAGCTGATGAAATCGGATGACTGGTCTTGCGGTATGACCGGCGTCATGAGCCGCAAGCCGGGGGATTTCGGTCATGAAGACAATCTTTTCCTTTTATCCGTGATGCTCAGGGACTGGGAGACATACAGCCGGGTCGTTGCCCAGCGGATTTTAAACAAATCGCTCTACAATGAAAAAATGGAATTCAACGCCGGTGCGGATTTCAAGGGAAAAGACGATCTGCCCTGGCTTTACGAGCAGGCTGCAAAGAACAACGCCTGCGTCATCGCCGCCTTCTGGATTGCGATGGCGACGCAGGATTACCGCCCCGTTTTAAAAGACCTCACCGCGCCCTGTCTTCTGGCGTACGGAACGGAAAGCAATTATTATCCGCCGGAAAACTACGACTATATGCAGCAGCGGATTCCCAATGCCCGGGTTGTCCCGTTTGAAGGATGCGGACACGCGCTGCATCTGCAGGATCCGGACGCGTTCAATCGGACGGTGCTTGGTTTTCTGTCAGCCTGACGGTTTTGCCGGTCAGGGTCAGCACCACGCCGCCCAGCCCGATAGTGATGGCGAAAGCCTTGATGAGCATTCCAATGTAGAGGGGCAGCCAGCCCAGCAGCCACAGCAGGCACAAACCCGCCAGCGTTTCCTTTGTCAGGGACTTCCTGTATCCGCGAAAGATTCTGGAGATAATCGCGTTGCCCAGAATCGCCCCGGACGCGATAAATCCCACAATTACCGCCAGCAGCATTGCCGTGAAAGCCAGCGGGATCAGAAAGATTCCAATGATGGAGACGGCCAGCAGCATGAACAGGGGCACGGTCATCAGCGTTGCCAGAACGCCCCAGAAGAACGATTTGAAGTAATTGGTTTCCATGGCGCGGGTGATGAGGGTCATCTGACGCGGAAGCAGCAGGGTCATGATCAGCGCGATGATCAGGATGATGGCGAAAAAGCACAGGGAGATGACGTTTAAGATCAGCGACCAGCCTTCCAGTTCGCCCCTCATCGCCGACTGCAGGGCTTGCGACAGGGTGAAGGAGTTGACTTCCGTGATGTCGCCGAAAACCATGGAGCCGCTGCCCCGGGCCACGATGCCGCCCAGGACAATCACCTGGCCCCGCACGACGGCTTTGTTGGTCAGAACTACGGAGCCGGCAATGGCCAGAACATTCTGCTCCACCAGCCCGTTGACCGTGATTTGTCCGCCGATGACGGCCGCGTTGTTCACGGCTTGCCCTTCTTCCACAACAAGGTCGCGTCCGGCGCCGATCATGTTTTTTGCCTCAGCTGACGTGGCCAGAAGGAGTGCGAGGACGGCGGCGGCAAGCAAGGTAAATTTTACATTCATGAGTCAACCTTTGCTTTTTCGGGCAAGATATTGCTGCCGGAAATACGCAATGAAGCCCGGCATGACGGAAATGAGGATAATCGCGACAATGACGATGGTGAAATTCGATTTCACGGCCGGGATATTGCCGAAAAAATATCCGCCGAGCAGGAAAATGGCCACCCAGGCGATGCCGCCGGTGATATTGTACAGGATGAACCGGGAATAGCTCATCGCTCCGACTCCCGCGACGAACGGGGCGAAGGTTCGAATAAACGGCATGAAGCGGGCGATGATAATGGTCTTTCCTCCGTGCCTTTCATAAAAATCATGCGTTTTTAAAAGATATTTCTTTTTGAAAAAACGGCTTTCTTCATAATGAAACACTTTGGGGCCGATATAATGGCCGATGGCATAGTTGACGCTGTCGCCGGCAATGGCGGCAAGGCAAAGCAGAATCAAGAGCGCCTCAATATGCAGCGCTCCCAGAGCGGCCAGAGCGCCCAGGGCAAAAAGCAGCGAGTCTCCGGGCAGAACCGGCGTCACCACAAGGCCGGTTTCGCAGAATATAACAAGAAATACAATAACATAAGCCCATAAGCCAAAACTCTCGACGATGAGGGGAAGGTATCGGTCGAGATGGATGAAAAAATCGACGAAGAAAAGAATGATGTCCATAATTTGTACGCTAAACTTTTCGAAAGCAGCAGTCCGGGATCAAAGGCGCGGGCATCCCTATATCGGTTTCATGGGGGCGATGTCAACATGAAAAAAATCAAAGACCTTTCTACAAAAAGTAGTGAGCCATGAAGGCAACCTCAAGCATCAGGTGCGGGAAATTTTTTCTTTCCACTTCCTCGAACCCCAGTTTTTCATACCAGTCATGCAATGCCTGATCGTCCGCGATGATGCCGATTTGTACGCGGTACGCCTTCAAAAGACGGGCTTGGGACAACGCGTGCTTCACCAGCGCTTCCCCGAATCCTTTTTTTTGCTTCCGCGGCAAAACCGCCAGGCGCTCCAGGTAACAGACCTCGTCGTTTATTTTTTCCAGGGCGACGCATCCCGCGGGCTCCCCCTGCGCTTCCAGAACATAAAAGACGACGCCCCGGTTCATTTCCCGCATCAGCCATTCGGTTCGGCAGTTGGAAGGATGCGTCGGGCTGTTTTGCTCGTTCAGCCCGAACCGGTCGGCCACGTCCTGAAAAGCATCCCGAATGATTTCTGCCAGAATGTCAATGTCTTCCTTCCCGCCCTTCCGGATCAGGTGTTCCATGTTTCCTCCTCCTGCGTCTGAATGCTATTGTTCAAAGTTCCTGCCTTTTTACCGCGGCGTCACGATCGGAAAAGCGCCCGACGGCTTGTCAAGCAGGGCGAAGAAACGAATCAGGTCGATTCGGCTGCCGCTGATGGTGAGATCATCGGACAGCAGGGTATCCTTGATTCCCGCGGTGCCCGCCATCATTTTGATCCAGATCGGCCTGGTCAGCGTCAGCGTTGCATGGGCGTCCCCGGCAGGCTTTCCCTTCCTGTGGTGCAAAACGGCATGATCGATCCAGAGGACAAAGGATTCCCCCGTATCGCTGAACACCAGGTTGATTTTATAGTTTTTCCCCTCGGCCGCCGGTCCGTTGAGGCTGCAGGCCATCACCTCCAGAAACCGCTCGGCCGGAATGTTTTCCATCATATCGATGGCCCCTGACCGGTCGACGCCTTTTCGGGGCGGCCCGTTGCGCAATTCCTGCGCCGCGGTGAGATAGCTGTTGCGCCAGATGGCCGATTCGGACATATAGGCCATCTGATCATAGGTGCGGGAAAGCAGTTTTCTGGCTTTGGTGTGATCGGGTTTGCCGAACACGACCACATTCAGCAGTTCAGCCGCCCAGCGGTATTCGCCTTTTTTGAAAGCGGCCTCAGCCGCATCGGTAGCCTTATCCGCCCCGCCGATCAGCTCCAGGTAACGCTTGGCGGATTCCTGCGGCGGCAGGGGATTCAGGTTGGCGGGATTGCCGTCGTAGAATCCCATGTAAAACTGGTAGACGGCCTTGACGTTGTGCCGCAGATCGCCATAGTAGCCGCGCGCCCCCCAGTAAGATTCCAGAGCCTTCGGCAATTGGATGGCGTCGGCAATTTCCCGGGGAGTATAACCGGCGTTGATGAGGCGCACGGTTTGGTCATGGGTGTAGCGGTAAACGTCGCGGTGCATGGTGATGAATTCTTTGATTCGATCCCTGCCCCGAATCGGCCAGTTGTGCTGGCCGAAATACACTTCGCAACCGGCGGCATATGTAAGCGCGTCGTCAAGATATTTGGCCCAGAGCAGCGCATTTCTCACCTTTGCCCCGCGAACCGGCAGCAGGTTGTGCATGGTCTGGGAAAGGATCTCCGCGCCGCAAAACGCCTTCTTTTCGGGAATGACAAACGTCATTTCAGCGGGGGCTTCCGCGCCGGGCGTATTGTAAAAGACGAAGCGCAGCCCGTCCACCAGCATCTCCCGGACGGGCTGATCGATGACCACCGTGGGCCGGATGATGCCGATGCTGCCATAGGCCGTGGCCTTGCCCAGACCGGTATCGACCATTCCTTTGGCGGAGCGTTCCAGATCTTTTCCGAACTGGTAGGAGGAGCGCCTTGCCATCGCCGTGCCCACCATCAGATTTTCGCTGATGGCTTCTTCCAGAAATCCCTGAGGCGCAATGACCGGAAGGCGGCGCGATGCCGCCTCCCGCGGCGAAACAATACCCAAAGCGCCGCCGAAGTGATCCACATGACTGTGGGTGATAATCATTGCCGAAACCGGCTTTTCGCCCAGGTGCTTTTGGGCAAAGGCGAAGGCAAAGGCCGCGCTTTCCCGGCAGGTGAGCGGATCGACCACGATCCAGCCGGTTTTGCCCTCGATCAGCGTCATGTTGCCGAGATCAAAGCCGCGCAGCTGGTAGATGCCGTCGACGACTTTGAAGAGTCCGATCCCGGCGTTGAGCTTCGCGTGACGCCACAGGCTTGGGTTGACCGTCGGCGGGGCCTCGCCCGCAACAAAATGAAAGGCGCCTAAGTCCACCAGGACCGTTCCGTCCGCCGCGAGGATCCGCCCCTGGGGTTTTGCGATCAAGCCGCGCAGAGCCTCCTGAAAGTCCTGATCCCGGTTGAAGTCGAGTTTTTGCGCCATGGTTTGGTTCGCCGCTATGGCCGCCTCGCCGGCGTCACCGGCTACCCCGCCGACTCCGCTGTCCTTCTCGCAGGCGGTAAGCAGAAATATTGCCGCCAGACACAGAGCCGCGGGCCCTATTTGCTTCGCGATCCTTTTCATGGTGTTCTCCTGAAGTTTTCCGTCTGTGAAAAAACATTCTGGACGGGAAAATTTTTCGACTTTGTCCCGCACGCGCAAAAGGCTGAACTTTGTGAATACAGGTAATCGCACCGCGGAACTTCTGTCAATGGTTTTTCGGTTCAGTTCATCTTGAAGAAAAGCAGGTAAACAGCCGTCTGGAGGATCGTCAACGGGATTCCGGCTTTTGCAAATTCGAGAAAGGAAATGCTTTCGCCGCGGTTTTCCTTCTCCGCGTGCTGAATGATGATGACGTTGCTGGCCGCGCCGAGAATGAAAAGATTGCCCGCGATGGTGGAGCCGGCCGCAAGCGCCATGAGCTCTTTCGCGCCGGCGCCGCCGGAAAGCATGAGCGGCAGAAAAAGCGCCGCCATGGGCACGTTGGAGATCAGCTGACTGACCCCGACGGAGAGGATCATAATGACGGGGATGCCGGTCATGTTCAGCGAAAAGGCCGAAAGCAGATTTTGAAAAAAACCGGATTGCCAAACGCTTTCCATCAGAACAAACATGGACGCGAAGAAGACCAGCGTGTACCAGTCGATTCTCCTCAGAATATGAAACCGGTAGGTTTTCTTCTTGGACATGAACCGATAGATCAGGATCGGCGAACAGCCGACAAGCGCAATGTAGGTCAGCTTGAAGTCAAAGGGCACGGGCGCAAAAAGATTCATCACGGCAAGAGCTACTTTAGCCAGAATCAGGCAAACCACAAGGATCAGGGAAAGACGCGCGACTATGGCCAGCCGGATGTGCCGAATGTCCTCGATGCCGGGCTCCAGCTGTGTGCGGTGAAACTCTTTTTTGAAAAGAACCTTCAGGACGATGTAGGCCATGAAAAGATTGACGATCGTCGGCGCGAACAGATACTGGAAGAACGTTAGAAAGGGATTTTCAATTTTTCCTCCCAGGGCAATCAGCAGATTTTGAGGATTGCCGATGGGGCTCATGACGCTTCCCGTGGTGATGGCAAACGCCAGGCAAAGCAGAAGCAGTTTTGGGGAAATAATGTTTCTTCGGGCCAAGAGCAGCATGATGGGAGTGCCGATGATGGCAAGGGTGTCGTTCATGAGGACAGCGGATCCGATTCCCATGGTGAAAAGGATGGCCAGCACCAGCGCATCGACGGACTTTGCCCGGCCGAACAGCCTATGGCAGATGTGGGTGAGATACCCGGAGTCTTCCATCGCCTGCCCGATGATAAACATGCCGAAGAGAAAGAAAATGACGTCAAAATGAATGGCGTGAAAGGCTGCGCGCGGCGATATTTCTCCCGCAAGGATCACGAGGACGGCGCCGCCGAGCATGATCTGCCAGATCTGCAGCCTGGCGCTGCCGATTTGCCGTATGGCGATCAGGAGAAAAACGACGGCAAGGATCAGGATGGAAAGGTTCATGCGGGGCCGCCGGTTTTTCTATGCGGTGAGCAGCTTTTCCAGCGCGGGGAATACTTGATCCAGATTTTCCGGCTTTGTGCCGCCGGCCTGGGCCATGTCGGGCCGGCCTCCGCCCTTGCCGCCGACCAGCGGGGCGAGTTCCTTGATGATGTTTCCGGCATGATACTTCCCGGCGATATCTTTGGTAACCATGCACAAAAGGAGCGCCTTGCCTTCGGCTTTGCTCCCCAGAAGAATGACGCCGGAGGCGAGCCGGTCGCGCAGTTTGTCGCCGAAATCGCGCAGGGTTTTCGCGTCGGAAATGGCCACTTCCGCGGCCAGCACCTTTACGCCGCCGATTTCTTTGACCCGGCCCATCAGGTCGCCGGAATCTTTGGCGGCGAGTTTTCCTTTGAGCGATTCGATTTCCTTTTCCAGGTCCCGCGTCTGCTTCAAAAGCTTTTCCGCCCGATCGAACACTTCCGTTTGCCCGGCTTTGAAGAGGCCCGCCGTCCGCCTTAATTCCGCTTCGGCTTTTTGAACATGCAAAACGGCTTCTTTTCCCGTTGCCGCTTCGATCCGGCGGACGCCCGCGGCGATGGCGGATTCATGCAGGATTTTCAGAAGGCCGATATCGCCGGTGCGCTCGACGTGCGTTCCTCCGCAGAGCTCCATGCTCATCTCGCCCATTTTGACGATGCGGACGGTCGCGCCGTATTTTTCGTCAAACACCGCCGTCGCGCCGGTTTTCAGCGCGTCTTCGAGCGCGCAGACTTCCGTCTGCACGTCCAGGTTCCTGCGGATCATTTCGTTGGCGATGGTCTCCACGCGCTGCAGTTCTTCGTCGCTGATTTTTGAAAAATGCGTAAAGTCGAAGCGCAGCCGCTCGGCGTTGACGAGCGATCCGGACTGTTTGATGTGATCGCCCAGCACGGCCTTGAGCGCCGCCTGCAGGATGTGCGTGCCGGAATGGTTGGCGGCAATGGCGACTCTACGCTCCAGGTCGACGACCAGGCGGGCCGTGGCGCCGATTTTTATTTCTCCGCTCAGGATAACGCCCTGATGGACGATGAAATTCTCAACGGGTTTTTTCGTATTCTCCACATGAAAACGGAATCCTTCGCCTTCGAGATAGCCCGTATCTCCCGTCTGTCCCCCCGATTCCCCGTAAAACGGCGTTGTATCCAGGACGATTTCCGCCTTTTCGCCGGCCGGCGCCGCTCCGACGGACTTGCCGTCCACGAAAATGGCCGTGACTTTCGCTTCGTCTCTGCGAACGGCTTCGTACCCGCAAAAAGCGCTCACGACGCCGGAGCTCGACGCCTTGAGGTAGCACTCCGCCACGGCTTCTTCGCCGCTCCCCTTCCAGGCGACGCGGGCGCGCTGGCGCTGGCGTTCCATCTCGGCTTCAAAGCCTGCCGTGTCCAGCGTGATCCCGTCTTTTTTGACGATGTCCGCCGTAAGGTCGGTGGGGAAGCCGAAGGTATCGTACAGTTTGAAAATCATTTCGCCTTGCAGGACGGTCTTTCCCGCTTTTTTGAGCGCTTCCGCTTCTTCCTGCAAAATGCGCAGGCCCGCGTCGAGCGTTTCCATGAAGCGCTGCTCTTCGTTGAGGATCACCTTGGTGATGAAGGACGCCTTTTCAGCGAGGTCCGGGTAGGTGTATTTCATCATGTCGATGACGACCATCGCGGCCTCGTTTAAAAACGGCTTGCCGATGCCGAGCATTTTGCCGTGTCGCGCGGCGCGGCGCAGGATTCTTCGAAGCACGTAGCCGCGGCCTTCATTGGAAGGCAAAATGCCGTCGCCGATCAAAAAGGTGAGCGCCCGGCTGTGATCGGCGATCACGCGGATGGAAATATCGCTCTCGGCATTTTTCCCGTAGGCTTTTCCGGAGGTTTTTTCTACGAAACGCAGGATCGGCGCAAACAGGTCCGTATCGTAGTTGCTTTTGACGCCCTGAATAACGGCCGTGAGGCGCTCGAGCCCCATGCCCGTGTCGATGTTGGGCCTGGGGAGCTCCGTCAGTTTGCCCGACGCATCGCGGTCGAACTGCGTGAAGACGTTGTTCCAGATTTCCAGGTGGCGGTCGCATTCGCAGTGAATGTCGCATTCGGGACGCCCGCAGCCCGTACCTTCTCCCTGATCGAAAATAATTTCGGAGCAGGGGCCGCAGGGGCCGGTTTCGCCCATCATCCAGAAATTGCTTTTTTCGCCCATGCGGACGATGCGGTCCGCCGGCACTTTCATTTTTTCATGCCAGATGGTGAACGCATCGTCGTCGTTTTCAAAAATCGTCACCCAGAGTTTTTCCCTGGGAAGCTTCACGACGTCGGTAAGATATTCCCAGGCCCAGGCAATGGCTTCCTCCTTGAAATAGTCGCCGAAGGAGAAGTTGCCCAGCATTTCAAAAAAGGTATGATGGCGCGCGGTGACGCCGACGTTTTCCAGGTCGTTGTGTTTGCCGCCGGCGCGCGCGCACTTCTGGCAGGAGACGGCCCGCGTGTAGCCGCGGTTTTCCAGGCCCAGAAAAGAATTCTTAAACTGCACCATGCCCGCGTTGGTAAAAAGCAGCGTGGGATCGTCTTTGGGAATCAGCGAGGAGCTCGCCACCCGTGTGTGCCCTTTGCTCTCAAAAAATTTCAGGAAGCTTTCCCGTATCGCGTCACCCGTTTTCACCATCTGCTTCTTCCTCCGCCGGCGTTCCCAGCATCTTTAAAATCAGGCCCGGCGGGAAGCCCCTTCCCATCAGGCTTTGAAAAATTTTTTGTTTTTCTTTCCGGTCCGCCCGCCCTTTGGACGCCTTCTTCTTCATCCACAGGGAGATGGCCTCTTCTTCGGACAGCTCCCGGCGCGCCAGGGCGATTGCGTCTTCTATCAGCCGGTCGTCCACGCCCTTTTCCCGCAGGCAGGCCGCGATTTTCCGGTTTCCCCAGAGTTTGCCCACCGCCAGATGGCGCGCCCGGCCGCCGGCGAAAGAGGCGTCGTTGAGATACTTCAATTCATGGAGTTTTTCCAGTGCTTCTTTTACGATGGTTTTGGGGAAACCTTTATCCAGCAGTTTTTTCGCAAGCTCGCGCTCCGAATGAGGGCGCAGGGACAAAAGCCGATACGCTTTTTGCTTGGCCGCCTCCAGGTCCAGCGCTTTCACGCTATTCTTCCTGGTCTTTGACGACAATGCCCAGCTTTTCCCGGACATCTCTTTCCACGGCCGCCAGAACATCCGGATTTTCCTTCAGGAAAACCCGGGAGTTGTCCCGTCCCTGACCGATCCTGTCCCCTTTGTAGGAATACCAGGCGCCGCTTTTTTCAATAATGCCGTTTGCCGCCGCCAGATCAAGGACATCGCCTTCGCGGGAAATGCCTTCGCCGAAAATGATGTCGAATTCCGCTTCCCGAAAGGGGGGCGCCATCTTGTTTTTCACGACCTTGACCCTGGTCCGGAATCCGACGACATCCTGACCGTTTTTGATGGAAGTCATTTTGCGGATATCGAGGCGCTGGGACGAATAAAATTTCAGCGCGTTGCCGCCGGTGGTCGTCTCGGGATTGCCGAAGAACACGCCGATTTTCATGCGGAGCTGGTTGATGAAAATCACGGTGGTTTTGGATTTGCTGATCGAACCGGTCAGTTTGCGCAGGGCCTGCGACATGAGCCTGGCCTGAAGCCCCATCTGAGCGTCGCCCATTTCTCCTTCGAGCTCCGCCTTGGGGACCAGGGCCGCCACGGAATCCACGACGAGGACATCCAGCGCTCCGCTGCGGACCAGCGTTTCGGCGATTTCCAGCGCCTGCTCGCCCGTATCCGGCTGGGAGATGAGGAGTTCGTCGGTATTGACGCCGATATTTTTGGCGTACACCACGTCGAGGGCATGCTCCGCGTCAATGTAGGCCGCGATGCCGCCCTTTTTTTGCGCTTCGGCCACGATGTGCAGCGCCAGCGTCGTTTTGCCGCCGGATTCCGGCCCGTAGATTTCAATCACGCGGCCGCGCGGAACGCCGAAGGTTCCCAGCGCGATATCGAGGCTCAGCGAGCCGGTGGAAATGGCCGGCACGTCGGCCACGCGGTCGTGGCTGCCCAGTTTCATGATCGACCCCTTGCCGAACTGCCGTTCAATCTGCGTGATCGCCAAATCCACGGCTTTCGATCTGTCCATATCTGCGCACATATTGATATCCTCCTTTTTCTTCATTACCGGCGGTCTGCCGGATTATTCTTATCAGCCGGCCAGCGGAAACGTCGCCAGTCTGGCATAAATCGCGCCCTGCGGCGTCAGGCGGCTTTGAAACAGCACCAGTTCTTTAACGGTGAATTCCCCGGCGGAAAAAGCGCTGTGTTTTTGCAGGGCCTCGTCCATTCCCGCAAGTCCGTGCGAAGCCCTGACGCGGGCCAGCGTAAGATGCGCCCGGAAGGGGCGGCCTTCCTCGGGAAATCCCATTTCGGCAAAATCCGCCTCCAGCTGTTTTTGCAGGGCGGCAAGCTTTTCCACGTCGCCCGACGTGCCGCACCAGAGGACCCTTGGTTTGCGGGCATTCGGAAAGACGCCCAGTTTTTCAATTTTCAGATTCAACGTCCAGTCCGCGGCAAGGCGAGCTTTGACGGCCCGGCCGATGGAATCAATATCGTCTGTCGAAACATCGCCGAAAAATTTCAAGGTCAGGTGCTGTCCCCCGGGCGGGGCCCAGCTCAATTTGCCGCTGATTTCCGGCTTTAGTTTTTCCTGGAGTCGAATCACGGCCTGCAAAATTTCTTCCGGCGGCTCAACGGCCAGGAAGGCCCGGATGTTTTTTTCGGAATTCGACATCATTAAAATTTTTCCTGATCATGCTCCATGAAGATCATTAAAAACGTAGTCGCGGGTCTTTAGATCCGCGATACACGGCGCGCCTAAAGGCACGAAATACATTTTTCCTTTTTGACGATTTGTCGTCAAGAGCGCATCTCCTGTAAATAATTTCTCAGCAACATCAGCGCCGCCTCGGAGGAGATCAGCTTGTTTCTTCTTCGGTCCCAGCGGTAGGCGTAATGACGGCAAATTGTTTCCACTCCGTCGGTAAGCGCGATGTAAACCGTGCCGACCGGCTTTTCTTTCGTGCCGCCGGTCGGTCCCGCGATGCCGGTGGAGGAAAGACCCAGGTGGGTCCCCGCCAGTTTGCGGACGCCCTCGGCCATTGCCCGCGCGGTTTCCTCGCTCACGGCGCCGTGCTTTTCCAGGATGCCGGCCGGCACGTCCAGCAGTTGAATTTTCGCCTCGTTGCTGTAGGTCACGAGGCCGCGCTCAAAATAAACGGAACTGCCGGAAACGTCGGTGAGGCGGTCGGCAATGAGCCCTCCCGTGCAGGATTCCGCCACGGCGATCGTCAATTTCTTTGCCGTCAACTCCGCCGCGATTCTCTCTTCAAGAGACTCTTCACCGAAGGAAAAGATGCAGTCGGAAAGTCGAACCGTTACCTTGTCCACGGCCTGTTGCATATTTTTCTGCGCCTGCTCCAGGGAATCGGAGTGTGTGATCAGTACCAGATGATTTTCCGGAAAGACGGGGTAAAAGCCGACGCTCACGCCGAGGGCGTCAAAATCAACATCGGCCAGCTTTTGATCCACCATGGCCTCTCCGAGGCCGAAGGTTTTAATGGTCTGTTTGACCGTCTGAAGGACGGCCTGCGGAAAGCGGCGGCGCAAAACGGGAATGACGCCTTCCGGGACCATTCGTCGCGTTTCCGACGGAACGCCGGGAATGACCATCACCAGCTTTTCCCCGACCGGCAGCGCAAATCCCGCGGCGGTGCCGACAGGATTGGGAATGACTTCAGCGCCTTCGGGAAACAGCGCCTGCTTGGCGTTGTTTCCCGTCCAGCGCAGGTTGAATCGCGTAAAGATATCCTTAAGATAGGTCAGGACTTTTTCATCCAGAACCAGTTGCCGGCCGAACGCCCGCGCGACCGCGGCGGTGGTGATGTCGTCGGAAGTCGGTCCCAGGCCTCCGGTGCAGATCACCGCGTCCGTAAAAGACAAAAGGTAATGCAGCCGGTTGTCGATGATTTCAAAGTCGTCGCCGACCGACATCATGGTTTCAACCGTCCAGCCCTGCAGATTTATCTCCCGCGCGATGAAAGACGAATTCGTATCGGCGATGCGCCCGTTCATTAATTCGTTCCCGATGGTCAAAATGCCGATTTTCATAAAACCGCCTTATGGTGTAAGAAAAACAAAAATCAACATCAGAATTCCCGCGTAAACGCCCGCGCCGAGATCATCTACCACCACGCCCCAGCCGCCCGGAAACTTCTGAAAATGCTTCAGCGGAAAAGGCTTCCAGATATCAAAAATCCGAAAAAGAAGAAACGCCAGCAAAAGATGCAGGCCGGTAACGGCCACAGGCAGCATGGCAACCTGGTAGCCGGCAATTTCATCAATCACAATCCGCTGGTCGTCGGTGTTTCCGTAAAGTTTTTCCGCCTCCCCGGCAACATAAATAGAGACGGCCGATATTGCAACCACAAAGAAAAGGCGAAAAAGCCAGGGCAGAGGGCTGGAAGCCAGGCAGATCAAAACACCCGCCAGCGTGCCCGCCGTTCCCGGCGCGACGGGGGAAAGGCCCGTCCCGAATCCGGTTGCCAGGATCCTGATCCATTTGTCCTTTTGAGAGGTTGTCACGGACGTCCTTTTTAATCCCGTTGTTTGCGTGTAGAACGATTGTTCTATACTACAGGCCTTTGCGGGATGTCAAGCAATCTTATGCACGGCCTAGGCCTTTGGCCGACATTGTTGGCCAAAGCCGGCAAAATGTGGTATGCAACGGCCAAGTAAAGGAATTTCAGGATAAAAAATGATTCCCATTGTTTCCATTGTCGGCAAGTCCAATTCCGGCAAGACAACGCTTCTGGAGAAAATCATTGCCGATTTAACCCATCGGGGCTATCGCATCGCCACCATCAAGCACAACCGCCACGGCTTCGACATCGACCACGAGGGAAAGGACAGCTACCGCCACAAAAAGGCGGGAGCGCACACCACCGTCGTTTCATCGCCCCATCAGCTCGCGCTGGTTCAGGACGTGGACCATGATCACTCCTTTGAGGAAATTCGCGACAAGTTCATTTCCGGCGCGGATATCATCCTCACCGAAGGATTCAAGGTGAATGACTATCCGAAGATTGAAGTGTTCCGAACTGAACTCAAACGGGACTTGATCTCGAGCAGAAAAGACGGTCTGGTCGCGGTGGCCGCGGACGTGAAACTGGATATCGATGTTCCCTGTCTGGACATCAACGACCCCAAAACTGTCGCCGATTTCATTGAAATTCATTTTCTGAAATAGCCATAAAGCTTGCAGAACTTACAAACAATGCTCTCAATCAATCTATTGCGGCGTTTTGTCTTTGCCGAAAAAAAGCCCGGCGGTTTGACGGCCGGGCTTTCGTTTGCTTCAGGGGATGCAGCGTGAGGATGTTCTAGGGTTCGGTAGGAACGTTCGGGTCCGCCAGCCATTCCATCGAGGAACCGTCATACACTTTGACGTCCTTGTATCCCAGCAGGTCGGTCATGATAAAGGCCCAGCCGGTGCAGGTCTTGCCCGTGTCACAGTAAACGATTATTTCCTTGTCCAAATCGGAGCCGGCCGCTTTTTGCGCAAGCGCCGCAAGCGCCGCCTTGTCCTTGTACAGACCTTCCGGCGTGTAGAGCTGGCCGACCGGCAAATTGACCGCTCCCTTGATGCGGCCTAATTTCGGAACAAAGGGCAGCTTTTCCTTGCCTTCGTAAAACGCCGGAGCGCGGGTGTCGATAACGAGCGCCTTGCCGATTTTACCCGCGAGCGAAGCCTTGTCCACGAACAGACCCTTGTTGACGGACGCCGCAAATTCTTTTTCTTTGGGGCGGGTCATGTCCTGCAAAACCGGTTTGCTTTCCTTCAGCCACTGATTCTGCCCGCCGCTGAGAATGGCGACATTCGGCACGCCCAGATACTTCAGGGTCCAGGCCACGCGGGTCATGTCGAACTGATCGGGAACCTTATCCGTTTTCCCGACAATGACCACCAGAGAGTTCTGATCGATGCCCGCGCTTCCGATCGCGTCGGCCAGGTCGTCCACAGCCGGCAGTTCGTTAAGCAGGTCGCCTTTTTTAACGGCCCAGGTTCCGTACACAACGTTGACGGCTCCCGGAATATGGCCTGCCTTGTATTCTTCCACCTTCCGCACATCAACGATGACCAAATTGGCATTGTTCAGGTTATTCTGCAGCCACTCCGTGGAGACGATGGGATCAATGCTCCTCGCCGCCTGTACAGGAGCGGTGAGCGCCAACGGCAGCAACAACAGTACCGCCAGAACCACTGCTTTCAACCACATCATTTTTTTCATAAATACTACCTCCTCTGTTTCATTTGAATTTTTGTCTGTCGCTATTTTGAAGCCTGTGACGGCCCTCAAACCTTCCCACAGCGAAGATCCCGGTCAGGGATCAACGGCTCTTTCGTTTTTTCAAGATCGGCGATCCACAAAGCATGGCGGTGCCGGGCATAGTCCAAACGGACTTTGCCGGTGAAGATGCCGCGGACCATCGGCCAGTTCGGCCTAAGCAGAATCGCCGCCATGTGCGCGAGAAAAGCCAGAAAAAAGAGAACGAAACAAATATTATGAATCCAGGTGGCCGTCAGGACGACCGCAAGCGAAAGATCCGGCGCATACAGGTTCTTGTAGGTTTTGATCAGGCCGGAGACGATGAGCAGGATGATGATCCAGGCCATTCCCGCGTAAGCCAGCCGCTGCTCCGGCAAATACTTGTGCATCGGCGGCTCCTGGCCGAAGCCGAACAGGCTCTTGATGACTGTGACGGACGCCGACAGGTCGCCTTTTTTCGGCAGCAGGCCGGTTTCGCCGCGCATTCCATGGTACGCCAGGTGAAAGATTCCCGCGGCCGTAAAAACCAGCGCCGCCGCGTAGTGTAGATAAAGGGATGTGATGAAATCCGCCGTCCAGCGCAAGCCCGGAACGGTGACGATGTAATAGCGTTTGGCTACGGGCAGTTCAAAAATTCCGGTGGCCAGCAGAATCAGGCCGGAAATCGCGATGGCCCAGTGTTCGATCAGCTCCAGCCGGCTGTGGCGGACGACCCGGTTTTTTTCCGAAAGGATCTTTTCAGTCACGGTCTTCCTCCTGACGGGCTTGGCGTTCTTTGCGGCGTGAAAACCAGCCCGCCGCGCCGGCGAGCGCCAATCCAAGAACGGGGGAAGCCAGCACGGCTTTTCCCAGCGGATCCGTTCCCGCCATGCGCCGCTTGACGCCCGGCTTCATGTCCGGCTGCCCGGGTTTTTTGGTCATGGTTTGATTCAACAGCTCGAACGATACAGGAGACACATAGAGCGTTGCCGTGCCGCCGTTTTCTTTCTGACCGTAAATGTGGCCGTTAATCTGGTGGGCTCTGGCCTGCGCCTCAGCTTCAATCTCTTTTCTGGGGCCGATCAGCATGGCCCCGCGCGGACAGGCTTCGATGCATCCCGGCTTTTTTCCTTCCTTTAACCTGTCATTGCAGAGGTCGCATTTATACATGACGCCGTTGCCCATGAAATCGGGCAGGACATGAAGGTAAATGCCGACGCCGGACTGGCGCTGCGGAATTTCCCACGGGCAGACGTCCCTGCATTTGGCGCCGCCGAAACACTGGTCTGGGTCGATAACCACCGCGCCGTTCTTATTTTTGTGATTGGCGGAAAACGGACAGATGGTCGCGCAGGCGGGATTGTCGCAGTGCATGCAGCGCCTCGGGACAAACAGGGTTTGGCTGCGGCCGTCCACCATTACATCCGCCCGATGAACGTAAAGGTAGTTGTAGGGGGTAAGGCGGTTGAAGACGCCCTGCTTTTTGGACCAGTCTTCGATGGTTTTTCTGGGCCACGGCTCCGGAATGTTTTCCGCTACCTGTGGGATTTTGTTGGCGTTGATGCTTCGGCAGGCCTGGACGCAGGCCGGCATGTTGCGGTCCGCGCAGCCGTCGCAAAGGCTCAAATCGATAAGCGTCGAGAGAGATCCGGCCGATTCAGCCCGCGCGGTCTTTGGGACATGAACTCCCGTCAGAACCGCGGCTCCGGCCGAAATCCGCAAAAAAGAACGGCGGGTGATTTTAGAAGCTTTTCCCGAATCCAATTTTTCCCCCCTCTAGGACATGCCGATAAAGCGGGTCAGCGCGTTTTGAAATTCTTCAATGCTCTTTTCCTGATCATCGGCCGCCTCCTGAATGCAGCGCCTCATGTTGGCCTGAATGATCACCACGCCGGTTTTTTTCATGGCGGCGCTGGCCGCGTTGAGCTGGGTCAGGACATCGGCGCAGGGCGCTTCCTGCTCCACCATCCGCTCCAGCCCGCGGATTTGCCCCTCAATTCGCTTTAATCGGTTTAATACCTTGATTCTCATTTCGTCCATAATATACCCCGTGGGGGTATATATAAACACTCCCGGGTTTCCTGTCAAATGGTTTTTTTACACTGATTTTTGAAATCACAGCTTGACAATGGAAGCCCCCTTCATGGTAGCTGTTTGAAAAATATCGCGTGGAGAAAGCCGTGGATCCTGCTTGCGACCTGAAAAACATTTACCGCGACGCCGTTCGGGAGGTGGACCCCGCGGGTCTTATTGTATCCCGCGTCCGGAAAGAAGGACGGAAGCTTGCGCTCACGGGCCAGGAAGCGGAATGGTCGGAAGACCTTTCCTCCTACCGGCAGGTGATGGTGCTCGGCATCGGCAAGGCTTCAGCCCGCATGGCATCCGCCATGGAAAGCCTCCTGGACGAAGATCTCACTTCGGGATTCGTCATCACAAAATACGGCCACGGGCTCGATCTTCGGAAAGTGAAAGTCCATGAAGCGGGCCACCCCGTGCCGGATGAAAACAGCCTGAAAGGAGCCCGCATTCTGACGGATATGGCCCGGGCGGCGGATGAACACACGCTGATCATCCATCTGATTTCCGGCGGAGGGTCATCCTTGTTCTGCCTGCCAGCGGACGGCATCAGCCTGGACCACAAGCGCAGAACCACGCAAGCCCTGCTGGCGTCCGGCGCCGGCATCGACGAGGTCAACTGCGTTCGGAAGCATCTGTCGAAAGTCAAGGGCGGGGGGCTCGCCCGAATCGCGAGTCCCGCCAGGCTCATCAACCTGATTTTGTCGGATGTGATCGGCGACCGGATCGATACCATCGCGTCCGGCATTACCGCTCCTGATCCCACCACGTTTCAGGACGCCCTCTCGATCGTTCATCGATACGGACTGGACGGCAGGCTTCCGGAAGCGGTGATGGACCGTCTGACCCGGGGGGCGAGGGGCGAAGTGGCCGAGACGCCCAAAGCGGGCAACCCGGCATTTTGCAACAGCATCAATCTGATCCTTGGCAACAACGCGCTGGCCTGCGGTGCGGCGAGGGAAGCCGCGCAGAAGCTGGGATATGACGCGCAAATTCTCAGCACAACGCTGTCCGGCGAGGCGGTCGAAGCGGGAAAGTGCTTCGCGCAGCTTGCCAAGGCCATAAAGGAAGGAAAATCCCTGAAGGAAAAACCGGCCATCATAATCGCCGGCGGAGAAACAACCGTCACGCTCCGGGGCAAAGGGAAAGGAGGGCGAAACCAGGAAATGGCACTCGCCTTTGCTTTGGAGCTGCACCGAATCCTTCCGGATTCTTCCAATATCTTTTTTCTGTCCGCCGGTACGGACGGCAGCGACGGGCCTACGGACGCGGCGGGCGCGCTGGTGACGCCCGCGCTGATGGAAAAAATGAAAAACATCTCCCTCGAGGCCGCGTCGAGCCTTCAGGATAACGACTCGTATTCTTTCTTTCAGAAGGAAGGCGGTCTTTTTATCACGGGTCCGACCTATACCAACGTCTGCGATATCCAGATTCTCGCCGTGACATGATGCCGGGCGCGCGGCAAAAGGCGCGGACGGACGGCGCAGGCGAATGCTGATCCTTCCTGCCCTACCCGGGTTTGCTTGACTTGACCCGGCAACCGGCCTATACTTTTTTGGAACGAAAGCTGATTTCAATCAGCGGACAAAGAAACGGAGGTTCTATGAATACGTACATCGATTATTCCAAGCGCATCAGAAAAATACAGGAAGAAATGAAAAAATTGGATATTGACCTTTTCGTGGGCACGCGAACGGTCAGCCTGAGCTATGTCGCAGGGGCCTTCGTTCCCTGGAGAAGCGCTGTGATCGTGTCCGCGGATGGATATGCCGGTCTGATTACCATGCTGCTCGACTGCGAGCGTCTGAAGAATGAGTCCTGGCTTTCCAGCATTTCTCCCTATGCTCCCCTGCCCGGCATGGATCTGCTCGACCTGATCGTCCATTTTGTCACACAAAACAAGGCACAAAAGGGCAGGATCGGCGTGGAGCTCGGTCATTCCCCCCGCGGCAACACGGGGTATCTCTTTGCGACGGAATACGAATTTTTGAAAAAAGCCCTGCCGGACGCCACGTTTGTCAACGCGGTCAACGTTGTGGATCGGGCCTGCTACATCAAGGAACCGGGCGAAATCAAGCTGCTGCGACAGGCCGCCGCCATCGCGGATTCCGGAATCAAGTGCGTGCGCGACGCCCTGGACGTCGGCATGATGGAAACGGAAATCGCCGGCATCGGCGAAATGGAGCTGAGGCGCCTCGGCAGCGAATACCACTGGGCCGTCACGGGATCGTCGGAGGTGGCCTCCGGATACCGGGCGACATACGCCATGAACGGAACGACGCAGCCCACGCAGAAAATGGTGCAGGAGGGCGAAAACATTATCGTCGATCTGCACCCGCTCTACCAGCTCTATCCCTCGGACCTGGCTCACAATTTCATTTTGGGAAAGCCCTCGTCCGAGCAGAGGAAGCTGGCCGACGCGTATCTCAAGACGGCGGAAACGATCGTCCGCAATTTCAAGGCCGGAAATAAAGTCGGCGATATCAGCAAGACCGTGATGGATACCGTGACCGAACTGGGTTACGCCCCATACACGATTCCCTCGTTCGGCCACGGCCTGGGCGTGTTCGGCCATGAATGGTATCCGGCCATCGTCAATAATGACGAATTCCGTGATGTCGTTCTGGAGGAGAATGTGGTCGAAGTGGCTTTTCTGGCCATGACCGTTCCCGGCGTGTGCGGAATGAGGCTGGAGTGCCCGGTTCTGGTCACGAAGGACGGTGGCGAGATGCTGTGCAAAACGCCGCTTGCGCTGACGGTTCTGGAAGTTTGAGGTCCGCAAAGAGATGACGGAAAAGCCCCGGCCTTTTTACCCGCGAAGGCCGGGGCTTTTGTTTGAAAGAATCCGCTACCGCGGAGACGTTTTCTTTTTTCTGTCCGGAGCCGGACAGGAGGGCCTCATTCAGGTGGAGATGCCGAATTTCGGCAACAGCCACGCCTGGAGAAAAACCCATACTCCTACAATCAGCAGTAAAATCAACCAGTCATTCATGTTTTTCCTCCTTTCGCCGGGTTGGCGGCCGGTTCCAACCGGCTAATTCAGGTTGCGATCGATCATAGCCGCAAGCTGCTGCCTGGACAACAGGCCGATCTGCGTTTCCCGAACGTTTCCGTTTTGGATCAAGAGCAGCGTCGGAATGCTCCGCACGCCGTACTTTGACGCCGTTTCCGGATTTTCATCCACATTCACCTTGACGATGTCGATTTTTCCTTCATACAGGTCCGCCAGTTCTTCCAGTACCGGACTCAACGCCCGGCACGGACCGCACCAGGGCGCCCAGAAGTCCACCAGGAACGGCCCGTCCTGCTTTAACACCGTTGATGAAAAATGCTGATCATCCGAATGTTTCACGTTTGCTTTATCTCCCATCGTTTTTCCCCCGCTAATTTATTTTGTTTCATCTTTGGTCTGTGGTAAACCATTCTTGCGTTTTGCACAAACCATAGCATCGGCCGGTCAGCGCGTCATTGATCTGAATCAATGCCGGGGGAGCATCGAATGGATATTTTGGAGCGCATGAAAAAAATCGATCTTTTTCAGGGCGTTTCTTTCGAAAGCTTGCGGGTCCTGGCCGCGCAGGCCCTGTACAAAAAATACGCCCCCCAGGAAATGGTGATCGGCGAGGCGGATTTCATCAGGTCTTTCTACATTGTCCTTGAGGGCAGACTGAAGCTTTACAAGAGTTCGCCGGAAGGTCGGGAGCAGACGATTCAGCTTCTGGAGCCGGGGGACCCTTTCGGCCTGTGCACCGCGTTTGCCACGGATGCTTTCCCGGCCAGCGCCATGGCGATGGAACCTAGCGGCGTTCTGCTGATTCCCGGAACGCTGGTCGAGGCCGTGGCCCTGAAGGAGCCCAGACTCCTTCTCAACATCATTCAGATTCTGTCCCGCCGGCTGCAGCATTCCATGGCGCTCATCGAATCGCTGGCGTTGAAGGAAATTCCCGCCCGGCTCGCCTCGTTTGTGCTGCATTCCCTGTTGCAGCGTCCGGAAGGCGCAGCCCGGCTGGATCTGGTGATCACCCAGCGCGAGCTGGCCAAGATCCTCGGGGCCACGCCGGAAGCGCTTTCACGCGCCCTGCGCAAGATGACGGATGAAGGCATTCTCCGCGCGTCGGGACGGACGATTCACGTTCTGAATCGAAGTGCCCTGCAACGTCTGGCCGAAGGAGAATAGCGACACGCTGATGCCAAAGACGGCTTTTCTGTAAGGGATAAGAGCCCTGAAGAGAACATTGAACTGGCAATTTTGAACCCGGACATGGTATACTTTACACGACGTAAAGACGAAACGGTTTTGACGATACGCTCATCCCGAGCGCGGGTTGACAAGGAGGAAATCGCATGAAAAGAATATTTTTGCCCCAATTCGTCATTCTTGCATTGTTCATCGTTTTGCTCCCGGCCGCGGGTCTGGCGAGGGACATTACCCCGATTGTTTCCACCGACTGGCTTTTGACCAATCTGAAAAACCCCAAACTCGTTGTTCTGGATATCCGCCGCGTGGAAGACTACCGCGAAGGCCACATTCCCGGGGCGCTGAACGCTTTTTATGGCGCCTGGGCCTACATGAAGGACGGCCTGTACGCGTCGCTGCCGGAGAAAGACGAAATTGACGATACGATCAGTTACATGGGTATCAATTTTGACCGTTGGGTCGTTGTCACAGGATGTATGGACACGCCACGCCTCAGCTATCAGAGCGCCCGCGTCGCCTGTACGCTGCAATACGCCGGCATCAAAAATGTCGCGCTTCTGGACGGAGGCACCAACAAGTGGATTGCGGAAAAAAAGCCCCTCTCCACCCGCGTGGAAAAGCGCAAGGCCGGCAAATTCAAGGGAAAATATACCTCGGAAAAATTTGCCGACAAAAACTATGTCAAAGAGAGGCTGGGCAAACTCATCCTCCTGGACCTTCGGGAACGCGAATTTTTTACGGGGGAGAAAAAGATGGACTGCGTTCCCATGAGGGGGCACATTCCCGGCGCATTCAATATGCCGACCTCCTGCGCTTTCAATGAGGACAGGACCTTTAAAACGAAAGAAGAATTGACCGCCATCGCCGAAGCGGCCGCGGGCAAGGATCTAAACGCCGAGATTGTCACTTACTGCGACGCGGGCCAGTGCTGCCCGACCTGGTCGTATCTTCTGACGGAAGTGCTGGGGTACACAAACGTCCGGCTTTACATCGGATCGATGCAGGAGTGGATGCAGGATCCGAAGGCGCCGGTGGAGCGCTGATCCACGCCCCCGATGAATCCGTTTGACAGGCTGAAGCTGATTTGTTACATCTTGCTCCACTCTTCTCTTGAGGAGGTGTTGTGAAAAACCGACGAACATTCCTGCTGGCTTTCCTTGCCGTTCTGATCGCAGCGCTTTACGGAACCGCGGTCTTTGCCGCCACCCCCAATAAATGCATTCAGTGCCATACGAATGACGCGCTGATGAAGTCTCTGCACAAGCCGCCCGTTTTGCCCAAAAGCGATGGCGAGGGGTGAGCGGGTGCCCCTCCGCCAGTTCGGCCGGAAGAAATGTACAAAGGATATGTGGTGGACAAGGCCCTGCTGGACAAAGATCCCCATTTCAAGGCAGGCTGCGTCCTTTGCCACGCGGGAAACGACGGGGAGCTCGGCAAGGAAAAAGCCCACCTCGGAATGCTGAAAAAGCCCTCGGACAATCTGCGTTCCTGCGGGGTTTGCCATAAAAAGGTTGCCGCCAACTACGCCAAGTCGCTGCACTACACGACGATCGGCCAGCGGACGGGCGTCATGTCGCGGTTCTCCGCCGCGGAGTTGAAAACGTTTGACGAAAAGGTTTTTGAAAAATCCTGCCGAAGCTGCCATGCTTCCTGCGGCGACTGCCACGTGAAGGGCGCGCCGGTCGGCGGGATCAGCATCGGTCTCGTCGCAAAGCACAAATTCGTTAAAAAGGACGAGGGCAAAACCTGCGCGTTTTGCCACGGCGGCCGAGTCTATCCCGAATACACGGGGGATTACGGCGGCGCTCCGGATGTTCATTACCAGAAGGGCATGCTGTGCATGGACTGCCACAAGAAGGAAGAATTCCATGGCGACGGTACGGCCTACAAGTCCAAAAATGAAATTCCGCAGCGCCCGGCCTGCAAGAGCTGCCACCCGAACGGCAAGGAAGCCAAAATGGAAACGCAGGTTGCGCATCGTCAGCATGAGGGCAAAGTGTCCTGCTACGGCTGCCATTCCGGGTCGGCTTACCGCAACTGCAACGACTGCCACGGCGGTCATGCCGCGGCCAGCCCCGGCATGATTCTGGGTCGCAGCCCGCGGGACAAAAAAGTCCTGACGACACTGCGATTGATTCCCACCGTCCGCGATACGTTCGCTCCGGCGGGCATCAAAATGGAGCATTTCGACGCGGTGCCCAACTACTGGGATACGCCCGCGCATAACATCAAAAAGCGGACGGACCGGACCCGCAAATGCGACGCCTGCCACGTGGATCGCAAGAACTTCCTGACCAAAGAAACGATGATCAAGAACGGCGCCAAAGCCAATGAAGATTTGATTTTTGTGCCGAAAGCCATTAAAAATTAGGAGGAGCGCACTCTATTTTTAGCCCACAACAAAAGAAAAAAATGTAGGGCGTACCTTCAGGTGCGCCAAATGAACCTTGCAAAAAAGCAGGGCGGGTCTTTTGACCCGCTCTGCTTTTTTTCGTTGCTCATTGCCCGTCGCTTGAAAATGGGTCTCGTTTTTAATATTCAGAGAAGCTTGATTTCAAAAAAATGAAGTTTTCCCCGCAGGAGGGCTTCCACGCGCTCCCGGTCGGCTGCGTGAAAGCGCAGGCAGATGCCGCAATCGGAACTGAGGTGGCGAGGCACGTGGATCAATTTGCAGCCGATGCCTGAGCCTTTGACGATTTTTTCCGCGCCCAGCGCGTGGCTTACGGATTCAAAAAGAACTACGGCGAAATCGTTTCCTGTCGTCACGAGCCGGGTTTCCCCTTCCGCTTGACAAGTTCCCGCAGCGCCTCGCAGGCATCGTCCACCTCCTGCTGCGTATTGAAAAATCCGAAGCTGAAGCGGACCGTTCCCCGAGGAAAGGTGCCGATCGTCCGGTGGGCCGACGGCGCACAGTGAAGCCCCGGCCGGCAGAGGATTCCCCGCTGTTCCTCGAAATAATCGGCGGCGTCCGAAGACGTGACGTTTTTAATATTGAACGATACGACGGCGGTTTGCCGGGATGCGTCCTGCGGGCCGTAAAGAATCACTTCATCCCGCAAGTCCTGAAGTCCGGCGAGGAAACGGGAGGCAAGCTCCTCTTCCCTGGCGCGCACGGCCTCTACGGTTTGTTCCAGAACAAAGGAAACACCCGCACCCAAACCGGCGATTCCGATCGTGTTGGGCGTGCCGCTCTCATACCGGTCCGGCATAAATTCCGGCTGCTCCTCAAATTCGGAGCGGCTGCCCGTTCCGCCCATCATCAGCGGCGCGATTCTTTGATCCAGCCCCTCGCGGATATAGAGCCCGCCCGTGCCCTGCGGGCCGAACAGAGATTTATGCCCGGTAAACGCCAGCAGATCGATGTTCATTTTTTCAACATCGATCGGCAAAGCGCCGGCCGTCTGGGCGGCATCGACGCAAAACATCACGTCCGGTCTGTCCTGCAGGAGCTCGCCTATGGCCTCAACCGGCAGAATCGTCCCCGTCACATTGGATGCGTGCGTCACCACGACTATTCGGGTGTTTTTCCGCAGGACTTTTTTTAGATCTTCCGGGTCCATTTCCCCGCGGGGCGAACAGGGGACGACCGACAATTCGACGCCGCGCCCTTCAAGAAACCGCAGCGGACGCATGACGGAATTATGCTCCATGCCGGACGTGATTACGTGATCGCCCGGCCGAAGCCCTCCCTGCAAGGCGATGTTGAGCGCTTCCGTGGAGTTTTTCGTCAAAACGATGCGCAGCGGGTCTTCAACATGGAAAAGAAGCGCCAGGCTTTCGCGCGCCTCGCAAATAATGCGGCCGGCGTCAATTGAAAGCCCGTGGCCGGAGCGTCCCGGATTGGCGCCGACGTTCCGCTGATAGGCCGTCATCGCCGACAGCATCGCTTCCGGTTTCGGAAACGATGTTGCGGCGTTGTCCAGATAAATGGTTTTCATTAAACTTTCCGTCAGACGGTGTTTTGATTACTTGGCCGCGCGGATGATGATGTCCGAACCATCCTGCCGAATATCCGCCTTCAAGCCGCGCCGGCTGAGAAGACGGGAAACGTTTTCCCGCGCGACTTCGTTGTCCACCAGAATTTCCAAATCTTTATTGCCGTCTGCAATCGCCCGGTCAACCAGAACCACCGGCTGCGGGCAGGACAGCCCTCGAGCGTCAACTTTTTTTGTACTCATATCTTTTCTCCTTCCTGAAAATCAAGCGGATACTTTATCTCGCTGCGTAAAGCCGACAACCAGACAGAACAAAAACCCGATCAGGACGGCGGCCGGCCCAAAGGCGGCGATGCCTTTGGGGGATGAGGCGATCGCAAAGTTATGGGCAATTGCCGCTCCCACGATCATGCCCGTTGCAAAAATTGCAGCGTCCATGTCGCCTTCGCCGGACAGGAAGAGCTGGCGTCCGGGGCAGCCGCCGGCCAGAACAAACGACAGTCCTGCCAGCGTCATGCCGAGGAAGTTCCAGAGGTGATCGGTGTGGGCGACGGGCTGGCCTTCAAAACCAGGCTTGAATTGCCCCAGAAGCATATTGGCTATAAACGCAAAAACCAGAAGCGCCGCCACGCCGCTGATGAGATGAAAGTCCCGAATCAGAATTACATCGCGAAACGCCCCCATGGTGCAAAACCGGCTGCGCTGCGCCAGGCCGCCGATCACGAGCCCGGCGATCAGGCTGATGAGGAGGGGAGCATGCTGCGAGCCCGGCCCTTTTGCGCTGAAGAAAATCGGACCGCCCGGCGCAAAGGAAACCTGAAACACCAACAGCAGCAACAAACCGATCATCAAAGCCGGAAATACCCAGCCGGCCGCTTTCTTTTGCGCATACGACCTCCCCAGGCTGTAGCCGTTTTTCAGAAACCCAACGCCGATAAAAATGCCGGCAATCAGCCCCGCGAGCCCCAAAATGGCGTTGCCGTCTCCGCCGGCCAGCCTAAGGAGTGTTCGCCAGGGACAGCCCAGAAATACCAGAGCGCCAATCATCGCGAAGACGCCGAGAAAGAAACGAATCAGAGGCGAAGAACCGCCGCGAGGCTTATACTCACCGGCAAGAAGGGCGGCGACAAAAGCGCCCAGAACAAATCCCATGATTTCCGGTCGCAGATATTGAACGACATCAGCGCGATGCAATCCCAGGGCGCCGGCAATATCACGCTCAAAACAGGCGACGCAAATCCCCATATTGGGCGGGTTCCCGAAATACTGCAGAAGGGCCGCGCCGATTCCTATTACCGCTCCCACTAGAATGATGCCCCAGCGGGTTGAAAAAATATTTTTCATTTCGATGCCTCCTTTATAAGATGCGGAATTTCTAGCAGAAGCGCCGATCATTATCCAATTCATAATGGGAATATTATCATGATTGTTATAACTGAATGGAATGTGCTACAAAACAAAGCAAAAGAATGCGGGTCCGCTCTTTGATCCAGTAAGGGTCGTTTTGAATTTGTCCACTCGCTGCCTGCCGCCTGCGCCATATTGCAAAGGCAGCAACAGAAAGGCGAACGATTGTTTCGGCCGAAAGCGTCTTTACCGATTATGGCGTTAATTTGGGTTAATCATATTTCAATAAGCTTCGGCGGGCCGCTCCTGCTGGACGGGGCTTCGCTGCAAATCGAAGCCGGGGAGCGCATCGGCCTTCTGGGGCGAAACGGTTCGGGGAAATCAACCCTGATGAAACTGCTCTCCGGCGAGATTCCGCCGGATGACGGTGAAATTTCCCGCGATAAAAATATTCATGTTTCCGTCATGCCTCAGGAGGTGCCCGATCTTCGCGGAACCGTCTATGACGTTGTAGCCGGTGGCTGTCAGGAACATCTTGATTTACTTCATGAATATCATGACTTGACCCTGCGGCTGCATTCAGGCGGCGATCATCAGCTTTTGAAAAAAATCGAACAGGTCCAGCACCGGTTGGAAGCGGTCGGCGCCTGGCAGTATCATCAAAAGGTGGAAGAAGTGATTTCTCGGGTAAGCCTCGATGAAAGTTCCGAATTTCTTCTGCTTTCGGCCGGGTTGAAGCGCCGGGTGCTTCTGGCGCGGGCGCTTGTTGCCGATCCCGACGTGCTGCTGCTGGATGAACCCACCAACCATCTGGATATTGATGCCATCCTCTGGCTGGAAGAATTTTTAAAAAGTTTTGAGAAGACGCTGATGTTCGTCACCCATGACCGGGCGTTCCTGCAAAAAATCGCCACGCGCATTGTGGAAATCGATCGGGGCAAGCTTTTTTCATTTTCCTGCGACTATGCGACCTATCTGGAACGCCGTCAGGCCATGCAGGAAGCCGAGGAAAAGCAGTGGGAAACGTTCGATAAAAAACTTGCCAGGGAAGAGGTCTGGGTCCGGCAGGGCATCAAGGCAAGGCGCACGCGCAACGAAGGCCGTGTACGTGTGCTGCTGGTGCTGCGCGAAGAGCGGGCGCAAAGGCGCGAACGCGAAGGAAGCGTCCGTCTGTCCGTCTCGGAGGCCCAGGCGAGCGGGAAACTGGTCGTGGAAGCCGAGAAAATCAGTTTTGCCTATGAGAATAAAAAGATTATCGATTCTTTTTCCACCAGAATTTTGCGAGGCGACCGTGTGGGGATCATCGGGCCCAACGGTTCCGGCAAGACCACGCTGCTCAAGGTGCTTTTAGGAGAGCTGCCCGCGACCGGCGGAAAGATCCGGCTTGGCGCCAATATTGCGATGGCCTACTTTGATCAACTGCGCGCGCAGTTTGATGAAACAAAATCGTTGCGGGACAACATTGCGGATGGAAACGACACGGTTTTCATCAACGGTGTTCCGCGCCATGTGGTCGGTTATTTGCAGGATTTTTTGTTTCCGCCCGCGCAGATTCTCGCTCCGGTGGGGTCTCTTTCCGGCGGCGAGAAAAACCGGCTTCTTTTGGCGAAGCTCTTTTGCACACCTTCGAATGTCCTGATATTGGACGAACCCACCAATGATCTGGACGCGGAAACTTTGGAGCTTCTGGAAGATCGCCTGCTGGAATACAAAGGGACGATCCTGCTGGTCAGCCATGACCGGGTGTTTCTCAACAATGTTGTTACCTCCACCATTGTCCTGGAAGGGGAAGGGCGTCTGCAGGAATATGTTGGCGGCTATGACGACTGGCTCAGGCAGCGCGGCGAAGCAAAGGAAAAACCGGCAGCGGCAAAAGAAGTAAAGACCAAAAAAGAAAAGCAGCAGAGAGAGAAGACAAAATTGTCTTTCAAGGAAACAAAAGAACTGGAAGAACTGCCGCCCAGAATCGGAAAGATGGAAAAAGAAAAGGCGGAACTTTTGGAATTGTTGAATTCTCCGGATTTGTATAAAACCCATAATCCCGCCCGCGCGCTGGATGTGAACAACCGGCTGGCAGAGCTGGAGACGGATTTGACCGCGGCCTACGACCGCTGGGACGCATTGGAAGAACTGGCGGCAAAGTTTTCAGCTTAGAGGGTATGAAATGATCATCCGGTTGATGATTTCTTCTTTATTGATTAGAAGATTGAAAGCTATATAATTTTACCTTACGATTAAGACAGTAGGACAACCCATATGAAATATTCATATAAGACCGCATGCATCATTTCATTTTCTGTCATCATCTTAACATTTACCTCGATCTCTGCTTTTGGCTCTGAGGCTTCAGGCCTGTTCAATATCGGCAATATGAGTCATGATATTGTGATGTTAATAGCCTATGTTCTTCTGGCTTTGTTGTTTTCATTTCTATGTTCGATAGCGGAAGCTGTTTTATTAAGTATTACGCCTTCATATATCGAGGAACAGAAAGAAAAAAATCCCAAGCGGGCGGCTCACTTGAAGCGACTGAAACAGGATAATGTGGATCGATCGCTTGCCGCAATTTTAACATTGAACACGATCGCACATACTGTTGGCGCAATCGGGGCGGGTGCCAAGGCTACAGTCGTGTTTGGAAGCGCATGGTTTGGAGTCTTCTCGGCGGTTATGACATTGATGATACTTTTTCTTTCAGAAATCGTTCCCAAAACGATTGGTGCGATTTACTGGCCAAAGCTCGTTGGCCCTACGGTTATTTTCGTGCGAACCCTCATCGTGACGCTGTTCCCGATCGTCTGGATTTCGGAAAGGATGACAAAATTTATTTCACACGGAAAGAATCTGCACATTTTCAGCAGAGACGAGTTTGTCGCCATGGCAAGGATAGGCGAACAATCCGGACATATAGATGATAACGAGGCGCGGATTATCAAGAATCTCTTCCGGTTGGGGTCAATCAATGTAACAGACATCATGACTCCGCGTATTGTGATTACAGCGCTTTCCGATGATAAATCGGTAGCGGACGCTTCGGAATATATTGCAAAAATACCATTTTCGCGAATCCCGATATATGAGAAGGATATAGACAATATAACCGGCTTTGTTCTGAGAGATGATGTGCTTCTGCGGGATAACCAGGAAAGAGGGAATGAATTACTCAAGACATTACGAAGAGAAATACTGATTGTTCCGGAGTCGGTGGTGCTTACAGGTTTACTGGAAAATTTTCTTAAAGGACGTCAGCACATCGCCATTGTCGTTGATGAATATGGCGGAACAATGGGTCTTGTCACACTCGAAGATTTAGTTGAAACATTGATGGGTTTAGAAATTGTAGATGAAATGGACACGGTTGTAGATATGCGTGTTCTTGCCAGAAAAAAATGGGAAGAACGCGCAAGAGCGCTTGGCATCAATAGTGATATCGACGAAAGAGACCCATTCGAAAAATTAAATGTTCTGCCAAACGATTCAGCGAAGTCTGATACCCGGGAGTGATGATCGTTGGTGCGTATCGTATAGTAATCGGTAAGAGAAAAGGACGCATCAACCGGATGAAATTGAAATGAATCTAAAAAACGTAAACTTTCCCCGGCAGCTTGAAGCGGCAGGCCTCGCGGAAAAAATCCGTCTGGCTTTAGCGGAGCGTCAAACAAAACTCTGGCCGGAAGGAAAAATGGAAGTGCCCGTGTTGAGCATCAGTGAATCCCTGATCGCGACGATCAGAAATGCCCGCCTGCAAAGACGCATCCGCTTCGGGTTTGATGATATTTTAGACAAGCTTGCCGCCGAGAAAAAAGGCATCGACGAAATGCTGCAAAAGAATAAATCCCAGCAAAATAACAGGGTTTCGCGTCTACTTTTGTTTTCCAACGACGGGGCGGAACGCCTCTATCGCCATATCGAGCAGGCTTTAGTCGAGCACCGTCTCCGCATTCTGGGCTGCCAGTTGGACATCGACGGCAAAGAGTTGGGGCGGTTGATTGCCGGAAGAAGCGCCGGCATCAAGGTGATTCTGGTGGAGCACAAGGACGCGGTCTCCGATGTCCTGCGGGCGCTTGCGGAAGGAAGGCAATGACCGGAAAAGATTGGATCCTGATTTGCCGGTTGCATAATCAAGGTCTTTTGGGTATAGGCCATCTGCAAGGTTTCAACGGATCAAAAACAGTAAACTGGTCAAGGCAAGTTCATGTCCAATCGAATTGAAGTCGGTTTTAGGGAAGGCATTCGCGACGCGCTGGGCGAAAAGACGAAAAAACGCATCATCGACAACCTGGGACTGCCGGTTGCAGGCGCCGCGACCATCGAAGTGTATACCATTGAAGGCGAACTGACGGCGGGTGAGCTTCGCCGCGCCGCCGCCGGGCCTCTTTCCGACCCGGTGATTCAGGCGTATGCGATCAATAAGCCGCTTGCCAAAAATTTCGACTGGCTCATTGAAGTGGGCTTTCGTCCCGGCGTCACCGACAATGTCGGCAAAACCGCGCGCGAAGCGATCACGCTTTTGCTGGGCGATAGCCTCGGTGAAAGAAAAATCAGCGTCTACACCTCCCGCCAGTATCTGGTCTCCGGCCCGATTTCCAGGGCCGATGCGCAAAACATTGCCTCCGGCCTGCTCGCCAACGACCTCATCGAGCGCCACCAGGTGGTCGGCAAAGCGGAGTTTGATTTTACAGGCGGCATGCCCGTGCATATTCCGCAGGTCACGGGCAGGGACGAGCCGCGGGTGGAGACGATCAATCTGACAAAGCTCGCCGCCGCGGCGCTTTTGAAAATCAGCCAGGAAAAGCTCCTTGCTCTCAATCTTGAAGAGATGCAGGCGATCGCCCGGTACTTTGCCGATCCTTTGATCGCCAAAGCCCGTGGAAAATTCGGCCTGGACGAAAACACAACCGACGTGGAGCTGGAGTGCCTCGCGCAGACCTGGTCGGAGCACTGCAAGCATAAAATCTTTAACAGCCGCATCGAGTACAACGACGGGCGCACGAAAAAAATCATCAACTCGCTTTTTAAAACCTATATCAAAGGCTCGACGGCGAAAATCCGCAAAGCCAAGGGGAAGAAGGACTTTTGCCTGTCGGTGTTCGTCGACAACGCGGGCGTCATCAAGTTCAACAAAGACCACAATCTGGTCTTTAAAGTGGAGACGCACAACTCTCCCTCCGCACTCGATCCCTACGGCGGGGCGCTCACCGGCATTGTCGGCGTCAACCGCGATCCGTTCGGCACGGGCCTCGGCGCAAAACTCATTTTCAACACGGATGTGTTTTGCTTTGCCTCGCCCTTTCACAACAAGAAACTGCCGCCCCGCATCCTGCACCCTAGGCGCATTTACGAGGGCGTGCGCGAAGGCGTGGAGCACGGCGGCAACAAAAGCGGCATTCCCACGGTGAACGGCAGCATCGTCTTTGACGAGCGCTACTTGGGCAAGCCCCTGGTGTATTGCGGCACAGCCGGCATCATGCCCGCCCGGCAAAACGGCAAACCGACGCACGGCAAGGAAATCAAATCAGGAGACGTCATCATCATGACGGGCGGCCGGATCGGCAAGGACGGCATTCACGGCGCGACGTTTTCATCGGAAGAGCTGCACGAAGGCTCGCCGGTAACGGCCGTGCAGATTGGCGACCCGATCACGCAAAAGAAAATGACGGACTTTCTGCTCAAAGCCCGCGATCGGGGGCTGTACCGTGCGCTCACGGACAACGGCGCGGGCGGGCTGTCGTCCTCCATCGGCGAGATGGCGACTTACTCCGGCGGCTGTGAAATTGACCTTTCGCTGGCTCCCTTGAAATACGCGGGCTTGCAGCCCTGGGAAATTCTGGTGTCGGAGGCGCAGGAGCGCATGTCGCTGGCCGTCGATTCGAAAAAAGTCGGCAAATTCATGGATCTGGCCGCGAAGATGGGTGTGGAAGCCACGGTGCTGGGCCGGTTTACGAATTCCGGAAAGTTTCACGTGCGCTACGGCGAAAAGACCGTGGCGTATCTCGACATGGATTTTCTGCACGACGGCGTTCCGCAGATGAAGCTTCAGGCCCGCTGGAAAGCGCCGAAGCATCCCGAACCCAGGTTTTCCGCACCGGCCGATTTAGGGAAGGCCCTGGCACAGATGCTGGCTCGTTTAAATATCTGTTCGAAAGAATCCGTTGTACGTCAGTACGATCATGAAGTTCAGGGCGGTTCCGTGGTGAAACCGCTGGTGGGCGCGCAAAACGACGGGCCGTCGGATGCGGGCGTCGTCCGGCCCGTGCTCGATTCCATGGAAGGCGTGGTCGTGGCGCACGGCATCTGCCCGCGCCTGAGCGACATCGACGCCTATCACATGACCGCCTGCGCGATCGACGAAGCGGTGAGAAACGCCGTCGCCGTGGGAGTGGATATTGACCATCTGGCGGGCCTGGACAATTTCTGCTGGTGCGATCCCGTGAAATCCGCCAAGACGCCCGACGGGGATTACAAGCTCGCGCAGCTCGTCCGCTCGAACATGGCGATTTACGACTACACCACCGCCTACGGCGTACCCTGCATTTCCGGCAAGGACAGCATGAAAAACGACTACTCCATCGGGAAGACGAAAATTTCCGTCCCGCCGACGCTGCTCTACTCGGTCATCGGCAGAATTTCCGACGTGCGCAAGGCCGTGACGATGGACGCCAAACGGCCGGAGGATCTCGTCTACCTCCTGGGCGAAACCCGCGATGAACTGCGCGGTTCGGAGTGGTTCGCCGCGCACGGCGCGATCGGCAACAAGGTCCCGCAGGTGGATGCGAAAAAGGCGATGAAGCTTTACCGCGCGCTCTCCAAAGCCATCCAGGCGGGCCTCGTGGCCTCCTGCCACGACTGCTCCGACGGGGGCCTGGCCGTGGCGCTCGCGGAAACCGCCTTTGCCGGCGGCCTGGGCCTCACCGTCCATCTGAAGAAAGTTCTCTACCGCGGCAAAAAGCGCGACGACTACATTTTATTTTCCGAGTCGGCAAGCCGCTTTGTCGTCACCGTTCGTCCGCAGGACAAGGCAAAGTTCGAAAAAATTCTGGCCGGCCAGGCCGCCCGCGAAATCGGCTCAGTCACCGGCGACGGGCTTTTGCAGATAAACGGCCTGTCCGGAAAAACCGTGATTCGGGAAAAAATCGGCAGGCTCAAAGACGCGTGGCAAAAGCCGCTCAATTTCTAGACAGGACACAGACAATGGCAAACAAGGTCAAAGCGATCATCCTCACCGGCAACGGCACCAACTGCGAAATGGAAATGGCGCACGCCTGCAAACTGGCGGGCGCGGACCGGTACGACATCGTCCATCTCAGCGAACTGCTCTTCGGCGAAAAGCGCCTTGCGGATTACAACTTCCTGAACCTGCCCGGCGGCTTTCTCGACGGCGACGACCTGGGTTCGGCCAAGGCGGGCGCCAACCGGTTTC
>Ga0209718_1000345_pt1 | contig 65375 bp, 59 predicted proteins | sample AD_JPNAS1_MetaG_FD_184420 | JGI IMG/M metagenome (GOLD analysis project Ga0209718, IMG submission 184420) | Active sludge microbial communities of municipal wastewater-treating anaerobic digesters from Japan - AD_JPNAS1_MetaG (SPAdes) (version 2) | ecosystem: Engineered > Bioreactor > Anaerobic...
CGTCCCGTATTTGTCCGATACTTCGCGGTAGATGAAGTCAAAGTCCACCCTCGCCGCGATCTTCCGGAGCGGGTGGTCCCTGCGGACCCTTTCAGCGATGCTTATGTTGGTGTAAAAGAATTTGCCGCCGTCGGGCTCCTGAATACCCATCATGTAGAGCACCCCCTCGCGTTGCCTACACTTATTTTAAGGGTATTCAGGTACTTCCACCTCAAGAAACGCTATTTGGGCAACAAGCCGTACACAATTGACGGACCGGGTTTTTCGATCCAGAATGGGGTAAATTTACCTGCCAGGGACGGAGGTTTGGCGATGGGCAGACCCTTGAGGATCGAATACCCGGGAGCTTTCTATCATGTCACATCCAGGGGTAATGAGCAAAAGGATATCTTCAAAAGCGAAGGCGACAGGGAGAGATTCCTGACCTACCTGGAATCGGCGGCGGAGAGGTACGGGGCCGTATTCCACGCCTACTGCCTCATGAGCAATCACTACCACCTGATGATCGAGACCCCCGAAGGCAACCTTTCCAGGATCATGAAGCACATCAACAACTCCTATACTAACTACTTCAACGTGAAACGAAAGAGGGCGGGTCATCTCCTGCAGGGCCGCTACAAGGCCATCCTTGTCGAGGCGGACGCCTACGCCGCTGAACTGTCCCGCTATATACACCTTAACCCCGTGAGGGCTAAGATGGTAGCCTTGCCGGAAGAGTACAAGTGGAGCAGTTACCGGTTCTACCAGGAGAGGACAGCGCCCCCGTGGCTTTCCACCGGTTTTGTCCTGGGGTATTTCGGAACGGACCCTGCCAAGCAAAGGATACATTACAGGGACTACATCCTGGAGGCCATCGGAAAAAAGAGCCCTGACCTTCTTTCCGGCTCGATCGCCTCGACCATTCTCGGCAGCGATGATTTCGTCAGGTACATCAAGGAGACCTACCTCGAGGGGATGGCGCCCGACAGGGATATCCCCGCCCTGCGGGAGCTGCAGGGGAGGCCCGACATTGGGAAGATCAAGGCGGCGGCAGGAGAGGCGTTCCCCGACAGCGGCAGGCTGGCCAGGGTGGCGGGGATCTACCTTTGCCATCGTTTCAGCGGGGCTAAGCTGCAGGAGATCGGGAACCTTTTCGATCTCACGCCCTCGGGGGTGACCCAGGCGAGGAAGCGGTTCGACGAGGTCATGAAAAAGGACAAGGTCTTGGAAAAGAAAGTCCTTGAAGTGGCTCGTAAGCTGGATCTGCCAATGGCGCAAAGGCGAACACATTGATAAAAGTACTATCGTCCGGGGTTGCACATTACCAGAACTCGTTATAAAATACACTGCATAAATACCATTTTTTAGTATTTTCGTAGTGATTTTTATAATGGAGTTTCCGTTATGAGGAGATCGATGCAAAAGGACCAGGAGAATAATTATAGGATAAGATTTCTAAAGTCACTCTCTGAAGAAGGCCTGACTGTCTTTTCCACTTCCGATGCAAGACGAATTGCGGAAGAGAGCGGGATACCCGGATCATATATAAATAAATTTCTGTCCTTTCTGACGCGGGATGGATGGATAACCCGCCTGAAGCGCGGCCTGTATGCCCGTATCGGGGCGTTATCAGGAGATGTCCAGTTACACTCCTTCGCCATTGCCACAAATTTGGTAGTACCTTCCGCGATAAGCAATTGGTCAGCCCTACACCATTATGGGTTAACAGGGCAAGTCCCGAGAATTATCACTTCAATAACCCCAAAGAATGTCGTCATACCGAGCATGCGGCGGGATAGTCCCACGGGAAAGGACTTCCGGCGTCATGGATGGTTAGTCGATGGTGTGCGATTTCAATACAAAAGGGTTAGTAAAGAACATTTTTTCGGTATAGAAAGGATCTGGATCGACCAGTACTCCAGAATACCCATTACTGATCGTGAACGGACGGTGCTGGAGCTTTTCGTATCGCCAAAAAGTTTTGGAGGAATGGGCGAGGTGCTTGGAATAATGGAGGAACACCTTTTTTCGCTGGAAATTGAAAAACTTACCGGTTACGCCCTCAGATACGGAAAGATAGCCCCGGCCAAGAGATTGGGGTGGCTGCTTGAGCGTCTTTCTGTCCCCGAGAGAGTCCTTGACCCCCTCCTGGCGATACCTGCCACGGGATATCATTTGCTGGACCCCGCAGGGCGACAGGAAGGAGTTTTCGATAGGCGATGGAATATCCGAGTGAACCTTGCGGGGCGCAAGGCCCCATGAAACCCCTGCGAGTCCGGGTTCGACAGACTTCCCAAGCATTGGGGATCCCGCAAGAAGTGGTCGAAAAGGACTATGCCTTGAGTTACATTCTTGCAGGGGTATCAAGCCACCCGATTCTGAAGGATACGCTGGTCTTCAAAGGTGGGACAGCCCTTAAAAAGGTGTTTTTCGGGGAATACAGGTTTTCCGAGGATCTGGATTTTTCGGGTATGGGCGCACCAAAAGGCGATGAGTTGGAGAGGTGCGTAGCAGAGGCAATCGAACTTTCACGAAGCCTCCTCCTGGAACAGGGTCTTTTTTCTCTTCTTCTGGAAAAATATCAGGAGCGTGATCCTCATCCCCATGGCCAGGAGGCGTTCATCATCAGGGTTCAGTTTCCGTGGTATCCCCGGCCTTTATGTCGTGTAAAAATGGAGATCAGCCATGATGAGCCCATTCTTCTTGCACCGGAAAAGCGTCCTCTTTTGCACGGATATTATGAAGAGAACCTTCGGAGAGAAGTGACCTGTTATTGCCTTGAGGAGATCATCGCTGAAAAACTGAGAACCTTACTGCAAACACATGGAAAGCTGATCACCAGGGGATGGAACCGTCCCCGCTCCAGGGATTACTACGACTTGTGGCAGATCCTTACGAAACTTGGGCATGCTTTCACACCTGGAAAAGTGGTGGAGATACTGTATCTCAAGAATGAGCATAGAAACGTGTCCTTTAGTAGCCCCGATGATTTTTTTAGCCAAGAGCTTGTTTCCGAGGCGTATCGAAACTGGGATAATAGCCTTAGTGCTTTCGTCATGGGCCTTCCTGGATTTGACCAGGTACTTGAGGAGTTAAAGCCCCTGGTTAAAACGCTTCTCGGTGGGCCTTATCCCGGTTAGGATCCATCAATTGTGTAGGTCTGACACCTAGGAGGAAGGGTAAAGAGGATGATCTATTTCGACAACAGCGCGACAACGCTGATCAAGCCGCCCGAGGTGGCCGAGGCCGTAAAGTACGCCATCGATCATTTCGGCAACGCCGGGCGCTCCTTTTACAACGCGGTCATGCTGGCCAACAGGGAAATCTACCGGACGCGCGAGGAGATCGCCAATCTTGCGGAGCTCGAGGACCCGCTCCGGGTGGCATTCACATCGTCATCGACGGAGAGCCTCAACCTCGTGATCCGCGGGCTGGTAAAAAAAGAGGATCACGTGATCACGACGGTCCTGGAGCATAATTCCGTGTTGCGCCCCTTGTATTTGACCGGATGTGATCTTAGCATTTTGGAGTGCGACGACAAGGGCGACCTGTTGCTGGATACCTTTGAGAGCCTGGCGAAGCCTTCCACCAAGTTTTGTGTCTGCACCCACGGCTCAAATGTCATAGGGAACGTCACCGAAACCGGGACGCTTTACGCCAAGTGCAAGCGCCACGGTATCACCCTGATCCTGGACGTGTCGCAGACTTTCGGGGCGATCCCCGTCACGGCTGACATGGCCGATATCCTTTGCTTTACCGGGCACAAAGCGCTCTTCGGTCCCCAGGGGACGGGCGGCATCATCGCGAAGGGGCCGATCGAGTTTGCCGTCGTTAAGACCGGGGGAGCCGGCGTGAACAGCTTCGAGCGCTCCCAGTCCACGGAGATGCCCGACGTGTTCGAAGCGGGAACGCCGAACAGCCACGGCATCTTCGGGTTGCAAAAGGGGGTCCAGTTCATAAACGCCGTTGGTCTTGACAAGATCCGGGCCAAGGAGAGGAGCCTGGCGACCCTCTTTTACGACAGCCTGAAGAAGCTGGAGCAGGTAACCTTTTACGGAAACCCCGCCGCGCCCGGACATTTGGCGGTATTCGCGCTGAATGTCGAGGGCCTGGACTCCTCCGACCTGGCGGCAAGGCTTTGGGAGGACCATGGAATAGCGACCAGGGCCGGCAGCCATTGCGCGCCCTTGCTGCATCAGCGCTTCGGTACCGTTGACCGCGGCATGGTCCGCTTTTCCTTTTCCTATTTCAATACGCGGGACGAGATCCGGCGGGGCGTCGAGGCGATCCAAAGTATCGTCCAGTCCTTGGGGTAGATGAAGATGGAATACATAATTACCTTCAAAAACACCAACCAGGCCATAAAGGCAGAAAAGTGCCTGGAGGAGCGGGACCTTAAGGTGACGGTGCTCCCGCTGCCGTCGAAGATCCGCGCTGGCTGTGGGATATGTCTGAAACTCCGGGCGGAAGACATCGAGCCCGCGCTTTCGGCGCTGGCGGCCGATGCAGTCCATGATATAGGCGTATATTCAATGGAAGGGGCGAAAAGCGACGTCTCCTTCAAGGAGGTGGAAGATTTGAACTCGCTTAAGGGGAAGGAGCTCCATTCGCTTTTAGACAACTGCACCAGCGGCGGCTGCGGTGCGAAGATCAGCCCCGGGGAGCTGTCCAGGCTGCTGAAAAGTCTGCCCGTGCGGAGTGACGCCAACCTGCTTGTCGGCTACGGCTCCTCCGACGACGCCGCGGTCTACAGGATCGACGACCACCGCTCCCTGGTGATGACGGCGGATTTCTTCCCGCCCATGGTGGATGAGCCGCGCACCTTTGGCAGGATAGCGGCGACGAACGCTCTCAGTGACATCTACGCCATGGGAGGCGAACCTTTAACGGCCCTGAACCTGGTTTGTTTCCCTGAGTCCCTGGACCTGGAGATCCTGAACGAGATACTGACGGGCGGCGCGGAAAAAGTCATGGAGGCGGGCGCCGTCCTGGCGGGCGGGCATTCTATATACGACAAGGAGCCGAAGTATGGCCTGGCCGTGACGGGGATCATCGACAATGGCCGTATTATCAGGAACGACACGCCGGAACGGGGGCATAAACTCATACTGACGAAGCCCCTCGGCACCGGGATCATCATGGCGGCCCTGCGGGGTGAGGTCGCCAGCCGGGCGGCGGTCGACAAGGCTGTGGCCGCGATGGAGCGCCTGAACAAATACGCGGCGGAAAAGATGAGGAACTATACGGTCAGCGCCTGCACCGATATAACCGGTTTCGGCCTGATGGTGCACATGCTGGAGATGGCTTCGGACAAAGTATCCATCCTGCTATACTCGGGTGAGATCCCCTATTTCGAAGAGGCCTACCAGTACGCCGAGGAGTACCTGGTCACCGCCGCGGGCCAGCGGAACCGCAACTTCCTGGCGGGCAAGGCCGACGTCTCCGGTTTGCCCTTCGCCTTGCAGGAACTGCTTTTTGACCCCCAGACCTCCGGCGGGTTGCTCATCGCCGTAAAGGAGGGCCAGGCGGCGGCGTTACTGGCGGAGATACAGCCCGGGGACCCCGACGCGAGGATCATTGGGGAGATAGTCGCTCGGGATAAGGATATTATCCTGTTCTAGTACGAAGAGGAGGTTGGCCATGAAAACGATCGATGTCCTGGGGCAGCCGTGCCCCATACCCGTTATCAAAGCAAAAAAAGCGCTGGGGCAAGGGGACGTGGAGGCCGTCACCGTGAAAGTGGACAACATCGTGGCGGTGCAGAACCTTGAGAAAATGGCCAGGGGCTACGGGTACGGTTTTTCTTACCAGGAGGTTTCGCCGGGCCTTTTCGATGTCCTTATCGCTAAAAGCGGCGCCTCGGCCCCCGCTGTTGAGGAGGATAGGAGCGGACAAGGCGAGGTCCGCCCTTCCGCGGCTCCCGAAAGAATGGTCGTCGTGATCGGCAAGGACGGCATGGGGGCCGGTTCCGACGAACTGGGCAAGATCCTGGTCAAGGGATTCATCTACTCCCTGACCGAGCTCAAGACACCTCCCGAATCGGTGGTTTTTTTCAATTCAGGGGTGTTCCTGACGGCCGAAGGCTCCAGCGCGATCGATGACCTGAAAAAACTGGAAGCCGCGGGGACCCATATCCTGTCCTGCGGGACCTGCATCAATTACTTCGAGCTGCAGGGCAAACTGGCCGTCGGCAGCGTAGCCGACATGTATGGAATAACGGAAAAGATGGCCGGGGCGAGTAATACCATCAGCATCTGACCGCACGGGGAGGGTGGGCGGCCCCTGGGGCACGCCCACCCCGCCGGTGTTGCTCGAAACCGGGCCGTGCCTCTAGACTCGGGTGGACTCGCCGCTCCTTCTGGCCCTTGCCACCTCCAGAAGGTAGGTGTCCGGTATATCCTCGTGATCCGGGTGGAAGCAGTTTTTCGCCCCCGACTCGTCCGGGTCGTCGCCGAATATGACCCGCCTGTTTTTCGCGGCCCGGGCCAGGATGCGCCTTGCCGACTGCTGGGGGGTCTGGGCGGTTGGCGGGGCCATATCGCCCCAGATAGGCGTGGCCGTCGTGCCGGGAGTGGCGGAGTTGAACTTGATGTTATCGTCCCAGTACTCGTAGCGCAGGGAAAGGGTCAGGCCGTTCAGGGCCGCCTTGGTGGCCGCGTACATCGACTGGTAGGCCATGGGGTAGAAGGCTATGCCCGAGATCACGTTGATCACTTGCCCGCCTCCGTTCTTCTGCATTATGGGAATAACCTCGCGGCAACCGTACAGCGCCCCGTAGAAGTTGAGGGCGAAGGCCTTTTCCCAGTCCTTGTTGGTCTGGACGATCATCCCGTGGCGATCCTTCTCGGGTATGGGGGGGTACGACTCGGTGAACATCCCCATAACTCCCGCCCCGGCGTTGTTGATCAGCAGGTCGACCCTCCCGCCGAAGAACTCCGCGGCCTCGGCGATCATGTCCACGACCTCGTTCTCCTTCGTCACGTCGCAGAGGATGCCCTTAACTCTCCCGGGATATTCGGCCGAAAGACGGTCGGTATGCTTTTTCAGGTTCACGGCGTTAAAGTCCGCGAGCACGACCTTCTCCGCCCCGTAGGCCAGCAGCTCCTCAATGAGGGCCAGCCCTATGCCCGACGCCGCCCCTGTGACGACGGCGGTCTTGCCTTTGTAGTAGCCTTTATCTAATTCCATCGGTGCATCCCGCCTTTCTTGTCTATTCGTAGGTCTGGTGGTCCTTTAGGAACGTGCAACGATCGTAGCGGCCCGGAAGCAGAAGAGACACGGCCCGCCGGATTTCCTGCTCGTCCGTGTAGTCGTAGATCTTCTTCTGACTTGTGACCCAGTTGTCGCTGACCATCCAGCCCGCTCCGATAACGTTGGTCACAGGCAGCTCCCCCCACCTGTCGTCTACGGAGGAGGCCAGCGACATCTCCGCCGTTGCAGGTTCCCATGAGTAGATGCGGCTGGGGCTGTCGTAGTTGATCACCCTGAGATTCGCGAAGCCTCCGTGCTCTATGTCGTACCTGTGGTTTAGGCAACCGCCGCCGATAACTGCCGGTCTCTCCCTTGAGCACCCCTCCTGCTCCATCCTGAAGCCTTTCTGGTTGTAGGATCCTATCTTAAGTTTCACGTCTATCAGATCGATCCCGCCGCGACGTATGAGGCATCTTCCCTCGTCGCCCGTCCTCTCGACGAGGATCCTTTCGCACAGCTTCTTGGCAAGCCCGGACCCCTCGCGCCCGGAGAAGGCTCCCATCAGTGAGCCGGGGCCGCTCAGCATCAGCCCCAGGAAGTAGACGCCCTCGTAATCTCCCAGGCGCGCCATTATCCCGAGCCCACCCTCCATGTACCATGGGGAGAAGGTGGGCTGGCGGATGTTCACGATGTAGGCGTATGCCATCGGGTTTGAAGGGTCCGCCGGCACCAGGGGCGGCGGCAGCAGTTCCTTCGCCCTTTTCGGGTCGGTGTTGAAGAAAAGCTGGATGCCGTACTGGTCGTTCATCGCGCCATCCTTCATGAAGTCCTCGATTTTTTCCTCCGGAATCTGGTAGCCTCTGTCCATAATAAACTCTCCTTTCGTCTATGCTTGCGGTTCAAACGTGAACGCCCTTCCGCGAGCGTCCTGCGTGGCCTCGAGTATGCGCCCGCAGCACCTAGCGTCGCCTATGACCACGGCGTCGGGAAAGGCGGCCTTGAAGGGCTCCGTCACGCCCTTGCGCGGGGCGACACCCACCGCCAGCACAACGCTGTCCGCCTGTACCGCTACCTTCTCTCCGTCCGACAGCCGCGAAAGCTCCACCCCGCCGGGGACGATCCGCTCCAGCCTGTGACCGGTCAGTATCACGGGATCGTGGGGCCCGATGCGGCTCATCACGTCCAACACCACGAGGTAGTACATGCCCGGGCCGACCTCGCCGAGCATCTCCACCATGGTGACCCCGCACCCCTTGAGGGCCAGCGTCTCAGCCGTCTCAAGCCCGGTCATGCCCGATCCTACTACTACGATCCTCCCCTCCGGACAGGCACGCCCCAGCAACACGTCCTCCGCGGTGCAGACGAAGTCAAGATCCGTTCCGGGGACCGGCGGGATGCAGGGTTCCCCGCCGCACGCCAGGAAGACGCCGCAGGGGTCCAGGCCCCCGACGTCCTCGGGGGTGACCTCCCGCCCCAGCCGGACCTCTATCCCGGCACTCTCGACCTGAGCGACCAGAGAGTCGACGTATTTTGTGATCTTGTCCTTGCCGTAACCCCTGTCGGCGGTGTTCAGGGTCCCGCCCAGCCGCTCCCCGCCGTCGAATATGACCGGGGCAAATCCGCGCTCCTTGAGAACAAGGGCGGCCTCGATACCCGCGGGGCCACCGCCGATCACGGCAACGGCGCGCCCCTCGCCGTCGCGGACCGGGTACAGATACTCGCGCTCGCGACCGGTCTTCGGGTTCACCGCGCACCGCACCTGCCTGAGGTTGGCGATCTCAGCGAAGCAGCTGAGGCAGCCTATACACCTTCGAATGACGCTATCACCGCCGGAGAAGGTCTTGGCGGCCCATTCCGGATCCGCCAGCAGGCCGCGGCCGACCCCTGCGAAGTCGCAGACCCCCTCTTCGAGCAGGGCTTCGGCAACGGACGGGTCCTTGATGTTGCTCACGGCTATCACGGGGATGGAGACGGCCTTCTTGACGGCCGCCGCCATGTACTTCTTCCACCCCTGCTCGTAAGACCCGGGTTCGATGCAGCCGAGGTTGTAGCAGCTCACGTTGATCGCGTCCGCACCGGCTCTCTCCAAAGTGGCGGCGATCCGGGCGGCCTCTTCGGGGTCGATCCCCCCCGGGAGGCTCTCCTCGGCGTTGATGCGCACCGAGATGGGGAAGTGCTTCCCGCAGCCGCTCTTTATCCCGGCGATTATCTCCTCGACGAACCTCATGCGATTCTCGAAGGACCCCCCGTACCGGTCGGTGCGGAAGTTCATGGCGGGGGAGAGGAACTCGTTGATCAGGTAGCCGTGAGCGCCGTGAAGCTCCACTCCGTCCGCACCCGCGGATTTCGCCACGGAGGCGGCGAAAACGAACTTGCCGACCATCTCCGCGCACTCGTCCTCGGTCAACTCACGCGGCACGTTGCCCGGGCTCGATGGGTCGGCCACCGGGGAAGGGGCCACCGGGGTTTCGCCCGCCACCAAGGGGGAGGCCATGCGGCCGGGGTGCTGAAGCTGGATGAAGATCCTCGTGCCGTACTTCTGAACGGCGCCGGTCAGCCGCTGGAGGTCAGCGATATCGGAGTACCGGTAAGCTGCGAGCTGGCACGGGTCGCTGATGCCCCGGCCCCCTTCGATCCTGGTCACCTCGGTGATGATGAGACCGACGCCGCCCTTTGCCCTCGCCTCGTAGAAGGCGATGATGTCCTCGGTCACGCCGCCCACTGTGGCCGACAGGTTTGTCCCCATCGCGGGCATTACCACGCGGTTGGGGATGGTCAAGCGACCTATCCTGCCCTCGCTTCTCAGCCTTTCGAACAAAAGCACCCCTCCTTCCTCGAAACTATATGTTAAGAGATAGCATAACATTCCCGATAAAGCAATGAAGAGATGAGGTTCTGTCTTCGCTTTTGATCACCCGGCTTCGGAAGAGGTGAAAAGGCAACCCGTGATGCCCGGCTTGCTCCCAATTTGGGCGCCAATTGAGTAAATTTATTGCTTGTCGGTCCCTTTGTAGTCAGTTACTAAAATGGCCGAGTACGTAATGATCGTGGGATAATCAGCAAGAAATCGTTTTGGGCGAAACCACGAACTCGGACCAGCACCGTCTCAAGGGGAGAGAGGCTCCATAGACGGTTCTTATTAAGGGATCGGTCTCGTTCCGTGACTCGGCGAAAAAGAGAGGGCAAGGCCGGACGCGGGGGAGGCGCCCAGCCTTGAGGGAAGTCATAAAGAAAAGCGATGAGCTCATCGAGGTGGGGGGCAAAGAATACCCCCTGTGGGAGATCATCCGGGAGGGGGGCAAGCTCTACCGCCGGGAGGTCGCTATCATGGCGGAGATCGACGGGATGAAGATCCCTGCCACCCTGGAGTCCGACGACTGGATGCGTGCCGGAAGGCTCAGGCAGAAGGGCGGCGAGGAGTCGTTGAGGGAACTGGAAAAAATGGAGGGTCCCCTTTTCACCTATACCGAGATCGACGAGACCGACGAGGCCTGAAGGCGGCCCTGGGGAACTTGGGATCCCCTGGCAGTGATCAGCCGAGGTCGGGTCACGCCCCTCTGAAGGGCAGAGGGGCGTTTCATCAATTGTGTAGGTCTGACACCTATAAGGGAGGAATTCGTGGTATTGTTCGCACAGAGCAGCCCATACCGCCACTTAACTTTATTACGATAAAGCGGAGTTGCGCGCATCAACCGATCACTTCGCACACGAAAGGGAATGAGACCATGAGAAGAACGGGTATCAAGAGCATCATTCTGTTGTTTTTACTGTTGTGCACTGCGCCCCTCTGCTTTGCGTCGGACTATGCCTTCACTCTCGATGAGAGCGGCGTTCCAGCGCTCGGCGGCGAACGCTCCGTCATCGTCGTCATCAGCGACATACATCTGGGGATGGACGACCGGTACGCGGAGATTCAGCGTAACCGCGCTCCGCTTGCCGACTTTCTTCGGAAGGTCCGGTGCGCTCCGAACATCAAGGAACTGGTCGTAGCGGGCGACCTCGTCGACGAGTGGTTCATCCCCGCCGGCACGGACACGTACGCCGGAAAGACCCAGAAGGAGTTCGTGCAGCGCGTCGCCGCGAACAACAAGGACGTGGTCGACGCGTTCAACGACATTATCCGGGACGGAACGATCAAGGTGGTCTACGTGCCGGGGAATCACGACCTGCTGATCTCCTCCGAGAGTATCCAGACCATCTTCCCCGGAATGGCGGAAGCGCGCGATGTCCGGGGGCTCGGAACCTATTCTCCGGACGGCCATCCCGAGATCGCCATCGAGCACGGGCACCGTTACAACTTCTTCTGCGCGCCGGATCCCATCTCCAACAAAGAGATCGCTCCAGGCTCAATCCTGCCTCCCGGGTATTTCTTCACCCGCATCGCGGCGCTTTCCGTCGTCGAAGGCAAGCCCGAGCCGGGCAAGATCAGACCGGTCGTCATTCCGAATTCCCTCGGCGAAAGCCAGGATCTCGAATTTCTCTACTGGCAGGTATGGGAAGCACTGATGGACGAGCTGCCCATAAAAGAAGACTTCGAGGAGAAGATCATCAGGACCAACATCGACGGCTTCACCAAAACCTATGCGATGAGCGACCTCATACCCCGTCAGGCAGAGGAGGGCGGCGTCATCGACGTGAATTTGTTCAAAGGGATACAGGACACGTGGGACGAACGGCAGGCACTCAACAGGGTTGCCGTCAAAATTCCCGTCAGGGACGCGCTCGCCAAGGCGGCTTCTTCGGCTGAAACGGACAATCAGGCCGTTGTGCAGTATTTCCTAAACCCGGCGTCCGACAAACGTATCGTGGTCTTCGGTCACACCCATGAATCCAGGATCATCCCCTCGGAGACGCACGACGGGAAGAGCGCCTTATATGTGAACTCCGGAACATGGATCGACAAGAACGCTACCCCGACGATGACGTTCGTCGCGATCGCCTCGAAAGGTTCCGCACGGCACGTCGGGCTCTACCAATACTCGCACAAAGGCGCCGTGACGACGCTGGACACTCTGGAGCTCGAAGGCTTTTAAGCCCAGCGGGGCCTACCCTTGAATTCTTGAGTTAGACAGGCCCCATGAGTTTGTTTACTATGTTGTTGACGGAGGAGTGGCTCCTGGGGTCCGTTGGCCGGTTATCCGGTCTTACTTGGCTCTGAAATGCCGCCTCCGTCATTTTTTATGTCGTCCGCTGGCGCAAGCTGGAATGGAGCCTGCCCTTCCAGGGCGGTAGCTTAAGTGGTAGACGAGGCCCGGGGCGAAGATCCGTGTGGGTCTGACCCCGCCCTGGTAGATAACAACCTGGCAACGGTAAGGGCGTAAATCTCGACAGCGGCTAGGTATTCTTCGATACTTAATTTTTCGCCAACCGATGTGGCTTCATCCTCATTCCCCGGACCGAGGATTGGCATTGGCATGCCGGTAGCTTTCACAATGTCGGCGGCATCGGAGCCGAAGCGCGCCTTCATTCTTTCCAGAGGCTTGCCCTGGAGATCCTTGAAACCCTTCTCGATCACTTTCACGATGGTCGAATCGGGCGGGATCTCCAGCGCCGGCCGGTCGGAGATGATCTCACGGACGAAGCGCAGGTCCGGGTCTTTTTTCCTCTGCTCTTCAAGGACAGCCATTATTTCCGCTTCCGCCTCATCATGGCTCTCCCCGGGGACCAGCCTTCGGTCAATGGAAAAGGTGCTTCGGTCGGCAATGACATTTGTCGCCGTCCCCGCATGGAGGGTGGTCACGTTCAAGGTAGGGCTTCCCCAGCCGGGGATGGATCGTTTTTCCAGCCGCTTACCCAGTTCGTAAAGCCCCTGGATGACACCGATAGATTTTTCCAGGGCGTCGATCCCTTCGCTGGGGTTGCTCGCGTGGGTGCCCTTTCCCTCGATGGTGAAACGAGCCCTGAAAATGCCGCTGTGTTCAAGGAGGAGTTTCAGCGACGTTGGTTCCATGTTCAGCCCGAGATCGCCCTTTATCAACCCTTTTCCCAAGAGGTGTTTCACTCCGAGCCAGCCGCCGTTCTCTTCATCGCAGGTGCAGGTCAGCAGAATGCTTCCCCTCGGCACGAACCCCATTTCCTTTAGTACACGGACAGCCATGATCGACCCACAGAGACCGGCTTTCATGTCGTTGGCACCGCTTCCGAAGATCCAGCCGCCTTCCACCCGCCCCGACCAGGGTCCGCCGTATTCCTCTTCTGAACCTGCCGGCGGGGGGAATACATCCATGTGGCCGTTAAAGACAAACCGCGGCCCCGGCAGGCCCTCCCATTCCGCCAAAAGATTGGGCCTTCCTTTTTCGGCTTCTTCGATCCGCGGCCTGAGACCTATCCCTTCGATCTCCCGGGCGATCACTTCCGCCACCGCGGCTTCGTAGCCCGTCACGCTTGGAGTCTGAAGGACCTTGGAAAGGAAACTGACGATCTCCCGTTCCCGGGCTTTTACCGCTTTTTTGATGTCCCCCGCGTTCACCGCGATCCCTCCCCGGTGGTCACCGCTCATAGGTCATCACCCCCGCGTAAAATTTTAACCCTTTGGGAAAGGGCCGGGGTCCCTGGACAGCTCTTTCCGGGCCAGCCACATGCCGGGAAGCATGGGCAACCAAAGGGTCAAGCCTCGCAGGAGGAGCGTGGCCGCCAGGGCCGCTTCGAAGGGGACCTTGAGGCTCCCCAGCAGGACCACGCAGGTGGTTTCGAAGGTCCCCAGGCCGAGGGGGACCACGCCGATGGTCGCAACCATGGAGGCTATGACGAAGCTGGGCAGGGCCTCCAGGAAGGCGGCCTTTTGCCCCACCGCCAGGAGCATGGCCCAGAGGGTGGCCGCGTCGAGCAAGAACACCGCGCCCTGGAGGAAGGTCACCTGGGCCAGCACCAGGGGGTCGAATATGACCCGGGCGGAGACCTTCCCCAGGGCGTCCTCTATGGCGGGGATGGGGAAGCGGCGTTTGAGGGTTTCCGGTATCCTCCCTCTCCCGTAAAGGCTGGCCAGGATCACCACGGCGGGGACGGCGAGGGCGACGACGAAGAACAGCAACGACGCCGTAAGGATCCACGGGTGGATGTCGTGGTGGAAAGCCAGCAGGGCCAGGCTCGCCACCGCCATGATCATGTAGGAGGCGTAGTAACCGGTGAGGCTGGCCACCAGGGCCACGAGGCCGTCCAGGACCGCTACCCCCCGGTGCTTGAGGGCCACGGTGAAAAAGGCGGAACCGCTGAGGCCTCCGCTGGGGAGGACCTGGTCGGAGAATAGCTTGGCCACGCTCAGCGGGACCAGTTGGGAAAGGGGAAAGTGGATGCCGATGTTCGCCATGGCCGCCTTCCAGACCAAGGCCGCGCAGAGGTAAGTCAGGGCCTGGAAGGACAGGCCGGCGGCCACCCAGGCGGGTTTCGCCTCCCGGAGGACCTCCAGGAAGCGGCCTATCTCGCCGAGGTGGGCGACGGCGGTGACGAGCCCCAGCAGGAGCAGGACGCCCAGGATGCCCCGCTTTATGGCCTTTTTGTTCCTTTTCCACCAGGGTCCCGTATCATTCGCCTCCGTTGCGGGTACCCGATCTTTGGGGGCGGGTAGCGGGGTCATAATCGCAGGAAGCGGAAAAAGGCCCTCTTGGTCGATTCCGAGACGACCAGGTAGAGGAGGGTAATGGCCAGGACGGCCGCCAGGACCGGCCACGGGAGGGGGACGAAGTCGAAGACCCGGCCCACCGGGAGGTAGGGGAGCACCACGGCGAGGAGCCCCAACAGGGCGGAGGAAATAAGGATGAAGGTGCCGGGGCGGCTCCGGTAGAAGGGCCTGTAGGTCCTCACCACGAACAGCACCAGCAGTTCCGTCAACAGGGATTCGATGAACCACCCGGTCCGGAACGCGCTTGCCGCGCTACCCGCCAGCCTGATAAGGGCGTAAAAGGTCAGCAGGTCGAAAGCGGTGCTCACGAGTCCGAAGATGACCATGAAGTTCCTTATTATCCTGATGTTCCACCGGTGGGGCCCCCTCTCCCACTCCGGGTCCACCCTGTCGCCGGCGATCCCCACGGAGGGGATGTCCGACATGAAGTTGTTGAGGAGCACCTGCTTGGCCAGGAGGGGAAGGAAGGGTAGGAAGAGCGACCCCGCCGCCATGCTGATCATGTTCCCGAAGTTGGCGCTGGTGGTGATGAAGATGTATTTTATCGTGTTGGCGAAGGTCCGGCGGCCGATCTGGATCCCCTGGCGGACCATGGCCAGGCTGTGTTCCATCAGGACGAAGTCGGCCGCCTCCTTGGCGACGTCGACGGCCTTGTCCACCGAGATGCCCACGTCGGCGGCGTGGAGCGCCGGGGCGTCGTTGATGCCGTCGCCCAGGAAGCCCACGACGGAACCCATCCTCTGCAGGGCCCGGATGATCCGTTCCTTCTGGTTGGGGTCGACCTCGGCGAAGATATCGACATGGCCCACGAGGTGCCACAGTGCCTCGTCCTTCATGACCGCCAGTTCCGGGCCGGTGATGACCCGGGCGGCCTTGATCCCCACCGAGGCTGAGACATGGCGGGCCACGTAGCGGTTGTCCCCCGTGATCAGCTTGAGACGGACCCCGAGGGAGCGGAGTTCCTCCAGTTCCTTTGAGACTCCTTCCGATGGCGGGTCGGAAAACCGCAGGAAGCCCAGGAATTCAAGGCCCGACTCATCCTGCCTCTTCCCGGCGTCCTCGACGGCTTTCCGGGCGACGCCGATGACGCGGTACCCCTCGGTGCTCCACCAGGCGAAACGCTCCAGGATCTCATGCCTCGTGGCGTCGTCGAGGTCAGCGGCGGCGCCTCTCCTGCTCACGCTGGTGCAGGCGTCGAGAACGTTCCGCAGCGCGCCCTTGGTCACCAGGAAGCGGCCGCCGTCGGGCGAGGCCACCAGGACGCTGAGTCTCTTGCGCACGAAGTCGTAGGGGATCTCGTCGAGTTTTTCGTAACCTTCCGCCGAGGTTCCCTCGGCCGCGGGTGCCGCCAGGACGGCCTCATCGAGGGGGTTGGTGAGGCCCGACTGGAAAAAGGAGTTCAGGAAGGCCCATCGGAAGACCTCCCCCGACGGGTCGCCCCCGGCGTCGAGGGCGCCTTCGACCTTCATGACGCCTTCGGTGAGGGTGCCGGTCTTGTCAGAACAGAGCACGTCCATGCTCCCGAGGTTTTCGATGGCATTGAGCCTTTTGACGATCACCCCGTGCACCGCCATGTTCTGGGCCCCCCTGGAAAGGGTGACGCTGAGTATGACGGGAAGCATTTCCGGTGAAAGCCCCACGGCGATGGCGACGGCGAAAAGCATGGTCTCGATGATCGGCCTTTGCCGGACCACGTTGGTGAAGAAGATGGCAAAAACTATGAGGACCATGACTTGAAGGAGCAGGCCCCCGAAGTGCCGGAGCCCCTTCTCGAATTCCGTCTCCAGGGGGGCCTCCTGCAGGCGCCCGGCGATCTCGCCGAAGGTCGTGCCGCTGCCGGTCCTGACGACGAGGAAGGTCCCCGTGCCGCTCCTGACGGAGGTGCCCATGAAGAGGCAGTTGGGCCGTTCGGCTGGCGTGGCATCCACGGATGCCTCGCCGGGCTCCTTTTCGGCGGGGAAGGTCTCGCCGGTGAGGATCGCCTGGGAAACGAAAAGGTCGCTGGACTCGAGCAGGACGCCGTCGGCCGGGATGAGGCTGCCGGCCGATACCAGGGCGACATCACCGGGGACGATCTCCTCGACGGGGCGGGATACCGCCTCGCCGTCGCGGAGAACTCTCGCCTTTATCCGAACACGCTGGCGGAGTTTCTTCACGGCCTTGGAGGCGCGGTATTCCGAAGCGAAGCTCAGGAAGGTGCTGCCGAGGATGATGGCGAGGACGATGAGGGACTCCAGCCAGTTGTGGGCGAAGAGCGACACGGCGGAGGCGAAGACCAGGATGAGGATGAGGGGGTTACGGAACTTTTCGAGGAACATCCTCAAGGGGCCCGTCACCGTCGAAGGGGCGGGAAGGTTGGGGCCATATTTTTCAAGCCGGTCCCGGGCCGACTGCGAACTCAGCCCCTTGGGGCTGCTGTCGAGGGCGGACAGCAATTCCTGCCGGGTCTTACTCCAGTATTTTTCCGGTGCCTCGCCCAAAGAACGGCCCATGGGTCTTCCACTTCTTTCGGGGGCTTTCTCGCCCTTCGACCGGGGTTTCCAGCGCCCGGGTACATTCTGGACGACTTCATGAAATCAAGTCAAGGGCGCCTCTTCGCAAACCAAGGGAGAGCAACGGTTTTAAGAGGCCGGACGGGTCCCATCCCGCCCGGCCTCTTGCTTGTCTTTGGGGTCCTTTCACTGGACCGGGATCCGGACCGGCGCCTTGCCCCCCTCGACGCCGTCGGGTCCCGTCACGCTCACGTAGTAGAAAAGGTCGCCGCTGCCGGGGGCGACGCGAAGGGTGGCCTTGCAGCTCTCGCCGGAGGCCTTTTTTGTGAAGGTCCCGTCGGCGCGGCGCTCGTACCAGGTTATCTCTCCCTCGCCTTCGCCGAGGCTCGCCTTGAGTTCGACCGTTCTGGATTCCGAACTGGAGCCCGTCGGGGCCTCGATCGGCTGGACGGGCTCGACCACCAGGTAGTGGTTCGGGTCGAGGACGCGGGTCGGATCGTAGAGAGCGATGTACTTCGACACGACCGGGGCGGCGTGCATGGCGTTGCCGTTGACGCCGGCGTGGTCGAAGAGCCCTGCGAACCAGAGCTCCTCGCCCCTCACGGCGTGGACCACCTCGGAGCCCACCACGTGGGCTTGGCCTTCCCGGAGGAGGCCGCCGCCTACGGGGCTCAACTCACCGGTACGGATATCGAGGATGGCGACGTTGTGCAGCTGGTCCCACTTCTCATCGTAGATAAAGCTGCCGGTCAGGAGGAGGCGGTTCTCGTCGAGCCAGGTCATCTGGACGACGTCGCGGGAGACGCCCCCCGAGGTGTCGGCGGGGCCCCAGGTGTCGGTCTTGGCGTCGTACCGGGCCAGCCCGTAGGTCTCCCTGGAGTGGCGCGACAGAAGGTCGGGGTCGCGGTCGACGATGCCCAGGGTGCCCCCGGCGTAGAGGTTGCCCTCCTTGTCAAGGGCCAGGGCGCGGACCCGGGGGAAGCCTTCCTGCAGGAACCCCGAGTAGTTGTTGAAACCCGGTTCGTGGGTCCTCGCGGGCAGCCCCGGAAGGCCTTCCGGGTAGTGGCCAACGTCGAGTTCGCTCAGGTGGGTGAAGTTGCCATGCCCGACGGGGCGCCAGTCGTCGGCTTCGTGGTCCCAGCGGGCCACGTTGTAGGCCATCCGGGCGTGGGTGGTGGGCACGGGGCCGTAGAAGTTGAAGGTCCCCGCCACGTAGATGCCGACGGGGTCCTTGGTGGTATCGAGGACGATGCTGTATATCCCCTTGACGGGCTTGTTCATATCCTCGGCCTTGAGGTCGCGGCCCAGGATGTGGTACTCGCCGTCGGTGTCGATGCGGAGGGCGGCGGCGATGTCCAGCGGGTGGTCGACGTCGGGCATTTCGAGGGCCGGCGCCCAGTTGCCCACCAGGTAGAGGTCGCCCGTGCGCTCATCGAAGGCAATGTCGTTGACCACGCCAGTTCCGCCGCGGGCCGAGTTGCCCACGACCTCCTGCCCGCGGTAAGTCCCCCGCACCTGGGACCAGCTGCCCTCGTCGGGGTCGTAAATAGCGATACCGCTATGGCTGCTGATGGCACCGTAGGCGTACAGTTTGCCCCCGATGGCCTTTATTCCCTCCGGCGGGCTCTGGATGCCGTCGCCGCCCGACCAGGCCAGCCGCTCGTAGCCGCGCTCGGGGTGGAGGCTCCAGGCGAACCAGCGGGTCCCCTTTTCCGCTTCCCAACTCCCGCCGAAGTAGAGGGTGTCGCCGATCCAGGCTATGCCGGCTATGTCAGGCGTACCGATGCCGTCGTTCATGCCGGTGACCTTGCGGGCGTCGTTGCGCTCGGGGGCCGTAAAGGCGCGGGACCAGTGCTCCGACCCGGCGGGTGCCGCCGCCGTGGGGACATGCTCCACGTACCGGGCGTTGATCTTCTCGACGGCCGGAGAGTCAGCGGTGAAGTCCACCGTCGGGTTCCACCGGGCGGTGTAGTGGGACTGCTGATCGGCGGGGGCCTTGTCCCCGAAGTTCTCGGGGCCGATGTGGCTGAAATCGCCGACGAAATAAATGTCACGGCCGTTGGAGGCCAGGCGGACCTCAGGCATCACCTTCGAGGAGAGGCCCGAACCGAGGGTGTGCCAGGTGTCGGCCGCCGGGTCGTAGGCCACCACGCAGTGGGCGGGGTCGCCGTTCTTGAAGCCGTCGTAGAACTCGCTTGCCGACTTTCGTCCCCCGAAAGCGCCGGAGAAGTAAATGAGCCCGTCCCCGGCTTTTTCTATGCTGAAGACGTCCCTACCCACCCCTCCGCGGCCGGTGGGGTCGGTCCAGGCGTTCTTCTCGCGGTCCCAACGGGCTATGCCGCGGAGAGGCTCCTGGCCCTTCCCCTCGGAGAAGCTCCCCACTATCAAGATATCATCGCCGTCGACCAGGAAGTCGCGGACGACGACGGAATCGAAGGCGATGAAATCACCGGCCCGCTGGAGGATCCCGTCGGCCTTACCGGAGCCGTCCCTGGGGAAGTCGGCGGGATAGGGCATCCAGCCCACGTCCTCGCGCCACGCGGCGAAGCCGGTGGAGTAACTGGCCGTGGAGAGGGTGCTGCCCGGCTCGATACCATTACCGCCGAGGTAGTGCCAGGTCCCGCCGATGTATATCGTGGACGGGTCGGTGGAGGTGTCGACGAATATCCTTTGAACCCGGGGGTGGGCGCCGCCCGGCCCCGAGGGGATGATCTCGTAGGTGCCCGTTTTGAAGTTGAAGCGGTGGAAAGCGTTGCTCCTCATGGGCAGTTCAAGGGGCGCGCCCGCGAAGGAGCCGCCGATGTACAGACAGTCGCCCCGCGGGTCGTAGTCGAGGGACTGGATGGAACCGCCGGGGCTTATGGTCCCGTTGTACTGGACCCGCCCCAGGGGGTGCCACCGGTCGGGGCCGGGCTCGCCGGGGTCGAAGACGGCCAGGGCGTTGACCCCGTGGTAGCGGTTGCCGCCGGGGTTGTCGAGCCGCATGAATTCGCCGCCCACCACGATGCGCCCGTCGGGGAGGAAGACGAAGTCATCGATGACGCCGTCGGGGCCGATGCCTCCGTGGGAGGTGTGGAAGAAGGCCACCACCTCGTAGCCCTTTTCGGGTGACCACGTCCAGAGATGCCACGACTGGTTCGTAAGTTTCTTGCTGAAGTCCCGCGCATCGACGCCCGCCTCCCATACACCGGCAAACCACAGTTTGCCGTCGTGCCATTTGACACGCCGCACCGACGGGGCACCGGTCCCGTCGGCCATCCCCGTCGCCGCCGACATCTGGGCCGTCTGGGCGGGCTTGGGGAACTGCCTGGACCAGTGTTCATCCCCCTCGGTGGCGAAAACGGCGGGGACCGACAGGGAGAACGCGACCAGTATCGCCAGGGATGTCATGATGAACCCTTTACAGCGGGAAGAACGAAGTCTCGACCGGACCATGAGCGGAGATCTCAAGACAGACCCCTCCTTCTCTCTTTTGTGTCCTTAGGGTTTTTTCCACGGTTGGCTTTGGCAAGGCCATATTTGCATAAATCGACCCTTTAGACAACTCGAAAGGGTTCCAAAAAACGCCGAACCGCCCGTCCCCGGCCTTTTGACAAAACTCCCGGAACCTGAGAAAGGGACCAAATCAGGACGCGTCGCGGCTTCGGCCCTTCCGGTAGGCGCCCTTGAAGTACATGTCGAGGATGACGGCCCCGATGAAGACCATTCCCTTTATAACCTGCTGCAGGTAGCTGGAGATCCCGAGGATCCTCAGGCCATTGTCCAGGAATCCCATGATGAGCACGCCCGTCAGCGTCCCCCGTATGGTGCCGACCCCGCCGAAGAGGCTGGTGCCCCCGAGGACGACCGAGGCGATCACATCCAGTTCGAGGCCCATGCCGATGCCGGGCTGGGCGCTCCAGAGGCGGCCCACCATCAGGAGCCCGGCGAGGCCCGCCGTAGACCCGCTCACGGCGTAGACGGACACGGTGATCCGCCCCGTGGGTATCCCTGCGAAGCGGGCGGCCTCGGGGTTGTCGCCCAGGGCGTAGACGCCGGTGCCGAAGGGAGTAAAGCGAAGCAGTACCCATGCCGCCGTGGCGCAGGCCAGAAGGATCATCCCCGAGACGGGGAACCCCGAAAGGGAGGCCCAGCCGGCGAAGTTGAAGGCCGGCGAGGTGCCCGAGATGGGGCTCCCTTGGGTCAGGAGGAGCGTCAGGCCCCTGGCGGCGGCCATCACGGCCAGGGTCGCCATGAAGGGCGGCACGCGCCCCCAATGGACCAGCAGGCCCGAGACCAGGCCGCAGGCGGTGCCGGCCAGTATCGCCGAGGCCCAGGCCGCCTGCCAGGGGAGGCCGGCTTGGACGTTGAGCCATGCCCCCAGGGCGCCCGAAAGCGCCACGATGCTCCCCACCGAGAGGTCTATGCCGCCGGTGAGGATGACGAAGGTCATCCCCACGGCGCAGATGCCCATGACGGCCGCCTGGCCGATGACGTTCGTTATATTGGACGTCGACAGGACCCCGGGGTCCCGGGACGCCAGCACAGCCAGGAGCGCGGCCAGCACCGCCAGGTTGCCGTGTCTTCTCCAGTTAAGGCGCGCCAACTTCGACCCCTCCCGCAGCGGCCAACATGATCTTTTCGCCGGTCGCCTCTTCCTTCTCAAAAAAGGCGGCTATGCGGCCTTCCCTCATCACGGCCACGCGGTCGCTCATACCCAGTACCTCCGGCAGTTCCGAGGAGACCATGATCACAGCCATCCCCTCGTGGGTCAGGCGGTTCATCAGGTGGTGGATCTCCGCCTTGGCGCCCACGTCGATGCCCCTGGTCGGTTCGTCGAGGATGAGGATCTCGGGCGTGACGCTGAGGCCCTTGGCGATGACGGTCTTCTGCTGGTTGCCGCCCGAAAGGTTCTGGACTTCCTGGTCAAGGTCAGCGAACCGGACGTTGAGTTCTTTCAGGAGGTGCAGGGCTTCCCTGCGCCTCAGGCCGCCGTTTACGAGGAACAGCCCGTAAAGGCGGCGCAGCAGTTGGAGGACCGTCACGTTCCTCTCGACGGAGCGGTTGAGAAAAAGCCCTTGCAGCTTGCGGTCCTCGGGGACCAGGAAGAGCCCCTCCTCCAGCGCTTCCGATGGCCGCCGAACCCGGGCCGGTCGCCCCTTAATAAGGATCGTCCCCTTTTGGTAGGGCTCAAGGCCGAAGAGGCAGCGGGCGAGGTCGCTCCGGCCGCTCCCGACGAGGCCTGAAAAGCCGAGTATCTCGCCCTTCCTGACCTTGAAGCTTATGTCCTTCAGTATCCCGTCGCAGGAGAGACCTTCCACTTCCAGCACGGTCTCGCCGAGGGCGGGCCTTTCCCTGGGGAACAGGGTGTCGACGCTGCGGCCGACCATGAGGCGCACGACGCCCTCCTGGTCGAAGTCGCCCATGGGGCCGCCGCCCGCGTTTGCGCCGTCCCGGAGCACGGTGATGGTGTCGGCGATGCGGAACACTTCCTCGAGGCGGTGGGAGATGTAGATCATCCCCACGCCCTGGCGGCGAAGTTCACCCATGAGCCCGAAAAGGTTCTCCGTCTCCCGGTCGGAAAGGCTCGATGTGGGCTCGTCCATGGCCAGGACCTTCACGTTGAGGGAAAGGGCCTTGGCGATCTCCACCAGTTGCCGCTCCCCGGGGATGAGGGTCCGCACCTCGCGGTCTACGTCAAAGGCGGCGTGGACCCGGGCGAGTATCCCCCGCGCCTTATCGCGAAGGGCCGCCCGGTCCAGGAAGGGGCCCTTCCGCGGCTCCCGCCCCAGGAAGATGTTTTCCGCCACCGAAAGGTGTGGGGCCAGGCTCAGTTCCTGGTGTATCACGGCGATGCCCGCCTTGAGGGCGTCCCTGGGGCTCTTCCAGTCAACCCGCCGACCTTCGAAGAGTATTTCACCGGAATCGGGGGTGTGGATGCCCGAGAGGATCTTCACCAGCGTGGACTTCCCGGCGCCGTTCTCGCCGACCAGGGCGTGGATCTCGCCGGCCCCGACGCTGAAGGCCACGTCGTCGAGGGCGTGCACGCCGGGAAAGTATTTATGGATCCCCCTGACACTGATCAGTTCCCCCAAAAAGAAGCCCCCCTCCCCCCTCGGAGCGGCGGTGAGCCATGTCATTCTGATAAAAAGGCTTATAATAGACACAGTAAAGTATAACCTTTCGTAAAGTCCGAAGGGGCGCTCCTTCAAGAAGGAGGTAGGGGACCTGGTCAGGGTGGTGGTCGTGGGGTCAGTGAACATGGACTTGGTCGTCGAGGCCGAAAGGCCGGCCCGCCCCGGGGAGACGCTCCTGGGAGGGCGTTTCAGCATGGCCGGCGGCGGGAAGGGCGCCAACCAGGCGGTGGCGGCCGCCCGGCTGGGGGCGTCGGTGGCCTTGGTGGGGGCCGTGGGGGGCGACCGGTTCGGGGAGATCATGCTGTCGGCCTTGGAGGAAGAGGGCGTCGACTGTCGCCATGTCGCCAAGAGGAACGGTGAAGCCACCGGCGTCGCCCTGATCACCGTCTTCCCGGGGGGTGAGAACTCCATAATCGTGGCCCCCGGGGCGAACGCCACCGTCACGGTCGGGGACCTGCTGGAGGGCGGGTCCCTTTTCGAGGGGGCCGACGCGCTCCTCGTCCAACTGGAACTCCCCCCGGAGACTGCCGTCGAGGCCCTGAGGCTCGGGAAGGCTTCGGGGGCGCTGACGGTCTTTGACCCCGCCCCCTACGCGGCGTTGCCCGATGAGGCCTGGGGTTTCGTGGACATCGCCGTCCCCAACAGGTTGGAGCTGGCCGGGTTCACCGGCACGGGAGACCTGGAGGAGGGCGCCGGGAGGCTGCTCGAAAAAGGGGCGGGGGCCGTGGTGGTCACCCTCGGCCCCGAGGGGGCGATGATCCGCCGCGGGCGGGAGGTGAAGCGGGTTGGAGCCTTCCCCGTAGAGGCCGTTGACGCCACCGGCGCGGGCGACGCTTTCTCGGCCGCCTTGGCCGTTTCGCTGGCCGAGGGGAAACCCCTTTACGAGGCGGCCCTTTTCGCCTCGGCGGCGGGAGCGCTGGCCTGCACCGTGGTCGGGGCCCAACCGGGCCTGCCCGCGAGGGAGCAGGTGGAGGGGTTGCTGCGGGGCCCTTCGGAATGACCGTCGAGGAAGCCCCGAGGGGAGATGTGAGGCCGTGAAAAGAGGAGGTTTGCTGCACCCGGACCTGAACTATTGCGTGTCCATGCTGGGCCATACGGACAGGTTTTGCGTGGCTGATGCGGGCTTGCCGATACCGGAAGAGGTCCCGAGGGTCGACCTTGCCTTCGTCCCCGGCAAGCCCCCGCTCCGGGATGTGCTCGAGGCCGTCCTGGAGGCCGTCGTGGTGGAGAGGGCCTTCTGCGCCGGCGAGGCCTCTGCGGAACTCAAGGGCTCGCTCAAGCAGAACCTCGGGCCGGGCTGCACGCTGGAAGAGGTCCCCCACGAGGAGTTGAAGTCGATGCTGCGAACCGTCCGGTTCGTGGTGCGCACGGGGGAATGCACGCCCTACACGAACGTGATACTCCAGTCGGGAGTCTTCTTTTGAAGGCAGGGAAGGGCGGTGTTCTCACGAGGAAGGTCCTTTTCAGCCCATACGTGGTCCTGGGGTCGGTCCTAGCCGTCCTCTGCGCAGCCCTCGCCCTGATGGAGCCCCGGTTCCTGACGGTGAGCAACCTCGTGAACATCCTGCGCCAGTCGTCGGTACTGGGGATCATCGCCCTGGGCATGACCTGCGTGATCCTGGTCAGGGGGATAGACCTTTCGGTGGGCAGCGTGGTGGCCCTGTCCTCCCTGGTGGGGGCGGCCCTGGTGAAGGGAGGCGTACCCTTTTACGCGGCCTGGGGTTCAGCCCTCCTGGCGGGAGGGGCCTGCGGGGCCCTGAACGGGTTCACCGTGGCATGGATGAGGGTGCCCCCCTTCATCGTGACCCTGGGGATGATGGGGGCGGCCAGGGGGGCGGCGTTGCTTTTCACGGGGGGAGCCCCCATCAGCGGTTTCCCCGAGGCCTTCCGGTTGCCGGGAACGGGCTGGTTCGCCGGGGTCCCCCTGCCGGTGCTGGTCTTCGCCGGCGTTTTCGCGGCCCTTTTCGTCCTGCTGGAACTATCGTCCTGGGGCGAACAGGTCCGCTCCATAGGCTCCAACCCCGTGGCCGCCTGGGGGGCCGCCATACCGGTCCCGGCGATCACGGCGTCGGTCTTCGTCCTCAGCGGGGTCCTCGCCGGCTTGGCGGGCCTTGTGCTGGCGGGGCGCCTCGACGCCGCCCAGCCCACGGCGGGGCTGGGTTACGAGTTCGGGGCCATCGCCGCCGCCGTCCTGGGAGGGAGCCAGTTCTCCGGCGGGAAGGGGACCCTCTTCGGGACCTTGATGGGGGTCCTGATAATGGGGGTCATCGGGAACGGCATCAATGTCCTGAACGTGAACCCTTTCTACGAGCAGGTTGTAAGGGGCCTTGTTATAGCGGCGGCCCTCGTCTTTTACGGCCGGGTATCGGCCGGGAGCCCAGCCTAGGTGAACCCTGGCGGGCCGGGAACGGACAAAATCAACGGAGGTGGAAAGCGATGAAAGGAAGGCGCTTGTTGTCAGTGGCCATGGCGGTTCTGCTGGTCCTTTCCTTCCCCCTTGCGGCTGCGGCCTCTCAAACCCTGGGCGTGGTCATCTCCACGCTCAACAACCCCTTCTTCGTGACCCTCAAGGACGGGGCCGAGGAGAAAGCCAAGGAACTCGGAGTGGAACTGGTCATCTACGACGCGCAGGACGACTCGGCCAAGATGACCTCTTCCATGGAGGACCTGATCCAGAAGAAGGTGGGGGCCATACTGGTGAACCCCACCGACGCCGATGCGGTGGTGCCGTCGATCCTGAAGGCCAACGCGGCGGGCATACCGGTATTCACCATCGACCGGGGGGCGACCTCGGGTGAGGTGGTCACCCATATCGCCAGCGACAACGTCGCCGGGGGCAAGATGGCGGGAGAGTTCCTGGCGGAAAAGATCGGCGGCAAGGGCAAGGTGGTGGAGCTGGTGGGCATCCCCGGCACGTCGGCCGCCCGTGACAGGGGCAAGGGATTTCACGAGGCGATGGAGGGGTATCCCGGCATAAAGATCGTGGCCTCCCAGGCTGCGGATTTTAACCGCGACAGGGGGCTCGCCGTCTTTGAGAACATCCTCCAGGCGCAGCCCGAGATCGACGGGGTCTTCGCCCACAACGACGAGATGGTGCTCGGTGCCATCGCCGCCGCCGAGGCGGCCGGGCGGAAGGGCATCGTGTTCGTCGGTTTCGACGCCGTGGACGACGCCGTAAAAGCCGTGAAGGACGGCAGGCTGGCCGCCACCGTGGCCCAGCAGCCGAAGGAGATGGGGCTCCTGGGCGTCGAGTACGCCGTCAAGTACCTTGAGGGTGAGGCCATCCCCGATAGCGTCCCCGTCCCCCTCATGCTCGTAACTGAATAGCAACCCAGGGAGCGGGGTCAGGTCTACACTTTTGACTAAATCCAGGTTTTTCCCCGCTCCCTGGGGGCCCCTTGTTGCCCATAACCCGGTATGTTATAGTAGCCGGGCTGGTTTTTTCCCGGAGTTCCCACGCGATAGCAAGAGGAGGTGTATCAATTGAAACAGACCTTCCAGCCGCACAATAGAAGAAGGAAGAGAAGACTCGGGTTCCTGCAGCGATCGAGCAGCCCAAGCGGCCGGCGCATCCTCCAGAACAGGAGAAACAAGGGCAGAAAGCGCCTGGCGGTCTAGTTGCGGGCTTTTTTCATTTTCCCTTCCCAGGACAGGCTAAAAAAGGGTTGGCAGTTCGATCAGGTTTTCCGCACCGGCCGCCGGGAGAGTGGCGCGTTGGTGCGGTTGCTGTTTATGGTCTCACCGGACGGTCAGACCCGCTACGGTGTGGCCGTGGGCAAGCAGCAGGGTACCTCGCCCCTTCGCTCGCGGGGGAAGAGGCTTTTGAGGGAATCCTTGAGACGGCTCCGGCCCTGGGTGAAGGAAGGTTTCTGGATAGTCTGCATGATCAAAAGCAACGCCCTGGGGAGCGGTGCGAAAGAGGTTTACCAGGACATGGCGAAGCTGTTCAAGAGGGCCGGCCTGCTGAAGAGCGAATGGCCCGGCCCGGACTGGTTCGTTGACAGGGGGCAAGGGCGAAGATGACCAAACTGCCCGCATGGGTCGCGATCAAGGCCATTATCTTCTACCAGAGATTCATCTCGCCCCTGCTCGGCGACCGGTGCAGGTTCTATCCCTCCTGCTCGAGCTACACTATCCAGGCGATCGAGAAGTTCGGCCTGGCAAGGGGCACAGCCTTGGCTTTTTTACGTATAATGAAATGCGGTCCCTGGCACAGCGGCGGCTACGATCCCGTTCCGGACAGGTTCCCGTCGTTTTTTGACAGGGTTCTCCATCGAAGAGAATATTCTCCCAAGGGAAGGTGGATCCTTTGAGCGCACTCTGGAAAGCGGCGGGCGATTTCCTGCTGTTCGTGCTGAACAGCCTTTACTCATTCTCCCACTCCTACGGCATCGCCATCATATTGTTGACCGTCCTCATCAGGATACTTCTGCACCCCCTATCGCAGAAGCAGCTTGTGAGCATGCAGAAAATGCAGAAACTGCAGCCCCGGATCAAGATCCTCCAGGAAAAACTGGCCAACGACAAGGACACTCTGAACAAGGAGATCATGAAGCTCTACAAGGAGAACAATGTCAACCCTGCCGCGGGCTGCCTTCCACTCCTGGTGCAGCTTCCCATACTGATCCTGCTCTTTCGGGTCCTGATGAACCTGGACCTGGGCGGAGCCACCTTCCTGGGGATCAGCCTCGAGGGTTCCGTTCTTTCCACGCTGGGAGAGGCCGTGGGTTCCACGGCCGCGACCCACGGGGTGGGGCAGACCTTTTCGGCGATAGCCGCCAACCCCGCCGGGTTGGCCCACGTGGGAGTTTACGCCGCCAACCTTCTCCTCTTGCTGGGCGTGGGCTTCCTCACGTGGTTCCAGCAGCAACTCAGCGGGAGCGGCAATCCGCAGATGCAGTTCATGAACTGGTTCATGCCGGCCTTCCTCACCTTTATCTGCCTCAGCCTCCCCGGGGGTGTGCTCCTCTACTGGGGGGTCTCTTCGCTGATCGGTGTGGGGCAGCAGTGGCACATCAAGAAAAAGACCGAGGTGGAGATGCGCGATAAGCCGGTCCTTCTCAAGGAAAAGCCCCAGAAGAAGGAAGGCGGCAGACCCTAGTTCCCTGATGCCATGAAAGGGGTTAATACCGTGGAAGATCATGAGACTTTCGAAGTAGATGTGAACTCCCTCGATGAGGCCCGTCACATAGGGGCCATCCGCTGGTCCGTGGACCCCTCCGAGATAGAGGTTCATGTCCTGGACGAGGGCAAAAGGCTTTTCGGGATCCTGGGCAAGAAGATGCACGTCGCCCTATCCTTGAGATCGCAAGGCCCCGACGGGCTTCCCGCCGGGACGTTCCCCTTCCTGGAGGGCCTCCTCGAGAGGATGGACCTCTCCGTCGAGCCGGAGGTGACGGGACCTGACAGCATCGATCTGAACGGCGAGGACGCCCCGATCGTGATCGGCAGGTCCGGTGAAACCCTCAGGGCCGTCGAGTTCCTCACCAACGTCGCCCTCCGGGGCGAGGACCCGGGGCGAAGGGTCAGGATCGACAGCGGCGGTTTCAAGGCCCGCCGGCAGGAGAGCGTCGAGAAGATCGCCCTCGCTGCCGCCAGGGAAGCCCGGAGGAAGGGGCGGCCGATCCGCCTCGAGCCGATGAGCAGTTGGGAGAGGAGGATCGTCCATGTCTCCCTCAAGGACCGGGAGGACGTCTCTACCTGCTCGACAGGTTCCGAACCCTTGAGGAGAGTGGTGGTCACACCCGTTCAAAAAGGCAGCCAGGGGACGGCCTGATCTGGCCGACCTTTAAGCCATTGGGTCTTTAACGTAATTGTTGGTGGTATATTTATCGGGGGTGTTCGGAAATGACCGGGGAATTCAGGTGCGTCACCTTTCTTTCCGACTTCGGCCTGGCCGATGAGACCGTGGCTTGTTGCAAGGGACTCCTTTTGAGGAGAGGGGTCACCTTGCCGGTGATAGACATCAGCCACGAAGTCCCCCCCTTTGACATCATTTCCGGCGGATGGATGCTCGCAGGGGCGGTCCTCTACATGCCCTCCGGCATCCACCTGGCCATCGTGGACCCGGGTGTGGGGACCCAGAGGAGGATACTGCTCCTGCGTTCCGGCAGGGGTGACCTCTTCGTCGGGCCCGATAACGGGCTCCTTATCCCGGCGGCGGAACGGACGGGGGGCATCAGCCGGTGCTGGTCCATCGAGCGTGCCCAGGGAGCGATGGAGCACGTCTTCCCGACCTTTGACGCGAGGGACATCATGGCACCCGTGGTGGCCGACCTGGTGGGCGGGAAACCTCCCGAGGAATGCGGGGAAGAGATCCCCCTGGGAGAACTCAACCGTTTCCCTCTGCCCGCGCCCCACGCTTCACCGGGCAAAATCTCCGGCCATGTCACCCTCGTAGATGCGTTTGGGACCGTCAGGACCGATATCCCCTGGGATCTCCTGGGGAAGCTGGGTGATTCAGAGATCAAGATCAGCAGCGGTTGGCTTTTCAGCATCCCTGTGGGGCGGACCTTCTCCGACGTGGGTTCCGGCGAGATGGTCGCTCTTGAGGACAGCTGGGGTTTCGTCTCCATCGCTGTGAACAGGGGCAGGGCCTCCGACATGCTTGGGTTCAAACCCGGTGACCCGATCTCCGTAGAATTAACGATTCCAGGCCGCCCCTGAAGGAGGAAAATCGGCGCAAAGCATTCAGGAGGTGGCTCGAATGAATAGATACAAAGGATCCAAAATCCTCATGGCGACGCTCCTGCTTCTCCTTTCGGCGGCCGTTGTCTTTTCCCTCCCCCCCGGCCCGGCCGTGGCGCAGGATGTCTTCACCGGCAACCCCATCGCTAAGATCGTTAAAGAGACGGCGCCGGCGGTGGTCAACATCGACACCGAGGCCATTGTTCAGCGTTCATCGTCGCCCTTCCCTGACGACCCTTTCTTCAGGGAGTTTTTCGGCGATCGCTTTGAGCGCTTCACCCAGGACGTGCCCATGAGGGGCAAGGGCTCCGGGTTCATCGTGACCCACGACGGCTATATCCTCACCAACAACCATGTCGTGGACGGCCCTGACAATATGACCATCGAGGTGACCCTCTCCGATGGAAGGTCCTTCCCGGCGAAGATAGTGGGGAAGGACCCCTCTTACGACCTCGCCGTGATCAAGATCGACGCCAAGGGGCTCCCCACGGTCCCCATGGGTGATTCCGACAAGGTTGACGTGGGGGAGTGGGTCATTGCCATCGGCAACCCCTACGGCTTCGAGAGCAGCGTCACCGTCGGCGTGGTGTCGGCGAAGAACCGGTCCGTCCGGGCCAGGAACCTCAACTTCGATGGTTTCATCCAGACCGATGCCGCCATCAACCCCGGTAACAGCGGCGGGCCGCTCCTGGACCTCTCCGGCAGGGTCATCGGCATCAACACGGCCATCGTCCCCTACGCCCAGGGTATAGGTTTCGCCGTCCCGGTGAACATGGCCAAGCAGATCGTGGATGACCTCATCCAATACGGAAAGGTCAACAGGGGTTGGCTCGGGGTGTACCTGCAGCCCCTTACCAAGGAGTTCGCCGGCGCCTACGGGATAAAGACCGGTGAGGGGGCGCTCGTGGCTGACGTGGTCAAGGGGTCCCCCGCTGAGAAGGCCGGGGTCGCGAGGGGCGATGTCATCCTCGATATCGACGGCCGAAAGGTCAAGGACCCCGGCGACCTGGTCGTGGCGATCCGCCAGCACCTCGCCGGTGAAAAGGTCGAGTTGACGGTCCTCAGCAAGGGCGTCGAGGGCAAGAGGATGGTAACCCTCTCGACGGTGCCCTCCGACGGAAACGAGACACCCGCCAGAAGTGAGCCAGTCAGTTCTTCGAAACTGGGTATATCGGTCTCGCCGGTGACGCCGGAATTGAGGCAGAAGTACGGCATGGAGGGATCGGGCGGGGCCGTCATCACCGGTGTCCTCTCGGGCTCGGTCGGTCAAAGGATGGGCCTCAGGGAAGGTGACGTGGTCCTCGAGGTCAACGGGGAGACCGTGAAGGACGTGACCCAACTTGAGGATATCCTTTCCAGGGACCTCAAGAATATCGCCATGCTGGTCTTCAGGGACGGCCGCACCTTCTACGTGTCAGCTAATCTCTAGGGGTTTTTAATGGGTTGCGGGGGGGCCTAAGGCCCCCCCGCTTTTTTTGTCATTCGAGGTCGTACCCCTCCAGGGTTTCCTTGTCCAGCGGGAAGCGGACCCTGAAAAGGGATCCTTTCCCTTTTTGGGACTCCACCTCGATGGAGGCGTTATGGATCAGGGCGAATCTCTTGACCAGGGGCAGTCCGAGGCCGTAGTCCGGCGTGGTCCTGGAACTGTCGGCCCTCCAGAACCGGTCGAAGCATCGGCTGATCTCCTCGGGGTCGAGTCCGGAGCCCCTGTCCCGGACCTCCAGGATCGCCTGGTTTTTCCCGATGTCACTGTAGGTGGAGATCTTTATCCTGCTGCCTGGGGGAGAATACTTGCTGGCGTTCTCCAGGAGGTTGTTGGCGAGCCTCAGGACCATGACATACCGACCGAGGGTCGGTGCCGGTTTCAAGTCCTTTTCGACGACCTGGCCCCTCCTCTGGGTGATGCTCTCCATGTTCCCCACGGCATCCTCCGCGACCAGGAGGAGGTCCACCGGTTCCCTCGAGTCGAGTCCCCTGAAGTCGTCAAGTCTGGCCAGTTCGAGAAGGGCCCCCACGAGGTTCTGCATGTCGTCGATATGGTAGGTGAGTTCCTGGAGCTTTTGGACGTAGTATTCGGGGTCCCTCTGCTTGAGAAGGGCGATGTCCACGACCCCCCTCATTACCGCCAGGGGGGTCCTCAGTTCGTGGCTGGCGTCGGAGGTGAACTGCTGCAGGTTCTTCATGCTTTTTTCCAGGTTCTTGAGCATCCTGTTGATATGGGTCACGATCTCGCCGATCTCACGGTCAGAGCCGAAGGGAGAGGGGTCGATGGACATGTTGTCGATGGAAACCCCTGCGAGAGCTTTGTTGATGGCCTTGATGGGTCTCATGGCCCCCGCGGCAAGTAGGCTCCCGGCCGCGATAGAGGCGATCAGGCCCGCCGCCCCAGCCAGGATCGTCATCCAGAGGAGCAATTGCCTGGATTCCAGGAGCCACGCCATGGGAGCCATGGAGACCAGGACCACCTCTTCGTCCCTGAAGGGCGCCGTGGCGACCAGAGCTCTCCAGAGGTCGCGATCCGAGAGGCAGTTCCAGGGCAGGACCCACCAAAACCTCGGCAGGAAACTGTTCTTCGAAGGGACGAAGGTGAGGGGCCTTACACCGAAGGAAGCCTTTTCCAGCAGCTCCTCGGGTATGAAGGGGGCCGAAAGGCCGGGGGGGAGATGGAACATCAGAGACTTGTCCTGGTTGTAGACCTGGAGTACTACGCCCAGAGTCCTGCTCCCCTTGACCTGAAGGGGGAACCGGCCGGACTTTTCGTAAAAGGAGACCGTCTCTTCCATGCTCGATGCCAGCACGGCGTCGAGCCTGCTCACCTCGAAGGAGGTAAAAAAAGTGAACACGGCCATCCCGAAAAGGGCGATGGTCACCATGATGGTCATGGCGGAAAAGAAGATCAGCCTGAAACGAAACGAGCGGGGCCTTAACGGCCGCCGCCCGTCCAAGGTCCTTGGCATCTACTGCAGCATCCCCATCTCTCGTTCTCGGGGTACAAGCCCCCTTACTCGTAATCCGGGCAGGTCACCTTGTAGCCGACTCCCCTGACGGTCACAACCACGGTGTCGAGGTTGTAGGGGCGGAGCTTGTCCCTGAGGTATTTTACATGAACGTCGACCACGTTGCTCGTACCGTCGTACTCCTTCTTCCATACGAGACCTATGATCTTTTCCCGGGAGAAGACCTGGTTCTCAAAGCGCATGAGCAGTTCGAGGATATCGAACTCTCTCCTCCTGAGGGGTACCATTTCCCCTTCGGCCTTGCATTCCCTGGCGATGGGGTCCAGCATCAGGGGCCCGCAGTGGAGGACGGTCCTCTTCGGCTCCGTTCTCCTGCGGGTCACGGCGTTGACCCTGGCCACCAGTTCGCGAAAATCGAAGGGTTTTACCAGGTAGTCGTCGGCTCCCCGGTTCAGGCCTTCCACCCTGTCCTCGATGGAATCCTTGGCGGTGAGCATGATCACAGGAGTATCCTTCCCCTCTTCCCTCATCCTCCCGATCAATTCGTAGCCGTCCATCTCCGGGAGCATGATGTCCAGGACAACGCAGTCGTAGTCGTTTTTGCGGATCTTGTTCAAGCCCTCTATCCCGTCAAAGGCGCTGTCCACTGAAAACTCCAGTTCGTTGAACCCTTCCGTCAGTACCTGTACGAGGTCCCTGTTGTCCTCAACGATCAGAATATTCATCTTGTTTCTCCACCCTTTCGATCGAATTCTTTGCAACTCGTATTAAGAATGAAAGCACATAATTAAGAAAATGTCGAGTGCAGAATGAGCAGAGCCTTATGATATCACTATTTTGTGGTTCAGTTTTGGTTCATTGCCACACGGTCCGCCCGATTTGCCCCGTATCCTTGATGGTGATATAATTTCGACACCCGTTACTAGGTTATGCGAATGACCGCTCTACTTGGTTCCGGGAATAGATGTGCCAGGGGTGAAGGCAAGTGCTTGAGAAGGAGAAGAAACAGGGTATCATCGAGGAGTTCAAGACCCACAACGCGGACACGGGTTCGCCCGAGGTCCAGATCGCGATCCTCACCACCCGGATAAGGGATTTGACGGAGCACCTGAAGGTCCATAAGAAGGACCATCACTCCCAGAGGGGGCTCCTAAAGATGGTAGGGCGCAGGAGAAGGCTCCTCCAGTACCTCAGGAACAAGGATTTCGGGCGTTACAGCGATCTCATCCAGAAACTGGGCCTGAGGCACTGATCGTTACCGTCGACGTACAGGTCGTGCAGTTACCCGGACGAGGGCGGCGTCATCCGCCCTCGTCCTTTTTTGTCCGCTTGTGATATTCTTAAACGGAAAAAAAGGGAAGAAAATAAGAGGAGGAAACAAAATAATGATGGAAACATTCAGCGTCGAAGTCGGGGGTCGCACCATGACCTTCGAGACCGGCAAGTTGGCAAAGCAGGCCAACGGCGCGGTCAGAGTGACCCAGGGAGAGACATCCCTCCTGGTGACCGCGTGTATTTCAGACAAGCCAAGAGAGGGGCTCGATTTTCTCCCCCTCCTGGTGGATTACGAGGAGCGTTTCTACTCCGCGGGTAAGATCCCGGGGGGGTTCATCAAAAGGGAAGGAAGGCCCTCGGAGACGGCCATCCTCGCCTCGAGGATCATCGACCGGTCCATCCGGTCCCTCTTTCATGATCACACCAGGAACGACATCCACGTAGTGGCGACCACCCTGTCGGTGGACCAGTCCACCCCGCCGAACATCCTGGCCATCAACGGCGCCTCCGCCGCGCTCATGCTGTCGGGAATACCCTGGAAGGGTCCCGTCGGAGCTGTCAGGGTCGGCAGGATCGACGGCCGGCTCGTCATCAACCCCACCGAGGACCTGATGAAGGAGAGCACCCTGGACCTGGTCGTGAGCGGCCACTCCGGCGGGATCACCATGGTGGAGGCCGGTGCGGGGGAGATCCCCGAGGACGTGATGGTCGACGCCCTCGAGATGGCCCAGAAGGAGATAGCCAACCTGGTCCAGGCCCAGATCGAGATGGTCGCAAAGGCTGGGAAGGAGCCCGTCAAGCTCCCCGAGGCGGCGTCCTTGCCCGAGATAGACGAGTGGGTAGAAAGGGAACTTTACGAGGAGATCTTCCAGGCCGTCCAGGTCCATGAAAAGAAGCCCAGGGGTGAGGCGATCGATATCGCCACGGGGAAGGCTCTCGAAAGCCTGCTGGAAAAGTATTCCGAAGCGGAACCCTACATCAAGGCTTCCGTGGAAGGCATGGTGAAGAAGGCCATGAGGTCCCTCATCGTCGATGAGGGCAGGAGGGCCGATGGAAGAGCCATGGACGAGGTCCGGCCCATCAGCTGCGAAGTGGGGTTCCTCCCCAGGGTCCACGGTTCGGCCCTTTTCACCCGGGGAGAGACCCAGGCACTGGTGACAACGACCCTTGGAATGGTGGGGGAGGATGACCAGCTGATCGACGGCCTCAAACTGGACGAGCCCTCCAAGCGTTTCATGCTTCACTATAATTTCCCGCCCTTCTCGGTAGGGGAGGTCCGGCCCATGAGGGGGCCGGGACGGAGGGAGATCGGACATGGCGCCCTGGCCGAGAGGGCTGTACGGGGTCTTCTCCCGGGAGAAGAGGAATTTCCCTACGCCGTCAGGGTGGTCTCGGACATACTGGAATCCAACGGGTCCAGCTCCATGGCCTCGGTTTGCGGTGCCAGCCTTTCACTGATGGACGCGGGGGTCCCCATGAAGAAGGCCGTCGCCGGTGTCGCCATGGGGTTGATAAAGGAAGGCGACAAGGTGGTGGTCCTCACCGACATCCAGGGACTGGAGGACCATTACGGGGACATGGATTTCAAGGTCACCGGCACCAGGGAAGGGATAACCGCTCTCCAGATGGATAACAAGGCCGGGGGCATTACGAGGGCCATCCTCGAAAAGGCCCTCGACCAGGCGCGAAGGGGGAGGCTTTTCATCCTCGACAAGATGGAGGCGGTCATCGCAGAACCACGCAAGAATATTTCCGCCTATGCCCCCAGGATCTACACCCTAACGGTCCCGCTGGACAAGATCAGGGACATCATCGGCCCGGGCGGTAAGACCATACGCAACATCGTCGCCCAGACGGGCGTCAAGGTCGACGTCGAGGATGACGGCAGGGTTTTCGTTGCATCGCCCACCACCGAGGCTGCCGAGAAGGCCCTCGACATGATAAACGATCTCGTCAGGGAGGTCATGGCTGGGGAGGTGTTCTCGGGCAAGGTCACCAGGCTCATGGCCTTCGGCGCCTTCGTGGAGGTCCTCCCGGGTAAAGAGGGACTCCTTCACGTGAGCGAGATAAGCACCACCCACGTGGGCAAGGTCGACGATGTTTTAAGCCCCGGGGACTCGGTCCTCGTGATGGTCAAGGAGATCGACGATATGGGGAGGATCAACCTCTCCAGGAGGCGGGCCCTGGAAAGAAGAAATGAACCCGAACTGGCTGAGAAGTTCGCCGACGCCTTGGTCCTCGAGGATGCCAGGGAGGAGAGGATAAAGGCCCTACCGCCCTCGAGCGACCGTGACAGGGGCCCGAGGGGAGGAACTCCGAGGCCTGGGGGGAGGCCTGGCGGCGACAGGCCCTCCGGCGACAGGAGGCCCCACGGAGGACCCAGGAGGAAAGACTTCGGGGACAGGGGCAGGGAAAGGTGATCATGCCGGGCACGGTGAGAGTCGGCATCTTCCATGACGATGAGGGAGTGACCCTGCCCGCTTACGCTACGGTGCTTTCATCGGGAGTCGACCTCAGGTCGAACGAGCACGCCATGATCCCCCCCGGCGGGAGGCTTTCCGTGGGGACCGGTATCCGCCTCGAGATCCCCGAGGGGTACGAATGCCAGGTCCGACCCCGCAGCGGGCTGGCCCTTAAACATGGCGTGACCGTCCTGAACACGCCGGGGACGATCGATGCCGATTACCGGGGCGAGGTGAGGGTCATCCTTGTCAACCTGGGCGAAAACCCCTTCGAGGTTGAACGGGGTGACAGGATAGCCCAGATGGTCCTCGCCCCGGTGAGCAGGATCGAATGGACGGAAAAGGACCTCCTGAGTGAGACGGGGCGGGGGAGCGGAGGTTTCGGAAGCACGGGAAAGTGACCCCGCGAAAAAAGCAGGGGCCGCTCCTTAGGGGCGGCCCCTGGTCTTTGACCTGTCGATCGGCGCGCTACTTCTTCTTCCCGGCTTTTATGGTCCTGTAGGCGCACCAGCCCGTGCCGCCGAAGACCAGGGCCATTATGATGATCCTGTTGAACTGCCAACTCATCATGATCCCTCCTTGTGTCCGGTCTTTCCAAAGCAGCACATCCCTGCGCCGGGGTACCTATTCGGAGCCCTCGAAAGGGGACGCTACCTCATTCGATCGGACCCTGAGGTGGAGCAACTCGGGATGTTGCATAAACCCGGGAGGGCTGTATATTATATACATTTCATGCAGGGATGACCACGAAGACTTGCTGCTGTAAAATGCAACCCGCCGGCCCTTTTGCCTCAACGGGCGCGGTTGGCCACTACCTAGGATGGAGGCTTGGACATTGCCTAAATACGCGGGACCAGAAGGATTAGAGCTTTTTTCCCCCCAGGCCCTGTCGGCCGGGGAAGTATTGTCGCGATGGAGTCTAGATGCTAGTGCCGTCGCCGCCAGGAGCGATGGGGAACCGGTCGATCTCACCGCCGTCGTTGAAAAGGATTCCTTCGTCGAACCTATCCCCTCCTCAAGCCAGGAGGGTCTGGACATCATCAGGCACTCCACGTCGCACCTCATGGCCCAGGCCGTCCAGAGGCTCTTCCCAGGAACAAGGCTCGGTATCGGACCTTCCATACAGGATGGTTTTTACTACGATATGGAGGTTGCCGGCACGTTGACCGAGGAGGACCTCCCCAGGATAGAGGAGGAGATGAGGAGGATCACCTCCGAGGGTACCCCTGTGGAAAGACTCCTGCTCCCGAGAGAGCAAGCCCTGGCCCTTTTCAGGGAAAGAGGTGCCGTCTACAAACTGGAACTGGTCTCGGAGATACCCGACGAGTTCATCTCGATCTACCGGCAAGGTGAGTTCGCCGACCTCTGCCGGGGGCCCCACGTGGTCTCCACCTCGAGACTGGGGCACTTCAAACTTCTCTCCGTGGCGGGGGCCTACTGGCGGGGCGACGAGAAGAACATCATGCTGACCAGGGTGTACGGCACCGCCTTTGACACCGCCGAAGCGCTCCAGGATCACATAAACAGGATCGAAGAGGCCAAACGCAGGGATCACCGGAAACTGGGGAAAGAACTGGACCTTTTCAGCATCCAGGAGGAGGGCCCGGGGTTCCCCTTCTTCCACCCCAAGGGCACGGTGGTCATAAACCGGCTCGTGGAATTCTGGCGGGCGGAGCATGCCCGGAGGGGCTACTCCGAGATAAGGACCCCCCTCATCCTAGACCAGGAGTTGTGGGTGAGGTCGGGCCATTGGGACCACTACCGCGATAACATGTACTTCACCGAGATCGACGGCCGGCCCTTCGCCGTGAAGCCGATGAACTGCCCGGGGGGGATACTGGTCTACAAGAGCAGGATAAGGAGTTACCGCGATTTTCCCATGAGGGTCGCCGAACTGGGCACCGTCCATCGGCATGAGCGTTCGGGCGTCCTTCACGGGCTTATGAGGGTCAGGTCCTTCACCCAGGACGATGCCCACCTTTACGTGACGCCGGGGCAGATAAAACAGGAGATCATCGGCATCATGGACCTGGTCAGGTTCATCTACGGGGACGTGTTCGGTTTTTCCTACCGCGTGGAGTTGTCCACCAGGCCTGAGAAGGCCATGGGAGACCCCCTCATGTGGGAGAAGGCCGAAAGGGCCCTGCAGGAAGCCCTGGAGGAGTTCGGCGTGCCCTTCCGTCTTAACCCGGGCGACGGGGCATTCTACGGCCCAAAGATCGACTTCCACCTTGAGGACTGCATCGGGAGGACATGGCAGTGCGGCACTATCCAGCTCGACTTCCAGATGCCCGAGAAATTCGATATGACCTACATCGGTCCCGACGGGAACGAGCATCGCCCCGTCATGCTCCACAGGACGATCCTGGGGAGTCTCGAAAGATTCATGGGGATACTCATCGAGCACTACGCCGGGGCCTTCCCCTTCTGGCTCTCCCCGATACAGGTCCGGATCGTGCCGGTGAAGGAGGAACACGCACCCTACGCCTCCGAGGTGGAGTCGAGACTCAAGGGCCTCGGGTACAGGGTGGAGACGGACGCCAGGGACGAGAAGCTGGGCAAGAAGATCCGTGACGCCCAGGTGGAGAAGATACCTTACATGGTGGTCATCGGCTCCAGGGAGGTGGAGAATGTGACCCTGTCCGTCAGGGACCGTGGCGAGGGGGACCTGGGCACCATGGACCTTTCGGCTTTCGAGGCTCTCCTGCAGAGGCAGTTCGACCCGGTCCTGGGACGGGGAAGCATCGCCTGACCAAGGATCTTACCGGGGGTATAATATTGGCCAAACGGATATAAAGGTCAACCTAGCTTACGAAAGGGGATGGGCGGTTTTGGATATCATGAAGTCGGTTATGATGGACGCGGACCCGGAGATAGATTCCCTTGTCCAGTCCGAATTCCTGAGACAAAAGCAAAGCCTCGAACTGATCGCTTCCGAGAATTTCGTCCCTCCTTACGTACTCCAGGCGCAGGGTTCGGTGCTGACCAACAAGTACGCCGAGGGTTACCCCCATAAAAAGTACTACGGCGGTTGCGAGTTCGTCGAATCGGCCGAGGAACTCGCGGCGAAAAGGGCCTGCGAGCTCTTCGGAGCCGAACACGCCAATGTCCAGCCTCACTCGGGCACCCAGGCCAACATGGGCGTCTATTTCACCGTCCTTGAGCCCGGCGACTCCATCCTCGCCATGGACCTGGCGCAAGGGGGTCACCTTTCCCACGGTCACCCGCTGAACTTTTCCGGAAGATTATTCAAGATAATACCCTATGGCGTCGACAGGGAAAGGGAGACCATCGATTACGACGAGGTGGCCAGGCTCGCCCGCGAGCACAGGCCCAAGATGATCGTCGCCGGTGCGAGCGCTTACCCCCGCCTCATCGATTTCAAACGTTTCGGCGATATAGCTAAGGAAGTGGGAGCCTATCTCATGGCCGACATGGCCCACATTGCAGGGCTGGTCGCCGGCGGTGTCCACCCCAGCCCCGTCCCTCACTCGGATTTTGTCACCACGACGACCCATAAGACCTTGAGGGGGCCGCGAGGCGCCCTCATCCTTTGTCGGGGCAAGTACGCCGCCGGCCTGGACCGCAACGTCTTCCCCGGTATGCAGGGCGGGCCGTTCATGCACGTCATCGCGGGAAAGGCCACCTGTTTCCTGATGGCCATGAGGCCCGAGTTCAAGGAATACGCCGCGCAGATCGTCAAAAACGCCAAGGCCCTGGCGGGCGAACTGGGTGCCAGGGGGTACAGGCTGGTCGCGGGCGGTACGGATAACCACATGCTGCTCCTTGACCTCCGCAGCAAGGGGCTCACCGGTAAGGAGGCCACGGATATACTGGGCCGGGTGGGTATCACGGTGAACAAAAACATGATACCCTTTGATCCCGAGAAGCCCATGGTGACCAGCGGTATCAGGCTCGGTACTCCGGCGCTCACCACCAGGGGCATGAAGGAGAAGGAGATGGCCCTCGTGGCCGGGATAATCGACGTCGCGCTCTCGGAAAGTCAAGACCGATCGGCGATGGACCGGGTTGCCGTGAAGGTAAGGGATCTTGCCGGGTCCTTCCCCCTGTACCCGGAACTGAAAAAAGGGTATTATTTCTAGGTTTTTCGAACTTATTCGAGGGAGAGCATCCCGGGGAGGAGAAGCCATGGACCCTAGGGGGATCCACTATATTGTCGAGGCTTCAGGTTGCAGTGAGGTCATCGGCGAAGTCGACAGGATGCAGGAGATCCTGGTCGAGGCCGCACGGAAGGCCAACACCCACGTTTGGGCGGTTTCCTTCCACCGGTTCCCGCCCAATGGGGTCAGCGGGGTCGTGGTGATCAGCGAATCCCACCTGTCGGTGCACACATGGCCGGAAGCGCGGTACCTCGCCCTGGACATTTATACCTGCGGGGCGGAGAGCATACCGGAACAGGCCGTCAGCCACGTCCTGGAGAGGGTCCAGGCGGGGCATACCCATATCAGCGAACTCACCAGGGGGCTGGACGATGACGGCGACCGCATCTACTACCATTCCCTGATCACCTGGGAGGAAGAACTCCGCAAGGGGAAACCCAAGAACTGACCCTTCCCGCGAAGGGCACTTCCTCAAGCATGCCTGGCCAGGAAGTCGTCGATAAGCCTCCTTGAAATGCTAAAGCCCGGCGGTATATCAGGAAAGCCTTCGGGGGAGTACCAGCCAGCGCTCTCTATTTCGTTGCCGTCGGCCATGATCTCCCCCGACTCCCACTCAGCGCGGAAGCCGACCATCATCGAGTGGGGGAAGGGCCATGGCTGGCTCCCAAAGTAGGTGATGTTCTTCACCCTGACGGAGACCTCTTCCATGACCTCCCTCTCCACGGTGCCCTCGAGGGTCTCACCGGGTTCGACGAAACCGGCGATGACGCTGTACCTGCCCTTGGGGAAACGAGTGTTCCTGGCCAGGAGCAGCCTTCCCTCCCTTTCGACAGCGACGATGACGGCGGGGGTGACCGTGGGGTAACTGACCAAGCCGCAGGCTGGACACACCAGGGCCGTCTCGTTCTCGGCCTCGACCATGGGGGTCGCACAGCGTCCGCAGAAGCGGTTACGCTGGGACCATTCCATGATCTGGAAGGCCCTGCCGGCCTCGAAGAAAGCGCGTTCGCCCATGAGGGACCAGACATCCCTCAGGGTCACGAGGCTCATGCCTTCGGGTAGGGGTGCATCCTCCACCAGGGATGCCCAGCAGTTCCCGGGCCGTCCCGTTATCCAGAAACCCGGGCTTCGCCCCGAGAGGGGAAGTCCCGCAATATCCTCCCAAACCGGCAGTTCAACCCCCGGTTCCGTCCTCAAAAGCAGAAGGTCGCCCCTGAAAGCGAAGCAGGGCGCCCGGGTAGCCGAAGGCGCCGTCAACAGTTCCTCTGGGTCCATGTAGTCTTCCACCGTCCTTTTTGCTGGCCTACAGATGTTATCATGTAACCGGGGCAATTTTTTACGACCTTGAAAACCCATATTGGAGTGGTTGTCATGACAGAACTGGTGATCCATGCCAGGGACGTGGACGAGCCGACCATGGCCCAGATAAGGGACATAGCGGCCCATCCTGCCGTCGACGGCCTGGTGGCCATCATGCCCGACTGCCACCTGGGGGCCGGCTGCGTCATCGGCTTCACCGGGAAGTTCAAGGGCGCCGTCATACCCAACGTGGTGGGCGTTGATATCGGCTGCGGTGTTCTCCTCGCCCCCATCGAGGGAGTGAAGAAAGGGGACATAGACTTCACCGCCCTCGACGGGTTCGTCAGGAACAGCATCCCCCTGGGGAAGACCCGCCACCGGGGCCCGGCGATGCTCGACTGGTTCGACGCCCGTTTCCCCGGCCGGGGAGCCAGGGCAAGGGAGTTGGGAGAGCTCGCCGATGAAGGTTTCTATGGGAAACTCCTCGCACGGCGGCCGAAAGGCCCCGCTTGGAGCCAGCTGGGGACCCTCGGGGGCGGGAATCACTTTATCGAGATCAATGAAGGCCTTGATGGGGCGCTATTCCTCGCGGTGCATACCGGCAGCCGCCATTTCGGCTTCCAGGTGGCCGGTTTTTTCCAAGGTATGGCCCGGCGCTACCAGTCCAAGGCCGGGGCATCCAGTGGCCTGCCTCGTGGCCTGGAGCATCTCCCCCTCGATAAGGGTGGGAGCGAGTACATGAAGTGGCTGCGGATAGCCCAGGAGTACGCCGGCCTGAACCGTTTCATCATCGCCGACAGGATCCTCTCCTTCTTCGGCCTGAGGTTGAACGAGGGCACCCTTGTGGAAAGCGTCCACAACTACATCAGCGAAAAGGACGGCATCGTGAGGAAGGGTGCCATATCGGCCCACAAGGGCGAAAGGCTGGTCATTCCCCTGAACATGGCCTCAGGCATAGTCCTCGGCGTGGGGAAGGGTAACCCGGACTACAATCACTCGGCTCCCCACGGTGCGGGTCGCCTCTTCAGCCGCAAGGAAATGAAGCGCAGGCTGAAGGAAGGTTCCATCACGATGGGGTCCTTCAGAAAGAGCATGGAGGGTGTTTTTTCGACGTCGGTCCTCAAGGAGACCATCGATGAGTCGCCCATGGCATACAAAAGATGGGAGGACATCAGGGATGAAGTCGGTGAGGCCGTGGAAGTATCGGCATTGCTCCGGCCGGTGTATAACCTGAAGGCACCCGATTAGAAAAGGCGGACCCCTCAAAAAGGAGGTCCGCCTCGGTATTTCTGGCAGCCCCAACGGGATTCGAACCCGTGTTACAGGACTGAGAACCCTGGGTCCTAGACCACTAGACGATGGGGCCTTCCATGGATCTTGGCTGGGGGACAGGGACTCGAACCCCGACTTCTTGATCCAGAGTCAAGCGTCCTGCCGATTAGACGATCCCCCAAGGATCGTTCCCGTAGCGCGCCGGTTATATTATCACGGGTCGAGCGAAACCGTCAATGTCAAAGGCCCAAGATCGACGAAAGGCCCGGCGGGCCTTGGTGAACATAGGGCCCTCTTCATTGTACAATGTATGCGGATATTACCGGGAGGTGTTCTGAAATGGATCAAAGCAGCAGGTCTTTCCGTGAACTGCTGGAGAAGCGTCCCCTCAACGCCCAGGCCGTTTTCGGCGGTGAACCCGTGGCCCTGGTGAGCGGAAGGGACATCGCGGCGGCGGCCAGGAGGACAGGTTCCATCGTCCTCGCCGCGAACGTGCGCAACCCCCTGACGATAAAGGGCGTCCTGATGGCGGCCAGGGACCTCAACGCTTTCGTGTTGCTGGAACTGGCCAAGTCGGAAAGCACGTACTGCGGTTGCACCTTCGAGAACGTGCCCCAGCTGGCCCTTCAGTACTCCAGCGAACTGGGCGGGGGGGTCCCCTTCGGCCTTCACGTGGACCATTACGCCATCAAGTCCAGGGAGGACCTCCTGAAGTCCATCCCTCACCTGAGGAAACTGGTCGAGTCGGGGTGGACATCGGTGGCCATCGATGCCTCCCACAACCCGGACTGGGAAAACCTTTGCTTCACCAGGGACGTGGCGATGCACGTCCCGGCCTACCTGGGACTGGAGGTCGAGGTCGGGGAGATCAAGGGTCCCGGCGAACTGACCACGGTGGAGGAGGCCCTGTTCTTCATCGGTGGGCTGAACTCCTGGAGGGTCTTCCCCGACTTTTTGGCCATCTCCAACGGGAGCAAACATGGGACCTATGACAGCACCGCCGGGGAGGCCGAGGGGATCGACCTCAAGCGGACGGGGGAGATCGCCGAGGCCATCGCGCCCTATGGCGCGACCATTGCCCAGCACGGGATCTCCGGCACCCCCCTCGACAAGGTGTCCCGGTTTTCCAAGTTCGGGATCAACAAGGGCAACGTGGGCACCCTCTGGCAGAATATCGTCTTCGGCCTGGAGATGGACCCCGAAACGGGCAACGCCGTCGTCAAGGACGGCACGTACATCAAGGACCCCGGCAGGGGCATCCCCGGGGAACTTTGGGACGACATGGTGCTGTGGGCCGACGGTCAGGGGTATTCCCGTAAGTCCGGTGACTACAAGAAAGCCAACAAGCCTTTCCACGATGCCATCATGGCCCTTCCCGAGAGGATCCAGGCGAGGATAGTCGACGAGACCGCGGAATGGGCGAGGAGGTTCATCAAGGCCTTCCACGCCGAGGACGGCGCCGATGCGTTGCTGGAGGTCATTTCAAGACGAACCGATCATAACGCCGCTCCTGAGCAGGCGGTCGTCGCTTCCAGGAAGGATTTTACGGAAGCCGCTTCCCCCGACCGCGCGGGGGCGGGTGAGAAGGCCCAGGATCTCAGCGATTGAAGCCGGGCGGGCCGGCCGCATCTGGAACCTTCCCGGACGCCTGCCTTGACCCGGGAAGTCTTGCTATGCCTTGCCATTGGCCGCTGAAGGTTCAAAGCGGTGAAGCCGGAGGTGTGTCGATGTCGTCAAAAGCACCGAGAGGGAAACGGGGGAGGAAAAGCCCCGCCAGGGATGAACTCCGCTTCATACCCCTGGGGGGCCTGGGCCAGATAGGCAAGAATATGTTCGTCCTCGAATACGGCGAGGACATTATTGTCGTGGACTGCGGCCTCATGTTCCCCGACGAGGAGATGCTGGGCATAGATTTCGTGATCCCTGACGCCTCCTACCTTTTCGAAAACCGGGAGAGGATCCGGGGTCTTGTGCTCACCCACGGCCACGAAGACCATATCGGCAGCCTGCCCTTCATCCTCCCCAGGATAGATGTGCCCCTTTTCGGGACGAAGCTCACGCTGGCCATGGTGGATGCCAAGTTCCAGGATTCCTGCCCGGATTACAAGCCCCGGTCGGTAGAGGTCCAGGCGGGGGAGAAATTCACCCTCGGATGCTTCGGGGTGACCTTCTTGTCGGTCTGCCACTCGATCCCCGACGGAGTGGGCCTTGCCGTGGAGACTCCCGTCGGGACGGTCATCCATACGGGTGACTTCAAACTGGACCCCACCCCGGTAGATGGAAGGATAACGGACTATTCGGCCTTCGCCGATTTCGGCAGCAAGGGTGTACTGTTGATGCTTTCCGACTCGACGAACGTGGAAAGGCCGGGCTTTACCCAGTCGGAGAGGATCATCGGGAGAACCCTGGAGAGGCTTTTACAGCTCCACCGGAATAAAAGGGTCATCATAGCCGCCTTTTCCACCAATCTTCACAGGTCCCAGCAGATACTGCAGGCCGCGTCCAGGTTCAACAGGAAGGTGGCCCTGATGGGAAGGAGCATGGTCCAGAATGTGAACCTCGCCATGGACCTTGGCTACATCGATGCCGACAGGGACATCCTCGTCCCCATGGAGGACGCGGGCCGAGTGCCCGACAACAAGCTGATCGTCCTGACCACCGGCAGCCAGGGAGAACCCTTCTCGGGCCTCGTGAGGATGAGCAAGGGTGAGCACCGTTTCGTCAACCTCGGCCCCGGCGACCTGGTGGCGGTCTTTGCCACGCCCATCCCCGGAAATGAACGGCTCGTCAGCAGGACGATCAACCGCCTTTTCGAATGCGGGTGCGAGGTGGTCTACGACCGCGACCAGGAGGTCCATGTCTCGGGCCACGCGGCGAGGGAAGAGCTTAAAATGATGCTCAGCATCGTGAGGCCCCGGTACTTCGTCCCCCTCCACGGTGAGTACCGGCACCTTGTCAGGCACGCCAAGCTGGCCCAGGAGATGGATATACCGCAGAAGAACACCTTTGTGCTCCAGAACGGCGATGTGCTCGGCCTCGACGGCAACAGGGCCCAGGTGCGAAGGGGGGCCGCCCCGTCGGGTGATATCCTGGTCGACGGCATGGTCCTGGGCGAGATGCAGAACAGCCTCCTCAAGGAGAGGCTGGAGATCTCCGAGGAAGGTATAGTGGTGGTGTCGCTTGTCCTTGACGGTGAGCTCCGCCTCGCAGCCGGCCCCATTATCGAGAGCATAGGGTTCCTTCACATGGACGACGCCCAGCAGATAAAGGACGACCTTGTCCGTGAGATCGAAAGCACTCTTGAAAAACATTCGGGCAGGACGGGCGAGGAAGAGCAACGGGTCGCCCAGAAGGTGAGGGGCAGGGTCCGGAACGTGTTGAAAAAGCACCTGAGGACTCCGCCGGTGGTGAGGGTCCTCATCACGGTCATCGAGGGGTAGGCCTGTCTTGGTCTTGAGGCGGTTCCCCTGCGGTTTTTTTACCTGGAAAGGGTGGTGAGGGTTTGTCGACGGGGCTTTTTTTCAACCTCCTCGGTGGGGTGGGGCTCTTCCTGTACGGCATAAAGCTGATGGGGGAGTCGCTCCAGGACCTCGCGGGCGACAGGATGAGGCGACTGATCTCGGCCCTGACCAGTTCCCCCTTGAAGGGGGTGGCCGTGGGGGCCCTGATCACGGCCGTGATCCAGGCCAGCGGGGCCACGACGGTGATGACCGCGAGCTTTGTTCATGCCGGCCTCATGACGCTGAAGCAGTCCGTGGGGGTCATGATGGGGGCGGCGATCGGCACCACTGTAACGGCTCAACTGGTAGCCTTCAAGATAGGGGATTTCGCCCTCCCCCTGATAGGATTCGGGATGCTCTTCGCCGTGTTCGGGAGGAGTAAGAAACAGAAGTTCATCGGCAACGGGATAGTCGGTTTCGGCCTCCTCTTCCTGGGGATGTTGACCATGGGGAACGCCATGAATTTCCTGAGGGAGCGCCAGGATATCTACCTCGCTTTCCAGCATCACCCCATCCTGGGGGTGCTGGCGGGGACGGCCCTCACCATGCTGGTCCAGTCCAGTTCCGCCACGGTCGGCCTGACCATCGTCATGGGTTCCCAGGGACTTCTCACCCTGGACTCGGCCATACCCATCCTGTTCGGGGACAACATCGGGACCACGATCACGGCTGTATTGGCTTCGCTGGGGATGAACCGATCGGCGAGACAGTCGGCTCTTGCCCACGTTCTCTTCAAGGTCATCGGGGTGGCCATATTCCTTGCCCTTGTCGGGCCCTTTAAGGACCTTGTGTTGCTCACCTCCTCGGATATAGCCCGCCAGCTGGCCAACGCCCACACCCTTTTCAACGTCCTCAACACCCTGTTGTTCCTCCCCTTCGTGGACCCCTTCGTGCGACTGGTGAAGTCCATCATCCCCGATGACGAGGGGATGGTGCTGATGGGCCCAAGGTTCCTGGACCGCAACCTTATCAAGGCATCGCCCATAGCCGCCGTTGACGCAGTCCGTAAGGAACTCGTCAGGATGGGGCTGCTCACCCTGGATATGCTGAGGGACGTTAAGACCGCCTTCATCGACGATGACCGGAGGATGATCGAACAGGTCCACCAGACCGAGAAGGTCGTGAACGAGTTGAACAGGGAAGTCGCGTCCTACTCGGCTGAATTGATGCAGGTCAGCCTCCCCCCGGTGCTCTCATCGTCATTGTCCAGTTACGTGAACGGTGTGGGTGATATAGAAAGGGTGGGGGATCACGCCGAGAACCTGATAGAACTCTATGAATACAAGGTAGAGCATAACCTTCCCTTCTCCGATGTCGCCATGGAGGAATTCGAAGTTATGATAGACCTTTCCGAGAAGACCGCGAGGCTCGCGGTGGAAGCCCTCGATACGGCCGACGGCGAGAAGGCCCGCCAGGTCTTCGCCCTGGAGGACGAGATCGACGCGATGGAGAGAGGCTTGAGGAGGCGCCACATCGACAGGCTGAATCAGGGAGTATGCAACCCGGGTTCGGGAGTGATCTTCATAGATATCCTGAGCAACCTTGAACGGGTGGGCGATCACGCCAACAACATAGCCCTGATAGTAAAGGATATAAACCTCGTCCGCGCCAAGGAGGCATGACCCTTGTACCTTCAATCCGCCGTTCTGGGCCTTGTCCAGGGTATCACCGAATTTCTCCCCGTGAGCAGCTCCGGTCACCTCGTGATCGCCCAGGATATTTTCGGCTGGTCGGGCCCGGCCCTTCCCTTCGCCGTAGTGCTCCACCTGGCCACCATGGCCGCCACGGTCCTTTTCTTTTGGTTTGACATAATGAGAAACCTAAAGGAGTGGTTCCAGGGCCTCTTTTCAGTGAAGGAACGCGGGCTTCCCGGCTGGAAGTACGGCTGGGGCGTCATCGCGGGCACGCTGATTACCGCCCTAGTGGTCCTTCTCGTCAAGCCGGTGGTGGATATCCTCTTCTCCTCCCCCCTTTTCGTGGGCTTCGCCCTCCTGGTGACAGGGTTCATCCTGCGCTACGGGAGCCGAATTTCCCCCGGGGTCCTTCCCGTCTCGCCCTCTTCAGGCCTCAAGGTCGGCCTAGCCCAGGGTCTGGCGGTTTTCCCGGGCATCTCCAGGTCCGGGGCGACCATCGTGACAGGACTCCGGGCGGGGCTTTCCCGTGAAGACGCCTTCTCCTTTTCCTTTCTCCTGTCCCTCCCAGCGATCCTCGGCGCGGCCATCCTCGAGGTGACCGAGGCGGGAGGCCTGTCCGGCGTGCTCACGTCGCTGCCGAAGGGGTGGTGGATAGGGGTGGCGGTCGCCTTCGGGTCGGGGCTTTTAGCCTTAAGCGTTCTCCGCAGGGTTGTCGTCAGGGGGGGGCTGGGTTTCTTTTCCCTTTACTGCATGATAGCGGGTCTTCTCGTGGTGGGCCTCAAACTGATCAGGGGGTGAAGATGATGGCGAAAGTCTCCTACAAGGGATGGTGGGTCGTGATCCTTTGCGTGATCCTCGGCAGCTTTTTAGGGGTCTTTTTGCAGGGGTTTACCGCCACCGAGAGGCTTTTCCGTAATATCATAGATGTCGGCTTCAACATGAAAAACCTCGACCTCATCGTGATAGATCTCGGCTTTCGGCTTTATATCCGTGCGAACCTCGGGTCCTTGATCGGTGGGATCTTCGGGGTGCTGGTGCTTCGATGACCGGGCATGGCTCCAGCCTTTTCCCAGACATGGTCCTGGCTTCGGCCAGCCCAAGGCGGGAGGCGCTCCTTCGTGACCTGGGGTGGCGCTTCAGGGTCGTACCGCCCGCTGTCGAGGAGAGCATCTTGGAAGACGGTGATCCCGGTGAGCAGGCGCGTAGGCTGGCGGAGGCGAAGGCTGACTCCGTTTTCGCTTCCCAGCGGAGTTCCCTCGTGGTAGCGGCTGACACGATAGTCGTACTTGGGGCCATGATCCTTGGGAAACCCGATCATCCCGGCGATGCCTTCCGGATGCTCCGCCTCCTCTCCGGGAAAACCCACAAGGTCATCACGGGCGTCGCCGTACGGTGGGGGGACAAGTCGGCGTCGGCGATCGAAGAGACCCTGGTCACCTTCAGGGACCTTACGGACCGGCAGATCGGGGCTTACCTGTCAGGGAATGAGAGCGGGGACAAGGCCGGGGCCTACGCCATCCAGGGATGGGGTTCCCTGCTTGTCCGCTCCATAAGGGGCTGTTATTTTAATGTCGTGGGACTTCCCCTATTCACATTGAGCAGGCTGCTGGAGGGTATGGGGATCCCCCTCGAGGATCAGTGGGGTGAAAGAGTGTGAGGAATGGGCGATCCTTCTTTTTCATAGCGGTACTGGTTCTTGCCGCCCTTTTAGCGGTCGCGGGGCTTCTCCCTCGTGCCAGGGCCGAAAGGCAGGGCAACGTGGCGGCCCTGGTCACCGATATGAGGGATGTCGCAAGCCTTGCCAGGGAGTCGGAACTTGCCGTCCCGGAGGTCCTTGATGTGCTGCTTGGACGGGGACTCACCGCGGTGGCCGTGGGGGAGCTGACGGGCCAGGAACTCATGACGGGAGCGCTGGACCTGGGATACGGGTCCGTGGGGGAACTCCTCCCGGGCCCGAGGCCCGAGGGCCTGTTCCCTGATTCGGCGGCCGTCCTCCTTCGGCCGGGGTCTCCTTTTTCCAGTGAGATCAGGGCTTTCGTCCTTAAAAAGTATCCCGGGAGCCGGGCCATAGGCCTGGACCGGGGAGAACTGCTGGTGCTACCCCTTTCCCTGGCCGAGACCCTCGAGGCCGGCGTGTTCCCGGACTACCCCATGCTGGAGTTGCTCAAGGGGAGAGGTATCCCTCTGGTCTTTCGCCCGGGGTCGACCCCAGGCGTCGGCGGCGAAGACGTGGCCCTCGCGGTAGCCTCGGTACTGGATGCCTTTCCCGAGATCCGAGCCATTGTCCCGGCAGGACTTTTCGTGGCCGGTTACCCGGACTTGGCCCCCCTTGTGGAGGTTCTCCGAAAGCGGGGCGTCCCCGTCTCAAAGGTGGAGTTCTCCCAGCAGATAGGCGCCGCTCTCCTCGAGAGGGGCCTTTTCCCGGACATCCTCCCGCTGCACAGCGTGAGGAGGGAGGAGATCCTCAGCAGGAGGCTCACCCGGGACGACCTGGTGGAGAGATTTGTCCGGGCCTCCCGTGAACGCTCCGTCAAGATCCTTTACCTGAGACCCTCGGACCTCCACTCCGGCTCCAGGCTGAACAGGTTCGGCGACGAGTGCGCCAGGATATCGAAGCGATTGAGCTCGCTGGGGATCAGCACCGGCTGGCCCGATACGATGGGTCGCTGGGGCACGAGCCCCTTCGCGGCCCTTGCTCTCGGGTTTGTCCTGGTAGCGCTTGCGGTGAGACTGACAGCGAGGTTCCTTTCGATGGAGGTGGGCGACATCAGCCTGAAGGAAGCGGTGGCCTCGCTTGCCCTTTCGATGGCCATTGCCTTCCTCTCCCTGAAGGTCCCGGTCGTTGCGCGGGTTTCCGGGGCCCTGGTCGCTTCCCTCGCCGCGACCGAGGCCTCCCTGGTTGCCCTGGGGGACTTCAGACGCCCCCTTCGGGGAGTGATCTGCGGCGTGGCCGTCGCCGTCCTCTCCGGCCTGTCCATCGCTTCCTTTTTCGGGACCCCCTGGTACATGCTGAGGATGGGCACCTTCTCCGGTGTCAAGATCGCGCTCCTGCTCCCACCGCTGATCCTGCTCCTTCACGACCTGAAGAGGAGAGTTCACCCCGAATCGCTGACCCAGGTGATGTCGAGACCGCCTGTCTGGGGTGAATTGGCCCTCGTGGGCATACTGGCCGCCGCCGCCGGCGTCATGGCCCTCAGGAGCGGAAATGTATCCTTCGTTCCAGGCTGGGAGATCAGGTTCAGGGAGTTCCTGGAGCAATTGCTGGTAGCACGGCCCAGGACCAAGGAGATCTTCGCAGGCTACCCGGCCCTGGTGCTCTGGTTCGTCGTGAGAAGAAAGGACATCTGGAGGGAATATCGCGAGGTATTCCGGCTTGGCGCCACGCTGGCCTTTTCGTCGGTGGTGAACAGCTTCTGCCATTTCCACACACACCTTTTATTTATACTTCTGCGCGTTTTTAACGGGCTCTGGACCGGCCTCATCGTGGGCTCCATTATGGCGGCGGTCCTTGTGTTCCTGGTCTTACCGGCCTGGAGAAGGTGGCAGGGGGTTGTCGCGGGGTGAGCCGGCCGCTGGACGTCGTCCTTTGTGGTTATTACGGTTTCGGGAACCTCGGCGACGAACTGATGGCTGAAAGCCTTTTGGGCCTTTTGAACAAGAACGGCGTGCCTGGCGAAAGGGTAGCGGTGCTTTCGGCCGCCCAAGGGGTCACGGCAGGCCGGGGAGAGGCTTCCCGGGTCGACCGCTGGAGCCCCCTGGAGGTCATGTCCGCCTTGAGGTCCAGCAGGACGCTCCTCCTCGGTGGGGGCGGTCTCTTTCAGGATTCCACCAGCACGAGGTCCTGCGCCTATTACTGGGGGGTGGCCAGGATGGCCCGCCTGGCCGGCTGCAGGCCCTGGGCCTTCGGCCAGTCGATAGGTCCCCTGGAGAGGGGCATGGCCCGCTTCCTGGCCCGCGACGCCCTTTCGCTGTGCCGGGCGAGGGTGGTAAGGGACAGGGGGTCGATGTCGCTCCTGGAAGAGTGGGACCTGGCCGGTGAGATCGCCCCTGACCCCGTTTTCTCGATGGCCCCCGGTTTTTCAAGCGGCAGTGGGGACCTTCTCCTCGTGAATGTCAGGCCCTGGCGAGGTGGGCTTCCGGAAGCCGCCTCCCTGGCGGCGACCCGGGCCGGGGAAACATCAGGGCTTGATCCGATCGGGGTGGCACTTTCCGGCGAGGACGAGTCCCTCATGGAGGATCTCCGGTCCCGAGGGGCGCTCACTCTCTCCCGGGTTGTCCGCGTAGTTGACGCTTCCGAGGCGAGGGAGCTATGGTCGAAAGCGAGGGCTGCCGTGGGCATGAGGCTCCATTTTTGCCTCATCTCGGTCCTTGCCGGCGTGCCGTGCCTGGCGGTACCCTATGACCCCAAGGTCAGGTCCTTCGCGGAGGACTGGGGCCTACCCCTGTGGGATGGGGTGGGACTTCCTCCTTTCCCGCTGGAACTCCGGCACGATGCCAGGCTCGACGAGGCAAGGTGCGCGCTGGAGGAGGTTTTCCACCGTGCCCTTGAAGGAATGCTCTCAGGAGAGTGATGCAATGAAAGCCTCACAAAGACGGGAACTGGAAAGGACGGCCCTGGAGGTGAGGAAAGATATTGTCAGGATGACCGGCGTTTCGAGGGCCTGCCACCTGGATTCCTCGCTATCCGTCGTGGACATCCTGGTATACCTCTACTGGAAGGTACTGAAGATAAGACCCGATGAACCTCTCTGGCCGGAGAGGGACAGGCTCATCTTCAGCAAGGACCACGGGAGCCCCGCCCTTTACGCGGTCCTTGCCAGGCGCGGTTTCTTTGAAAGGAAGGAACTCTGGAATTACCGACGCCTGGGGGCGATGCTCCAGGGTAGGCCTGAGCACGCCAGGACGCCCGGTGTCGACGCCCCCGGAGGGTCGAGGGGGATGGCCATAGGCATCGCCAATGGACTGTTGCTTTCATCCCGGATGGATGGCAACGACAGGAGGGTCTTCTGCGTCATCGGTTCCGAGGAACTACGGGAGGGATCCCTGTGGGAATCGGCCCTCCGGGCGGGCGACCTTGGTTACGAAGGCTTGACGGTAGTGGTGGATTCCAGCGCCCCGCCATCGGCAGCGCAAACCCTGGCCCCGGGGAAGGGAGCCTCGGAGAGGAAAAGGTTCGAAGCCTTCGGCTGGAGGGTGATGGAAGCCGATGGCCATAATTTCGATCACCTGGAAAGGGCAGTTTTGAGGGCTCACCCGGGCCCCGAAGGGCTCCCCTCCGTGATAATGGCGAGGACCATCATTGGCAAGGGCGTCTCTTCCGCAGAAAAGGGGCCATTGGAGAAGCCGGGCCGCCCCCTGGACCGGAACGGGATGGAACAGGCGCTCAGGGAGCTGGAGCTGGCTTCGGATGAGATCGAAGGGGGGGTGAAACCATGAGGAGCACCCTTTCCGGTTTCGGCAAGGGACTTATGAAGCTCGGCCGGGGAAGGGGCGACTTGGTGCTCCTCCACGCGGACATGGCCGGGAGCGAGATCGTCACTCCCTTTGCCTCGCTTTTTCCCGAGAGGACGGTCAACTGCGGAGCCTCAGAACAGGACATGGTGACGACCGCGGCGGGTCTTGCCCTGGAGGGCAAGAAACCCGTCGCCATCGCCCCGTCGGCCTTCCTCACCGCGAGGTCTTTCGACCAGGTCAGGACCTGCCTGGCGATCCCGGATCTTGGGGTCGTCCTGGTCGGGACCCATTCGGGCCTCTCCGCCGGAGAGGACGGGGCCGTGCACCAGATGAACCAGGATGTGGCACTGATGAGAAGCCTGCCCGGGATGTCCGTCCTCGTGCCTTCGGACTTCGATTCCTCTTTCGCGATGGCGGGGCTGGCCATCGGGCATCCGGATCCCGTTTATGTCCGGCTGGGCCGTGACGAGGTCCCCGACACGGGCCCCTTCGATGAGGCCGAAATGCGCATCGGCGGTGGGAGGCTCCTGTTGGAGGGGGACGGCGTCACCCTATGTGCCTGTGGTATCATGGTCCACGAAGCGTTGAAGGCCGCCAGGATCCTCTCCCAGCAAGGCATAAACGCCGAAGTGATCGACTGTTTCTGCCTTAAACCCCTGCCCTCCCGTTTGATCCTCTCGTCGCTGAGAAGGACAGGGTGCTGTGTCGTGGCGGAGGAGCATAACGTGATCGGGGGGCTGGGCGAGGCCATCGCCGCACTTTCAGCCTCGGAAAACCCCGTTCCCGTGAAGAGCGTCGCCGTAAGCGACCGATACGGACAGAGCGGAACCCCCCTGGAACTGCAGGAGTACTACGGGTTGACCTTCAGGGAGATCGTGGGGGAGTCGGCCCAGGTTTGGTCCATGCGCAGGAGGTAATGAATGGAGATACGGTTCGCCGGTGTGACCAAACAGTTCCCCCCGGATATCGTCGCCCTCCAGGATATTTTCCTCTCCATCGACAAGGGGGAGTTTGTTTATCTTGTGGGGCCCACGGGATCCGGCAAGACGACCCTTCTCAGGCTTGTCACCCGGGAACTGGTGCCCACCAAGGGTCGGGTTACCGTGGGCGACGTCAATATAAGGAAGATAGCCTCCCACAACCTGGCCTATCTCAGGAGGAATATCGGGGTGGTCTTCCAGGATTTCCGGCTCCTACCGGACCTGACGGTTCATGAGAACATCGCCTTCGTGCAGGAAGTGATCGGGGTACCTTTTCAAAGCGTGCAGAAGAGGACCAACGAAGTACTCGACCGTCTCGGCCTTTGGAGGAAAAGGAACCTTTTTCCGGAGCAGATCTCCGGCGGTGAACAGCAGAGGGTGGCCATAGGGAGGGCCATCGCGAATTCCCCTTCGATCCTCCTGGCTGATGAGCCCACGGGCAACCTCGACACGGATACTGCCGACGAGATCCTCCAGCTCCTGCTGTCGATCAACGCCTCCGGGACCACGCTGGTGGTGGCGACTCACAACCAGTACATCGTCGATTCCTATCGCCAAAGGGTCATAGAGCTCCGCAAGGGGCGGCTGATCAGGGACGAGAGGAAGGGCAGGTACCGATCCGATGGGGACCTTTAGGTACATGATCAGGGATACCTGGAGGCTCCTCTCCAGGCATTCCGGGTTGAGCTTCCTGACGATCGTCACATCTGTGGCGGTCTTCTTCCTCGTGGGTGCCAGCATCCTCTTTGTCCTCAACACCCGGTATCTGGTCGAGACGGTCGAAGGCGACCTCACGATCCAGGCTTATGTCCAGAATTCGGAGGAGGCCCTGGAAACGGTGGCACGGAAGGCCATTTCCTACGATTCGGTCTCATCGGTCAAGGTCGTTACCGCCAAGGAAGCCCTGGAACGCCTCAAGGCAAGGCTTGGCAAACTTGCCGAAGCGGTGGCCCTGCTAGAGGAAAACCCCCTCCCCCCCAGCGTGGAGGTACAGGTGAAAAAGGCGTCCTTCGCGACGGTCATCGCCCGGGAACTGATCGCCATGCCCGAGGTGGAAGAAGTGGTCTACGCGGGGGATATCGCTGAGAGGCTGCAAAAGATCTCCCGTTTCGTATCCAGGCTGTCCATGGTCGTGCTCGTGGTCTCCCTGGCCTCGGCGGCCCTGGTGCTGTTCAACACGATCCGCATCGGCGTCTACGCCAGGAAGGACGAGATAAGCAAAATGCTCCTCGTCGGCGCCTCCAGGAGTTTCGTGATCTTTCCCTATGTCCTGCAAGGAGTCCTTCTCGGTACCCTGGGTGCGGCACTCTCCATCCTGCTTTTATGGTTCTCCTACGGTATGGCCCTTACCACCCTGGAAAGGTCCCTTCCTTTCCTGAGGTTGCTCACCGACAGACTCATCGTCCTCAGGGTCGGCGCCGTTCTGGTCCTGGCGGGCCTGTCTGTCGGCTGGATCTGCAGCTGGCTTGCCGCGTCCCGTTTTGTGAGACGGGCGTCCAGGTCCATGTAGCTGGAAACCGGGGTGCAAGGATCATGAAGGGAAAAGGCTGGTTTTCGACCACGGTAATTCTGTTGCTCTTTTTAGCCCTCTCGCCGGCGGTAGCCTGGGGGGCCAACCCACCTGATATCGACTCGAAGATCAAGGATGAACAGGGTCGCCTGGAAGCGATAGAAAAGCAGATCTCCTTCCACCAGAAGCAGATCCAGCAGGCACGGAGGAAGGAGCAGGGGTTGCTTGACGATCTTTCCCGGATCGACCAGAGCGTCACCCTGCTGAAGCAGAAAGTGGCCCTTCTCGACCTGCAGCGCGAGAAGACGGAACTGGGCATCAGGGAGCTCACCGCCGAGATCCAGAGCACCGAGGCGGACCTGGCCAAGACCAGGGGTTACCTTGCCAGGAGGTTCGAAGCGATCTACAAGTACGGGGGCGTCGCGGAGTTCAACCTCCTGCTCTCGTCGAGCAGTACCCATGAGGCTCTCACCAACGCCTATCTCCTGGCCAGGATGGCCCGGGAGGATGAACGCAGGATAGTGACCATGAAGGAGAGTAAAATGAAGCTGGAATCCTCCAGGAAGCAGATGCTTGACAAGAAGGCCCTGCTGGTCAAGCAGAAGGAAAGCCTGGAGAATGACCGGAAAGCCTTGAAGAGCTCTGAGGCGCAGAGAAAACAGTCCCTGGACACCTTGACGAAGCAAAAGGCCCTGCACCAGAAGGCCGCCCGGGAACTGGAAGAATCCCAGAAGGAGCTCCAGGGCAAGATCCGTGAACTCATGACCCAGAAAAGGAAGATGCAGGAGTCAAGGGCAGGCGTCCCGCCGGTATACTTGCCTTCGGGGGCGAAGCTTTCCTGGCCGATCAGGGGTGAGATAAGCAGCCAATTCGGCACGAGGGTGCACCCCGTGTTCAAGACCAAGATAATGCATACGGGCCTTGACATAAGGGCACCGGCGGGCACCCCGGTCAAGGCTGCGGCCGCGGGGGAGGTACTCTTCGCCGGCTGGCTCCGGGGTTACGGCCAGATCGTCATACTCGACCACGGTGGGGACCTCTCCACTGTCTACGCTCATCTCTCCCAGATCCGTGTCGAAGAGGGTAAGGTTGTCAAGGGCGGGGAGGTCATAGGGAACGTGGGAAACACCGGGGTGGCATCGGGGCCCCACCTTCATTTCGAGGTCAGGGTCAACGGAGAGGCGAAGAACCCTGTATCCTACCTCGGCAGGTAGTGCAGTCTGAAGGGTGGAATAGGAAAAATGTTTCGTCGGGCAAGGGATGTTTTCATAGGGGCCGTAGTGGGCGCACTCCTCGTGGGAGGAGTACTGTCGGCCGTCGCCTTCAACGAGATGGACCTCTTCAAGTCCGCTCCTTTCAGCTTCCAGAACCTGTGGCTCATGAAGCAGGCCCGCGTCATCCTCGAGACCTACCACGTCGACGGCGAGGAACACATCTCCGAAACGGAACTCCTCCACGGCGCGATCAAGGGCATGGTCTCGTCGCTGAAGGACCCCTACACCCGTTTTGTCGACCCGGACGAACTCAAGGAAGAGGAGATCGAACTCCAGGGTGAGTACGGCGGCCTGGGGATCTACATCGGCCAGCGCGACGGGAAGACCCTGGTTGTTAGCCCCATAGAGGACACGCCGGCTGACAGGGTCGGCCTTAAACCAAAGGACCAGATCGTAAAGATCGATGATGAGGTTATCCTTGGTTGGCCCCAGAACGAAGTGGTCCACGCCTTAAGGGGCGAACCGGGGACGAAGGTGGTCATCTGGGTCAGGCGCGAGTCCGAGGATGAACTGCTCAAGTTCGAGATCGAAAGGGAAAGCATCAAGATCCAGACCGTGAAGTCGGAGCTGTTGCAGGACCGGATCGGTCTAGTGAGGATAACCCAGTTCAACCTTAAGACCCTGCCCGATTTTCGAAAGGCCGTTCATGACCTCACCGGAGAGGGAACCGGAGGCTTCCTGATCGACCTGAGGAACAACCCGGGTGGACTCCTGAACAGTTGTGTTGAAATAGCGGACCTCCTGCTCGATGACGGGGTCATCGTAAGCACCCGGGGACGTTTCGACCGCGCCAACGAAGTGTACTACGCCAGGAAGGGGACCATAACCGACCTCCCCATGGCCGTGCTGATCAACGAAGGCAGCGCCAGCGCCTCCGAGATCCTCGCCGGGGCGCTCAAGGACCATGGGAGGGCCGTGATCGTGGGCAAACAATCCTTCGGGAAGGGGTCGGTGCAAACCCTCTTCAACCTTTCAGACTCGTCGGGGATCTTCGTCACCATAGCGAAGTATTACACCCCCGCGGGCACCGTGATCGACAAGGTCGGCCTTTCACCCGACATAGAGGTGGAGGGCGAATTCGTAAAGGACAGGGAGAGCGACGCTCAGATGAAGAGGGCGATACTGGAGCTCCAGGGCCTGATAGATGGGAAAAAGGAAGAAAGCCGCTAGCAGGTTCCTTTTTGTCGCCCTCTGCGCCCTGGTCTTCCCGGGAGCTGACCGGTGCTACGGGGGGTTCGTCCAGTCCCCCGCCGTCGCGGTCATTGTGGACGACCTGGGTTTTTCCCTGGACGCGGCGAAACGGCTGGCCTCCATCCCGATCCCGGTGACCTGGGCGATCATACCCTATCAACGTTTCAGCCAAGCGACAGCTCGAATGGCCGGGGATCTCGGCATCCCCTTCCTGGTACACATGCCCATGGAGGCCAAGGGCAGTCCCGGGGACCGCAAAGCCCTGGTGAGGGCGGGGATGGATCCCGAGGCCGTAAGGGTGGCCGTGAGGAACGCCCTCTGGTCGCTGCCGGGGGCAGCGGGCCTTAACAATCACCAGGGTTCCAGGGCGACCGAGGACCCCCGGGCCATGGGCGGGGTCATGCTCGAACTGAAGGCCGAGGGGCTCTTCTTCGTTGACAGCAGGACCTCCGGGGGATCGGTGGCCTACCATGTCGCGGTGGAGACAGGGCTCCCGGCCACCTCGAACCGCTTTTTCCTGGACCATTACGACGAGGAGAGTTTCCTCCGGGAGCAGTTCCGAAAAGCCTTCGCCCGGGCCCGGAAGAACGGGGGGGCCGTGGCTATTTGCCATGCCAGGCCGGGGACCCTGGTTTTTCTCCCGAAGTTGCGGAAAATGACCCCCGAGGATGTAGAATTCGTGACCGTGCCCGAATACCTGGCGCGAAAAAGTATGGGCGGCTGGGAGGAATGACCCTATGAAAGGTCGAGTGGAGATAATCGTCGGCACCCAATGGGGGGACGAGGGAAAGGGCAGGGTCGTCGACGCGATGGCCCACACCGTGGACGTGGTGGCCCGTTACCAGGGAGGGGCCAACGCGGGGCACACGGTGATGGTCGAAGGGGAAAAGTATGTCTTCCATCTCCTTCCCTCGGGGATGCTCTATTCAGGTAAGACCTGCGTCATCGGCAACGGCGTGGTGATAGATTCGCAGCAGCTCCTGGATGAGCTCAGCGACCTGCAGGAAAGGGGCAAGGACAGGGCTCGCCTGGTGATAAGCGGGGCAGCCCATGTCGTCATGCCCTATCACAAAATGCTGGACCGCATGGAGGAACGGCTGAGGGGGAGCAGGAAGAAGATCGGTACCACTCACAGGGGTATAGGCCCCTGTTACATGGACAAGGTCAACCGCTGCGGCATAAGGGTCGAGGACCTGCTTTGCGAGGACGCGCTGAGAGAGAAGCTGTCCTTCAACCTGGAGATCAAGAATATGTACCTCACCAGGATCTACGGGGAAGAGCCCCTGGCCTTCGGGGAGATCTTCGAACAGGCTTGGTCGTGGGGCGAGAGACTTAAACCTTACGTGGGCGATGCTTCCCTGACCATCTTCGAGGCCCTGGAGAGGGGGAGCAACGTTCTCTTCGAGGGCGCCCAGGGCACCCTCCTGGACCTGGATCACGGAACCTACCCCTTTGTGACGAGTTCCAGCCCGGTGGCCGGGGGGGCCTGCGTGGGGGCGGGACTGGGGCCTTCCCTGGTGGGGCGCGTCACCGGCGTGGTCAAGGCCTACAATACCAGGGTCGGCGAGGGGCCCTTCCCGACGGAACTCAAGGAAGAACTGGGTGAAACCCTGCGCGAAAGGGGCGGAGAGTTCGGCGCCACCACGGGGCGGCCCAGGCGCTGCGGGTTGCTTGACCTTGTGGCGCTGAAGTACGCCGTCAGGATCAATGGCATCCACGCCCTGGCGTTGACGAAACTGGACGTCCTTTCGGGGTTCGAGGCCATCCCCGTCTGCACCGGTTACAGGTCCGACGAGGGTGAAGACCTGCCCTACAAGGGGAACTCGGTCTTCCTCGACTCAGTCGAACCGGTCTACCGGAACATGGAGGGCTGGAAAATGGACCTTGGGGCCTGCCGGGATTTCCAAGACCTTCCCCGCCCCGCGAGGGATTACATCCGTTTCATCGAGGAGCAGACCGGGGTCCCCATTGTGTTGGTGGGGGTTGGGCCGAACAGGGAGCAGACCATCGTGATGGGCCTTTGAAAATTTCTTCGATGAGGGGTCACTAACGGTCCGCTCCCTTAAGCCAGGGGAAGCGGACCTTTTTTTCAACCCTTCAGGCAGTGCCCGGGAGGTCTTCCTAGGGGCCGGAACGCTTTTCATTACGTTTCATCAGGTGGTAGTGGATGTCCGTTTAGTGCAGAAATCTGGGTGTCCCAAGACAATTGTGGGATGGGTTAGATACAATAGGGTCAGAATGGTAATTCTGAAATGCCCTTTTCGACAAGTTTTTTTAAAACTCCAAGGGGCGAAACCTTGTTAGTTAACCTGTACCTTTGAGACTCTTGATCGCTATAAGCCCAGACAAGAGCATTTTTCTTTGGATCAGAAAGGTAAAGAACACAGGTAGCGTTAGAGTACTTAGCCATATGCGCGGGGATAGAAATGTATTGGGTATATGGGTATTGGATACTTCCTGCATAACCTCCCGTGCCGTGAACGAAGGCAGTTTGGAAAGATTGAATGGGAAGATTGAAACCTCCAATCATCCCTTGACTGTAACCACAATCCAGGACATGGAGAATTAAGATGCAATCGACGTATTCAGAGGCTTGACGAATAAAGTCGAAAAAAGCTTCCTCTTTCGATACTTCTTTATTTTCTAATGGGTTCTTTCCTGTTACAAAAATAATCCTTTCAAGCACCGATTCGACAGTTAAGAAGAACACCTTCTCTTTTTTCAGGGAATTCGTGAAAAATTCTGTAGCCTTTTCTGGTGCAAGCGGTTCGTTGACATTTTCATTAATTAGAGCCGGAAAGATCATTATTTTCTTTACGGACTTGAAATCATAATTCGGGTCTGCCCAAACTTCTCCTTGGGCGACTGTAGCAAAGGAAATAAAAGAAAAAGAAATGAAAGTCAGAAAGGAAAGGAAGATAAGAGGTTTTCTAAAAAGCATATCGACACCTCCGGATGGGTTTTTTGTTTATTTATGTTAGCACATCCCTTGAATAAGGTGTCCTGAATCAAGTTTTTGATTAACAGTGACAAGCCCCTTCACACAAGGATCGTGCCTCGGGGCGTCCTGTTTCAAAACGACTGATTAAAAAGGACCTAGTAATTTGTTCTCTCCAAGTATATGATCCATCTCTTGGGTCAAGATTCGAATCGTTTAAAGTCACTTCGTCGTTTTCAAAGAAATCTTTAAATGGACGAATTTTAGAAGGCAGAGGAAGACCCTTATGTTTTTCCCTCTCTTTGCAATGCTTAATAGTGATGTTCCGTTTTATCCAATTTATTCATCCTCTTCATCTTTTAAATTTGAAATCTCGTGTTTTTTATGGCCTGATCCCAGGTTAACATTACTTTTTCTCGTCTAGGTGATCCATCCGCATTACGGAAATTTTTTTGGAAGCTGTCACATGATAAAAGCAAACTCTCAGTAATTTGTATAAACCGAATTTCTTCGACTTCAAAAAAGGTTTTTCGCAATCTAGAATTACTTGTTCGTGCAACTCTTAGAATTTCATAATTAGACAAACCACCCTTAAGGTTGGTATGCCATTCCTGAAAAGATCTATCTTCATCGTTATATTTTGCGAGGCCGCAAGCAATTATTACTCCGAATTCACCATATTCCTTTATGGCTTTCTCGCAAGCCTCTGCATCATTTATAACAATATTAGAAGGTTTCCTTTTGCCGGACGTAAGATCCCCTGAAACATGAGACTTAAAATCCCAAGGGATATGGTAAAGACCATCAAAAGGGGTGTTGCCATATTTTGGGTATTGGAATCGTTCAAACAAATGGGTGAGTAGTTTTTCGCACTTATACTCGAAATACCAACCTATCCATTCCATTTGTTTCCATTGTCTACCGCCGCCATTTTTCATTTCCAATATAGATTCTTTTGCGTCCCATCCTCTTTTCAGAGGAAGGAGTGCTTCCGCTATTGTTGCAGAAATACTGGCAAACAAATAAAACTCCTCCTAATCATTAAAAATAATTTTGTTTGTTCCACCGATTTTCTTTTGTTCTTTGTTAAGCAATTTCGTGATAGACCAGGTTCCTCTTCCGAATTCCTCAGTCAAAATTTTTATTGCCTCTGTTTTGGATAATTGCAAGGTTAAGGAGTTAAACCTACTGACTACTTTTTTTATTTCACTGGTATCCCATGGTTGACCTTCTTTTTGGGGTATGTCAACAATTGGTTGTCTTAAGGTATCAAGTAAAGAACCCTCTTTTATTTTATTTATTTCCTGGATTTGGTGATCAAAAGCGTTTTTGCTGATTTCAAAACCTGTAGCTTTTCTGTTAAGGCCGATCGCAATTTTTGCAGTTGAAAAACTACCTAAGAACAGATCGCATACTAAGTCACCTTCGTTGCTGCTGTACTGGATCATTTTGGTCAATAATTTTGAAGGCAATTCGTTTTTATTTTTTATTTTCCCTGGTTTATATTCTCGGTTAATAATCCAAACGTCTTCACGGTCTTGATAATTAGCCGACCCCTTTCCTGAATCTCCTTTTTCTGTTGGGCCGAAACGGCAGAAGGTATTGAAGGTATGTTTGGCTCCAGGCTTAGCATAGAAGAGGATGTGATAATGAGAAGAAACATATTTCTGTTTTGTATAAACTCCAAAGTTATATTTCCAAATGATGTGATTTATTTCTTTGAGACTTGTCTCTCTCAAAGCGTTTAATATATCAATTAGATTGGTATATCCAGATACAATGTAGATCGACCCACCTGGCTTAAGAATTCTCTCAGCCTGTTTAATCCATTCTTTGCTGAAAAAAGCGTATTCTTTTTGAGGTATTTCCACGTAACCATCAATAACATACTCTTCTTTTCTATTGTAATGCTTGTGTAGAGTATCGCCATTAATTCCATAGGGCGGGTCGGTAATAATTAAATCAACAGAATTGTCGGGGAAGTGAATCTTGCTCCCTGTTATGCAATCTTCATTGAAAAAATTATTCATCAAATGATTATTATTCAACATTACATCTCCCTTCTAAAGCAATTCCTATAAGCAATTTATTACACTCCCAGAATAGGTCATGAATCCAACCTTTTCAACAGCAGAGGAATCCTTAATAGAGTTACAAACCTATGTCTCTTATTTTTCCTATTCTCTATAACCTTGGATACCACCCTTGCCTTAATATGTCCCTGTCTCAGATCCTTAAGATTCAAATGCTCGAAAAACCTTGATGTAGTCACAATTGAAGAGTGTCCCAACAATTGGGCGGTCAACACGATGTTACCTATTTGCCTCAAGAATTCCGTGGCATAGAGGTGCTTGAGCCCGTGGATTTTCAGTTTCTTGCCAGTTCTTTTGAATGCCCTGCGGACTTGCAGTCCGAAATTGGAAGGTGTAAGTTTTTCTCCGGTTTCGGAGGGGAACATCCGGGGACATCTCCATTCCTGAGGATGGACAGATACAAAGCGCTAGATCTCCCTTACAACCTGGGGTGATACGGGGACTATTCTCGGTCTTTTCGCCTTTGAAGTGTCGGGTCGTACGGTGATCAGCATCCCCTCCGGATCAAGGTCATCAATTCTCAAGCCACACAATTCTCCTCGCCGAAGTCCCGTGTCAAGGGCAAGAAGAAACATCACTTTCATCCGCCTGTCGGTGTAACTTTTCATGTTCAAAGAGCCGATGAACTCTTTAACGTCTTCAAGGCTCGGGATGTCCATCCGCTTGCTGGGTATAGGTGCCTTGATGCCCTTCAACGGGTCTTTCTCGAGGATCTCTTCTTCCTGAATGAAACAGCAGAAGACCTTCATTACCTTGATCAGGGTAAATTTTGACCAGTCATTGTCCGGTTCCGAAACAAAAGAAAGCGTGCATTCCCTTGGGTCGTCGAGGAAAGACGGGTTGTCTCGAAGAAAAGGAAGAAGAAATGGCCGATACAACTGAATTGTGGCAGGTGCTGCTCCTTCCTCTTTCCTAATAGAGCAAAATGTGTCCAGGGCGGCAAGGACGTTACGATAAGGTGTTCTGAGAACCGCTGTGTTTTTTTCCATAAAAAACTCCCTCCCTTACATTGCAGGGGAGAAATCTGGAAAACTGATGAAAGGAACAACCTTCGGTGAACTCTTCTCAGCGAAAGGGTGGCAGGTGGGAGGAGCGGGGAAAATTACCAGTGGTGGGCGACACAGGGTTCGAACCTGTGACCTCTTCCGTGTGAGGGAAGCGCTCTTCCGCTGAGCTAGTCGCCCGAAAGCCACGGGTCATTATATCCGCAAGGAGAATAATTTTGCAAGGGACACTCTTGTCCAACATGGTATGAGTCTGAACAAGAGATCGATTTCCGATGAGGTATGAGTCTGAAGAAGCGGTTTTGGTCGATCATGGAGACATGAGCAT
>Ga0209718_1000347_pt1 | contig 65160 bp, 53 predicted proteins | sample AD_JPNAS1_MetaG_FD_184420 | JGI IMG/M metagenome (GOLD analysis project Ga0209718, IMG submission 184420) | Active sludge microbial communities of municipal wastewater-treating anaerobic digesters from Japan - AD_JPNAS1_MetaG (SPAdes) (version 2) | ecosystem: Engineered > Bioreactor > Anaerobic...
CAATAATTTCTTTTTCATCAGTTGTTACACTGCCACTCTGAACCTTATCCCGCCACTTGTATAAAGTAGTTGCGGAAATTCCTTCACGTTTTGACATCTCTCCAGCCGTTGTTATTCCGGAAGCAAGCTCAAGTCCAAGTTTTCTCTTGTATTCTTCGTTAAAATGGTTTCTTTTTATCATGTTATTATCCTATAAATCTGTGTTATTTTGTCACTCCAGTTTTATGGGGTCAGTCCAATTTTTTGCTCTGCAAAAGAATACCGCTTCGATCGCTAACGCAAGATAGTATTATTGATTTTTTTATGGATTCAAATAGACCTCAGTTTGATTTTGCTCTGATTCCGGCACGACTATGACCCTTCTTTACTTATAATTTCTAACCATTTGTCTGATATTTTATTATAATACTCCTTTATTTGCTTATTTGATAATAATCGTTTATTTTTTTTGACATAATCCATTATTATTTCGGATGAAATATATTCAATGAATGCATCAGGATCCCAATATTTAGCAATATAATTGAATTCGTAAAGAATAGGTTCTTGAATTGGATTAATTCCATAAGAGTCCGGATTATCTCCATAATAATCCGGATTATTTCGCAAATCATAACTTTGATGACAAGTTAAAGTATGATTATAGTATATTTTTAAAAGAATTATAACCAATGAAACTTCCAATACTTGACTTTTATTTTTTCTTAATTCTCTTAAAGCTATCTTCGTCTCATCAGAAATTATTGGAAGACGCATCGCTTCTTCAGTATCAACTTTTAAATTTAAGGCAAAATTATAAACTAATTCTTCTAATTCCTTTACGCTTTTTTTATTTCTTCTATTTTCAATTACTACAATCTCATCAAACAATTTATCAAGAATTGTATTGTGTTTAGATTTGATTATATCATCTAAGCTCTTTTCTGATGATCCGATACTGTTTCCAAACAGAACAAATAAAACTAAACAGAATGTTAATATTTTTTTCATTACTTTTATTCCTTTGTATATGTTGATATTTTATAATATTTTTCCGTTTCATAAGACTTTTATAAATAACAATTTGAATTTGTTCAATTATATTACAGGCGAATATTGTCACTATCCAAATTACTTATCCATGAAACTATTAATGGGATTTTCCATATTAAAACCAGATATATTAACTTTTTCTATTTTACCATCTTTGAACAAGTTTTTTACAGTCATATTATTCGAATAAAATTCCGTATTAATAATTTTGCCATCTTCATATTCTTCAACATAGTATGACTGTGATCCTCTCATATCAATCGAAAAAAATCTTTTTTCAATTTGATGTTTAATATCATCGATATAACATAATGAATATATTTTTACTTTATCTTCAAAACTTTTTTTCTTATTAGTAATACGAATTATATGTTCGATTGAATAACGCTTTATATTACCACTCTCATAGTATTCTATTTCTCTGACAATTTTATCATTCACTGTTTTCTTTAAAACATCATTTTTTTTATAAATATAAACATATCTCTCTTCTCTTGTTGATAATATATCTTCCGTTGAAAGCTTTATTCCTTTTTTCCCCAGATTTTCAATATAAATATCTTCTTGTATCTTAGATAAAATTTCATCAGGAATTCTATCTAATTTTACAAGCTTGTCTTTGCTTAAAAACAATTCAGCATCATGATGCGAATTACTTGGAAATACCATTACATGGCTGAACAAGATAATAATCATCAATATTCTTTTTGCTTTCATAAGATTCATACTCCTTTATATTCTCACCTATAACCGATAAATAGCTATGTGAATCATTTGCTATTTCTTTGTATGGATTTGCTTTTCCGTCAAGATTTAAATTAGTATTTAAACCATGCGCTAATAAAGCGTTTTTCTTCTCTCATTTAAAGTTCTTCGTAAACTTTAAAATGATTATCATAACGGATCAGGTTTTCGGAAACTATGTACAGAAATTTGGGGCAAACGTAGATGATATCTGTCGTTCATGAATTACAGACTAAAACACTGTGTTTACTAAATCTTCGGTGAGTTCTGCGAAAAAAAGCCGCGTAGCGACTGAGCGACGTCTTTATCGCGCCGTTCTGACGCTCAGGATGATGAGCGGCCGATTTCTTTAGCAAAAGATAAATGATTTCAAAAACACCTAATCTATTCGGCAAAGCCGAATACAATACAAGCGGAGCTTTCGCAATCCGCTGAAAGCGGTGCGAAAATCGAAGCGTAAAAAAAGCCAGGAGTGGGATCTCAAAGGGATGAGGAGCGGCGACTGAGCTCCTCGTCCCTTTGAATATTATTGCATGATCCATGCGAAAACCGGATCGCAAAGGCGAAGCCTTTGACGACAAGTCCGGTGGCCGGACAAACAGGATTATTAAGGCAAAGCCTTAAACTTCGTATACCTTGATCATATTTGTACTTCCGGCAATACCTACTGGTACCCCGGCCGTGATTACAAGCATGTCCTTTTTCTCAACATGCTCTTTAACTTTAAGCATTTCAACCGCGCCTTCAAGAAGCTCATTGACTGTTGAAACCATTCCCATTTCATACGCCCAGACTCCCCAAACAAGAGAAAGCGAACGGACGGTTGATTTTACCGGAGAGATCGCTACAATCGGAATCGGAGTTCTGTACTTGGAAATGGCTTTGGCTGTTCCGCCGCTGTGTGTAAAACTCACTATATACTTCGCATGAACCTTATAAGCAAGTTCAACTGTTGCAAAACTTATAGCAGATGAAACATCTTCTTTCGCGCTTTCTTCGAGCTCTTCGTTTGTCAAAGGTCTGCTTGAAAGAACTCGTTCAAATATCTGGCTCTTCTCAACCTGACGTGCAATATCCGCCATCATGGAAACAGCTTCAACCGGATATTTACCGGACGCAGTTTCACCCGAAAGCATTACGGCATCAGTTCCGTCAAGTATGGCATTCGCAACGTCGTTCGCTTCAGCTCTTGTCGGACGAGGATTCGTTATCATGGATTCGAGCATCTGAGTTGCAGTAATTACAGGTTTGCCGGCAATATTGCATTTTCTGATGATGCTCTTCTGCATAATAGGAACTTCCTGCGGAGAAGTTTCAACTCCGAGATCACCGCGCGCAACCATTATAGCGTCAGATACTTCAATGATATCGTCTATATCATCAAAAGCTTCCGGTTTTTCAATTTTTGATATAATAGGAATTCTTTTCCCGTAATCTTTCAGCATAATTTCGACAAGTTCTCTGACGTCTTTAGCGTCGCGTACAAAAGAAAGAGCGACGTAATCGATATCGTGTTCAAAAGCAAACGCAAGATCCTTTCTGTCCTTATCAGTTATCGCCGAAATGTTAAGTTTCACATGAGGAAAATTTACACCTTTTCTCGGCTTTAATTTCCCGCCGTTTATTACCTTGGTATGAATATTTTTTCCGTCTATTTTTTCAACACGAAGCTCCATAAGTCCGTCATCAAGAAGAATACGGTTTCCGACCGATGCTTCTTTATGCAGATTCGAGTAATCGATCGATATTTTTTTCTTTCCATCGATTACGCCGCCGATTATATCATCGGTCGTAATTATAAGCTCTTCGTCATCTTCGATCTCTATGTATTCGCCGTCAAGTTTTCCAACCCTGATCTTAGGTCCCTGAAGATCCTGGAAAATTGCAACGGAATGTCCCAAGTCCTTAGCAGCCTTTCTTACCATATCAACAGACTGTTTATGATCATCGAATGTTCCGTGTGAAAAGTTAAGCCTGATAACATTAGCGCCGTTTTCTATTATTTCGCGTATGCACTCGTAATTTCTCGAGCTTGGTCCTATAGTTGCTACTATTTTTGTAAATTTGCTTCTCATATCCCCTCCAACAAAGCAAGACCACTATTTTTTCATAGCGCCTTTAGTCAAGGTTATTTATGAAAGCATAATAAAAACACATCAAGTTTAACTTCAGCTTAAAGAATTTTAATATAAATTATTTAAGTTTTTGACTATTACTTTGGAAGTTCTTCATGACGGAAAATGCGCGGATCAAAATTGACTTTTTCATCAAGCGACAGAAAGTTAAGAATAGTCTGGCTTCCCTTGCGGATATCCAGAACATCATACCTCACGGGAAACTTACGCCTTGAAAATTCCGCTCCCTGAACGATGGACATTGTCTTCATTATTACTTTGTCCCTGTCATGAAAATCGATTCTAAGGGGATAATAATCCGATCTTCTTACAAAAAGCGTCAGTTTGCCGTACATACCCTCTTCTCGCTGAAATATGGGAAGCAGTGTGAGCTTAATAGCCTGAATCCCTTTTACAAGGGCATTCCCGTCTATTTTTGCGGTATAATTACTCTGAAGATCATAATTAGAAATATCTATATATGACAAATTTGTTCCCATTACAGAATCAAACTTATCAATTCCGATTTTATGAAACATCTGAACCGAAAGAACGTTATAAACCCAGATATCTTCTCCGCCGAGATTATAAAGTATCTTATACTGCTCACCGCGTTCAAAGGAATGTATATTAAAAAGAAAGTCTTCTTTTGTAATTTTACCTGTAATAGAAAAAGAGTAAGATTTACCGCCGGGCAGAAGGTGCATCACCTTCCCCTTCAGTTCTCCTTCGGGATAACGCATAATGTCATCTACACGGGAAAGTATTTCCTGTGCCTGAAGCTCGATTTCCCTTGTTTCCTGGGCATTAGACAGTGAAAAAGCGGTCAGCATTGCCGCCAATATGATTTTTTTAAACAAACCGTTTTCCTTTTTCGGAAATATTTTTTTTTTACACAGCTGCGTCAAGTCATATTGAATTAATTTTATTCAATTTCAGCAGGTTTTGCAAGCAATATTCAACTGCGTCAGGGTGTAAATTAATGCTATTTTAATAATTGATTTTATTTCAGCATTATCATAACATATCCGCATGGGATTAAGCGCTATGCCGAACTCTAACTTGCAGACTGGCGAGATCAATTTCATAGACAGCTTTTCAGCCGACACGTCGGTTGTCGGAAGGGTCATTGATTCACTCATAAGCGATCTCAAGAAAATGAAGTTTGTCGCCGAAGAAATCAGCGAGATTGTCATAGCTATGGACGAAGCTGTCACTAATGCCGTTCAGGAAACACTATGCAATAACCGTATTTGTCTCGAACTTCGCCATGACGGTGCTATCAGGGACATCACAGTAAGATATAGAGTTACCGATTCTGAATTCGACGCCACAATTATAGACCACGGCAAGGGACTCGATATAAAAAAAATGACTGCTATTACCCCGGACTCTGCTTCTGAAGGCTACCATGAACAGATATTTGAATACATTGACAGCCGTACTGAAAAAAAACTTCATGTTACATTAAACGGAAAGGAAGTAATTCTTAATGGTATCGGAGCCGGTCTTAAAATAATACTTTCATTTATGGATCAGGTAAAAATTGATCTGATAGACAAGGAATCCGTTGTAAGCACTTCGGTATCCGATAATACCGACGGAACTATTTTCAATCTAAAACGCAGAAGGAGATATCTCTAATGGACAAGAAAAAAGCCGACAGCCCGAGCATTCCTTTCAACAATCTTGATTTTCTTCATTCAAGAGAAGCACGTCCTATAAGAATTATCAGCGAATATATTGACCCGGAAGTTAAATTCAGCAAAAACGGTGTACATCATACAGTTGTTTTTTTCGGCTCAGCACGCATCAAAGAAGATAAATCCAGTGCAATGGGAAGATTTTACTGGGACGCAGAAGAGCTGGCTTTTAGAATTGCCTCATGGTCAAAAAAACTTAAAGAAGAAAGTAATAAAATTTTCGTCTGCACCGGCGGCGGTCCGGGAATAATGGAAGCAGCCAACAGAGGAGCAAACCGTGCCGGCGAAAAAACAATAGGACTCAACATCCAGCTTCCTTTTGAACAACAGCCGAATCCGTATATTTCTCCTGAACTTAATATGGAATTCCATTATTTCTATATGAGAAAACTATGGTTTCTTTATCAGTCAAAAGCGCTGATAGCGTTTCCCGGCGGATACGGAACTCTTGATGAACTTTTCGAATCATTAACTCTTATTCAGACTCAGAAAGTTGAAAAAGGAAATCTTCCGATAGTTCTATTCGGAACGGATTTCTGGAAAAAACTCGTAAATTTTGAACAGATGGCGGAACTCGGACTGATCTCACCTGAAGATTTGAATCTTTTCAAGTTCTGTGATACTGTAGATGAAGCTTATGATTATTTGATACCGAGAATTGAGAAGCTGACTAAAGAAGTTAATTCGATTCTGTAGAAAATTATTTGCCCAAGGCCGGAATTGAACCGGCACGACCGAGACGGTCAAGGGATTTTAAGTCCCTTGTGTCTACCAATTCCACCACTTGGGCATCTAATAGGCGTCGATCGGAATCGAACCGATGAATAAAGGTTTTGCAGACCTGCCCCTTACCGCTTGGGTACGACGCCATAACGGAACAAAAATATTTCCAATACCGCTATTGTCAAGATTATTTTACTTATACGTATCAATCAGTGTGTTTTGTTCAAAAAATTATGTTTACAAATATAGCCATGGTCTAAACATTCAGTTATATTCCCCTCAGGAGAAAATAATGCTGAAACTTCAAAAAAATAAATTCACTAAAAGGAAGGGACCGGTTGTCCTTGTAATTATGGACGGTGTCGGACTGGGTCCGGATTATGACGGAAACGCATTCAATCACGCAAGAAAACCGATTCTTGCCGATCTCATGAAAAATTCAATGTTCACAAAGCTTAAAGCTCACGGAACAGCAGTTGGTCTTCCTTCTGACGACGATATGGGAAATTCCGAAGTCGGACACAATGCTCTCGGTGCCGGAAGAATATTCGACCAGGGCGCTAAACTCGTACAAAAAGCCATTGAGTCAGGCGATATTTACACAACTCACATCTGGAAGGAGCTTATTCAGAAACCTCTTTCAGACGGAACTGCTCTTCATTTCATAAGTCTTCTTTCAGACGGAAACGTTCACTCAAACATAAGTCATCTTCTAAAAATGCTTAACCGCGCTTCTGAAGAAGGTATCAAAAAAGTACGCGTTCACATCCTTCTTGACGGAAGAGATGTTCCGGAAACAAGCGCACTTGAATACGTTGAAACCCTCGAAAACACCCTATCACAGATAAACGCCAAAGGATACGACTATAGAGTAGCTTCAGGCGGCGGAAGAATGATTACAACCATGGACCGTTACGAAGCGGACTGGTCAATTGTTGAACGCGGATGGCAGGCTCATGTTCTCGGTGAAGCTAGAGGATTTAAATCAGCAAAAGAAGCTATTGAAACTTACAGAAAAGAAACACCGGGACTTACTGACCAGTATCTCCCTTCATTTACAATAGTCGACGATTCAGGAAAACCTGTCGGCACCATAGAAGACGGCGATTCGGTTGTTCTTTCAAACTTCAGAGGAGACAGAGCAATTGAAATCTCTGTTGCATTTGAAAGCGACAATTTCACAAAATTCGACCGCAAGCGCAAACCCAAAGTATTGTTTGCCGGAATGATGGAATACGACGGAGATCTTCATATTCCTTCAAACTATCTTGTTATTCCGCCTTCAATCGAACGGCCAATAAGTGAATACCTTGCTGCAGAAGGCATAAGTCAGTATGCAATCAGCGAAACACAGAAATTCGGTCACGTAACATATTTCTGGAATGGAAATAAAAGCGGAAAATTTGACGAAAAATCAGAAACTTATTTCGAAGTACCTTCAGATAAAATTACTTTTGATCAGCGTCCGTGGATGAAAGCCGCTGAAATAACTGACAATGTTATCGAAGCAGTTAAATCAGGAAAGTACCCTTTCATACGTCTCAACTACGCAAACGGCGACATGGTCGGTCACACAGGCGACATGGAAGCTGCAGTCATTGCGATGGAAACTGTTGACATCTGTCTGAAACGTCTTCTTCCGGTGATCAAGGCTGCGGGCGGAATTGCTCTTCTCACAGCAGATCATGGCAATCTCGATGAGATGTACGAATTCGACAAATCCGGAGCCGTTAAAATAGACAAAAAAACAGGTGAGATAGCAAGAAGAACTGCTCACACGCTGAATCCTGTTCCGTTTATTATTTATGATCCTGAATTTAAAAACGAGTATTCGCTTTCTGATGTAAAAGAAGCGGGGCTTGCAAACGTCGCGGCGACTATACTTAATCTCTTGGGATATGATGCTCCAGAAGATTACAATAAATCGCTAATCAAGATTAATTGACGGTAATTTTATGAAAGACATGAGTTTTGAAAAAGACATCCGCCCTTATGACGAATGCGGAGTGTTCGGAATATTCAATCACCCTCAGGCGGCGAATCTGACGTATCTCGGACTCTACGCGCTTCAGCACAGGGGTCAGGAATCAGCAGGTATCGCGGCTTCTGACGGATGCAACATCGCAAGATACGCCGGAATGGGAAAGGTAGTTGATGTTTTTAACGAAACTCACCTTTCAAGCCTTTGCGGCAATATGGCGATAGGTCATAACAGATATTCAACAACAGGCTCTTCTTATTTAAGAAATGCACAGCCTCTCAGAGCCGAATCCCGCCTTGGTCCGATAGTAGTTGCTCATAACGGAAATCTGGTCAATACACCGGAACTTCACAGAGAATTCGTAAAAGAAGGCCGCATCTTCCAGACATCAGTTGATTCAGAAGTCGTAATTCACTTGATGGCAAGATCGAAGGATGCAGAATTCAAGGACGCCCTTATAACGGCTCTCAAACAGATCAAGGGGGCTTATGCGCTTCTTGTAATGAACAAGAATGCTTTATATGCTGTACGTGATCCTAACGGCTTCAGACCGCTTTCTCTTGCCAAACTCGGAGACACATACGTTGTAGCAAGCGAAACATGCGCATTTGATATAATTGATGCGGAATATATCAGAGATATACAGCCGGGAGAACTTATAGAAATAACTTCAGAAGGAATTAAATCATTTTTCCCGTTTGAGAAACGCGATGAATCAATGTGCGTATTCGAGTACATTTATTTTGCGCGTCCGGACAGCTACATCTTCGGTCAGTCGGTTCACGGAATGCGGATCGCCCTCGGCCGTGAACTTGCCAAACTTCACCCGGCAAATGCGGACATAGTCGTTCATATTCCTGATTCTAGTACTGCCGCAGCTTTGGGATTTTCTCTTGAATCCGGTATTCCTCACGAACAAGGAATGATTAGAAATCATTACATCGGAAGAACTTTCATCGAACCCTCACAGAAAATCAGGGATTTCGGAGCAAAAATTAAGTACAATGTAGTGCGAAATGCTGTTAAAGGGAAAAAAATTGTTGTTGTGGATGATTCAATCATGCGCGGAACAACAATGCGTAAAATAATAGCAATGTTCAGAAATGCCGGAGCAAAAGAAATTCATGTTCGAATTTCAGCACCTCCGACAATGTTTCCTTGTTATTACGGAATTGATATTCCGACTACAAAGGAACTCATCGCGGCTAATAAACCTGTTAATGAAATAGCTGAATATCTCGGAGTTGATTCTTTAGGTTATCTCACAGTTGAATCTCTTCTCGAAGCTGTCAAATCAAGCAATCTGAAATACTGTACTGCATGTTTTAACGGGAAATATCCTTTAAAATTTGAGGATAAGGATAACACGGAGAATCTTAAATTCGGAATAGAAACATCGTGCTCAGGCGCTTATTACTGATTTCTTCGAAGTATCACAATAGTGATATCATCATTGAAATCATCTGATTTAAACGCTTCCTTCATGCGGCGGCATAGTTTTTCGATGCCGCCGCTGAAATCAGCACCGGTTATAAACCCTTCCATAACATCCTTTAGCGAATCAGAATACATAATTAAATAATCTCCGTTATTTATCCTATACATCTTAGATAAATTTTTCATTGTTCGGCCCGACATTACAGGAAGCTTTTCACAATCATCACAAGTAAGTTTTCCGGTATTGAGAGCTCTTGCATTCACGTAATAACAGTCAGGGTACGAATAATTGATGTATTCGGCATAATCACCATTCAGTTTTATTACAGTTCCGCGAAGATAATTTAAACCGAATTTGTCAGAGATATTCTGCAGAAAAGATGAGAAAAGTGTTAGTTTTTCGTTATGATTATTAATGTAACGGGATATTTCCTGTTTAAAGTACATGGAAATCATTGATTTATCTATTGAATGCCCTTCTATGTCAATAATGTAAGCTATAGCATAAGATCCGCAATCGATAAACGCTGCTATATCAGTTTTTAAAAACTTTGAATCAGAAATAATGGAGCATTCCCAACCTGCTGAAAAAAATCTTTCATCTGAATATTTTTTCTGAAGATCAATAACCGCATTTTCAGTCAAAAGACGTTCATCTGTAATTTTTTTATAATTTTCCGCTAAAAGCACATTTTCATTGCTTAATAATTTAATTTTTGAATCATAATCAACTGATTGATAAGTATTGATTTCATGAAAGACAATCAGTCTTAAGACAGAAACAAGAAATATGATTATATACGAAATAAAAACAGCACAGGCAGAAAGTAATGAAAATTCAATATTTGAATAATATTGCAGAAATGGAATCAGAGAAAATGCAATTATTATCAATATCTTTTCAATATTCTTTTCATCCTTAACTATGAAAAAAACTGAAACAAATGGGATTAAACCCAAAGCAGGCAAATACTTATAAGGAACACTGAATCCGAAATATAACAGAGCTATTATAATTGAAAAAATGACTGCAGGAAATGATTTATAAATTTTCTTCTTTGAACATAAATAAAAAGACAGAACAAGCATGGATGCAAAAGAACTGTATGAAAAATATTTTGCGGCGTCATAAATCTGCTTATATGCTAAAATCTGGGAAATCAGATATAAAGCAGCAAGTATAAATGAAAAACTTAATAATTTTTTCTTACCTGTTTTCATAAATAAAACAACGGCAAGAGATAATAATGATAGTAATAAAATTGAAGTTAATATGTATTCCGGATCAATTATTTCCTTTGATAATTTTGAAGGTGATACGAATTTTGATTTAATTTTGAGCTTTTCAATCCGGTTGAAGATGATTTTAACGTAAACATAATCTTGTGCGCCTGAGACCGCGAAAAAATCCATGGACGGAATATCAGATATATAACCGGTTGAACTTCCTATAAGTTCGTTATCAGAATAAATACTGCATTCCGTATAAACTCCGGAAATATAGAGCAATGAATCTGCGGACATTTTCGGAATTTTTATCCAGAGGCAGTTGTCTTTTGCCGAATAATCTTCTTTTACCAGACTTTCAGAATATGTATATTTTTTTGCGTCCGAAAGCGTATCAGCAGTATCACCTTTAGAATAGGCAGCTGCTGAATAAATATAATGAAACGGCAGAAATAAAAATGCTGATAAGATCATTTTTTTCATAGATTTAGAAATTACACTCTTTTGGATTCTTCAACAAAAAAATGACTATTTTACCATTTTTCTATTAATTAATTTTAATACACCTGACGACACTTATAGTACAAGGCGACATAACGCAGCTAAAAAGAAACTACATACCACAAGGGGTTATATGAAAAAAAAAGGCGAAAAAAACAACTTCAAGACTATGCTTAAGCACTATCTAGCAATTAAAGGACTTGATATTATCGTCTACCTTAAGGACGGAAAAACGATAGAACTGAATAAGAACAGAACCTTGGATAAAGACTGCATCCTGATAACAGACCGCCACAACAGAGAAATCAGAATCGCGATAAACGAAATAAAATCTATTGATCTTTACGCAGCGTAATATTACTCGATGCGTTCGGCGCGTTTGACGTTTAAAGGAAAAACATCAAGTCCCGTACGCATCTTATCTTTATCCGCCGGAGTCAAAGCTTCCGCCTTGCAAATATCCGTATCAGCTTCTTTTATCTTCAATAGAATCTTTTTACGAAGCTTATATTTGCCTTTTGCAACTGTTTCAGTATCGTGATAGAAAAAAAGCATATCATCTTTTTTAAGTCCGTCAAATGAACCCAGGTTAACCACCGCACCATCTTCAGGAGAATCTAGTATTTTGCCCTTGTAAGGAATAGACTCATATATTTTTTTTGCAGCACGGTATGAAATTTTTGAAAGATAATTTTTGCCGGAATCTGCAATTGAAAAATCAGCGATAACTACCCCGGTTTTAATGTCCATAATTTTGAGATTCAGCTCTATACCGCCTAGAATATCACGGTATGAACCATAAACTATAAAATCTATTACTTCATTGTTTTCAGCATCTCCGGACTTGCCGATGATGTAATCAACATATTCATCAATCATTGTAAAATTATATACATCTGAAGAATTAACAAATGTTCTTCTCCATGAAATATTTCCGGCATCCATACGTCCGAACTGGGCAGCTGCAAAAGAAAGAGTATCCGATACGATGCCTCCACCGCCAGGATGACGTACAAAATCGCCTTCAGGAAACAGATTAAGAATTAAAACTTTTGGTACGTTACGCTCAGGAGCTTCAGATCCGTAACCGGCATTAAAATACATCGAATTTCTGCGTTTTATGACGGCAAGATTCAGCTCTTCGCGGTATTTTGAATTGGGAAAAAGTTTCTGCAGTGATTTAATCTCTTCAATATAGAATCTATCATATCCCACAGCCTGATAATAGTCCCTTAAATCTTCACGCGCTTCCCTGTTCATTGGATTCATCATAAGAGATTTTCTCAAAAAAAGTTCTCCAACCCCTGCAAGATTCTTCTTAAAAGATTCTTTTGATAAACCATAATACATTTTCGAGAGATCTGTCCTAACCGGATTACCTATTTCAAAATTATTGGCAACAAGCAGGCTCTCGAGAGCGTTTTGATTTATATCATCATCGCTGTTAACGGAATATGCCTTATTATAAAGATTAAATGCAGAATCTGTATTTCCTTCAAGCTCGCTCGAATAGGCTGACGAATAATATATTGATGAGTCCGAAGGCGATAGTTGCGAAGCTTTCGAAAAAGCTTCAGCCGCAGCCGAATAGTTTTTTTGAGAAAGATAAAGATAACCAGAAAGAATTAACCCCGGCAGATAATCAGTTTTAATCGACAATGCTTTTGATAATTCTTCTTCTGCATCTGCAAGATACGAATCTTTTCCGGTTTTGTTAAAAGTCTTCAGATAAAGCTTAGCGTAAGCCGTATAACCGGCTGGGTTTTCAGGATCGCTTTTTACAGCCTTCTTTATTAAATCTTCAGCTTCAGAAAGCCTCTTATCATCACTTTTAATTTCTGAATGTAAAAGCAGTGCATTGTAATGAAATGGATTGAGTTTGTAAACCGTATCGAGTTTGCGAAGAGCCCATATCTTCTTATTCATATTATAGTAAATATTAGCCATTCCGAAATGAGCATCGGTATTTTCAGGGTATTTATCAATTACCGCCTGAAACTTCTCCAGTGATCTGTCGTTTTTTCCAAGTCCGGAAAGTGCCTCAGCAACCCCGATCATCGCCTGTTCGTTATCACCTTCTCTCTGAAGGATTTTATCATACATTTCATAGGCTTCTTTAAAAGCTGAAAGCTTCAGACGGCATTTTGCAAGACCGAGTTTTGCATCAAGATATGAAGGATTTTTATTAAGTGCAATGATGAACTGAGCAGAAGCTTTAAGATACTCATCTTTCTTCAGATAATCCCAACCCGCTTCATTATAAGAAACGGCATTTTTCTCCTGCGTCTGAAGATTAGAAAAAATAAAAATTGAACTAAATAGTATCAAAAAATGAAACAGTCTTTTCATAAACCACCTTAATACGCATTATCACGGCTCACCGCGACATAATATGCCAGGCGATTATCTTTTCAATAATAAAACATATTGAGTACTATTTTTTTGCATGAATACTTACCAACAAAGCCGAAGTCATGTTGATTCCGGCTTTGTTTTCGTATGCTTTCAGGTATATGGCTTGGCTAATTTAAAATCTGCCTTTTAAACCGCATCTGACATTAATGCCTCCAGCATCATATCCCTTAACTTCTTCATACTCTTTATTCATTATATTATCTATTCTGACAAAAACCGAGGTGTTCTCTGTAGTGTTGATATTAACAACCGCATTTAAGGTCGAATAAGAATCAACTTTAACCGGCAAATAATTAAAAGTATCATAACGTTTACCAGTATAGTCATATGTTAACGAAACATCAGTCTTTTGCATAATCAAAGCACTTATTCCCGCTGAATATTTATGGCGGGGTCTTCTAAGCATATCTTCGTCAGTTTTATCATCTTTTGAAATAGTATATGTATAATTTGCAAAAACTGAAAGAAATTCAACTGGGTTTACAGATACTGAAAGCTCAACACCTTTGGATGAACTTTTGTCTATATTTATACATTTGTACGGAGGTTCAGTATCCCATCCGATTCTTTTTTTAAACTTTGAATAAAAACAGCCTGCATCAATTTCAGCGATTTTTTGAATTTTCTGAGTTACTCCAAAATCATAATAAATGCTTCTTTCACTCTTTAGATCTTTATTTCCGGAATATAAATCATAAAGTTGATAAAGATTGGGGTTTTTAAATCCTGTTCCGGCACTTGAACGGATACGTGTTCCGAAATCCTTTATATTTCCGTAAGCTGAAACGTGCCATACTCCGGCTTTTTCATCTTCTGAAGTTTTTGTATAACGTACTCCAGCACTAATTCCGGCATATCCGTCATAATCGAAGCTGTTCATTACGTAAAATGCACTCTTGTGATTCTTATAATCGTATACTTCTAATGAAGGAGTAGCTCCGCCAACAGAGGAACTATTTTCACATGACTCTGAAACGAACTCATATCCCCCTATAATCCGATAGTAATCATATTGATACTCCGCGGAAACTTCAGCTTTCTTTCGGTCTCCGCTAAAACTTGAAGCTTTTGAGTCAGAAGGATAAAAGGGATTTTCTACATCCGAAGAATCTGCATCATTTCTCATAAATTTATCCATATAAAAATATGAAAATCCGCTTTTCAGAGAAAGACCCTCAACCGGAGCAAACCTTAATCCGCTTCCAATCGTAAATGAACTATTCTTTTGAGTATAATTTTTATCATCATAATATGCATCTTCATCAATATCATATTCAGATCTGTTAAATGATGAATATAGTTCTACACCGATCATATCATTATAATCATATCCGCCTTTTGCATTAAATGCGATATTGCTGTATCCGTCATCCTCAAAACTTCCGCTTTTGGCTTTTGCTTTCGAAAATCCGTCTGCTTTTTCGTACGATGCTCCCATGGAAAAATTTGTTTTATCTCCGGCATGACTCAGAGAAAGCGCGGCATTCCGATTATTATATCGTCCATAACCCATACTAAAACTGGCTTCATCTCCTCTGGCTTTTTTGGTTACAATGTTTATAACTCCGCCTAAGGCATCAGAACCATTAACAACAGATTGCGCCCCTCTGATTATCTCAATACGTTCAATATTATTAAGAGGTAGATTAGCAAAATCAAAACCTCCATATAATGGATCATTGATTTTAATCCCGTCAATAAGTACAACTGTATGATCAGAATTCGCACCGCGCATAAAAACGGATGTATTTCCTCCAAATTGCGAACTATTAGAAACGCTAATTCCTTTTTGTGCCTTCAAAAGCTCATAAACTTTTGAAGCACCGCTTTTCTCAATTTGTTTTGAATCAATCACGGTAACGGATAATCCGCTTTTTTCAGAAGTTGTAGAAAGTTTTGATGCGCTTATAACAATCTCTTCGCCTTTTAAGGCAGTGTTCTTTTCCGCAGATTCCTCAGCGAAAATTCTTGCGGCTGTAAAAATACAAATTACCGCAGATAGAAAAAATCTTTTTCTCATAAATCCCCCATTTTAAATATGGGGCCTAAACTTAAGAAATGCATGCCTGCGAAGTGAAACACTTACGTCAGACCGTACCTTTGTTCCCGAGGTTTCGGCCCAGGGAAGATCCGGCTTATCGCTTTAAGCGAATCACGGTTGCGGACCAGCGCGGGATTCTAACCCGACTTCCTCCCGCCGTCAGAGCGACGGCGGTAAAAGCATCATTTTCATGCCTGAACTGTCAAGCAAAATGCTTGCCATAAAAAGCATAATAAAACGGTAATAGTAAAAAACTAACGGAATACTTATGAAAAAATCTCTGCTTTTAATAATACTTTTTTCTCTTAATTTATATGCGGAAAAATTTAATCCGGACTATCTCTACGGCAAACATAAAACACCCATTAATCTTTTCGGAGGTAAAACTTCAGAAGAATTAAACACTTCTATTGAAACAGTTTCACCCGAAGAGCTCAATCAGATACGGTACTATTCGGTATATGATATACTTAAACAGAGATTTACTGATTTGAAAGAGTATTCCGTCTTCATTAACGGAAATTTTATCGGAAATAATACAGATATTCTAAAAAACATGCCAAATTCGGTAATAGGAAGAATTGAAGTATCCGATAAAAACCACACAGCTTCGAACAGTATTCAAAAAAGAAAATCTATAAACATCATTACACAGGGTTCATGCGGAAATAATTCAATTCACTCAGTATATTTCTCAAACGGAAAAAGTTTAACTTCTGCTAATGCAAATTATACTTCCGGACTACTTGAAGTTAACTTCAACGCTGCCGTTTCGGCTGATAAAGAAATGTCAAACACGAAAAATAGTTTTAACGGAACAAAGAAAAATTCTGCAGATGCAATTGTATCTTCAGCAAAATATATTCACTCTGATAAAATTCAAAGCAGTTTTAATTTATCTTACTTTGATCAAAAGAATAACAGCAATATCACCATGAATTCATCATATTCTTTGCTTTTTGAACCAAATCCTTTCATAGAAGCAAAAGGGATTTTATATATGTTAAATCAGACTGACGGGGATATAACTGACAAATCAAAATCATCAAAAGCTGTAATTATTTTCAATTTAACCCCTGATTTTACGACTGAGATTTCAGCCGGATTCGGCAGGTCCGACTTCAGAGAAAATCATGAAACCGCAAAACTCAATTTTCATAATTCATTCGCAGGTATTTATTATACAAAAGAGCATTTTGAATTTAACTCATATTTTTCGGCAAAAGGATATACTTCTGAGAATGTTTTCTTTTCCGGCAATACTGACATAGCTTTAAAATTATTGAACAAAAGTATAAAATTATTCACAGGCATATCCGGGGAGTCCAGTAATGGATTAAAAGAAATAATTTCCGATAAGGTTTTATTTGATAATCCTGTAACTGAAACAAGCATCTATACAGGTTTTCAAATTACATATTACGATTATTTCTATTTAAAAAATATCCTTACAAAAATCTATACCAATGAAGAGCGGAATAAATTCGATGTAAAAGGCAAAAGTCATTACGAAATAACCAATAATGCTTCTTTAAACCTACGGCTTATATCACTTGGGATAAACCATATTCAAAAAATTAATTCAGGTAAAAAAACCGGGGATTTCTTTGCAACAGTTTCCGGACCCGGAAAAATGCAGCCATACTTTTCTGCTTCCGTAAAACTTTCCGGAAAAACAACTGATGACTGCATCGCAGGTGCAGAAGTGTCAATACCAGTTTACGACCTCAGGATAGAGGCCGGAATCACTGATATTCTAAACAAGGAAGATGGTACTGGAAACAGAGAACTTTCAGCAGGTATCTGCTACTATTTTTGAATCTTTTGTTTTCTGCCCTTAGAATCCTTGTCTGCACTCAAAGTATTTTTAATTTTCTGAGAAGCCATGTTGTTCTCAGGAAAACGGCCTGCATCGCGTTTTAACTTATTTATTATTTCCGGCCAGCTTCTTTTTGTAACCATCCATCTTGGAAGGTCAAAAAGATCATCATTCATATAAATAGGAACTTTCATATATCCGCGTCTAAGTGAAAACGAAGCGCGAAAACCGGCTTTTATAAGATGTTCTTTTGTTACAGGAGAAAAAACACCGAAAGGATAGGCATATATTCTAGTTTCTCTGCCGGAAACCTGATCCAACCATTTCTTTGAATGATATATCTCCCGGTTAAATGTCGCTCTATCATCATTATAAAGCTTTTCATTCACATACATATGATAATAACCGTGTCCGCCCAATGTTGCACCGCAATCCTGATAATATTTTAGATCATCAGATTTCAACGCATACTTAACCTTTCCGATTATTGCAGGAGATATAAATAAAACCGGTTTAATATTTTTCTTCATCAAAATTGATTCGTAAATATTTTTTACACTGTGATTTCCGTCATCAATTGTCAGGAGAATATTTTTTTTACCGTATACTCTGTTTAAATAAATATCTTCCATACTGACGAAACGATAACCTATTGATTCAATTTCAGTAATATGCTTCTCGAATTCGGCCGGAGAAATATCAGTATCCACTTTTTTCTTGTCTAAAAAAGTGTGGTAACACAAAACAAAAACCTCGCCCTGCGAAAAAAGCAACACAGGAAATAACAAGAATAAAGAAATCAAAAACCTGAACATACTGCCTCAAACTATTTTATTATATTCTGAACATCAAGCTGCATTCTCGCATCTGATGCGGATTGAAACGCAGAATACTCACTGATGATGGTAGTGAATACTTTTTCAGCATCTGCTTTCATTCCCATCTTACGATAGCATATACCTGCATTATAATAGGCCCGCACACCCTCTTCCGTATCACTGAATTCTTCAAAATGCGCAAGATAAATTTTAAGCGCTTTCCGGTAATCGTACCGCATAAAGTAAATTCCGGCGAGATAATCAAAAGCGGTTTCGCGGTGCGAACCGTCCTCATACACTTCAAGATATTCCTGAAGAAGAATTAAAGCTTTATCATACTGTTCGAGTCTAAAAAACTGATATGCATTATCAAAACGCATATCATCACTTGCTTTTTCAAAAGCCGAATCAGACCCGGCGTTAAGCCCTAACGAAAAAAGCAATGACATAAATAGTATTATTTTTTTCATTTTGCTCCAAAAAAGGATTTTTTATCCGTTAAGGATAATATATTATGTCACATAATAATTCTGCAATAACTTTTTAAACTATGTTAAAATATTTACCGGAAAGCCGTAAACAGCATTCCGGTAAATAGAAATTTCATTTTAAAATAGTTAAAATCACTGAATTTCTACATCTTCATTCGGAACTTTTTCGGCATCTTGTTCAGTTTCTGCTTCAACATCAGCATTTTCTTCAGACTGGCCTTCTTCCTTCTTCTCGTTGAGAGCTTTTCTCTTTGCAATATTCGCAAGTAGTATATCGCGAGCCTCGGAAATATCAGTCTTTTTTGAAGTTGAAAATAGAAGAACTACATCACCTGTAAAAACGCTCATAAACGGGAAATCGACATAAGAAATATCTCCGAATTTTTCAATAGAAACATCGGCACCTTTGGTATTATCTGCTGTTAATATTTTACATACAGCAGGTACCATTTTCTTTCCAAACATCATTCTGTATTTAACCGATGCCATCATCATATTCGCCATTTTATCGCTTTCAGTATTTCCGCCATCTTTTTCATTTTTAAAAATAAAAAGATACTGACCTGCTTTATCCTTATAAGGAATAAGACCAAACGGCATATCTTCTATACGCTTTTTGATAGCCGATTCCGGTGCCGATATATCTATAATCATATGCTGATCAAACTGTGTATTTACGGTCGATGTTTTAATTTTAAAACCAAGTTCTTTTAATTTCGGATTATTCTGAAATGAGTCTTTTTGCGGAAGAGAAGTTTCATTTTTCGCAAATTCTTTTGAAAAAGAAACTCTCATTTTTGAAGAAAAAACTCCTTTGTCGACTTCAAAATACTGAATGATGTCAAAACAACCTGAACAAAATAACAAAACAAGAAAAATCAACGGAAGAGCTGTCTTTTTCATATAATCACCTCTTATTTTTTTTCAAAGCTTAACGTAAATTCACCGCTATTTCCCGAAGCCGACTTGTGATTTAATTCTATTATCAGAATTCTATCGTTTAACGAATCAAAATAAATAAAATCAGGCTTCGGCTGATCAATATTATTAACCTTCTCATAAGATCCTTTTTTTTCGTTAAGAACATATTTCTCAACCTTAATAAGATGTCTGTTATTCTCAAGTTTGAATTCTACATGCTTGTCCTGCGATTCAAGACCTATGGTACTTCTTCCGGCTTCAACCTTATTTAGAAACACTTTATAAAAACATCTTCTATCGTCATTTGGATTATTTACCGTGGAATCTTTAATAATAAGTTTAACATTATAATTATACGGAAGCTTAAACTCTGAGCCTGAAATCCCTGAAGGATTTGTATTTGATGCTGATCCGCTTAAAATAACCGGATCTTTTTTCATTACTGAACTTCCTCCCGAACAGGCAGCTGCAGCCGCCAGAAACCAAATAAATATCATTTTCATATTCACCTCTGTTTTATCATATCAATGCTGTAATCTGAATCAGAAACACTTCCTGAAAATTCAACAATCAAATAAGCAGAAACATCTATAGTTTCTGAAAATTCTATTTCAGATGATCCTTTTACAGATACGGTTTTTACCCTGTAACCAAGGGCATCCGTAACCGAAACAGTCATCTCGGTATCATCAATACCTCTTATTTTAAATTTTATTTTCTCTCTAGATCCCAGATTAATTTTGTAATAATCCTTATCGCCGCTGTAAGAATAATACCCTTTAACTGAATTTTCAACTGCTTCTGCTGATTTGATACTGTCATTAGGCTCAGTTTCAAATTCCTTTTCCGCCTCATATTCGGAAATGGAAACGGTATAATCCTGAGGTTCCGATGTATGTTTTGATGAAACTGATATATAATAACCTCCGTCACAAAATATATTGGGGAAAATAATTGAGCCCGAAGCATTATCCGAAGAATATAATTTCCTGTATGATTTGTCAAATATGGAAGCCTTAACAGACTTGCCGAGAACTGAAACGGAATAAAATCTTCCTGATTCACTTGATCTGAAAAAATAATCAATATCTTTCGAATCAGATACTGTACCTGATATTTTATCCTGAAGCGGATTGGCTTTTCCAAAATCATCATTGCTTTCAAGTTCTCTATCCGGAGAAAAATCACCTTTCTTCAGCGAAAAGAAATATTTTTCTTCGGAATTTTCGGTCATAGATTTCGAATATATCCGAATGAAATAATTTCCGCTCTTCATGAGCCCCAATCCGCTTACTGATTCAGCTTTACCCTCACCGGCAAAATCTGCCGTAAAAACAGAATTGCCGTCGGCATCACATATTTCTATAACGGAATTAATACCTTTTACAGCGCTCAAAGAAATATCAATGACTGCCGGATTTTCTTCTGAAGCATCTACTGAAAAATAAAAAATATCCTCTTCTCTGTACCTTCCTTTACTATTCTGATTGAGTTTGTTAAAAGCAGGTGAGAAATATCCTGTAATTTCTGATCCATAATCAATTTTCTGTGCTGAATCAAAAAAATCATTAGGTTCAATTTCTGAGACTGAACTGTCTGATGGATAAACGGATAGAATATACTCTGCCGAATCATCCCCCTTTTTTTCATCTCGCTCACCATGACTGACAGCTATATAATATTTACCTTTTGGAAGATTTAGATTCGCTATCTTTTCAGGCGAAGATTTACGCGCATCATCGACATATTTAATTACAGCTCCTTCTCCGCCGGAGGCTGAAAAAACACCGAAAGCATGATTGATTCCCTTTAGAGCAGAAACTTCGATTCTAACATTAACTTCAGAGTCCGTAGTAAATGTGAAATAATCTTTATCTGAAGCAGATGAAATCTTTCCTTTCACTTCAGATTTGATATTTATCTCATTAGCTTCATTCAAATTATTGTTCGGTTCAACTTCAAATTGTATCTTGCGGGAACATTCAGCCGAAAAAACAATTATCAGCAATAGCAAAATGTATTTCATCTTCAACTCCATGAATTTCAGAATAACCAATACACAAAAGAAGCGCAAGTATTTTTAATTTAGACATAATGATATAATGGAAAACATTATATTTCATATTTATCGATTTAATAATAATCGTTTTTAATTCAAATAGTAAGTAATTTCGATTATATCAATATTTTTATAACTATTGATAAACTTTATTATTCTGTTTTTCAACAAATTGTTAGAAAAATATTTGACAATAATCTCTATTTCTTTTTTATGGATATATAAGCAATTGCGGGTGTAGTTCAATGGTAGAACTTCAGCCTTCCAAGCTGATTGCGTGGGTTCGATTCCCACTACCCGCTCATAATACCCCGGTTAAACCGGGGTATTTTTTTATTATTTTCAAATTATAAAAAAGCCGCTTTGAAGAGCGGCTTTTAAATTCAATTATAAGTAAAAATTCTTATACCATTTAACAAAACGCGAAAGACCTTCCTCTATTGATGTTTTCGGCTTCCATCCGGTTTTAGAGTTTAGCAGTGAAATATCTGCAAATGTTGCGTATACGTCACCCGGCTGCATCGGCATATATTTCTTTAACGCTTTTGTTCCGAGATTTTTTTCAAGAACCTCAATGAAATACTCAAGCTTAACGGGATTATTGTTTCCGATGTTATAAACTATATGTTTTGCACCGCTTTCAGCAGAATAACCCGGTTGAGGAATATGAGAAGCCACCGACATTATGCCGGAAACAATATCATCCACAAAAGTAAAATCTCTCAGCATATCACCGTTATTATAAACCTCTATTTCCTGACCTTGAACAATTTTATCTGTAAATTTAAAATAAGCCATATCAGGCCTTCCGTATTCACCGTAAACTGTAAAAAACCTAAGCCCGCTTGCAGGAATATCGAAAAGATGAGAATAACAGTGAGCCATAAGCTCATTGCTTTTTTTCGTAGCTGCATATAACGATATGGGATTATCGACGTAATCGCTTTCCGAAAATGGAGTTTTTTTATTCGCTCCGTAAACCGATGAACTTGAGGCATAAACCAAATGCTTCACCGGATTATTTCTGCATCCTTCAAGGATAGACAAAAATCCGTCAATATTACTTCCTATATAGGCTGAGGGATTATCGAGCGAATATCGAACACCTGCTTGAGCAGCAAGGTTTATTACAACGTCAAACTTTTCTTTACTGAAAAGCTTTAGGATGAAATCCCTATCAGAAATATCATTATGATGAAAACTGTAGTTCTTATTTTTAGAAAGAATTTCATTTCTTGCGGATTTTAGGCTTACCGGATAATAAGAATTAAGATTATCGACTCCGACTATCTCATGACCATCTTTCAAAAGAAGCTTTGAAAGATGAAATCCGATGAATCCGGCTGAACCAGTTACCAAATATTTCATTATTTTGCCTCAAACGTAAAATAAGCGGCCTGAGCCGCTTATTCATTCGCCTAAATCATTATAAACTGTCAATGAGATATTGATTTAATAATTTGTCGAATTTTTTAGAATATTCTGCATAATCGCATCACTGTCTTTTATTCCTTTCTGGTATGTTTCGCCGATGCTCAATATCAGCGAATAGAAATACTCGAGATGCGGAATATAAAAATCTCTTTTGATATTGTTTCTTATTGGAAATGCAGTTGTGTTTCGGATCTCGCCTAATGGTTTACTTCCAGTACGTATCTTATCATTCACTGAATGGTTAAAAGTTACATCGTCAGTTCCTGCCGATAAAGGAGTTGGATCAACTATAGTTATAATATTAGTTGTAAACTTACTGTTTTCTTTCTCATATATTATTGATTCTATTTTAGATACGCTGTCTCCGGAAAGATAAAGTTTCATTTTCTTTTCTCTGCTTCCATTCAACTTACCAGAAACTTCATCCTTTAGAATAAAATAACGGGTAATAAGAATATAACCGTCTTTTGCCTCATAAGAAACCTGAAAAGGAAGAACAGGGATTTCTTTTGCAGATGCAAGATTATATTTTTTAACCGTATCCGCAATTTTTTTTGAAAGATCAAGTATTTGATTATCAAGATCCTTTGCTTCATTCAATAGACTTTCAGATGTCAGAGATTTATCAGTACCTTCTGATTTTTTTTCCTGTGATTTCAGTGCCGAAAAAGAAAAAACAATAACCGTAAACATTAAACAAAATAATAAACGCATTGAACTACCTCCGGTAACCTATCATAAACTTAAATCAATAAATATCAACTTTTTTCTATATCAGTCAACTGAAAACTGCAAGTCTTTTTCATCAAAGTATATCTGCCCCCTTTCTTAAAGCATCAAGAACAAACATAGCTGAACGGATTCTTACAATCTCTCTGTCGCCTCCGAAATGCATTTTAACGGTTTTAATATCACCTTTATAATAAAAACCGAAACAAACAGTTCCAACAGGTTTTTCTACGCTTCCTCCTCCGGGTCCCGCAATTCCGGTTACTGCAAAAGATGCATCAACAGAAAATAACTGCGCGCATCCGGCACACATTTCAGCAGCACACTCTTCACTGACTGCTCCGTATTTTTCAATAGTTACTGGATTAACCCTAAGAATTCCGATTTTTACATCATTGGAATAAGCTATTATTCCGCCGGCGAAAACATCAGAAGAACCCGCTACAGATGTTATCATTGATGAAATCATTCCGCCTGTGCAGGATTCAGCAGATGCAAAAGTTATTTTTTTTTCATTTAGTTTGTCAATAAGTACACTTGCAAGAGAATCGGAATCTTTTCCGTAAATATATTCACCAAGACGATGACGAATTTCAGACTCGACCGGTTTAATTAGAGCTAAAGCCTCTTCCTCAGAGGCAGCTTTAGCGCTGATTCTGAGTTCGCACTCACCTGTCTTTGCATACGGCGCAATAGTCGGATTAGAATAACCGGAAATAAGATCCTTTACAGAATCTTCCATTTTACTTTCACCTATTCCGAACATTTTAAGTGTCAGGGATTTTATTACTGAATCTGTATATCTTGACAGATATGGTTCAATCTCATTTTCAAACACATAACTCATCTCCCTCGGAGGCCCGGGAAGAACAATTATCACCTTTCCGTCTTTTTCAACGATACAAGCGGGGGCGGTACCCCGGCCGTTTTTTACAATGACAGATCCTTCGGGGAAATATGCCTGACGCATATTGTTTTCAGTCATTGGTCTGCCGAGTTTCTCAAAAAACATTCTGAGTGCTTCAGCTGACTTCTCATCCAGAATCATTTTTAGGCCAAAATACTTAGCTACTGCTTCTTTAGTGAGATCATCTTCAGTCGGGCCTAGACCTCCGGTTGTGATAATCATATCGGCACGTGAAAAAGATTCAGAAATTGCCTCTACTACTCTTCCCAGATTATCTCCTACAACTGACTGACGATATAGATTCATTCCCATTGCGGCAAGACGGCGTGAAAGAAATGCTGCATTTGTATTAACAATATCACCGAGTAGAATCTCGGTTCCGATGGAAAGTATTTCAACGTTCATATATACCTCGAGCCAAATGAATGAAAAATGAATGATTTTTCAAACATTTTTTGCTTCAGCATTTTAACAAATGATTCGATTATCTTTTAGGGAGACTATGATGATAAATTTCAGCGAGATTTTAAAGAGCAGACGCTCAGAAGAGCTTCCAGAACCTAAAAATACCGAAAAAGGAAATGATGCATTCGCATCACTTTTCGCCGAATCAGTAAAAAACGCATCCGACAATCTTAAAAACATTGCTGAAAAAGATCCCAAAGACACTTCAGGCGAAAATAATTTAATTGAAGCGAAAAATGATAAACTTGAGATAAATGAAACTGACAAATACGATACATTAACAGAAGATAAGGTAATAAAGAATAAACACGATGAAATAGAAGCCTTGCCTGTTCAAAAAGAAGATAACGTTCTTTCATCGGATAATGCTGATCTGAAAAAAATAAAAATCATAAACAAAAAAGAAAATAAAACCGCTTCCAAAACGGAAAAAGAAAATGGACCAGCTGATCCAATAGCTGAAACACTAAAAACGGCTAATAATGCTATTCTTTCAATATTAAACAAAAGCCAACTGCAAAAATCGCCGGACAGCAATATATCTCACTCCGAAAACATAAAAAGCGGAGCAAGAGCTTCAAACACACTTAGCAAGAATATTTTCAATAATCAAAACGGAATAATTTCAGGATTGCCGGACAAGAAAGCTAGTGACAAAAATGGAAATATCATATCAGATTTTTTAAAAGATAAAAAATTCATATCAAAAGAAAAAGTCAAGGATACTGAAATAAAATCTTATCAAGCAAAAGATTTTACTTTAAATGAACTAGAATCAAAACATAAAAGCAGAATTAACAATAAGTCCGACCATGTAAAAACGGCAAAAGCTGCAGAAAATTCAGCTGCAGTTGAAGTGTCAAAAAAGAATGACATCAATCTTAATGTAAAGATCACCGAGGAATTAAATACCGTTACAAGTCTTTCTTCTTCAAATAAAAAAGAAACAAGCGACGGAAACTTTTTTTCATTCGATAAGAACAGTTCTAATATCAGAAACGACCGTGAATTTAAGGCTGAAATCAATACTGCTTCAAAAACTCCGTTTTCTGATCAGTTAAAAGAAATACTTAATAATTCCCGCATAAATGTCCGTAATGATAAAAACGCAGATATAACTATTAAGATGAATCCGGAAAATCTTGGAGATATGCGTGTAAAAATGGAAATGGAAAACGGAATTATTAAAGCCAATTTCACTGTTGCCACAGAAGAGGCAAAAGAACTTCTGCTATTGAATATTGAAGAATTAAAAAATTCATTATCATCCGGCGGAATTTCAATCGGCGAAATGAAAGTCAGCGTAAAAAATGAAAACAACGGTGAAAACAGACACTTTGTCCCTGAAAAAAACATCATGCCCGATATAAAAGAAACAACAGCAGTCTACTCTGCTGATTCTTTATATTATGACGGACATCTCAATCTGGTAGTGTGAGGGAATATGCCTAATCCAGTTACAAACGCGCCTAAAATAAGTACAAAACTTACGCCTGAACAGATGGCTGAAACGAACCGTGCAGCTAATGAAGTAAATCAGAAACATAAAAGTGAAGGAAAACATTACGGTGAAACTCTAGGCAAGGATTCCTTCCTGAAACTTCTCATTACCGAACTAAGTCATCAGGATCCGACTCAACCTATGGAAGATAAACAGTTTATAGCCCAGATGGCGCAGTTTTCTTCTCTTGAGCAGATGAACAATATAAATGTCGAGATGAAAAAGATGAATACAAAAGCAGGAATGAATGAAGCCTATTCCATGCTCGGCAAAAAAATTCAGGCATTTGACCAAGAAACGGGAAGAGTTACAGAAGGTGTTGTAACACATATCAGACGCGATCAGGACAAGGTCTACCTGATGGTAGGAAATACTCCGGTATCACCGGATACCGTCAGTGCGGTGTTTCCAGCAGAAGAAACAAGGTCTTATCAGGCGGAAACACCTCAAAGAGTAATAAACCGTGATGATTATTCCAAAGCAGCAAATGCCTACGAAAACAGCAAAAAGGAATACGAATCCACAAAAAGCGGAGAAAATAATCTCATTCAATTGAAGGATTATTACGATAATAAAACACGGACTGGTTCCGAAAGCATAACAAAATAATTTCTAGCGGAGAGTACCAACTATGATGCGTTCCCTTTTTTCCGGCGTTTCCGGTCTAAAAAATCATCAGACCAGAATGGACGTTATTGGAAATAACATTTCCAACGTCAATACGTACGGATTCAAAACGAGCAGAGTGACATTTCAGGACATGCTCTCCCAAACACTTTCAGGAGCCGCAAAACCCGAAGAAAATGTCGGAGGAGTAAACCCTAAACAGGTTGGACTCGGAATGACAATCGCTTCTATTGACAGAATTTTCACTCAAGGAAGCATTCAGACAACAGGAAATCAAACCGATCTTGCCATATCAGGTGACGGATTTTTTATGGTTTCTAACGGCGACAAGAATTTCTTCACGCGCGCCGGAACTTTTTCACTCGACAGAGACGGAAATCTTGTAAATCCTGCAAACGGACTCAAGGTTCAGGGTTGGATGGCTGAACGTAATGAGGAAGGAGAAATGATCCTTAACTCAAAAGGCACTCCTCAGGATGTAGTTGTTCCCATATACAGCAAGGTTGAAGCAAAAGAAACAACCGTAGTTAAGTATAAATGTAATCTTGATTCTAAGAAACCCGTTCTTCCTGAAAATGCAACTCCTAAAATGATAGCTTCTGCGGCAGTTACAACCAATATCGATGTTTATGATAACCTCGGAAATCCTCATAGAATGACATTAAACCTATGGCATACCGGAGTTAATGAATGGACAGCTTCAGCATCAATGAGTGATGCAAACGGCCCTGTAACTCTTGACATTCCCGGAATGGAAGGAGCAAATCAGGAAAATTCATCAAGTAAAATGATTCTTCGATTTTCACCGGACGGCAGACTTATCGCAGCCAATGACGAAGGAACAGCTGACGGTATTAACCAGGGTAATATTTTCGCAAATCTCAATTACAGAATTGACGGAGATCCTAATGTTAGAAATATCCGTCTTGATCTCGGCAAATCAGGTCTAGTTGAAGGAATAACCCAGTTCTCATCACCTTCTACAACAAAGGCAGTAGAACAGGACGGTTATTCAATGGGTTACATGGAAGGATTTAACATAGATAATTCAGGTGTTATTACCGGAGTATATTCAAACGGTGTAAAACAGGCAATTGGACAGGTTGCAATGGCTGTTTTCACTAATCCAGGCGGTTTGACTGCAGTTGGTGAAAATCTTTTTGAAGTATCCAATAACTCCGGACTTGCTAATATCGGAGAAGCTAATCAGGGCGGACGCGGAAAGATCGTTGCAGGTGCTCTTGAAATGAGTAATGTCGACCTATCAGATCAGTTCACAGACATGATCATCACTCAGAGAGGTTTTCAGGCCAATTCAAGAACGATTACAACTTCCGATCAGATGCTTCAGGAATTGATAAATCTAAAAAGATAAATTAAGATGACTCAACAATAAAAAAGGACGCATATGCGTCCTTTTTTATTATCTACAGTTAAATTCTATACTTTAAAGAATGATACATCGTTCTCAAGTTCTTCAGCCATTTTGGAAAGTCCTTCAACGTTCCCAGCCAAATCATGCGCACTTGTAGCATTAACCTGAGTATTGTCGTTAATAGAAGATATCGAGCGGACAATTTCACCAATTGCATTTTTCTGTTCTTCTGTAGCAGTTTTAATTTGCTCTGAACGTGTCCGCATACGAAGTGCTTCAGAATTTACAGTTTCATTTACTTGCAGCTGGCTCTGCATAAATTTTCCAAGATCATTCATCATACCGCTTATTACACTTATATTTTCAATAACTTTCGAAATAGTCATATTAGCCGATTCGACACTTGACTGCCCTCTGCTGATCTGTTCATTATTCTGCTGAATAAATCTGTCTATTTCTTTTATACTAGAAGCTGTCTGATCTGCAAGTTTTGAAATTTCATCAGCTACAACCGCAAATCCGCGTCCAGCCTCACCGGCTCTGGCCGCTTCAATAGCCGCATTTAGAGAAAGAAGATTAATCTGTTCTGAAATATTATTAATAATATCAACAATTCCGGTCATTTCCTTGGAGCTTTCAAGAATACTTGTCATACTATCAGTCATCGCATGAAGAGAACTTTCACTTGATTTTGCAGTATGCGCTATTTCATCTGATATTGAAAGCGTTTGCTCAAGATTTAAACCCATTTCCTTCATGTTTTGATAGAGTTTTGATATTTTTTCTATAAATCCCCCGAGATCTTTAAACTGATCTACTGATTCGACATTGATATTTTCAATACCCGCAGAAATCTGCTCAATAGTAGCCGTTATTTCTTCTGCAGCTGAAGCCTGACTTTGAGCGTTTTCGGAAAACTGATCGGCTGAAACAGACATCGCATCAGCTCGATCAGAAAGATCTGAAGCATTATTGGAAATATTCTTTATGATTGAATGAAGATTCTCGATAAAATTATTAAAATATCCCGCCATTCTTCCGATTTCATCACCGCTACGGGAAGTTATTCTGCATGTCAAATTTCCTTCTGAAAGATTTTTAATTACATCAACAGCATTCAGAACAGGAGCAGTTATGGAACGTGCAAGAAAAAAGGCAAAGATTGTACCGATAAAAATAAAAACAATGGTAGCAATAACAATTCCTTGCCTCATATTATCTATCGGTTTGAATACATTAATTTTGTCTGAACCGACAGCCACAGACCACCCTATTTTACCTATTGGAGAAAAACCGAAGAATCTCTCCTTCCCATCATAAATAATTTCATCATAACCGTTTTCACCGGCAAGCATGCGTTTAAACATACTGGCGATATCAGCGTAATCAGGTTTAGTTTCAGCTTCCTTAATAAAATTACGTTTATCAGTAACAAACGAACGATCTCTATGACCAATAAAAGTACCATGATTATCTATAAGGTAAGAATAGCCATTTGTGCCATACATCATATTATCTATAAGTATTAAAAGCCATTGGGTATCTATTTGAGAAACAAGAACAGCTGAGGTTTTATTATCATCTCCCCTTACTGGTACAGCAATATACATAACAGTTTTTTGTTCAGGCATCAATATCTCAACAGTTGAAACAGCAGTAATGCCAGAAAAAGCAGTTTTGACAATTTCATTATCAGCTATACCATCAATTTCCGCGCCGTAAAAAATTGTTCTGCCTGATGGATATACGAAACCCATATTCATAAGCCGAAGACGAGCTGCTTCCTGTTTCAACACATCCTCTTGAAGCTTCCATTCCATTGACCGGATCTCCGACCGCTTTGCGACACCTTCAAGAGCTGTTATATAAACATCGAGTTTGTTTGCAATTTGATTTGCTCCGAAACGGGCAACAATTGGAGCATTTTCAGCTAATTGTTTTCTTGCAGCACTATGAGCCTGATAATATGCAAAAAAACCTATTCCGGTGGACACTGGAATAATTAGAATTATTATTAAAATTGTAAGTTTTCGCCGTATGGAAGCATTTCGAGATTTATTTTTCATAACCATACCTAAACATCGCGGGTAAATTAAATAAGCAATTAAACAAAAAACCTTCCCTGAAAAAATAGTTATTTTTTCAGGGAAGGTTTATTTTACTTTGACTTAGTATTTCTTTTTGAAAGTACATCAAAAACAACAGCAGCCAAAACAACAAGACCTTTTACAGTCTTCTGCAAGTTTGCATCAAGTCCAAGATATGACATACCATTATTCAAAACACCCATAAACATTGCACCGACAACTGAACCGCCTACTGTACCAGTTCCTCCGTATGCAGAAGCACCGCCGATAAAACAAGCACCAATTGCATCCAACTCATAAAGTGTTCCTGCAGCAGGATTTGCTGAATTAAAACGGCCTGCAACAACGAGTCCTGCAACAGCAGCAAGAAATCCCATGTTTGTATAGGCAAAGAACATAATCTTCTTGGTATCAATACCCGACATTCTAGTTGCCTTGGCATTTCCGCCTAAGGCATAAAAATGTCTGCCTGGTACCATCTTATTCGTAAAATAACTGTATCCGAGAACAATCACACCCAAAATAACTAAAACAATAGGAATACCCTTATGATTAGCAAGCAGCCATATTACATACATTACTCCGCCAGAAATCAGCATAAAACGTGAAATAGTAACTACCATTGAGTCTGTTTCATAACCTTTCTTTGTTTTAGTAATTCGGTCTTTAATCAAATAAGCTAAAAACAAAAGACAGATGATAGCTCCTATTGTAATGGTAACAGTTTTAATAAACACGGCTTCTTCCGGCGTAATCAAGACATCTTTTGAGGCCGGAATAAAACTTGTAAACAAGTTAAGATAATTACTTGGAAAAGGTGAAATTGTTAATCCGTCCAATATCAAGAGTGCTACGCCTCTCCAATATAGGAATCCCGCCAATGTAACTATAAACGGAGGAATACCGACATATGCAATCCAAAATCCCTGCCATGCACCTATAGCTATACCAAGGAACAGACAAAGAGCAATACTTACATAAATATTAACTCCCATATTTACAATCAGTGTTCCGGCAACTGCACCGATAACACAAACAACGGCACCGACTGAAAGGTCGATATTACCGCCGGTTAATATACACAAAAGCATACCTGTAGCTAGAATAACTACATAAGAGTTCTGAACAATAATATTAGAAATGTTCGCAGGTGTCAGCAAAACTCCTTTGCCTGTAGCAATCAGCAATACCTGAAAAAGAATAACAACGCCGATAAGAGCCATCAGCATACCATTTTTTTTCATCGCATCAATGATAGTTTGATAAAATTTCATAACAGATTAAACTCCTTTTGCAGAAGATAAGATCGCGGACATAATTGACTCCTGAGTAGCCTGTTCTTTGGTAAACTCAGCAACAATCCTGCCGTCATACATAACATAAACCCTGTCGCACATGCCTAATATTTCAGGCATTTCCGAGGATATCATCAAAACACTTTTACCCTCAGCTACGAGCTGATTCATGATCGTATAGATTTCATATTTAGCACCCACATCAATGCCTCGCGTAGGTTCATCCAGCATTAAAACGTCCGGATCAGCAAACATCCATTTACTTAATAGAACTTTCTGCTGATTACCGCCGGATAGACTTCCAACATTCTGCATGACATTTGAGCATTTAGTGTTTAACTTTTGTTTGTATTCATTTGAAACTTTGACTTCGAGATCAAGATCAAGAACATTGTATTTACTTACTTTGTCCATTTTAGCCAAAGTAGTGTTTATGTAAATAGGATTATTCAACAGCAAACCTTCATCTTTTCGATCTTCAGTCACATAAGCTATCTTTTCTTTAATTGCTTCTTTTATGCTGTTCAATTGTATTTTCTTTCCATTGAGTATCAACTCACCGGAAATTTTCTGACCGTAACTTTTACCAAAGATACTCATCGCCAACTCTGTGCGCCCAGCGCCCATTAAACCGCTGATGCCGACAATTTCGCCCTTGCGTAATGTCAGATTAACGTTGTCACATACTTTTTTATCTTCATAAAGCGGATGATAAACATTCCAGTTTTTTACTTCTAAGCATACTTCGCCGATAGACGTATTTCTTTTTGGGAAACGGTCTGTCAGTGTACGACCTACCATCGCGGTTATGATATCATCTTCTGTAAATGAATCAGTTTTTTTATCAAGATTTTTGATTACCGCGCCGTCGCGTATTACTGTTATTTTATCCGCAATGTATTCAACTTCATTAAGTTTATGGGAAATTAGAATTGAAGTTACTCCCTTCTGTCTCAAATCAAGAAGAAGATCCAGAAGTTTTCTTGAATCCGATTCATTCAAAGAGGCTGTAGGCTCATCAAGAATAAGCAGTTTTACATCTTTAGCCAAAGCTTTTGCAATTTCAACCAGCTGCTGTTTCCCTACACTAATATCTTTTACGAGAGTACGGGAAGATTCATTCAGACCTACAAGCTTAAGATAGGAGTCAGCCTTTGCAAAAGTCTCGTCCCAATCGATATTAACATACTTACCTCTCTCGTTTCCGAGAAACATGTTCTCTCCGATAGAAAGTAAAGGAACAAGCGCCAGTTCCTGATGTATAATTACAATTCCTACATGCTCACTATCTCTGATCGTATTGAACTTGCAGTGTTTTCCTTCATATTCAATATCACCAACATATTCATTATGCGAAAATACACCGCTCAAAACATTCATCAATGTTGACTTACCGGCTCCATTCTCACCGACAATCGCGTGAATTTCACCTTTTTCAACCTGTAAGCTAACATTATCCAGTGCTATTGCTCCGGGGAAAGTTTTGGTGATATTATTCATCTTTAAAAGTGTTTGCGCCAATTTTCCCTCCGATTTCCAGTCAGGCAGTTAAATAATTATTCTTATTTGAACCGTTTATTATTTCTGACCGTATCATTGTAAATTGAATAAAGTGCGATACCGTCCAGCCGGAAGTGTTTTTCGGTCCAAAACTGGCTAAAAACGCACTTTTCATATAACCATTATAAATCCATCATCAAGTTATTAATTCGGAGTCTGATTATAAAACCAGACTCCGAATGTAACTTAATGATTATGAAAGCCTATTACTTAACTTTCAAATCGTCTTCTTTGTAATATCCTGTATCAATCAAAAGCTTCTTGTAGTTGTCAACAGTTGCAAAAACCGGTTCGCAAAGGAATGAAGGAACAACCTTAACTCCGTTGTTATAAGTTTTTGTATCATTAACATCAACCTGTTCGCCTTTGATGATCTGGCTTGTCATTTTAACAACCTGCTCAGCAAGAGTACGAGTATCTTTGAAGATAGACATAGCCTGCTGACCTTTAAGCATATTGATTACAGATGTTTTATCGCAATCCTGACCAGTGATAAGAGGGAAATTATCTTTAGTATAACCAGCACCTACAAGTGCGTTTGTAATACCCTGAGCAACGGAGTCATTTGAAGAATAAACTGCATGAAGTTTAGTTCCTTTAGGACCATAACCGTTCTGAGTTATAAGATTTTCCATACGTTTCTGAGCTTCTTCAGTTGACCAGTTCTGAGTCGCAACCTGAGCTTTTGAAATCTGACCTGATTTTACAACAAGAACTTTCTTGTCGATATAAGGTTTTAGAATGCTCATAGCTCCGCCGAAGAAGAAATTGATATTGTTGTCATCTGGAGAACCAGTGAACAATTCAATATTGAAAGGACCTTTTTCGCTGTCCAGCTTCAACGCATTTTTAAGGAATTCTCCCTGAATTGTACCGACTTTGAAATTGTCAAATGTTGCATAATAAGAAACAGCATCACTGTTCATTATTAAACGGTCATAAGCAATTACCGGTATATTTTTCTGTTTTGCAGTTTTAAGAACTTCAGTAAGAGAAGAACCGTCAACTGCTGCGATAACAATTACCTTACAGCCTGTTGCTATCATGTTTTCAATCTGAGCAACCTGAGTAGGGATGTCATTATCACCCGCATACTGAAGATCAACATCGAAACCAGCTTTTTCAAACTGAGCTTTCATGTTAGATCCATCCTGGTTCCAACGCTGTAGAGACTGTGTTGGCATAGAGATACCAACCTTCTCTCCGGAACCGCCTTTTTTGCATCCCGCGAAAGCTGCAAAGAAAACAGCAAACACGGACAATGTAGCGAGAAACTTTTTCATGCTAATTCTCCTTTAATTTTTTTAATACAACATCACAGCATTCTTTATTCGAAACGTCTTATGACTAATTGTATCCTCAAATAATTTTGTACCGCAAATAATTTTGTACCGCAAATAATTTTGTACCGCAACATCAAATAGAAACAAAATTAAAAATGTAACGAAAATGTAATAATATCTCTGAACCTATTTGTCAATCTTTAAATAATTAATATCCGAAAAACAAATTCTGAAATTTTCATATCATCAATCGTGATGTTAGCAAATCAATAAAATGCTTGATATAATAAAGCTTACAAAATAGAAATAGATGTTCTTTTTAAAATTAATGCCGAGGTGATCATGCTTAAATTCAGTAAGAATCATATAGCTTCACTGCTTATATCAATCGCAGTTTTTATTTCACTAGCGCTTATTTATGATAAAACAAATTTGCTTGAAGGCATTGAACTTTGGTCGCTTGACAAACGTTATTACCTTAGAGATCCGAACGAAGTCGGCAAAAAAATTCAGGAAGGAGTTAAACGCGAGAAGAAAAATCCCCGCGCAAACGATAACGTGATCATTGTAGGCATCGACAACGACACTCTTGTAGCAATGGATGCCACAGAAGGTGAAAAAGGCAGATGGCCTTTTCACTGGGATATTCATTCAAAAGTCGCCAGCTACATTGCAAGCGGAAAACCGAATTCTATTACATTTGATATAATGTTTCTTGAAAACAAAGACGGAGAAGACACGCTTGCGGACTCGATCAAAGAAGCCGGATGTGTTTTTTTAGATTATCCTTTTGAGCGTGAAGAGATGTCTCAGGTTCACGTAGACCGCATTGACCGAATGAAACTTTTTTCCGAAACTTCGCTGCCCTCGTCAAATATGATGCTCGGAACTGAAAAATATAAAGACGTCACTCCGCCGACTGCAAAACTTATTAAATCAGCAAAAGGTACCGGCTTTGCAAATATTGAATCGGATATTGACCATGTAAACAGACGAATGCCTCTTTATGCAAAATATAAAGGTGATTTCTATCCTTCAATTGATCTTTCTATTGTTGTGCATTATTTCGGAATAACCTTTAACGATATTGAAATAAAACCAGGGGAATATGTACGGCTTAAAAACATCAATCCGGAAAAACTGGTTGATAAATCAAAGACTTATCTAGACATTCCGATTGACAATGAAGGCTACATGGACATTAATTTTGCCGGAGGACACGGCTCTTTCAGCAATTATTCATATTATTACTTCAACCGTGACGGATCAGAACCCGAAAATTCAAGCTTCAAAGACAAAATTGTATTCATTGCAGCATACGCTTCAACAGGTATCGCTACAGACGTACACAAATCACCATATGGAGATTTTTACGGCATTGAGCATCATGCTAATGCAGTTAATACAATTATCAACCAAACATTTATTCATAAAACGAAAATATGGCAGGATATTCTGATTTTATTTGCGGTATCACTAATACTCGGATTGCTGATACCTCGGATGAGCATCATTACCGGTTCAATTTTCACCACACTTTTAGCCCTTATTTATGTAATTATAGCTTATGTTCTTTTTGACACAAAAAGTATTGTATTTGCTATGAGTACACCTGTTTTTCAGATTTTCATAAACTTCCTTGCAGTATCAGTTTACAGATCGTTTACAGAGCAGAAGGAAAAACGCTACATACGCCAGACTTTTTCAAAATTTGTTTCGAAATCCGTAGTTGATGAGCTTCTAAAAAATCCTAAAATGGTTCGGCTCGGCGGAGAAAAAAATATACTTTCCGTACTTTTTTCTGACATACGCGGCTTCACCAGTATCTCTGAAAAAATGACGGCGGAACTTCTTGTAGAACATCTCAATGAATATCTTCAGGCAATGACGGATATAGTCATCGAATCTGATGGAACGCTTGATAAATATGTAGGAGACGAAATAATGGCTTTTTGGGGGGCCCCTATACCTCAGGATGATCATGCTTTGCGTACATGCCGTGCAGCAGTTAAAATGATTGAAGTACTAAATGATCTAAATATAAACTGGGCTGCCCTGGGTAAACCGAAACTGGATATCGGAATTGGAATAAACACAGGAGAAATGGTTGTCGGAAACATGGGATCCGCATCACGTATGAACTATACGCTCATGGGGGACAATGTAAATTTGGGCGCAAGACTTGAAGGAACAAATAAAGTTTACGGAACCAAGATAATAATAAGCGAATTCACTTATGAACATGTAAAGGATTACGTGATCGCACGGGAACTCGATTTAATTAGAGTAAAAGGTAAAGCCCTGCCTGTCAAAATATATGAACTAATCGATATGAAATAAATTTACTGGTCGGTCACGGCCGTTTGATTGAAAATTAATCATGAAAACGGTCGGACTTACAGGAGAAAGAAGACTCATTTTCCATTGACGGCTGATGTTGTCATCGTCAAAAAAACTGCAGGACACAGGATAAGATAATCCCTTATCAGAGAATGTTCCATAGCCGGAAGCAGATAAAAAGTCTGAATTCACAGCAAATGTTTTCAGGTAAATATTTCCGCCCGCAAAATCAACAGAATAATTAAATGTAAAATTACTCAGCAAATCAATATTTGGTTTGAACCCATCTTTTTTTAAAACAGCGGTAAAAGCCGATTGAAACGGCGTTTGATTAAGAGACTCGGCTTTGATATCCGCTTCAAATGATATTTTGCTGTTGTCCGAAAAATGCAATGCACGATAAGCAGCAATTTCAAAAACTGATTTAATATTTAAATTACCTCCGGCAATACGTCCTTTTAAACCTGCATCTTTCCAAAAGGATGAAAGATCGAAATTATTAACGGCGATTTCAGCTTTAATCAAAGGCATATCCGCGTTCATATAGCCGACGGCATCAAAAGAATATTTTGCAGAATAACCTTCTGCGGTTAACAGAGAAGATCTTAAAATACCGTTATCAAGTGAACTCTTAATAGCTATATTTTTCAATAAAGCATTTCCTGAAAATTTTAGTGCCTTACAGTTTATTTCTGCATCAAACGAATTAGATAGAAGTATTTTACCGAAAAGCCTGTCACGGAAATATTCCTGATTATAACCTATCTGCCTGTCATCATTTATTTCTTTCTTGATGTATTCTTTAAAAATTGTCAATACATCCGAGAACGCAGAATAATCTGTTTTATTATAATCGAGACGCATCGCTGAATTTGCTGAAAAAGGATAAACACGCTTTATATCCGAAAATGAACAAAAATCAAGAAAAGTCGAACCAGTATTATAATTTCCTTTTAATTCGAAAGTATTTGATTCGGCTGAAAGTTTAAAATTCATCTCATCAACAATGCTTTTTCTCTCTCCTTCAAAAATATCCGAAGCAGTAAATTTTTCGGCGTAAACATTAATGTCAGAAATATCGGGCAAATCCGCTCCTGACCGGTAATAAATCAAACCGTTAAAGGAAACAAATCCTCCGTATTTTACAGGATTTTTTATCGTGAGATATTTTGAAAGCTTGGTTAAGTCGATTTTGTCTGAATCAATAAGAGCGTAATAACGCCGTAATGATTCAGATCCGGTGGAAGCAAACTTTGTTTTAAAATTCAATCCTGAATTTGCCGTAAAATCCGCTTCCAATGATTTTCTAATACCGATTTCTCCGCGTAAATTTACAGTAAACGATTCATTTTCAAGCATGTTTCGTATCTGAGAACCATTTTTTTCTGAAATAAAGAAATTGATAACTTTAATGTTTGTATCAATTTCACAAAGTCCGTTCATTACAGAAAACGAGTGCTCAACGGAAGCATTTCCGCGGAAATTGATCCGTTCAAGATTTAATATCGATTTATACGGCTGAAAATCTGTTAGATTAATATTATCTGCTTCTATTTTTGTTTTCTGAAATATAATATTATCGGAATCATCAAGCACAAAATGGGAATCAAGAGTAACTTCATTTTTCTCAGCATCCGGTGATGATTTCATTTTTCCGTTTACATCACAGTAAAGATCAGTTCCGCTTCGGCGTATATCTGCAGAAATATTCTCAAAAATAAATTCAATATTATCTTTTTCAAAATTTTCTGTATATTCTATAAAAGCATCTTCAATTGATATACGTTTAATAGAAATGATCTTTTTAAAAAATTCCTCAGTAATCTTATCACCGGCAATTACTTTAAAAGACTCATGATATGATTTTCCGAATTTTTTTGTTATTTTAACATGAGGTTTTTTTAATACAAGTTTATCTGCAATTATCTCGCCTTTTAAAAGAGCTAACCCTGAAAGTTTGATTTCAACCCCGGAAACTTTCAAAAATGATTCGAAATCATTAAAATCATCGGATGCGGAAATTTTAATTTCATCAATTTCTATATTCTGAAAAAAACCATATCTGACTGAAGAAATTTTTACAGAACGCCCTATATTATTTTCGAAGTAACTGATAATTTCTTTTTTAAGTTTTGCTTCAGGAAGAGCCAATGATAAAATAATATTCAAAGTAATGTTCGCTGCAAAACACATGAAAACTAAAAGTGATATTGCTATAGCGGTTCGTTTAACTATTTTTTTCATTATCTGACATTCTGTTATATTTTTTAACTTTCCACAATAATTTTTCTTCAACATGAGAAGGCACGCTGTCTTTAGAAAGCTTCCATCTCCAGTTTGTACCGACTGTTCCGGGAACATTCATCCTGAATTCTCGGCCGTAACCGAGAATATCCTGCATGGGGATTATTACAGTCTTTGCCACACTCATCATAGCATGGCGTATAAGTTTCCAATGAAATTCCGAATCACTATCCAAACCGAGATAATCAAGAATGTATCGTCTTTGTTCATCGGAAATATCATCTCCGTAAAACCATCCGTTTGTGGTATTGTTATCATGCGTTCCAGTATAACAAATACAGTTGAGCGTTGTATAATTTTGAGGCAGATGGGTATTTTTGCTGTCAAAATCGAACGCAAACTGAAGTACTTTCATCCCATGCAGACCAAGATTATCACGGAGCTCATCAACCTCTTCTGTGATTATCCCCAAATCTTCAGCAAGCAGATTATTTCCGCATCCTTCGCTTTTGAGATAATCAAAAAAATCACGCCCGGGACCTTTAATCCATTTTCCCTTTACAGCGGTTTCTTCTTCTGCTGCAATTGACCAATATGATTCAAATGCTCTAAAGTGATCGATTCTAATCAAATCAACAAAATTTGAAAGATGAGAAATACGTCTTTTCCACCATCTTGCAGTTTGGGTATTAAGTGAACCGTTCTCATCAAACCATCTGTAGAGCGGATTTCCCCATCTTTGACCGGTTTCGGAAAAATAATCAGGCGGCACTCCTGCAACATGAGTCGGTTTCAATGACAGATTATCGAGTTCAAATATCTCTGTATTTGTCCATGCATCGCAGCTTTCATAACTTGCATAAATCGGTATATCACCAATAATGGATATATTCTTATCACGGCAGTAATTTTTAAGATCGCGCCATTGCGTGAAAAATATAAACTGAAGCAATTTATGCATTTCAAAAGATTCACGGAGTTTATCTTTCCATTCATCCAATGCACCATTCTTGCGAAAAGCAAGATCTTCAGGCCAGTCTCGCCAGTAATATGTTTTGAACTCATCCGCGCATGCGGCAAAAAGAGCATAATCGTCAAGCCACGCATTTTCAGAGCAAAACAGTTTATAAGAATCATGCTCATGATAAGCCTGACGGATAAATATATTATAAAGTTCCAGATATTTCTTTTTGTAAAGAGTGGAAATGAAATCAAAATCAACAAAACTTGAATATTCATTAACGGGGATGTTATCGAAGAAATTTGAAGGAAGCCAGTTTTTCTCGGCAAGCTTCTCAAACGATATAAAATAATGATTCCCCGCAAATGCAGAAAATGCGGCATATGGAGAAAAACCCATTCCTTCAGAAACAGGATTTATAGGTAGAATCTGCCAGTATTTCTGACCTGTCCTCTCAAGGAAATCAACAAAACGGTAAGCCTCGTTTCCGAGAGATCCTATTCCATATTTTCCGGGAAGTGAAGTTACGTGGAGCAAAACGCCGCTGGCTCTGTCTTTAATCATAAAACAATGAAATTATTAAGACAAAATTTTTACAAGTAAATTTCGCTAAAATCTGACCCTTGGGAAGTCTATTAAAACCGCAGTCATATCATCAAGCTGATTGTCCGGCTTTCCCATGAATTCATATAAATCTTCAAAAATAATGTTTATTATCCCCTGAGGCGGAAGGTGCATACCGGCAAGAAGACGGCTCTTAAGCCTGTCCGAACCGTATTCAGTCTTATCAACGCTTGAAAGAGCTTCGGTAATTCCGTCACTGAAAAAAAGTATGCAGTCACCTTCATACAGAACAAATTCACACTTCGGAAAATGAAAATATTTTTCTTCATTAATCTGATGTATGTCAGGACTCAAGAGATGTCCTTTCCATGGAATCCATCCTTTTTCACTCTTATTCAAATCATAAAGATCGACTATATTATTCTCGTATTTTCTGACAACAAAAGGAAAAAACATTCCACGATTATAAAAGGTCAGAACATACTTATCTTCATAATTCTTTATTATTGTAAAAATAACACTCGCAAAATCGTGTGAATTAGCAGATTCCATAACTACAGTAAATTTTTCGGCAATATCCCTTACGAAAGAATCATAATTGCACGGATTATCGCCGAATCTTTCATTGTAATCATGTATCGTAAGAGCTATTGAAGAGCGGAGTCTTATCAGTGAAGTATATGCCGGAAGTCCATGTCCGCTGATATCGGCAAACACAAACAGATATGCATTACCGGGAATCTTAAAAAGTTCAAAATAGTCACCGGACAATATAGATCCGAATGCACGCTGAAATCCAATTCCAACTCCGAGTCTTTTATTATAAAAATTTCCAAAAAGTCCCTTAACGAGGATACGGTCATTTTCTCTTACTGCCTCTGCTTCAGCCTCAAGAATCGAATGCTGCCTCAAAAGCTCTTCTATATGCTTTTCGTTAAGATTTTTTAATCGGGATGATTTTGAGTTTATCATAATTAATTAAAATATTATATATGCTTCCTCATAAATCAAAAAATTGTACCGGATTACTGTCAAGGTAATAATTATATAAATAAAAAAATACAGCGCCGCAGCGCTGTATCAAAATCTCTATTTTATCAAATCTCCGGTATCACCGCCCACCCAGCAATTATCAGCAAAAATCGGATAATAATAAGCTGCAAATTTTGAAAAATCTTTAGATGTGCTTATATCATGATTATCCCATCCTTCGGGCACTGCAGTGTTTCCCTTCCATTTACCTTTTACTCTAATAAGACCCGCGACATAAATACCGTTTCCTACTGAATAGACTGCTCCCTTGGATTTCTTTGTATACACTGCAATATAAACACCGTCAGAACCCTTATAATTATTAGCTATCGGAAGAAGTTTCTTTGTAGATCCGCTGAAAAACTGACTTGAAACATTGTTTGATGAAACATAAATATTGATTTCAGTCGGAAGTTCGTTTTTTGGAGTTTCAGAAGGATTAATACTTCCTCCTCCGGCAGGCAATACGTTTTCTTTAAATTTACCGGAATAATTACCGGGAGAACTGTAATTGCAGACTACATATACACCGCCGTTTTTGGACTTAGCTTTACCGCAGCCAATCAGGGTAGAACCTTTCCATACAACCTGGGTAAAATGGCCGGTTGCCATTGAAAAACCAGGTTTATTGAAATTATATTGTTTTATTTCAGAATACCACGCATCAACAGCATCAATTCCATTTGAATCTCCGCCTGAAATCCAGTAAATATTCTCACCGTACTTGTTAGGCTGGCGGTGGTACATTCTATTTTCAGAAGCAAGTTTATCCGCCCATTGCTGAGCATATTTTTCAATTTCCGTACTCCACTGCAGATCAGGAGCAGAATGTTTTTTTCTGTAAAAATTATGCCTTGTTAAAATATTATTTTTGAAACTCTGATTAACGGTATTTCCTGTATCCGGCTTATCTTCATTTTTGATTACATCGGTTTTTCCGCCTTTTGACGCGGCAAGTATTGAAGCTTCAAAATCAGCCAGATTCGGGATATTATAATATAACTTTCCATTGAACTGAACAACCGGCATAGTCACGGAACCTCCGCTGAATCCGCTAGTCGGAGATTTTAATAATGACCACATTTTTGTTCTATTATCATTATTTGAAGTTGAGTATTCATTATACTTGATATTATTCTTTTTTAAATAATTCACTACGTGCGTACATCTTGAACATCCAGGCATAGTGTAAACATCAACCGCAGGAGCAGATTGAGCCTGAATCATAATTGCCGAAAAAAATGAAAGAAATAAAACAGCCGTTTTTTTCATGAAACCCTCTCCTTTAACAAGAGTATCCTAATGATTAATTTCACATTGAATCTTACTGATGGATTTTAACAGCTTACAATGAAGAGTCAAGAAATTATTAAATGCATAACAAAGACTAAATCAGCATAATTTCAAAAATATAACTGTTCCTTTCAATACCAAGACAATATTCTTATTAATGTTTGACAAAGTTACAGCAAATAAGAAAATCAGACTGCTTTGAAAAACCAAATGCAAACAGACTTATCCGGGAAAGGAAAATAAATGAAAGCAAGTCAGATCGGAAAAAACCATTCAGACAGTAATGAATTCACAGAACTTTTCAATAGTTCATTTTCAAGTATTAATGAGACATCATCAGGCCAGAAAGTTAAAGGTATTATAACTTCAATATCATCAGATACCACTCTTGTAGATATCAACGGAAAAAGCGAAGCGTTTTTGATGACTGCGGAAATCAAAACTAAAGACGGATATCTCTATAAAACCGGTGATTCTGCTGATTTTTACATTGCCGAGACATCTTCAAAAGGAATATTTCTTACTCAAAAAATCGGAAAAGGCTACATGAGCCCTTCTCTCTTTTCAATTGCATTCAGAGAAGGAATACCTGTTTACGGAAGTGTTGATGCGGAAGTTAAAGGCGGTTATAGAATATCCGTCGGCTCACAAAGCGCATTCTGCCCCTTTTCACAAATCGACATAAAGAAAACCGATTCTTCATATACCGGAAAAAGTTTTTACTTTATAATAAATGAACTGACTTCTTCAAATATAATTGTATCAAGAAGAAGTCTACTGGAAGCAAAACAATCACTAGCAATTGAAAAACTGAAAACTGAAATATCCGAAGGGAAAACAGTTTCGGGGAAAATTACGAGAAAGGCGGATTTCGGAATATTCGTCGATATCGGCGGAATAGAAGCGTTGATCCCCAAAAGTGAACTTTCATTTTCAAGGTTTACAGCCGTTGACTCATTCCATGAAGGGGATTCAGTCTCTGCAAAAATATTATCAGTTGATTGGCAAAACCGTAAAATTTCCGCAAGCTTGAAACAGGCGCTTGATAACCCATGGAAAAAAATATCCGATTTCAAAAAAGGCGGCGTCTATTCCGCAAGAATATCCAATATTATTAAACACGGCGCATTTGCTGAAATTTCCGAAGGCATAGAAGGGTTCATTCATATTTCAAAACTCTCTTACACAAAAAAAGTAAACCGTGTTGAAGATATTCTTTCAATCGGAGACAAAGTAAATGTTTCAATAGAAGAAATTGACGAAACTGCAAAAAAGATTTCGCTATCACTTGAAAACGGCGAATCGGATCCTTGGAAAGACTGTGACGTCGCATCCAAGACTGAAATTGCAGTAATAGAATCTGTTTCTTCTTCAGGACTTTCAGTCAGACTGTCAAGCGGTATGGAAGGCTTTGTACCGAAATCACAGCTTAGCAAAAAAGGCGATATTTTCAAGGATTACATCAAAGATTCCGAAATTAAAATATTTATAACCGAAGCAGATAATTCAAAACGCAGATTTATCGGATCAGAAAAAGAACTCGAATTGATTGAGGAACGGCGCGAAGTTGAAAAATATATAACAGGAAAAGAAGAAGCTTCATCAAGCGCTTCTCTCGCTTCGCTTTTAGGTGATAAACTCAAGGATTTTGCAAAAAAATGATAAGACTTAAAAGCGGAAAAATAGTTGAATACGATCAGGATTTCGACGTGTTTTTCCGCCGTATCGTTAAAGAAATTATCGATGAATCGGCAGCCGCAGCGAATCTCACGAAAACAAATGACCGCAAAGCAGAATTTGAAAAAGAGCTAATCAAGGAAATGATGGATAACAGTATATATGTTACACATCAGATCTTTGACTTGTACAAAGAAAATCCCAACATGGCAAAGTTCATGATGACAGGATTCATCTTCAACAGTGTTGTTCTAAATCTTCCCCAGTCAAACCCTGCGGAAAACGCACAGGGTTTCGACACCGGTGGAAGTTCAACAATGCACTAATCTATGCAATTGACGAAATAAGTTTTTCAAAATACTTCTGAATTTTTTCGGCTTGATACTTGTCGGTTCCTTCAGAAATTATTCTGAAAACAGGTTCTGTATTTGAACCGCGAAGATGAACCCATCCTCCGCGGAATTCCGTATGGTACTTGAAATCGACTCTGATGCCGTCGAGAGTGCTGATCGTTTCCGCAGCAAATTCTTTTTTAACAGCAGAAACGATATCAGATACTTTGGCAGGATCATATTTAACTTTTGATTTTTTCATCACATAAGAAGGAAGCGCCGTAAGCACGTTCGATAACTTATCTTCTTTTTTTGCAAGATAGTCGAGAACATAAGCGATACCGACAAGTGAATCCCTTCCATAATGAGCTTCCGGAGAAATAACTCCGCCATTGCCCTCTCCGCCGAAAACAGCCTTCTGCTTTTTCATTTCTTCGACGACATTAATTTCTCCGACTTTAGATCTGAAAAATTTAGATCCGTGACGTGACGCAATATCCTGTACTCCGCGGCTTGTAGACATATTGACTACAACATTTCCTTTTTTACGTGAAAGAATATAATCAGCAGTAATGACAAGAGTCATTTCTTCACCGATTGCCCTGCCGGTTTCATCAACTATTGCTAAACGGTCTGCATCAGGATCCTGAGCAAATCCGATATCTGCTTTATTTTTTTTAACTGATGCACAGAGAACTTTCAGATTTTCTGCAAGCGGTTCGGCTACGCGCGGAAAATTTCCGTCTATAGTACAAAAAACAGGAACTATTGTACAACCGAGTCTTTTTAAGAGTTCCTGCGTAATATAAGAACCTGCTCCGTTTACGGAATCAAGAGCAACCTTAAACTTTCTTTTTTTAATACGCGCAATATCAACTTTTGAAAGAACCATGTCAAGATGCGCCGCGAATGCAGTATCGTCATAATAAAGTTTCCCTATTTTTGAATGAACAGGATACTTCATGTCCTTATCAAGAAGTTCAAAAAACTCCCTAATCTGTTTCGGTGAGAAGAATTCTCCCTTATCATTTATAAGTTTAAAAGCATTCCATTCAATAGGATTATGTGATGCGGAAATGACAATTCCTGCTTTAGCCTTCAGTTTCTCAACCATAATCTGTACAGTCGGAGTCGGTACTATTCCTATATCGACAACATCGCATCCGGATAGAACAAGAGTTGATTCTGCAAGACGCATTACTGCTTCACCTGTATGACGGGAGTCCCGGCCGATAACAACAGTTCCACCTTTTAGGTATTTTGCCAGACGCGATGAAACCTTTTCTATTAATTCCGGTGTAAATGTCTCGCCGACAATTCCTCTTATACCGGAAACACTCATCATTAAACTCATTAATGTCTTCCTCTTCTTGTTTTCTTTCTTTTCACTCCGCCTTCAACAGGTTTAACTTCATGAACCCTGTGATGATGTAAAGGAGCTTCCTGCGGAGCAAGAGGAATACCTCCTTTCTGAAACTGTTCAACCTCAGCATGATGAGCGCGTCCTACGGCTCTGTATTGTGATGGTCTATTTTCAAAAGTCTGAGAAGTCTGAACATGAACCTTGCAGAGCATTTCAACAATATCCTGCTTCATTGCAGCTATCATATCATTGAAAATTCTGAATCCGCGGAGTTTATACTCTACTAGAGGATTTCTTTCTCCATAACCCACAGTCCATATCCCGTCACGAAGTTCATCCATCGTGTATAGATGTTCTCTCCATTTAGAATCAACTACGCGCAGTCCTACCATTCTTTCGAGAGTATTAAGATTATCTTCACCTATGATATCTGATTTTTTTCTATATTCCTTCTGAATGACCGGAATAAATTCCACCGCAAAATCTTCAGCTGTCATTTTTGAATGTTTATCCGCATCATAGACAAAATCAACTCCGAATTTCGATTTCATATACGTTCCGAGCGCATCGTAATCCCATTCACTCATGAATTTCTTATCATCAGAAAACATTTCCGCTATAGAAAGAAGAGTATCTTTAATATAAGATTCTATTTCTGATGAAATATCATCGTTTTCAAGAATTTCATTTCTTCTTGAATAAACATACTCTCTTTGAGAATTCATAACATCATCATATTCGAGAAGGTGCTTTCTTATTTCAAAGTTTCTGCCTTCAACGCGTTTCTGAGAAGATTCTATCGCACGGCTAACCATTCTCGATTCAATATTTTCGCCTTCTTTCATTCCAATGCGCTCGAATATTCCGGATAGTCTTTCGGAACCGAATATGCGCATAAGATTATCTTCGAGTGAAAGATAAAAACGCGATTCACCCGGATCTCCCTGACGTCCTGAACGGCCTCTGAGCTGATTATCAATTCGGCGCGCCTCATGACGCTCTGTACCAAGTATGTAAAGACCGCCGGCAGCAACTACCTGATTATGATGAACCAGCCATTCCTTTGCTTTACGGACTATTTCCTTCGCATGAGCAGCATCCTTCCCTTCCATCTTCTCGGCACTTGCGGATGCAGCATCAAAGTTCTCTGAAAGTATCTGAGTCTTGAATTCCGACCAAAGTTTTTCATCATGTACAGGAATGAATTCATCCATTTCCGCGATAAAAAGTTTTTTGCCGCCGAGAACAATGTCCGTACCGCGGCCCGCCATATTAGTAGCGATTGTTACCATTCCCGGCCGGCCGGCTTCAGTAATAATCATCGCTTCACGCTCATGATATTTCGCGTTAAGAACATTATGAGAAATCCCGCGTGATTTCAAAGCGTCTGAAAGCATTTCAGATTTTTCAATAGATATCGTACCGACCAGACAAGGCTGACCTATCTTCTGGTGCTCGAGAATATCCTCGATAATAGCGTTAACCTTCTCTCTCTCAGTTTTATATATTTTATCCGGATGATCTTTTCTTGAAACCGGTTTGTTTGTCGGAATAACAACTACATCAAGTTTGTAAATATTACGGAATTCCATAGCTTCCGTATCAGCAGTACCAGTCATACCTGCAAGCTTCTTGTACATTCTGAAAAAATTCTGAAATGTTACGCTTGCCAAAGTCTGGCTTTCACGGGCGATTTCAACGCCTTCCTTAGCCTCAAGTGCCTGATGAAGTCCGTCTGAATATCTTCTACCCTGCATCAAACGTCCGGTAAATTCGTCAATGATTAAGACCTGACCGTCCTGAACCATGTAATCAACATCTCTGCAGAAAAGATAATGCGCTTTCAAAGCCTGATTAACATGATGAACAAGTTCTATGTTGCTTGCGTCATAAAGATTGTCAACCTTCAACAGCTGTTCGGCATGATGAACGCCTTTGTCAGTCAATGTAACAGCCTTATCTTTTTCATTAACTTCAAAATCTTCAACGTCTTTTAAGTGACGTACGATTTTATCAACTTCGTAGTATTTTTTAGTGGAATCATCAACAGAACCTGAAATGATAAGTGGAGTTCTCGCCTCGTCAATCAGAATCGAGTCAACCTCATCGACAATCGCAAAATTCAGCTTGCGCTGAACCTTCAAAGACCGATGGTCAACCATGTTATCTCTTAGATAATCAAAACCATATTCATTGTTTGTTCCGTATGTAATATCACATGAATAAGCATGCTGTCTTTCCTCATGGTCCATATCATGCTGAATTATCCCGACAGTAAGACCGAGAAATTCATAAATCGGCTTCATCCACTCCGCGTCACGGCGTGCAAGATAATCGTTTACAGTTACAACATGAACACCTTTCGCATCAAGGGCGTTTAAGTAAACTGCAAGTGTAGCAACAAGAGTTTTACCTTCACCGGTTTTCATCTCGGAAATTTTACCCTGATGAAGAACCATACCGCCCATCAGCTGAACATCAAAATGCCGCATTCCCATAATTCTTCGGCTTGTCTCGCGCACAAGCGCAAATGCCTCAGGAAGTAATGAGTCAAGACTCTCTCCGCCCATAGCTCTTTCACGAAGTGAAGCTGAAAGAGCTTTCAATTCTTCGGATTTTTTCGACTGCATTGCAGGCTCTAACGAATTTATGCTTTTTACAATCGGAAGAAGCTTCTTGATATCCCTTTCATGTTTTGTTCCGATCACGAATCCGATAATTTTATCAACCATAACTACCCCTGATTTATTAGAATCATATTATCGCGGTGAACCAGCTCTTCATAGTATGATTCGCCGAATGCTTTTTTTATCTCAACGCTTTTTTTGCCTTTTATGATTTCTATTTCTGCTGAAGAATAATTTGTAATTCCTTTCGCGAAAACTACTCCGTTTAAATCTGAAATTTCAATTCCGTCACCGGAAGAGAATTTGCCTGTACTGCCGACAACCCCGCCCGGAAGAAGTGATTTTTTGGCACTTACCAGCGCGCTTCTGGCTCCGTCATCTACGATGATTTTACCTTTTACCTGCATATTAAACGAAATCCAGCGTTTTTTTCCGTGAATAAATTTTTCAGATGGAAGAAAAACTGTACCGATTTTTTCACCTGAAACAACTCTGCTAATTACAGATTTTTCGTCTGCCTTGGCTATTGAAAGAAGCTTGCCTGATTTAGTCACCATGTCAGCAGCTTTCAATTTCGTCTGCATTCCGCCTGTGCCGTGGACAGAACCGCTTCCCTTGGCCGCTGAAAAAACCCTGCTGTCAATTTTTTCTACAATATCCGCGCATTTTTCATCGGAAAGATTGTAGTAAAATCCGTCAATGTCCGTCAGAAGAATTAATAGGTCTGCATCAATCGTGTTTGTAACATATGCTGAAAGGGTATCATTATCCCCGACTTTTATTTCATTTACAGCGACTGTATCATTTTCATTTACTATAGGTACAACTCCGAGTTTGAGAAGTTCATTAACGGTATTTCGGATATTAATATAGCGGACACGGCTTTTAAAATCTTCCTCGGTAAGAAGAATCTGTCCGACTGAAATGCTGAATTTCTCAAAAGCCTTTGAATATTCCTTCATCAAAACGGTCTGACCTACAGCCGCCATTCCCTGTTTCTGAGGGATTGACATTTTTTCTCGTTTGAGACCAAGCAGACCGGCACCCGCGCTGATAGCTCCGGATGAAACTATAATTACTTCATATTTTTTCTTAACAAGAAATGAAATATCCGAGGCAAATAAAGAAATTTTTTTAGCAGACAAAACACCGTTTTCGGTAAGTGAGGATGAACCGATTTTTACAACAATACGCCTGACCTTTGAAAAATAGGGCTTCCGGAGCATCAGCTCTGCTCCAGAAGGGCTTCAATTTTATCGAGCAAAAGGTCAATATTTGATCCGTTTTCGCTTGAAATATCGATTATATTAACGCGTTTAAATTGTTTCTTAATTTCTTTTACATACTTATCATCATTTACGATGTCAGTTTTTGTAATAACAACAAGAGACGGCTTCTTTGGAAGATCCTTGCTGTATGACTCAAGTTCTTCCTTAAGAAGTTTGAAAGCGTACAAATGATCCGAACTCTGAATATCGATAAGATAAACGAGAATCTTAACGCGTTCGATATGCTGAAGAAACGAAAGTCCAAGACCCATACCTTTATGAGCACCTTCGATAATTCCGGGAATATCCGCAATCTTGAACTCTTTCTTGCCGCGGCTTACAACTCCGAGGTTAGGAATAAGAGTGGTGAATGGATAATCCGCAATCTTCGGTTTGGCATTTGTTATCTTCGAAAGCAAAGTTGATTTGCCGGCATTCGGTAATCCTACCAGACCTACATCGGCAATAAGTTTCAAATTCAGACGCACTGAAATTTCTTCACCCGGCAGTCCCGGCTGGGCAAATCTCGGCGTCTGCATAGTAGAAGACTTGAAGAAAGCGTTCCCTCTGCCTCCGATTCCGCCGGTAGCAGCGCAAACAATTATGGAATCATCTACGAGATCCGCAATAAGCTCACCGGTTTCATCATTGATTAATTCTGTTCCTACAGGAACCTTGATAATCAGATCTTCACCCTCAGCTCCAGAACGATTGTCTCCTTCGCCGTGTCTGCCGTTTTTAGCGGAATAAACCCTGTCTTTGAACAAATAGCTCAAATTGGTATGACTTGAGCTGGCCTGAAAATAAACATCTCCGCCTTTTCCGCCGTCTCCGCCGTCAGGTCCGCCTTTCGGGATATACTTTTCTCGCCGAAACGCAACACTGCCGGGCCCGCCATGCCCGGCTTTAATCTTTATAGTAATTGTATCTGTAAACTTAGGCATAAAATCTCCCGTTTTTATGTAGAGGAGATAATTTTAAGCTTGAGGGTAAACTGACACCTTTTTTCTGTCTTTTCCAAATCTTTCGAAAGTTACAACTCCTGCAACTTTAGCAAAAATGGTATCATCAGAACCAATGCCCACGTTATTGCCAGGATGAACTTTAGTTCCTCTCTGACGAATGATAATGGATCCGCTTTTAACGATTTCGCCGCCGAAAGCTTTTACTCCAAGTCGCTGGGAATGTGAATCTCTTCCGTTTCTGGTGGAACCGCCGCCCTTTTTGTGTGCCATCTTTATCTCCGTTCAATAATTATCTTACAATATTCCGGATAATTGTCCGCGACTCTTGAGAGCCCGACTAAAACCGTTTCTATAACAACCAAAGCTTTTTCCGGATCGGATTCATGCGGATTAAACCTGATGAAACTCTCCGAATCCGAAACCATTATCTCAATCCTGCATCCGGCTATTTTAACAAGTGCCGACTGAGCTGTAAAAAAAAGAGTGGAAACAGCCGCACATACGATGTCTCCTCCCTTTACCGAATATAACGCATGTCCTTTTACCGAAAGCGTGAATTTTTCATTTAGTAAAAATCCCTGATCGGATAAACCGGATGCGCTTATTTCAAGCACATTACGCCGTCTTAAGAGCGCTGATCTTTATCTGAAGATAATCCTGACGGTGACCAAGAGTTCTTCTGTATTTCTTTCTTCTTCTGAACTTGAAACCTCTAACCTTTCTTCCTTTTACTTTTCCAAGAACGGAAGCGGTAACGCTTGCTCCTGAAACATAAGGTTTTCCAACTGAAACAGCGGAACCGTCAGAGCAAAGAAGAACTTTATCCAGATTAAGCGTATCAGATTCACTTTTAACCTTATCTACAAGAAGAATCATATCTTTTTCAACACGGTACTGTTTACCGCCGAATTCTACAACAGCGTACATTTTGACCTCTTTTAAATTTTCTTTGGGCCCAGCAGGACTTGAACCTGCGACCCACTGATTATGAGTCAGTTGCTCTAACCAACTGAGCTATGGGCCCTAAGGCTGAACCAATATTTGCGTCAGGTAACCTATTGTCAACAAAATTAATAGTTTTTTGGAGACATAACACAAGCAACGCGAAGATCTTAATAATCCGCAATTTGATGTTGACAAAGCCGCTACCCCAAACTTAATAAAAGGCCTCTATTGGTCAACAGTAAAATTCTGGAGTAAAACATGAAAGATCTTGTCATTATAGGTTCAGGTCCCGGCGGAATGTCCGCAGCAATATACGCTGTTCGCTCAGGAATGGATTTTGTTATACTCGAAAAAGGCGCTTCAGGCGGACAAATACTCGGCACTTCCGATGTAGAAAACTATCCCGGGTTCATAGACCCCGTAGCAGGATATGAACTCGCTGACAAAATGCACGGACAATGTGTTCGCCTTGGAGCAGTATTTCAAAATACAGAAGCAATAGGCTTAAAAAAAGAAAACGGGATTTTTAAAATCGAGACTACCGACGGAATAATAGAATCTAAAACCGTAATCGCCGTGACCGGATCAAGCAACAGGAAGCTTGCAGTGCCCGGAGAAGCCGAATTCACAGGAAGGGGCGTATCTTACTGCGCAACCTGCGATGGTGCTTTTTATAGAGGAAAAACCGTAGCGGCTGTCGGCGGGGGCAATGCAGCTCTTGAAGAAGCAATTTTTCTGACCCGCTTCGCAGAAAAAGTTTATCTCATACATAGAAGAGACAAATTCCGCGCTGAGCATATCGTAATTGAAAGAATGAAAAGCAATTCTAAAATTGAAATTATTTATGACTCAATCATCGAAAAAATAAACGGTGCGGAAAAAGTAACATCCGTATCAATACTGAACAAAAAAACCGAAACAAAATCAGAACTGAATCTTGACGGTGTATTTATATTCATCGGATATAACCCTAACAATGCAATTCTTCCGAAAGAAATATTAAACGAATGGGGTGAAGCCGAAGTCGATATGAACATGCAGACTGCAATCGAAGGACTTTATGCAGCAGGAGATATAAGAAGCGGGTCCAAGAAACAGATTCTGATGGCATGTGCAGACGGCGCAACTGCGGCAATGAGCGCGTACGAATATTTAAGCAGTCTGTAAACAGAAACGCAGACTGCTATATTATTCCAAAGCGGCGAGCGCCCTTCTCTATTGAATTCCAGAGCTTTTCATTAAGCTTTTTTAGACGTATCTGGTCGGCTTTCATATAGTCAGGATTAAAATGATTGTCATTTAAGTAAACCGAACTGCATATCTCGAGACTTATGAAAGGAATCCTGCTGGAATTGTTCAACGCTATTTCGCCGCGCATCTCTCTTTCTGAAATCTCAAAAGGGAACTCCGCAGCGCATGGTTCGTTTTTAAATGATTCGCGCAAACCGGACAAAATAAATTCACAGAGAATTTTAGGGGCGGTTTCATAAATCTTTCCCCTGTTATTGGCGACATATTTCATCCTGACAAGGGGCATCGGAATACCGCTGTCAGAAGAATTCCGAAAACCTACGGCAGGGTTAACACGGCACTCAACAATTAAGTTAATTTCTTCAGACATAATTGAACGCTTAACCGCATCGTGAAACGGGAAGTAATAACGTCGAAGGATGTTAGCTGACGCTATAGAATCCGGCGACACACCATCTTCAAATATTTTTTTGCCGTTCGGTGTCTCAGTTTTGATCACACCCGAAGAATATGAAGGCGGAAGCTTTGAAAAATGCTCGTTGAGATCAACAAAAAGAGGAGAAATCAAGCTATCGACAACTCCTGCGGCTTTCTGAAAAGCGAACAACTGATTCGCAAGCGGATCTGAAAACATAAAAAGCTCAAAGTCAGAGACGATTGAATGCGGTGCGAGCTCTTCGGGAACGGTCGTTCCGCCGTTTGGAATTATTATAAGTATTTTTTCTTTTTTCATGCTTATGTTGAATTATTATGTCTCATAAAGAAATATAATAATCATGTCAAACAGTATTTATTGAGCACTGAAACGAATTTTAATTGATTTTAAGCCTGCTAACTGCAAGATTGATTTTCCGGTTTAGGGAAAGCTGATCTGGAAACAATATCAGGACCAGACTTAAATCTAACAGCAGCATTAAGTTTATAAATATCGGGGATTTATGAAAAAATATTTTCTACTGTCTGTAATCATTCTTGTTCTGATTTCCGGGGGAATTGTCTTTTTCAAATATTTTCTTACATTTGAAAAAAAGAACATGTTTCAAAGATCAATAGAAAATATTACCGGTCAGAATCTTACTGTCACTGTTTTCGATGTAAACGGCAAAGTTATCAAACGCTGGTATCATATTAAAAAAATAACTTCTCCCGAAGACAGCAAATCTTATACTTTTTTCTACACAAGCGAAAACAAGTATGTTCAGATTCCGAACTCCGTTTGGTATATAGCGGAAGAGGAATAATGCTGTCTGATGACATTCAATTCTTAAAAGGTGTCGGTGCGAAAAAAGCTGAAGCCCTCCTAACCGAAACCGGCATCAAAACAGTCGAAGATCTTCTATATTACAAGCCAAAAAGATACATCGACAGAAGCAGTCTATTTGCGATAATTGATCTTGAACCGGATCAAAAAGCGACTCTGACTGTCACAATCGAAAAGAGCGAAATAGTCAGAGCAAAAAAAACATTTTTGCGCCTCATTGTTTCCGACGAAACTTCATCAATGAATCTTATTTTTTTTGCCGGAATAAGTTTCTTTTCAAAAATTTTCAAAAACGGCATGCTTCTTTCCGTCTCCGGAAAAGTTTTATATTCTTCAGGGAAATTTTCAATGGTGCATCCGGAGTACGACATCATTTATGATGATGAAGACAAACAATCTCTCAATACAGCCCGAATTGTACCGGTATACCCTTTAACACAGACATTAAAAGAAAACGGAATTACGAGCCGTTCTTTACGCAGAATTATAAGCACTGCACTTGACTCTTATTTTGATAAAATTCATGAAACACTTCCTGTACATATAATACAAAAATTTTCATTTATGAGTCTTGCAGATTCTCTGAAGCAGATTCATTTCCCGGACAGTTTCGAGTATTTAGCCAAAGCCCGCGAAAGAATTGTATTCAACGAACTGCTTCTTTTTCAGATTTATATTTTATTAAACAGAAAGATAAATGAAAAGGAAATTCTTTCTGAATCATTCACCAATACAGATATTTCACATTTTCTTGCAAATCTTCCATTTTCTCTGACAGATGATCAGCTTTCTGCAATAAAAGATATTTCCAAGGGTTTGGAATCGTTTTCTCCGATGAACCGGCTTATTCAGGGAGACGTCGGATCAGGGAAAACTGCGGTTGCGGCAGCAGCTGTTTATCTTGCGCACATCAACGGATACCAAAGCGCATTGATGGCGCCGACGGAAATTCTTGCAAAACAGCTTTATGAGAACCTTAAAAAACTTACAAACGGCGAAATACCGCTTATTCTATCGACTTCCTCATGCGGCAAAAAAGAACGGAGTTCAATCGAAGAATCTCTTTCCAACAATGAAGTTTCATGCGCAGTCGGCACGCATTCCCTTCTCGAAGATTACGTCAGATTCAAAAATCTGCGTCTAGTAATAATTGATGAACAACACCGCTTCGGAGTAAACCAGAGATCAAAACTGCGCTCAAAAGGCAAAATAATTCCTCACTTGATATCGATGGCGGCGACACCGATTCCGCGGTCACTGGCTCTCACATTATATGGCGATTTCGACGTCTCTGTCATAAAATCAAAACCCGCAAACAGGGGAAAAATTAAAACTATTTCATTTCCGGAAACTAAAATTAATTCAGTTTATAATTCAGTCAGAAAATACGCCGCTGAAGGCCGTCAGATTTATATTGTTCTTCCGCTCATTGAAGATAATGATAAAACCGAGCTGGCATCGGCAACAGGCATATTTGAAGATTTAAAAACCCGTTTCAGTGAATTTAACGTGGCTATTCTTCACGGGAAAATGAAGTCTGTAGAAAAAAACGAAGTCATGGATAAATTCAAATCGGGAGAAACTCAAATACTCGTTTCTACAACCGTCATTGAGATCGGCGTTGATGTCGCCAATGCAAACGTAATGATAATCTATCATGCGGAAAGATTCGGTCTTGCCCAGCTTCACCAGCTTCGCGGAAGAATCGGAAGAGGTAAATTTGACTCATTCTGTGTTCTGATTCATCCGGAAAAAATCTCAGAAACAGCAAAAGAACGTATTTCAATCATGGAAAACTGCTCTGACGGATTCGAAATCAGCGAAATGGATTTAAAACTTAGAGGTCACGGCGAACTCATCGGCAATAAACAGAGCGGCTTTTTAAGCGGTTTTGAATTTTTTGATATTTCTAGCGATATAGATATTTTAAAGAACGCGAGAGAATTTGCTGAAGAAACAATTTCAGAAATAAAAGCGGAAAATAGTATTGATATAGAAAAGTTTTTCAGTAATGCAGGGAAGAAAGGAATGAGGATGAAAATAATTCAAAGAATCACATCAGACGTATACTCATAAATTTATTTCACAAATATGCTTTTATCAACAAACCGCTGATATACGGGAATATTCATTACACCGAAAAGATCCTTAGCCTTTGCATTCAGAAGCGCATACTCCGAAATTTTATTTCCTGTTTTGAGATAATGCTGAGCTGCTGCGATTGAAACCTTTTGCAGATTAGATGTTTTTTCAGATTCATACTTATCAGTAATCTGTTTTTTTATCTCATTAAAATCCTGGATTCTGTCAAAAGGAAGATCAAAAATATTTATATTTGTTTCAAACCATTTTAAAATCGAAAGCTTTATAAATTCATCAGGGAAAAACCGCGAGACCTTATTATCGCCGAGATGCTTAAGACATAAACCGGTTTCTTCACTATCGAAAACAGCTTTCATTATTTTCCATACTGTAAGCGGTCCAATGTGATATATGAAGAGCTTATTATCATCCAAGCCGAAAAATGCTGCTACTTCCGCAAGAGTTGTTGTAACTTTTTTAAAAAGAAATTCTTCATATTTCTCGGCAACTGCATTATTTTTTTCTCTCTGATATTTAATCATCGCCCTTTTTATGGAACCCGAAAGATGAAGGAAGTCATCTTTCGATTCAATGAAAAAAATAGTATTTGTGAGATCCTGTTTGTTTTTTTCAAGAATTGGGGCCGAAACTGAAACAACATACGGTTCTCTGGTATTCCATGCCAGCTTGCCTTTAAGGGTGAAATAATCAGATAGATTAAATTTCAGCAGTTCTTCTTCAATTTCTGTTATTATTGACGGAACTTTAATCTGATCTACCGAAAGACTTTTCACTTCAATGCGGCCGATATTTTCTTTTTTAATTTCTTTTTTAATTTCTGTCGGTTCATTTTCGTCGATATCCAGCAGAGAATCAATTCGAGGAGATTCATCTTTTGATTCTTTAGTTTCTTCAACAAACAGAGAATCATAAGTATAGTTCATTGTTTCGCGGAAATATATCTTCTGATAGATATCCTTTTCGAGAAGATCCCTGTCTTCTTCAGGTATTCCTATAACGACTGACAGATAGCTTGAAAAAATATCAGTCTTCTCGCATATTTCCAATGCTTCATGGGCAAATTGAACATACTGCTGGTAATAAAGCGCTCCTTCTTTAACAATATTGAATACGCCGAATGCGGCTTTTATATCATTCCATTCTTTTTTTACTTTTGAATTGAATTCCCTCAATCGTAAAAAGAGTTCTTTAAGAGAAAGAAATGCAATTCTCTGTGAAGTCTGCTCCTCAACGGTAAAAAATATATGAAAATCTGCTTTTGACTTTTTTGCAAGTGCCGTAGGATTCTGTTTTGTAACAAAATCATTATAATACATTTCTACATTCTGAACGATCTTCTGAAAAGTATAGCGGTGTTTCTTCATGATGTCTGAAACGAGAGGAGGTACGGCCATGTCATTCATGGCGTCCTTAATCTTTTGAGCTGTCAGCATGTGCCCGTTTAAGTATTCGGAATAACCGCACTGGAAGGCTCTCACAGCCTCCAGTGACTTATATTTCTTTATCTCGAAGATATAACCGGATTTTATTTCGGCAGTATCGCCGGTGTTCTTATCAGAACGCCTGGCGTTTTTTTCCTGCTGAATTTTTTCAGCATCTTTTACGTTTTTATAATCAAATGAATTATCGTCAATATTATTCAGTATTGAGTCAAGATCATCGATCATGCGTCCTCTGTTTCCTTATCTTCTGACGAACTGCTGACTTTTTCTTCTCCATTAATAGCCGGGAGATCCTCACCTTTCATTATTACGGCAAGATCATCAGCGTTCAAAGTTTCTCTTTCTATCAGATATTTTCCGATTTTCTCAAACTTGTCAAGATTTCCGCTGATAAGTTCAGTAGCACGCTTTTCACAACTGCTCAGAATTGCTTTTATTTCTTCATCAATAATCTGAGCAGTGTTTTCACTGTAATTTTTTTCATGTACCCAGTCACGGCCTATAAATACCTGATCATTTCTGCTTCCAACCGACATGAGACCGAGCTTTTCACTCATGCCCCACTCGCAGACCATTCTCTTTGCAATCTGGGTGGCTCGTTCGATATCATTGCTCGAACCGGTTGAAGAATCACCGAATTTCAATCTTTCAGCAATATGACCGCCGAAAAGAAGAGCAATCCTTTCAGTCCAGTATTTTTTTGTGTGAGTATACTTTTCTTCATGAGGAAGCTGGAGTGTAAGACCCAGTGCACGTCCTCTCGGAATTATAGTTACTTTATGAACATCTTCATTATCATCAGTAAGCAGACCAATCAAAGCATGACCTGCTTCATGATAGGCTGTTATTTCTTTTTCCTTTTCCGTAATTATCATCGACTTACGTTCAGGACCCATCATTATTTTGTCCTTTGCGCTGTCGATATCAGCCATATTAACTCTCGAACGGTTTCTTCGAGCCGCCATAATCGCGCTTTCATTTATAAGATTGGCTAGATCCGCTCCGGTAAAGCCGGGAGTTCCGCGTGCAACTATCTTAAGATCAACATCCTTAGCAAGAGGAATCTTTTTTGAATGCACTGCAAGAATCTTTTCACGGCCTCTTACATCAGGTACATCAACGATAACCTGACGGTCAAATCTTCCGGGACGTAGTAAAGCCGGATCAAGAACATCCGGTCTGTTGGTCGCTGCTATTATTATAAGACCCTCGTTTGTTTCAAAACCGTCCATTTCAACAAGAAGCTGATTTAATGTCTGCTCTCTTTCGTCATGACCTCCGCCGAGACCAGCACCTCTGAGTCTTCCTATCGCATCGACCTCATCTATAAATATGATACATGGAGAATTTTTCTTTCCCTGATCAAACAAATCTCTTACTCTAGAAGCTCCAACCCCTACAAACATCTCCATAAAATCGGATCCGCTTATAGAGAAAAACTTAACTCCCGCCTCGCCTGCTATCGCACGCGCAAGAAGAGTTTTACCAGTGCCCGGAGGCCCCACAAGAAGAACACCCTTCGGTATCTTCGCACCAAGTTTTATATATTTTTCGGGTTTCTTAAGAAAATCTACAATTTCTGAAAGTTCGCCCTTAGCTTCATCAATACCGGCAACATCATCAAACGTAACTTTGTTATTTGAATCATGATGAAGTTTCGCTCTCGTCTTTCCGAAATTCATCGCCTTGCTTCCGGTAGACTGGAACTGGCGCATGAGAAAAAAGAAAAGAAGCACAAGCATTAAAAGCCATGGAAGCGGGCTCATGAGAAATTTGTAAAAAAGACCTTCTTCAGGCATCTTACCTTTCATTTTTACATTTTTTTCAACAAGCTTCTGGACAAGCGCATTATCCTGGTACGGAATAATAGTCTTAAACTTAACCGGAGCATTATCTTTTAGAAAAGCGCCTTCAATTATGCGGTTCTCATTAATGGTAAGCTCAACAATACGGTTATCATTTACATACTGAAGAAATTCATTATATCCCAGTTCTTCGGTTTTCTTATCTTTTCCCGTATCAAGAGTAAAAATCATCACCGCAAGCATAACAACAAGAAGAATAAGCGCTAACTGTTTAAAACCTTTATTCATTAAATACTTCTCCTGATAAACCTTACTATCACTGTATTTTTCCTGCACTTCTTATAGCAAGTATTTTTTTGGTACCGCTTTTTACCATAAATACATCTGAAACCCTGTTTTTACCAAGATTATAGAAAGCAAACGGAAGAGCAGCGGTTACAGAATCTATTTTTATTACCGGAAATGTCGATTTCTGATAATTATTCATCTTTTTTTCAATGAAAAGTTCTTTTATCTTTTTCATTTTTCCGCCTGAAAGAAACTTGTCTCCGTCTTTTTTTTGCTCAAATGAAACACTTTTAGATGACGAAATATCAATATAAATGACCTCTGAATCATCTAGGTTAATATTATCAGAATATTCCAATAATTCAAAATAAAAAATATTACCCAATGCTTCCGTACGACGATGAGAAATATCATTAATAGCACATCTGAATTCATCAAAAGCGGCTTCAGCCGTTTTATAAACTCTTGAAAAACGGAATATTTTCTTATTATTCTCGAAAATACGCTCTAAACATATTTTTGCGGAAGAATATAACACTATATTTCTTTTAGCCGAATTGTTTTTTCTGATTATTTCATCTAATATTTCGCCAGTAATGTAAGTCTGAAAATCCGATCTGAAAATATCTGAAACAGATTTTTTGAAAATATATGCCGGGGCTTCCTTCTTTTCAATAAATTCAACCGAATCATTATTTTTCTTAATATCAAAATAGTCAGAAATCAGCGATGAAATAAAATCATCTGTTTCACGAGAGTGAGAGATTATCGAATCAAGTGCGTTCCGGTAATCAGGAAAGCGCTCACTTACAGCAGGAAATATTTTCTTTCTCATGTAGTTTCTTAGATATTTTTCATCATCATTACTCGAATCGTATCTGAAACTGAGTTTATTTCTTTCGATGTAATCATAAATTTCATCTATTCCGACTGAAAGAATCGGACGTATAAATTTGCCGCGCACGGGACTTATGCCGCGCATTCCGTAAATTGAAGTTCCGGAAAATAATCTCATGAGAATTGTTTCATGATTATCATCCGCGTTGTGAGCCGTGGCGATTTTATTAAAATAATTCTCTTCGGCCGTTTTTTGAAGCAGTTCATATCTTTTATCACGCGCAGTTTCTTCAAACGAAGGAATAATACCGAACGAATGTTCAAACATGTAACAATCTATATTATTTTCGCGGCAGAGGTTTTCCACAAAGCGCGCATCATGATCGCTTTCGCCGTTTCGCGTTTTATGATTCAGATGAAAAACAGAAAATTGAATCTTTAACTGATCTTTTATTTTCATAAACACATCAAAAAGAAAAACAGAATCCTTGCCGGCAGAAATCGAAAGAAGAATTTTATCGCCTTCCTGAATCAGGTTATGCTTATTAATAAAATGTGTTACTTTCTCTAAAGTATTCAATATTATACCAACGTATGCGCTTAAATGAAGAAAAAACATCAAATATTTCATTGACGAATAAGACAGCGCAAAAATTATGAATTTAGAATAATTTACAGAGGTAAATATGGAAAGCAAAATTCTTGAGCTTGCAGAAAAATGGAGCAATGCCCCTTTTGATGACGAAACAAGAGATGAAATAAAAAAGCTTATCGACAGCAAAAACGAAAAAGAACTTGAAGACAGATTTTACAGATCACTTGAATTCGGTACAGGCGGACTGCGCGGCATCATCGGAGCCGGAACAAACAGAATGAATATTCACACAGTTGGAACCGCAACTCAGGGACTTGCAAACTACATAATAGCGCAGGGAAAAGCTTCCATGGGCGTTGTGGTTTCTTATGACTCTCGCATAAAGTCCGACATTTTTTCAAAAGACACCGCATCAATACTTGCAGCTAACGGAATCAAGGTTTATATTTTCGACGACATCATGCCTACTCCGCTCTGCTCTTTCGCGATCCGCGAACTGAAAGCAGTATCAGGAATAATGATTACAGCAAGCCACAATCCGCCTAAATATAACGGATACAAGGTTTACTGGAATGACGGATGCCAGATAACTCCTCCGCATGACACTGCAATAATAAAAGAAGCCGATAAGGTTGATGAAATCACAAAAGTCAAACGCGGAAATTACGACGAATTCATTAAATCAGGAATGATCGTTCAGATCGGAAAAGACATAACAGACAAATATATCGACAATTTGTCAAAAGTCGTTATGAATGACGACATAGATAAGAACATCAAAATAGTTTATACTCCTCTTCACGGAACAGGATACAAGATTCTGCCTGAAGTTATGAAGCATTTCGGATTCGGCAATATTCTTCTTGAACCGAAGCAGAGCATTCCTGACGGAAACTTTCCTACAGTCAAGTATCCTAATCCTGAAGAAAAGGAAGCGCTTGAACTCGCTGTTCAGTTAGCTGAAAAGGAAAACGGAGATATTATTCTAGCAACAGATCCGGATGCCGACCGTATGGGCGTCGGATTCAAGGACAAAAACGGAAAATACGTTCTCATCAACGGAAACCAGATCGGAACGATGATCGAATATTATCTACTAACGCGCCTCAAAGAGAAAAATGCTCTTCCTAAAAACGGTGCGGTAATCAAGACCATCGTTACAACCGAACTTCAGTCTGATATCGCGAAAGATTTCGGATGCGCTATATTCGATGTTCTCACCGGCTTCAAATGGATCGGAACGCTTATGCGTAAATTCGACGAAACAGGCGAATACAAATTCATCTTCGGCGGAGAAGAAAGCTACGGATATCTTCCTGTAGAATTTGTCCGCGACAAGGACGCAATCGGCGCATGTTATTTCTTCTGCGAAATGGCAGGATGGCTCAAAAAGAACGGCAGAACTCTCGCTGATTTCCTTGAAGAGATTTATACAAAATACGGATATTATCTCGAGGATCTTGTATCCATGACTTTTGAAGGAAAGGAAGGAATGGAAAAGATTCAGAAGATCATGGCGTTTTTCAGAAACAATCCGCCTAAGGATTTTGCCGGATGCGAGGTTGAACGCGTTGATGACATAAAGAACCTTTCGAGAAAATATATCAAAACATCAAAAGATGAAAAGATTTCTGATCTTCCGTCAGCCGATGTAATTCAGTATTTTCTTGCAGACGGAACAAAAATCACAATGCGTCCGAGCGGAACAGAACCTAAAATTAAGTTTTATTTCAGCGCAAAGGATAAAACAGCAGAACTTTCAAAACAGAAAATCGAAGCCTATAAAAAAGCTCTTGTTTCTGTTGTAGATAAAATATAAAAACATAAACCCGCGCACAGCGCGGGTTTATAATTAAGATTCAGATAAACACAAGGTCTTCTAAGTATACCTGAATGCATTGTTTGTAAGACACTTGTAATAATTTTACTTATACTTTTTCTTTTCAATTAATTGCCCGGTTACATATTTGTGCAATACCATCTTGATGAATGTCTGATACTTCAAACCTTCGCTTTCAGCTATTGACTTAATTGCAGCCAACTCATGAGAATTTATTCTAATATTCATTTTAGTTTCTTTCGCGATAAAATCACCCGCGCTTTTCTTAATTATCTTTTGAAAAGACTTTGACGGTTTCGGAATATCTTTTATATCCATAACTTTTAACGCATCATTTAAGTCTTTTTCTTCTTTATCAAGATATTTCATTTTATCCATTCTCCTTTCTCAAAAGAGTCATAAATTTTCTACTGGGAAATATTGTTTTAAGAAATATTGTTTTAAGAAATATTGTTTTAAGAAATATTATATCTTTATTAATAACATAGGGAACGCAATATGTGTAATCATTTATTTCTACGACAAAGATGCGCTGACCAGGATATAGATCCGCATTCGGATGCGGAAAATCCAACAATACGCCATTATCCGCTATTGACTTGATAATCTGCTCGAAAGAAATATTTCGTTCATTTTTCAGAATTTCATTCTTTTCAGAGCTGAACTCAAATCTCATGTTTAAAGCTATCTATTTGTGCGCACTTTGTCAATATATATTTTCAGCAAACGCTTATATAACAGAAGATTTAAAAATATATCATCGATTGTTTTCTGAATAATTCTTTCCTAAATATTTAGTATAAATATACATGCCTCAATGACTATTCAGGAGCACATG